>Ga0180223_1000195_pt1 | contig 105550 bp, 98 predicted proteins | sample eDN5th30CKraftOP_FD_151337 | JGI IMG/M metagenome (GOLD analysis project Ga0180223, IMG submission 151337) | Enriched Organic Plus compost microbial communities from Emeryville, California, USA - eDNA 5th pass 30_C Kraft OP (version 2) (version 2) ...
GGCAACCGTCGAAAAGGTCATGACCCCCGGCAGCACCTTCGGCGATGTGTTCGACGCGCATGCCCGCGTGATGGAAGCGCGGGGGCTGACCCGTCACCGCCTCGACACGTGCGGCTATTCGCTCGGCGCGCGCTTCGCGCCGTCATGGATAGACAAGCCGATATTTAATGCCGGCAATCCCGAGCCCATCGCTCCCGGCATGACGCTGTTCGCCCGCATGGCCATCATGGATTCCGACACCGAAACCGCGATGACCCTCGGCCGCACCTATCTGACCACCGAAGGCGACCCCACACCTCTTTCGCGCCATGATCTCGACTTGATCCTACGGTGAATGTCATAATTGCAGGGACAGACTTTCATCGACGGCCTGACGGGCGCTCGCCCGCCGGCACTGGAGCCCTGAAAGAATGAAGCGCGCATCGACCACCGCCGTGATCGTGGCCCTCACCTGCGCAAGCGGCTGCACCAGTTCGGAGTTCGCTCTCGACCCATCAGCCTTGCAGCCGCCGCCATCCTCCAGAACCGCAACCCCTCTCGACCAGGCGATCCAGCCGCCGCCTGCTCAACCTGCCCCCACCGCAGGCGGACAAACCGCGGCGGCACCTGCCGCCGTGCCTGCCGGGACCGCCAGGATTCGCTTCGAGCCCGTCGTCGGCGCCACGGAAGCTGCCACCTCCCCGCTTGCGGCCCGCCTCAGCGCGCGCGCCGCGCAACGCGGGATCAGCCTTGCCGGAAGTGGCGATTCCGGTCCCGCCCTGCTGATGAAGGGCTATTTCTCGTCCTTCACCGAAGGGCCTGAAACGACGGTCATCTATGTCTGGGATGTGCTGGACCAGACGGGAAACCGGCTGCATCGGATTCAGGGTCAGCAGAAGGCCGCCGGACAGGGCGACGGCTGGAGCGCCGTGACAGCGCCGACGATGGAGGCGATCGCGGACCGGACGATCGACGATCTCGCCGCATGGCTTACGTCGCGTCAGGGCTAGATAGTAACCCAAACTGAGGATTCCGCGCTGCATTTGCCGGCGAACACTTGCAATAGCGAAAGACACGGCTAAAAGCCGTTTTCATATTCTCGATCCCGCCGCCGGGGAAATCCGAATGAAGCTCTTTGCGGGCAACTCCAACAGGGTTCTGGCCGAGGCCGTAGCCCGATACCTCAACATTTCCTTGGGAAAAGCCAGCGTCAGGCGTTTCGCCGATCAGGAGATATTCGTCGAAATTCAGGAGAACGTGCGCGGCGAGGATGTCTTTATCCTCCAGTCCACCTCCTACCCGGCGAACGATCACCTGATGGAAATGCTCATCATGATCGACGCCTTCCGTCGCTCCTCGGCGCGCCGCATCACCGCGGTGATCCCCTATTTCGGCTATGCACGGCAGGATCGCCGCGCCTCGGGCCGAACGCCCATCTCGGCCAAGCTCGTCGCCAACCTCATCACGCAGGCCGGCGCCGACCGCGTGCTGACGCTCGACCTGCATGCCGGGCAGATCCAGGGCTTCTTCGACATACCGACCGACAATCTCTTTGCCGTCCCGGTACTCGCCCGTGACGTGAAGAGCCACTACCAGCTCTCCAACGTCATGGTGGTTTCGCCGGATGTCGGCGGTGTGGTGCGCGCCCGCGCGCTCGCCAAGCGCATCGACGCGCAGCTTGCCATCGTGGACAAGCGCCGCGACCGGCCGGGCGAATCGGAAGTGATGAACGTCATCGGCGACGTGCGCGGCAAGGACTGCCTGCTGATCGACGATATCGTCGATTCCGGCGGCACGCTGTGCAACGCCGCCGATGCGCTGCTTGCAAACGGGGCGACCAGCGTCACCGCCTATATTACGCATGGCGTGCTGTCGGGCGGCGCTGTCGCCCGCATCACCGGCTCCAAGCTGCGTGAACTTGTCATCACCGATTCGATCCAGCCGACCTCTGCCGTCGAAGCGGCGCACAATATCCGCGTCGTCACCATCGCGGACCTGATAGGCGAGGCTATCTCCCGCACGGCGAGCGAAGAGTCCGTGTCAAGCCTCTTCGACTGAAGCATGTCTCCCGGAAGTGGGCACCGGTTTCGGGATAAAGACATGCGTAAAATCAGGAAGCTGAAGCACACGGCGCGAATCTGAAAGATCGCGACATGCTTTAGATCAGCCAGCCGCCAGCATCCACAATGCGCCCGCGGCTGCCGCCCCGCCGAGCACCGCGAACATGTTGACGCCGAAGCGTAGCAGGGCCAGACCGGCTCCGACCGCGATCGCCGCCGCCGCAAGGTCGAACGAGCCGGGCACGGGCACCGGCGCCGTGAGAGGCCCGATAGTGGCCTCGCCAACCTCGCGGAACAGCACGTGCAGGGAGAACCACAACGTCAAATTGGCGATCACGCCGACGACGGCGGCGGTGACTGCCGCCAGCGCGGCGGCCAGCCAGCGCACATTGCGCATCGTCTCGACATAGGGCGCGCCGGCGAAAATCCAAAGGAAGCAAGGCGCGAAGGTGAACCACAGCGCCACCAGCGCACCCGCCAGCCCGCCGGCCAGCGGCTCCAATCCCGAGAGCCGCGCACCGCCGAGAAAGCCGACGAACGCCAACACGAGGATCAGCGGTCCCGGCGTCGTTTCAGCAAGGCCGAGGCCGGTCAGCATCTCGTCGGGCCGCAGCCAGCCATAGACCTCGACGGCCTGCTGCGCCACATAGGCGAGCACGGCATAGGCGCCGCCGAACGTGACCATCGCCATCACGGAAAAGAACGACGCCTGGACGGTAAAGACATTCGGCGCGCCCAGCGCGGCATAAAGCGCGCCAAGAGGCATCAGCCAGACGGCGAGCCAGGTCAGCGTGGCCGTGGCAAGACGGCCCGCCGTGGGCCGCGTCCATTCCGGCATGTCGGCTGTGTCGATTGAGGCCTCGCCCGCCGATGCTGACACCCTTCCGTCCGCGCCGGCAAGATGCGCCAGGGCGCCGGCCAGTCCCGCGGCGACGATGACGATGGGAAAAGGCAACTTGAAGGCGGCAAGAGCTATGAAGGCGACGACAGCTATGGCCACCATGAAGCCGTCCTTCAGCGCCCGCCGCGACACGCGGATCAGCGCATCGAGCACGATGGCGAGCACGGCGGCCTTGATGCCGAAAAGCAGGCCAGCCACCAGAGGCACATTGCCGAGCGTGAGATAGATGGCCGACAGCACCGTGATAACGGCCGCGCCGGGAAGCAGGAACAGCAACCCGGCAGCCAGCCCGCCGCGCACGCCATGCAGAAGCCAGCCGACATAGGTGGCGAGCTGCATGGCCTCGGGACCGGGCAACAGCATGCAGTAATTGAGCGCATGAAGGAAACGCGGCTCATCGAGCCATTTTCTTTCCTCGACGAAAACGCGGTGCATCAGCGCGATCTGGCCCGCAGGCCCGCCGAAGGAAAGCAGTCCGACGCGGGCGAATACCGCCACGGCTTCGGAGAAGGCAGGCGCGGGCGCTATTGTCGTGATACCGGGCATGGAAACCCTCCGTAAGAATACGAAGGGCGGAACTTGGGCCGAAGCCTCGTCGGGGAGTCCACCCACGCCCCCGGTGAAGGATTTCTAGCCCGCTCCAAGGGCCATATCAACTCGCCCTGCCTGCCGCCGCGCGAAATCTTGCGCTGCGATGCGCCTTCCGCTATAGAGCCGCCACCCGCGTAGACACCCTTGGAGGCAACGCGGATGAGGGCCGTCCGGCTCGCGTGACCTGATGGCCATGCTCCCGGCGGCTTTCGACGTTTACGGGCCGTGCCCGCTAGACGCTCCAGATAACCGCGAAAGGAAATGCCATGAGCCACGATAGCTACGAGCTCAAGGCCGAGGCGCGCGAACGGGTCGGTAAGGGGTCCGCCCGGGAACTTCGGCGCAACGGTAAGGTGCCTGCCGTCATTTATGGCGACAAGCAGTCCCCCCTGTCCATCGCACTGTCCTATAAGGACGTGTACTACAAGATTCACGGCGGCGGCTTCATGACGACCGTTGCCACGATCGACGTCGACGGCCAGAAAATCCAGGTCCTGCCGAAGGACTATCAGCTGGATCCGGTCCGCGACTTCCCGATCCATGTGGATTTCCTCCGCATCAGCAAGGATTCGGTCGTCACCGTCCAGATCCCGGTTCACTTTGCGAACGAAGAGAAGTCACCCGGCATCAAGCGCGGCGGCGTCCTGAACATCGTGCGCCATGAAGTGGAGTTCACCGCTCCCGCCAATGCCATTCCCGACTTCATCACGGTCGATCTTACCGGTCTGGAAATCGGCGATTCCGTCCATATTTCCGCGGTCAAGCTGCCCGCCAACGTGAAGCCGACCATCGCGGACCGCGACTTCACCATCGCCACCGTGGCGGCTCCGGCCGGCCTCAAGAGCGAGGAGAGCGAAGCGGCCGAGGCCGAGGGCGGAGAAGGCGGCGAATAATCGCCGCCCGGCCGGAGGCGACATGCTTATCTTTGCAGGTCTTGGCAATCCCGGCCCCAAATACGAGAACAACCGGCACAATGTCGGCTTCATGGCGGCGGACGCGATAGCCCGCCGCCATTCCTTTTCGCCCTGGACGAAGAAGTTCCAGGGGCTGATCGCCGAAGGCGCGATCGGCGGAGAGAAGATCGTTCTCATCAAGCCGCAGACCTTCATGAACCTGTCCGGCCAATCGGTCGGGGAGGCCATGCGCTTCTACAAGCTCGGCCCGGAGGCGGTGACCGTCTTTTATGACGAGTTGGACCTGGCGCCGGGCAAGGTGCGCGTAAAGAGCGGCGGCGGCCACGGCGGCCATAACGGCATCAAGTCCCTCGACGCCCATTGCGGCAAGGACTACCGGCGCGTCCGCATCGGCATCGGCCATCCCGGCGTGAAAGAACTGGTGTTAGCCCATGTGCTGGGCGATTTCGCCAAAGCGGACAAGGAATGGCTCGATCCGCTTCTCGACGCCATCGCCGATGCTGCTCCCCTTCTCGCAAAGGGCGACGACAACGGTTTCATGAACAGGGCGAGCCTCGCCGTGCAGGGCAAGGCCGCATCCGCCGATGATCGGAAATCCGCGGAGAGGCCCAAGGGACAGAGCCACATAAGGCAGGCGCGCCCGCAACAGCCCGCGATCAAGGTTCCCGACGCAGGCCCTATGGCAGCCATGCTGAAAAGGCTGCTCGGCAAGGAATAGGCCCATGCCCGGCAGGGAAGTCATCTACATGTTTGCGATGAGCCTCGATGGCTACATCGCCCGCAGCGACGGCTCGTTCGACTGGCTGGAAAAATTTCCGGCGGATGACGACTACGATTTCCCCGGCTTCCTCGCATCCTTGTCCGGCATCGTCATGGGCCGGGACAGCTATGAGGCGGCGCGGCGCGGCGGCGGCTGGGACTATGCCGATTGGCCGGTGGCAGTCGCCACATCGCGGCGGCTGGACGGCCTGCCCGCCAACGCCTTCGCGGTCAGAGGTACGGTGGCGGACATGCTGGACGCGCTCGACAGCCGCGGCGCGACAGGCCGCATCTGGCTGTTCGGCGGCGGCAATCTGGCGCGGCAGTTCCTGGAGGCCGGCCTGCTCGACACCATAGAGATCGGCGTCATTCCCGTAATCCTCGGCACCGGCATCCCGGCCTTTGGCGGCATGCAGCCGGACCGCTGGCTGGACCTCGATTTCGCCAGGCAGCTGGCCAATGGCGCGATGCATGTCCGCTATCGCGTCCGCCGCGACGCCGCCGGGGCTTGACGGCACTCGACCGCTTCGCCCATACGCCTGAGCAAATTCCGAACTCCCGTCAGGATTGCGATTTCATGGGTTTCAAATGTGGCATCGTCGGCCTGCCCAATGTGGGCAAGTCGACACTCTTCAACGCGCTGACCAAGACGGCGGCCGCGCAGGCGGCCAATTATCCGTTCTGCACCATAGAGCCGAACACGGGCGAGGTCGCGGTGCCCGATCCGCGCATGCAGAAGATTGCAGCCGTCGCCGGCTCGAAGGAACTCATCCCGACCCGCATCTCATTCGTGGATATTGCCGGGCTGGTGCGCGGCGCATCCAAGGGCGAAGGCCTGGGCAACCAGTTCCTCGCCAATATCCGCGAGGTCGACGCCATCGTGCATGTGCTGCGCTGCTTCGAGGATGACGACATCACCCATGTCGAAGGGCGCATCGATCCGGTGGCGGATGCGGAAACGGTCGAAACCGAGCTGATGCTGTCCGACCTCGAAAGCATTGAGCGCCGCATCGTGCAGATACGCAAGCGCGCCACCGGCAAGGACAAGGAAGCGTTGACGGTCCTGCCGATGATGGAAGCGGCGCTGGCGCTGCTACAGGAGGGCAAGCCTGTCCGCATGCTGCTCAAGGGCATCGCGGCGGAAGATCTGCGCATCCTGCAGGGACTGAACCTGCTCACCTCCAAGCCCGTCCTCTATGTGTGCAACGTGGCCGAGGCCGACGCCGCGACAGGCAATGCCCATACCGAAGCGGTGGCGACGATGGCCGAGGCGCAGGGCGCGCGCACCGTCATCATATCGGCGGCCATAGAGGCGGAAGTGGCGCAGCTTCCGGCCGAAGAAGCGGCGGAGTTCCTTGCCGATCTCGGGCTGGAGGAACCCGGCCTCGACCGGCTGATCCGGGCTGGCTACGAATTGCTGGACCTCATCACCTATTTCACCGCCGGCCCCAAGGAAACGCGCGCCTGGACCATTCAGCGCGGCACCAAGGCGCCGCAGGCGGCGGGTGTCATCCATACGGATTTCGAACGCGGCTTCATTCGCGCGCAGACCATCGCCTATGCGGACTACGTAACGCTGGGCGGCGAGGTCGCGGCGAAGGAAGCCGGCAAGGCGCGCGACGAAGGCAAGGAATATGTCGTGCAGGACGGCGACGTGATGCTGTTCAGGTTCAACACCTGATAGCTGCGCCTCCCCCCGCCACTTCTCTATTCGGCCGCCTGCCGCGTGGGCTGAGGGCCCGGCTGCGCGGGAGGCTGCGCTGCCTGCTGCGTGTTCATCTCGCGCAGCCATTCGCGCCAGACCGAGAACAGCAGCGCCATCAGCACCGGCCCGACGAACAGGCCGAGAAAACCCATTGTCTTAACGCCGCCGACCAATCCGAAGAATGTCGGCAGGAATGGCAGCTTGATCGGGCCGCCCACCAGCTTCGGGCGCAGCGTCTTGTCCACGATGAAAAGCTCGGTCGCACCCCAGGCCAGCAGGCCCGCGCCTGCCAGCGGGGAGCCGCTGGCGGCCAGATAGGCCGAGGCGAGCGTGACGGACAGCGGCGCGCCGCCGGGGATCAGCGCCATGATACCGGTCAGCACGCCGAAGGTGACGGGCGAAGGTATGCCTGCGATCCAGAATGCCGTGCCGAGCACGATGCCCTCGCCTATGGCGATCAACGTCGTTCCCGTCACCGTCGAGCTGATCGCGGCAGGGACGACGCGCGAGATGCGCTGCCACCTTATCGGGAATATGCGTTCGCCGAGCTGGTCGATCTGCGCGACGAAAGCCTCCCCGTCACGATAGACGAAGAACAGGACGATCATCATGAACAGCAGCGTCAGGAAGATGTCGAACAGGCTGGTTCCCGCCGCCAGCACGGCGCGGTAGATGCTGCCTATGTTGGCGCCGCTGACGATCTGGACCAGCTCGCCGATCGCACCCGGATGGCCGATATACTTGATCCATTGCTCGTCGAGCCATTCTCCGACCGCAGGCAGCGCCGCGATCCAATCCGGCGTCGGCGTGCCGGTACGGTTCGTCTCGACGGCCCATGAGAACCAGACGCTTACTTCGGCTATGGCGTAGCTGGCCGCGATGCCGATTGGCACGACGAAGAAAGCCAGCACCAGGATGATGCCGATGCTCGCCGCGATGGTCCGGTTGCCGTTGACGCGGTTCAATATGTCCCGATAGATCGGCCAGCTGGCAAAGCCGATGACCAGCGCGGCCAGCACCGGCACCAGAAAGCTGTGGAAGAAATAGATGCCGGCCACGATGATGAGCACCAGAAGCCAGCGCGCCACGGAAAGTGGCGCGACCAGCGCGATGCGCGGCGCGGATGACGCGCCGAGCCAGCGCGGCTCCATTGCATTCTCGCGACTATCGCCACTATGGGATGTCATTAGCTCGTTTCTGCTCCCCGGCTTTTCCCCATCATAAGTATCGGGAGAAAAAACACATAGACATTTCGAACATGGCGGTGGAGTGACGAACCGTCACCTGATGTCTTGTCTGTGAGCACAAGACCTTCCATGAGGGAAACACGATGATCGGGGCGTTAGCGAAGAATAGGGAGCGGTTGCACGCGGTGAGGAGAGCTGGAATCATCGTCTGACTGGATTTGCTGAAGCCCATGCCGGGAGGAACGAGCGATAGAGGAATGGCGCGACGGCAACCTCATCCTCGTAGAGTTGCGTGCACGTCGAGAGCGTTCACAGCGATGTCGTCTCCCGCAGTCCGGTCCTGCCCGTGCGTTGTTCCGAAAGATCATTTTCTTGCTCGACGCGACGCCGGGCATGGTCAATATCCAACGAGCCAACTTCATCAGGATGGCCCCGGCGGCGGCGGTGCCTCTCCGGTTCTTCCGGCACAGGGGCTGGCTATGAGGCTTGCTGCGATTCGATAGGGACAATCACCATGAAATATCCAAAATGGGCCTATGAGGATTTCGAGCCGGGCGCCGTCATCCAGCTGGGCACGAAGACCGTGACAGCCGAGGAAATCGTCGACTTCGCGAGCCAGTTCGACATGCAGCCAATGCATCTGGACGAGGAAGCTGGCAAAGCCAGCCTGCTCGGCGGACTGGCAGCCTCCGGCTGGCACACCTGCTGCATGTTCATGCGCCTGATGTGCGACGGTTTCCTGCTGGATTCGACGTCGCAGGGCGCACCCGGCGTCGACTATGTGCGCTGGAAGCGGCCTGTCCTTGCCGGCGATACGCTGACCGCAGCCGCGACCATATTGAGCAAGCGCGAATCCGCGTCGCGGCCGGGCATCGGCATCGTCGCGTGCCGCCATGAGATGACCAATCAGCGCGGCGAGGTCGTGCTTGAGTTGCAGCATTCCGCCATGTTCGGGATGCGCAGGGCTGCCGCATGACCACGCTCGACGAATTCCTTCATATCGGCGAAACAATCACGCTTGGCTCGCATGTCTTCGAAGCCGAGGAGATCAAGGCTTTCGCCGCAAAGTACGATCCCCAGCCCTTCCACATGGATGAAGAGGCGGCCAAAGGTAGCGTTTTCGGGCGGCTTTGCGCCTCGGGCTGGCATACGGTGTCGATGTGGATGCGCTACAACCTGCTCCACCGGCAGGGAACCGGCGCGCCGGCATGGGACGGCCCCGGACCAAGGCCGCAATTCGGCCCCTCTCCCGGCTTCCAGAACCTGAGATGGTTGAAGCCGGTCTATGCCGGGGACACCATCACCTTCATGCGCCGCACAATGGGATATAGACCCACGGCATCACGGCCCGGATGGCTCGTCGTGAACGGCATTTGCGAAGCCTACAATCAGGATGGGGTGAAGGTGATGGAGCTTGAGAGCGCGGCTATGCTCAAGACGGGTTGAGCATAGCCCTGCAACATGGGTATCGCGAACAGAGCGGGAAGCGCGTCATGACGTTCGACGAGGAACGCATAAACTGGGAAGCCGACGGCAAGCGGATCGAGATCGGCCTGACCCGTGCCGGCACGGGGCCGAGCCTGCTCCTCCTGCCCGCCATCAGCTCCATATCGACGCGGGCGGAAATGCGCCCGCTCCAGGAACGGCTTGGCGCATCCTTCGCCACGCTCTCGATCGACTGGCCGGGATTTGGCGACCTGCCGCGCCCCGCAATCGACTGGCGACCGGACCTCTACCGATCCTTCCTGCGCCTCGTGCTGACGGAAATTGTCCGCCCCACCGCAACCGTCGCGGCGGGCCATGCATCGGGCTACGTGCTGGCGCAGGCGGCTGAAGATCCCGCAAGCACCGGCCCCCTCTGCCTGCTGTCGCCCACATGGCGCGGACCGCTTCCGACCATGACCGGCAAGCGCATGCCGCTGTTCCGCCGCTTGGCCAAGGCAGGCGATATTCCGATCGCGGGCAGCGCCTTCTACCGCCTCAACGTCAACAGGCCGGTGATCGGCATGATGGCGCGCGGCCATGTCTATGCCGACCCCGAATGGTTGACCCCGGAACGGATGGAAACGAAACGGGCCGTCACCGAAGCACCGGGCGCCCGCTATGCCTCGCTCCGCTTCGTCACGGGCGAACTGGATCTGTTCACTGACCGCGCCGCCTTTCTGGATACCGCCAGCCGCGTAGAGACTGGCTTGCATATCCTCTACGCCCGCAAGGCCCCTCGGAAATCCAGGGCGGAAATGGAGGCTTTGGGCGCGTTGCCGAATGCGACAGCCACCGAATTGCCCGACGGCAAGCTCTCCTTCTACGAGGAGTTTCCCGACGAGACGGCTGCGGCGGTCGTTGAGGCGCTTCGATAATAGGTCGAGTGCGGATCAGTCCGTCAATGCCCGCCGAAGGCGACCAGCGTGCGGACCTCGACATTGAGTGCTTCCAGCTTCGCCCGTCCGCCCAGATCCGGCAGGTCGATAACGAAGCAGGCCGCGACGATATCGGCGCCCATCTGGCGCAGCAGCTTCACCGCGCCCTCGGCGGTGCCACCCGTGGCAATCAGGTCGTCGACAAGAATGACCCTGTCGCCAGGCTGCACGGCATCCCGGTGCATCTCCATCTCATCCAGCCCGTATTCGAGGCTATAGGCGACGCGCACCGTTTCATGCGGCAGCTTGCCCTTCTTGCGGATCGGCACGAAGCCGGAAGACATCTGGTGCGCCATCGCGCCACCGAGGATGAAGCCACGCGCCTCGATGCCCGCGATCTTGTCGATCTTCAGCCCGGCGTAGGGATGGACGAGTTCATCTACTGCGCGGCGGAAGGCGCGCGCGTTTCCGAGAAGCGTGGTGATGTCCCGGAAAAGAATGCCGGGCTTGGGATAATCCGGGATCGTGCGGATAGCGGAGCGGAGCGTTTCTTCGAGTGTCTGGTTCATCAGGCTGCGTCAACGGGGGGTGACTTGAGCGGTTGGAACCGCCCTCGTAGCACAATTCAGGCGGAAACGATCGAACAGAGCGCGGTCCGGGAACCATTTATCGCCTATCGGGATCGTGCTCCCGACGGCTTTTCCGGCGCAAACGAAAAGGGGCGCCATAGCGCCCCTTGCATCGGCATGGCACCGTATCAGTGGGCGACGTCAGCCCAGATCTTACGCTTTGTGAGATAGACCATTCCGGCAAATACCAGCAGGAAGATCATGACCATGAAGCCCGTCCTTTTGCGGGCCTCCAGATGGGGTTCTGCCGTCCACATGAGAAACGCCGCCACATCGCGCGAATACTGATCGACGGTCTGCGGCGCACCATCATCATAGGTCACCTGCCCGTCGGTCAGCGGCTTGGGCATGGCGAGCGACTTGCCGGCGATGAAAAACGGATTGTAGTGCGTGCCCTCGGCGATCTCCATGCCCGCCGGAGCCTCATGATCATAGCCGGTCAGCAGGGCGTGAATATAGTCCGGCCCGCCTTCCGCATATTGCGTGAAGATGTCGAAGATGAAGGTGGGAAACCCGCGCTCCACACCGCGCGCCTTGGCGATCAGAGACAGGTCCGGCGGGGCGGCGCCACCATTGGCGGCTGCGGCGGCAGCCATGTTCGGGAACGGCGCCGGGAAATGATCCGATGGCAAAGCGGCGCGGTTGAACATATCGCCGTCCGCGTTCGGGCCATCCTGCACTTCATACTCGGCGGCGAGCGCCTTTACCTGATCTTCCGAATAGCCAAGGTCCTCAAGCGTGCGGAACGCCACGAGGTCCAAGGAATGACAGGAGGAGCAGACTTCCTTGTAGACTTTCAGGCCGCGCTGCAACTGGCCCTTGTCATAGTGACCGAACGGCCCGGCGAACGACCAGTCCTCCTGGGCCGGCTTGATGATCGGGAAATGGGTGGGCTCCGCCTCGCTATGCTCCTCCTGGGCAAAGGATGCCCCGGAGGAAACCGCGAAAACCAGACCCAGCGCGGCGGCGGTAAGGATCCTTTTCATGTGATTCACCTTTCGATCCCGACCGCTATCAATGTTTGGCTTCGGCCGGCGCCGCACCCGACGCCAGAGCGACACCACCGGCCTTGTTCTTCTCGAGCACCGCCTCGGTGATCGAGTTGGGCAGGCGGCGCGGCGTCTCGATCAGGCCCAGGACGGGCATCAGAACCAGGAAGAAGCCGAAATAATAGAGCGTGGCGATCTGCGCCATCACGACGTAGCTTCCCTCCGCCGGGCGCGAGCCCAGCCAGCCGAGAAAGATCGCATTGGCGACGAACACCCAGAAGAACAGTTTGTACCAGGGGCGGTACACAGCCGAGCGCACCTTGGACGTATCCAGCCACGGCACGAAGAACAGAACCGCGATGGCGCCGAACATGGCCAGCACGCCGCCCAGCTTGGAGTCGATCGGCCCGATATTGAAGGTGATGGCGCGCAGGATCGCGTAGAACGGCAGGAAGTACCATTCGGGAACGATGTGGGCCGGCGTTTTCAGCGGATCGGCGACGATGTAGTTGTCGGGATGGCCGAGGAAGTTCGGGATGTAGAAGACGAAATAGGCGAATACCAGCAGGAACACGACCATCGCCAGCCCGTCCTTCGCCGAAGCATGCGGCGAGAACGGAACCGTGTCCGTCTTGGACTTGACCTCGATGCCGGTGGGGTTGGTCTGGCCGGTCACGTGCAGGGCCCAGATATGCAGCACGACGACGCCCGCGATCATGAACGGCAACAGATAATGCAGCGCGAAGAAACGGTTCAGCGTCGGGTTGTCGACGGCGAAGCCGCCGAGCAGAAGCTGCTGTATCCACTCGCCCACCAGCGGGATCGCGGTGAAGAAGCCGGTGATGACGGTGGCGCCCCAGAAGGACATCTGGCCCCACGGCAGCACGTACCCCATGAAGCCCGTCGCCATCATCAGCAGATAGATGATGCAGCCGAGAATCCACAGAAGCTCGCGCGGCGCCTTGTAGGAACCGTAGTAGAGGCCGCGGAAGATGTGGACGTAGACGGCGACGAAAAAGAACGACGCGCCGTTGGAATGGAGATAGCGCAGCAGCCAGCCGGAATTGACGTCGCGCATGATCTTCTCGACCGAACCGAAAGCGAGGTTCGTGTCGGCTGCGTAATGCATCGCCAGCACGATGCCGGTGAGGATCTGGGCCACCAGCATGATCGAGAGGATGCCGCCGAACGTATAGGCGTAGTTCAGGTTTCGCGGCACCGGATAGGCCACGAAGGAATCGTACATCAGCCGGGGCAAGGGCAGGCGCGCGTCGATCCAGCGTTCGATGCCGGTCCTCGGCGTATAGGAAGAGTGTCCACCGCTCATCTTATTCTTTCCCCTGCCCTCAACCGATCCGGATCGTGGTGTCGGATATGAACGAAAACACCGGCACCGCCAGATTTTCGGGGGCCGGTCCCTGCCGGATGCGGCCGGCGGTATCGTAGACCGAGCCGTGGCAGGGGCAGAACCAGCCATTATATTCGCCGGACTGGCCGAGCGGCACACAGCCGAGATGGGTGCAGACGCCGACCATCACCAACCAGTTCTCCTTGCCCTCGCCCGCCGAGCGGGCAAGGTCCGTCGCCGGAGCGTCGGCTGCGCCGTTGGCGTTGCGCGCTATCGGATCCTTGAGCTCGCTCAGCGCCACGTTCTGCGCCGCCTCGACCTCCTCCGGCGTGCGGTTGCGGATGAAGATCGGCTTGCCGCGCCACTTGACGGTAAGCGACATGCCAGGCGTCAGCGACGATACGTCCACCTCGACGCTGGCGAGCGCGAGCGTGGAAGCGTCGGGACGCATCTGGTCGATGAAGGGCCACGCCACGGCGCCAGCGCCGACGACACCGGCCATACCTGTGGCGACATAGAGAAAATCGCGGCGGGTCGGGTCGGTCGATTCTGTCGCGCTCACGGAACTATGATCCTTTCGCCTCGGTGCTGCCGGTCTGTATATGGGATCCTTCGTCCCGCAAGCCTGCAACTCGGGCGAGAGAGGCTGGCGACAGGCGTGCGGAATCCCCCGGCATTCGGCGTTGGTTTATGCGTGTCATTTGCGCTTGTCCAGACTTCAAGAAGATGTGTGGGCAGTTTGTCGCGGGGCCGCGCGGCGACGGCTCCGGAGGCTCGCAATCCGGTGCTTTGCGCTAGCTCGCGCCAAGCCTCGCCAGCACGGCGCGCGGGATGGCCAGTTCGCGGATCACCTCGTCGTGGCGGCGCAGGCCGCACAGTTCCCGCTGGATGAACCACTGATGCACGGCGACCGCAGCCGCCCTGAGCAGGCGCGCTCGGGCCGCCTCGTCGCCCGAATGGGCTTTCAGCCGCGCCAGCGCGTGAGCCGCCTGCTCGCCTGCCCGTCCGAGAGATGCGGCCTTTTCCGCCAGCATCTCGTGCTCGAGGGCAAGCAACGGATTGCCGTCCGCGCCGGCCGCTACGAGGGAAGCGGGCAGGCGGACGGTCATCGCCTACTCCGCCGCCAGCTTGCTGGGCAGGAAGCCGCCGGACTGCCGCTTCCATAATTGCGCATAGAGCCCGCCGGAGCGGAGCAACTGCTCGTGGCTGCCTTCCTCGACGATGCGCCCCTTGTCCAGCACGATGAGCCGGTCGAGCGCGGCGATGGTCGAGAGCCGGTGCGCGATGGCGATCACCGTCTTGCCTTCCATCATGCTGAACAGGCTTTCCTGGATGGCCGCCTCGATGCCGGAATCGAGCGCCGATGTCGCCTCGTCGAGAATGAGGATCGGCGCATTCTTGAGCATCATGCGCGCAATTGCGAGGCGCTGCCGCTGGCCGCCGGAAAGCTTGACGCCACGCTCGCCCACATAGGCGTCATAGCCCTTGCGTCCGCGCGGATCGGTGACGCCGACAATGAATTCATGCGCGGAGGCGCGCTTGGCCGCTTCGACGATCTCCTCGTCGCTCGCCCCTGGCTTGCCATAGGCGATGTTGTCACGGATCGAGCGGTGCATCAGCATCGGCTCCTGGCTGACCACGCCGAACTGCGCGCGCAACGAAGCCTGCGTCAGCGTGCGGACATCGTGGCCATCGAGCAGGATGCGCCCGTCCTCCACGTCGAACAGGCGCAACGCCAGATTGACGATGGTGGTCTTGCCCGCGCCGGAAGGGCCGACCAGCGCAACCCGCTCGCCCGGCTTTATATGAAGGTCGAGATTGGAGATCACGCCGCCGCGCCCCTCCCCGCCGGTCTTGCCGTAGTTGAAGGTGACGTTCTCGAACCGCAGGTCGCCCTGCGCGCGCGGCATCTCCACCGCCTCCTCCGCGTCACGGATGCCGGGCCGGACCGAAATGGTGCCGGTCGCGTCCTGCACCGTCGCGAAGGAGCGGATCAGGCCGTTGATGCTGAACATCATGTAGCCGGACATCTGGTTGAGGCGGAACACGATGCCGATGGCGGTGGCGATCTCGCCCGTCGTCGCGGTCCCGGCCAGCCAGCTACGCACGGCGAGCGCCGCGACCGCCGCCATCATGAAGCCGTTGATGATGGCCACCGCCGCGCGCACATTGGTGATGGACCGCGTCAGCATCTTCACCGCATCGACGAAACGCTCCATGCCGTCGCGCACAAAGGCATGCTCGCGCCGCCCGCTGTCGAACAGCTTGACCGCGAGGATATTGGTGAAGGCGTCCACCAGCCGTCCGGTGAGCAGGGAACGCTCGTCGGCGCTCCGGCGCCCCGCCGCCCGCAGCGGCGGCAGCAGGTACCATGCCGCAACACCGTACACGACCACCCAGACCGCCAGCACCAGCGTCATGATCGGGTCGAGTATGCCGAGGATCGTGCCCGCCAGCACGAGGAAGGTGAGAAAGCTCCACATGGTCTGGAGCGCGGAGGTGATGAAGTCGCCCGTCGCCTCGCCACCCTGCAATATCTTTGTCGCGATGCGACCGGCGAAATCGTTCTGGTAGAACTCGTAGGGCTGCTCGATGACGCGCAGGAAAGACTGCCACCGCACCATCTGGTAGAAATGCGGCACGATGATCTGCTGCTCGACCACGGCGTTCGCGACCATGATCGCCGCCCGGATGACAAGTATGAGCAGCAGGAAGGCCGTGAGATGCGGCCAGTAGTCTTGAAGCAGTTCCGTCGGGGTGGTCTTGTCCAGAAGGTCGATCAGCCAGCCGAGCGACCAGTAGAGCGCGGCATCCACCGCACCCGACAGCCCGCCGGCGATCAGAAGCAGGATGAACGGCCATCTGGCCTGCCGGGCGAAGAAGAGGATGAAGCCCCACGCATCGCGCGGCAGCACCTCGCGCTCCGTGTCGGCGAAGGGATCTATGATGCCTTCGACCGAACGCCACGCCCGCTCCCTGAATCCAATCCCTTCGTCGCCTTCACGTGTCGTCACGAAATCATCCGCATTCCGCCCGGCTTTCCGGGCACATCGTCCCTGTCAGAATCGCGTCCACTGGAAACTGGTCCTTCGGACCCCTCTTGGCAACCGGCAGCGGATCATTCCGCCGCCGCCTTCGCCGTTTCGCCGGCATCGAGGAACCCGCCCGACTGGCGCGCCCAGAGCTGGGCATAGAGCCCGCCACGGGCGATCAATTCGTCATGCGTACCCTCCTCCACGATGCGCCCCTCGTCCATCACGATCAGGCGGTCCATCGCCGCGATGGTCGAAAGCCGGTGTGCGATGGCAATGACGGTCTTGCCCTCCATCAGCCTGTAGAGGTTTTCCTGGATCGCCGCCTCCACCTCCGAATCGAGCGCCGATGTCGCTTCGTCGAGGATGAGGATAGGCGCGTCCTTCAGCATGACGCGGGCGATCGCGATGCGCTGCCGCTGGCCGCCCGAGAGCTTCACGCCGCGCTCGCCCACATGGGCATCGTAGCCCTTGCGGTCCTTCGGATCGGACAGGCTGGCGATGAACTCGTCCGCCTTGGCGCGCGCCGCTGCCTCGTGCATCATCTCCTCAGTGGCATCGGGACGGCCATAGAGGATGTTGTCGCTCACGGAGCGATGGAGAAGCGACGTGTCCTGCGTCACCATACCGATATGCGCGCGCAGACTGTCCTGCGTCACCCCGGCGATATCCTGTCCGTCGATGAGAATGCGCCCGTTTTCTATGTCGTAGAAACGCAGCAGCAGGTTCACCAGTGTGGACTTGCCCGCGCCCGACCGGCCGACGATTCCCACCTTCTCGCCCGGCGCGATGTTCAGCGTCAGGTTTTCCAGCACACCCTTCTTGCGGCCGTAGTGGAAACCCACGCCCTCGAAGGCGATTCCGCCCTTCGAGACGACGAGTTCCTTCGCGTCCGGCCTATCGTCCACGATCCTCGGCAGCGAGATCGAGGAGATACCGTCCTGCACCGTGCCGATATTCTCGAACAGGGCCGACATCTCCCACATGATCCATTGCGACATGCCCCACAGCCTGAGTACGAGGCCGAGCGCGACAGCGATGGCGCCCACGGAAATGGCGCTGTTCAGCCACAGCCAGATGCCCAGCGCACCTACCGCGAACAGGCAGGCGGAATTGAGCACGTAGAGCAGGCCGTAGAGGCTCGTGATCATCCTCATCTGCTGGTAGACCGTCTGCAGGAAGCCGTTCATGCCTTCCCGCGCGTAGCTCGCCTCGCGCCGGGCATGGGAAAAGAGCTTGACCGTCTGGATGTTGGTGTAGCTGTCCACCACGCGCCCGGTCATGATCGAGCGCGCATCGGCCTGCCGTTCCGCGACCTTGCCGAGGCGCGGGATGAAATAGCGCAGCAGAAAGCCGTAGCAAACCGCCCATCCCACCAACGGCGACGCCAGCCGCCAGTCGGATGAGGCGACGATGAGCAGCATGCCGGTGAAATAGACCACCACGTAGTTGAGCACGTCGATTAGCTTGATGACGCACTCGCGCACGGCAAGCGCCGTCTGCATCAGCTTGGTGGCGATGCGCCCGGCGAACTCGTCCTGATAGAAAGTCATGGACTGCTTGAGCAGGTAGCGGTGCACCTGCCAGCGTATGCGCATGGGATAGTTGCCCATCAGTGTCTGCTGGTTGATGAGCGAATGGAACCATACCATGGCCGGCAGCACGAAAAGCACGATCGCGCCCATGCCCGCGAGTTTCCACCCCTCATTGGCGAGGAAGGTCTTGGGATCGCGCTGCGACAGCCAGTCCACGATGTTCCCGAGGAAGGAGAACATCCACACCTCGGTCAGCGCGATCAGCGACATCAGGATGGCCGAAGGCACCAGATAGGGCCAGGAACCCTTCGTGTAGTGAAGGCAGAATCCGAGCAGCGTCCGTGGCGGCTCGGCCGGCTCCTCCGGCGGGAAGGGATCGAGTCTGCTTTCGAACCAGCGAAACATCGTGTCTTCTTTCATATGCGCGGGCACCGTATCGCCCGCGGATCCATCGCTTTGCTTGAACATGATCTTTCCCGGAAACCGGCTCCCGCTTTCCGGGATCATGCTCTAGCGTTGACCCCTGTGAGGCGCGGCGTGCCTGTTGGCGACGCCGGCCGGCTTGGGAGCCTTGTTGATCTGATCCGGCCTGCTTTCGGGACCGGACCGGCGTTGCGCCTCCAACCTGCCGCCTATGTGGAGGCCGGCACCCTTCAAGCCAAGGGCGGATGCGAAGGCTGCTGACAGTCCGGCGGCAGGAGGGGAAACGTCCGTCGGCAATGCCGTTTTAGGGAGCGGGGACGGATTGTCCGTCCCTTTGCGGAACTTGGCTTGCATGATCGAACTCCATCGGAATCGTGAATGACGATCCGGCGGACCTCGGCGACGCGAACTACCTGATTTTCGTGGGTCGAACCGGGGCCGCCGTCAGGCGAGCGCCTCGCGGCGGAGGCGCGTGAACGCGACGAGCGTCATCCAGTGATCCATCGCTGCCTCCATAGGTTCGGGTTGCAATCCGTGCCTTCTAGCGGCCGGAATGGAAAATTTCCAGCCGAAACCGGACCTTGGACCTTGAACGACACGCATTGTGGCCCAAGTGCAACGGCGCGGGCGCCGCCGTTCCCGAGCCGTGCGGGTTGACACGGCCTCCTCATAGGCATTTGACGGAAGGAAACATCTCGGGAGGAACGACAGATGACCGCAGCGATGCCCAAGATGACCGAGCCGCAGCTTGCGATGCCGAGGGAGGGATTCGACCTCGACGCCTATCTCGACCGGATTTCCTACAATGGCCCCCGCGCGCCCACGATTGACACGCTGAAGGCGCTGCACCGGCTTCATCCGCAGGCCATCGCGTTCGAGAATCTCGACCCGTTCCTTGGCGAGCCGGTCCTTCTCGATGCGAATTCCCTGCATGGAAAGCTCGTTTCGGGCGGGCGTGGCGGCTATTGCTTCGAGCAGAACCTGCTTTTCATGGATGCGCTGCGCGCGCTCGGCTTTTCCGTCAGCGGGCTGGCCGCCCGCGTCATGTGGAACAGGCCGGCCGACGCCGCCGTGCCGCGCAGCCACATGCTCCTGCGCGTCGCCATCGAGGGCCGCGTCTGGCTGGCCGATGCCGGCTTCGGCGGCATCACGCAGACCGCGCCGCTGCTGCTCGCGCCGGGCCTTGAGCAGGAAACGCCGCACGAGCCCTTCCGGCTCATGGCCGATGGCGACCATTACACCACCCAGGTGAAAATCGGCGGCGACTGGCGCACCCTCTATCGCTTCGACATGGCCGAGAATACCGAGCCGGACTACACCGTCACCAATTATTTCGTTTCCACTCATCCCGGCTCGCATTTCGTCACCGGCCTGATGCTGGCGCGGCCGCTTTCCGACCGCCGCTACGCGCTCGCCAACAACCGCCTGACGACACATCATCTCGGCGGCGGCAGCGAGCGGCGGGACATAGGGACGGCCGCAGAGTTGGCAGACACGATAGAGGGATTGTTCGGCATCGCGCTGCCCGACCGCGCGGCCTTCATGGAGGCGGCGGCGCGCAAGAATGTCTTCGGCATCGCCTGAGCCGGGGCAGGTAGGGGCCGCCCGTCCGCGCATCGCCCTCTACCAGCCGGACATTCCCGGCAACACCGGCACGCTGCTGCGGCTGGCCGCCTGCCTCGGCATCGGCCTCGACGTGATCGAGCCGGCGGGCTTCGACCTGTCGGACCGCAACCTGAAGCGCGCCGGCATGGACTATCTGGAGATGGCCGCGCTGAAACGCCACGCCTCATGGGAGGCGTTCGGCGAATGGCGCCGGGCGGAAAGGCGGCGGCTTGTCCTGTTCTCGACCAAAGGCGCCCTGCCCTATGCGGATTTTACGTTCCGGCCGGACGACATATTGCTGTTCGGGCGAGAAAGCGCCGGGGTTCCGCCCTCGGTCCACGAGGCAGCGGATGCGGTCGTGACCATCCCCATGCCCGGCGGCGGCCGCAGTCTCAACGTGGCGCTGGCGGCGGCGATGGGCGTGGGAGAGGCGGTCAGGCAGGCAGAAATAGCTGGAAAAGGCACCCGTTAATCCGCCGTTGGCAATCTGCGCATGGTGAACTCGATCTCGCCGCCGGGCCGCTCGCGCCAGCTTTCCACTTCGGTCCAATAGGCTTGCCGCGGCCAGCGGTCGAACCATTCCCGCGCCTTGGCGCGCGCCGCGGGGCGCGGCAGCACAAACGTCTCCCGCAGGAAGCCGTCACGCAGGGGACGTTCCTGCCGCTCCCTGCGGAGCCTGTTCCTGAGGCCGTCGAGCGGCGGTCGCGAGGCAACGCGCACGAAAGAACTCCTTGACCCTCCCGGCCAAGAGATTAGGGATCGATGCGGGGAAATACGAGTCTTTTATGCCGCCACGGGCGGCTGCGTGCCGGCGGCTTCGATAGCCGGCAAGGCTGCCGGAGGGAGACGAACATGGAGCGACCGGACCTGCCAGCGGGATTGCCCGAGGGCATCGAGGAAAAGAAAGCTGCGGCGCAGCAATGGTTCGAGGGGCTGCGCGATCGCATTTGCGCCGGCTTCGAGCAACTCGAGGACGAACTGACCGGCCCGCTGTCGTCGTGGTCGCCCGGACGGTTCGAGCGCACAGAGTGGCTGCGCGACGAGGGACGTGGCGGCGGCGGGGTCATGTCCATCATGCACGGACGCGTCTTCGAGAAGGTCGGCGTCCATACCTCCACTGTCTATGGTGAATTCTCGCCCGAATTCCGCAAGCAGATTCCCGGCGCCGAGGAAGACCCGACATTCTGGGCGAGCGGCATCTCGCTGATCGCCCACATGCAGAACCCCAACGTGCCGGCCGTGCACATGAATACCCGCATGGTCGTCACCTCACGCCAGTGGTTCGGCGGCGGCGCCGACCTGACGCCAGTGCTCGACCGCAGGCGCACGCAGGAAGACCCCGACAGCATCGCTTTCCACAAGGCGATGAAATTCGTTTGCGACAAGCATCCGGGTGTCGCGGATTATCCGAAGCTCAAGCAATGGTGCGACGAGTATTTCTATCTGCCGCACCGCAACGAGCCACGCGGCATCGGCGGCATCTTCTACGACTGGCTGAGGACGCCGGAAGAGAACGGCGGTTGGGACGCGGATTTCCGCTTCACGCAGGATGTCGGCCGCACTTTCCTCGTCGTCTACCAGCACATCGTGCGGCGGAACTTCAACGAGAACTGGACCGAGGCCGACCGCGAGGAACAACTCATCCGCCGCGGCCGCTATGTCGAGTTCAACCTGCTCTATGATCGCGGCACGACTTTCGGCCTCAAGACCGGCGGTAACGTCGACTCGATCCTGTCCAGCATGCCACCCGAAGTGAAGTGGCCATAGGGCCCGGCGGCAACGTGTCGTCGCCGCAACACATATAAATCGTTTTATTTTGCCGTTGAGATTCCGCGCGACAAGTTTCGTCCGGCGCTCTACACGCATGTCCGGCTCAGGCACAGACATCTGTCCGGGCAGCCGGCGACCGCGCCGCCGATAGCAGCCTCGACCGGAGGCAGCAGGGTGGCCTGCCCCTGCCGGCGTAACGATCCTTTTACCTTGTTTCGAGCACATAAGCGCCATGAAGCATATCCATGCTCTGCTGATGTCCGCAGCACTCATCTCCACGGCGGTTCCCGCGCATGCTGGCACCGTACAGGAAGGGCCGACGAAGGCTGCCGCCGCCACGGCGCAACTTGCGGCGACGCCCCCCGTCCCGGCGGCGAGCGCGCTGGTGCCCTCGCTTATCCGTGCGCCTTCCTTCGCCTTCGATTTCCGCCGGCCGGAAAATCCTGGCAAGCGGCTCATGGTACTGTTGCACGGCTCCGGCGGCGACGAGACGACGCTGATGAAACTTGCGCGCCAGATCTCGCCCGACGCCGTTCTTCTCGGCATACGCGGGCGCGTCACGCAGGACGGCGTCACCCGCTGGTACAAGCGCCTGACTCCCACTTCCTTCGACCAGAGTGACGTGAAGTCCGAGGCGAGCGCCTTCGTCTCCTTCCTCAAGGACACGTCCGCGAAGCTCAAGCTGGACCTCGATAACGCAATCTTCCTCGGCTACTCGAACGGCGCGAACCTCATCGCGGCCATGTCGGTGCTGCATCCCGACCTGATCCACAAGGCCGTGCTGCTGCGCGCCATGCCGGTGCTGGAGCAGGCGCCGCAGGCCGATCTTGACTATGCCGACATCCTGACCATCGGCGGCCGTTCCGATACGCTCTATGCGCCCTATGCGCCCAAGCTGGAGGAACTGTTCCGATCGCGCGGCGCGCATGTGGAATCCTACATGGTCGATTCGGGCCATTCCATCGGCGACGAGGATGCCCGCCTCGTCCGCGAATGGCTGATGGCCGGAAGCGCGAAATAGGCGGTTTTCCGGCCGCCGGCGGCAGAAGCCGGGCTACGCACCCTCAAACAACGGATCGGGGCCGGGATCGCGGAAACTGCGAAGGGCTTCGCCTGAAATCGGGGCTGCGCTTTTCGACTATCCGGCAACTTCTCGCCCGATTTTCCATTATACTGCGCGTCCCGTCGTATGGAGATAATCAGGACAAGAAGGAGGAAAGCCATGCGGGAATTTCATTGCGGTTCTCTGGTGCCCGGCTGCGACTGGCACACCCGCCACGAAGATGAAGCGGAAGTCATGCGCCGCGCGGTCGAGCACCTGCGCAACACGCACGGCGAAACCGTGATCCGGGAAACCATGATCGACGCGATCCGTTCGCGCATCGAAAAGGTCCGCGACGCGGCCTAACCTCAAAGCCGTGGAAGGCTGGCGGCGCGCTCAAGCAGCGCGTCGCGGCTTTCGGCGAAGCCGCCCGCTACCCATGCTTCTTCGATCCGGCGCAAGGCATCGCCGAGCGGCTTGCCCGGAGCGAAGCCGAGCGCGGCCAGATCCTTTCCCGACACCGGCAGCACCGGACGTTTCCAGTCTTTGAGGAATTTGAGCAGCCGCGAATAGCCGCCGGCTTCGATCATCGGCTTGTCGCTGGTTGCCGCATTTGCGCGCGCTTGTGCCAGCGCGAGCCTGAGACGGTCCCCGATCCCGCCGGGCGACGACCGGTACAGCAGCTTGGAAAAAGCAAGCTCGCTCATATCCGCTGCCGGCAACGGCGATCCCGCCCATGTCGAAAGCCGTTCGGCATCGGCTTTCGACAGCCGCAGGCGCTCGGCCAGCGCGGCAAGGCGCGGAGCGTCCGGCGGCAGGATCGCCATGAGCCGCAGCATCGCGTCTACGGGCCAGCCCAGATCGCGTTCGGCTGCCACCAGCCCCGGAATGGCGTCTATGCCCCATTTCTCCGTTTCCGGCAGCATGGCCGTCAGCACGCCCGTTTGCCGCATCCACAAAAGCGCGCGGGCCGGATCGGGAGCGGCAAGCAGCTTGCGCGTCTCGGCCCATATCCGCTCGGCCGAAAGATGCGACAGCCCGTCCTTCAGCCGCGCGCAGGCCCTGATGCCGTCCGGATCGGGGCGGCCGGCTCCATACCAGGCGAAGAAGCGGAAGAAGCGCAATATGCGCAGGTAGTCCTCACGGATGCGCTGGCTGGCATCCCCTATGAAGCGCAGCGTCCGGCTTTCGAGATCGGCAAGCCCGCCGACGAGGTCGATCACCTCACCGTCGGCCCCGGCATAGAGAGCGTTGATGGTGAAATCGCGCCGCTCGGCGTCGCGCTTCCAGTCCTTGCCGAACACCACGCGCGCCCGGCGGCCGTCCGTTTCCACGTCCTGCCGCAGCGTCGTCACCTCATAGCCCTTGCCGCCCACGACGACTGTGATCGTGCCATGCTCCTTGCCGGTCGGCACCGGCCTGAACCCGGCTTTCTCGGCGCGGGCGATCGTCTCCTCCGGCAGGTTGGTGGTGGCGATGTCGATGTCCGCCACAGGCTGCCCCAGCAGCGCGTTGCGCACCGCCCCGCCAGCGATCCGCGCTTCTTCACCCTCTGCCGAAAGCGCCACGAGCAATCGCTGGAGACCGGCGTCAGCCAGCCACGGCGCGCGATCGGCGATGCTCGTCCCGCTCACGCGTAGAGCCTCTGGTAGAGGGAATGGATGATGCCGGCAGTCACGCCCCAGATATAGCGGTCCTCAAATGGCATCTCGTAGAAATGACGTTGCCTGCCGCCAAGCTCGCGGCTGGCGCGATGGTGGTTGGCGGGGTTCATCAGAAAGGCCAGCGGCACCTCGAACACTGCCTCCACCTCGTCGGGATTAACTACGAGGTCGAAACCGGGGCGCACCACGGCCAGCACCGGCACAATCCGGTATCCGGTGCCGGTCACATAGTCCGGCATGCGGGCAATCACGTCGATCTCGTGCGGATCGAGGCCGATTTCTTCCTGCGTCTCGCGCAGCGCAGTGAATTCCGGCGTCGGATCGGTGGCGTCCACGCGCCCGCCAGGAAAGGCCACCTGGCCGGAATGATTGCGCAAATTGGCGTTGCGCTGGGTCAGGATGACCGTGGCTCCGCCGGGATGGTCGACCACCGGCACCAGCACAGCCGCGTCCCGCAGCTTGTTGGACAGGATGAGCGCGTTCAGCTCGGGATTGAGCGCATGGTCGCCAAGCTCCGACTGCGCGGCGAACGCGCCCTCGACGAGCGCGCGGCGGCGGAATTCAGCGGCGGAAAACAGGCCGGGAGCAGCTAGGTCCATGATTCAGGCACTCAGACGCGCCAGCTTCGCAGCCGGCATGATGGGAAAGACGGCACCCAGCGAGCGCACGGCAAACATCGGCCCTTCCGCCGTTTCGACCTCCTCGCCCGCCTCCACCAGCTCATAGGTCACGGGACGCGAAACCAGCGATTCCAGCCTCCCGCGGACATGGAGATAAGGCTTCAGGCCGCCGCTGCCCTCTTCCTCCGCAAAGCGCAGCGGATGGCCAGGACCGGCTTCCACCACATCGCCGACATTGGTCCGGAAGGTAAGCACCTGCGCGCCCTCCCTCTGCGAGATATTCATCTCCACCGCCACGAAAGGCGCGTCCTCGACGCGGATGCCGAGCTTTTCCACAGGCGTGACGAGATAGGTTTTCCCATCGGCGTCCTTGCGCAGGACGCTGGAGAAAAGCTGCACCAGCGCAGGGCGGCCAATCGGCGTCCCGAGATAGAACCAGCGCCCGTCGGCCCTGATTTCCATGTCGATATCGCCGCAGAAATCCGGGTTCCATCGTTCGACCGGCGGAAAACCCTTTCCTGCACGTGCCGCGCGCCCGATCAACGCCTGAAGCCCCGCCGTGTCGACGGGCGGCTGAAGGGTGTGTCTGGCCTGTTCGGATGCGGGCATCGTCACGAAATAGTCACTGTTATCGCGCTTGTCAGCTTTGTCCGGTGATTTAAGTTGAACTCTGTACCGTCGCAACATGGCGGACAAGATGCGGCCTCCTGTTCGCTTGCCCCAATCCGGGACTCGTCGCCGGAACGCCGCGCCGATTCACGGAAGGATCGAGCCGCATGAGCGCAGTCGTCAAGGAAATGACCCTTAGCGAGAAGGACATGATCGCCGAGGCCGAGCGCGCGCTGTCCGATATTTCGCGGATACGCGAAGGCGTCGGCCGGGTCATTTTCGGCCAGCAGGCGGTGGTGGAGCGCACGCTCGTCGCGCTGCTTGCCGGCGGCCATGCGCTCCTGGTCGGCGTTCCCGGCCTCGCAAAGACGAAGCTGGTGGAAACGCTGGGCGTCGTGCTCGGCCTCGATACCAGCCGCATCCAGTTCACGCCCGACCTGATGCCGTCCGATATTCTCGGCTCCGAGGTGATGGAGCAGGACGACAAGGGCAGGCGCTCCTTCCGCTTCATTCCCGGCCCGGTCTTCGCGCAATTGCTGATGGCGGACGAGATCAACCGCGCCAGCCCTCGCACCCAGTCCGCGCTGTTGCAATCCATGCAGGAATACCATGTGACCGTCGCCGGGCAGCGCCACGACCTGCCCGCGCCGTTCCACGTGCTCGCCACGCAGAACCCGCTGGAGCAGGAGGGTACCTATCCGCTGCCGGAAGCGCAGCTCGACCGCTTCCTGATGCAGGTCGACATCTCCTATCCCGAGATAGATGCGGAGCGTCGAATCCTGATCGAGACGACCGGCGTCGAGGACGCGCACGCACAAAACGTGCTGACCGCCCAGCGGCTACGGGAAATCCAGATGCTGATCCGCCGCATGCCGGTTCCGGAAAGCGTGGTCGATGCGATCCTCGATCTCGTTCGCTCGGCCCGGCCCGGACAGGGCAATGCGGAGGCGGACCGTCACATCGCCTGGGGTCCCGGACCCCGCGCCAGTCAGGCGCTGACGCTATGCGCCCGCGCCCGCGCGCTTTATGATGGGCGGCTTGCGCCGTCGGTGGACGACGTGCGCGCGCTGGCCGAGCCGGTTCTCCAGCACCGCATGGCGCTGACTTTCGCCGCGCGCGCCGAAGGCATGAGCGTGCGCGACGTGATCGCGCGGCTGGCCGGGCCGCAAGGCTGATTGATGGCGCCGGTCGGCGAAGTCACGGGTTCCGTCGCGACCGGCGATGCGCTTGCGCGCGCGCGGCTCCGCGCTTCGCTGGTGCCTGACCTGCTGGTCGAATCCCGCCGCGTCGTCAACACCGTCATCGCCGGCTGGCATGGCCGCCGCCGCCGCGGCATCGGCGAGAATTTCTGGCAGTTCCGTCCCTATGTAGAAGGCGAAGCCGTGTCGCGTATCGACTGGCGGCGCTCGGCCCGCGACGAGCACACCTATATTCGCGACCGCGAATGGGAAGCCGCGCACACGGTCTGGCTTTGGGCTGATCCGTCACCTTCCATGCTCTATAAATCCGCTACCGCCTCCGTGTCCAAGGAATCGCGGTCGCTGGTGCTGATCCTCGCGCTGGCCGAACTGCTGTCGCGCGGCGGCGAACGGATCGCATGGCCCGGACTCATCGATCCCTTCACCGCGCGCAACGGCGCCGAGCGCATCGCCGCGCGGCTGGCGCACGCGCCCACCGTTCCGGTGCGGCCCGACCTGCTGCAAGTCCGCCGCTTTTCCGACATCATCCTCGCCAGCGATTTCCTCGATCCGGTGGAGGACATCCTCGCATGGCTCGAACCGCTGGCGCGGCGCGGCGTCCGCGCCCATCTGATCGAGGTCGCCGACCCGGCAGAGGAGAATTTCCCCTATTCCGGCCGCACGGAGTTCACCGACCCCGAAACCGGCGAGAAGCTGACCGCAGGCCGCGCCGAGACGCTGGCCGATGACTATCGCCGCGTCTACACCGCCCGCCGCGCCGAGCTTTCCGCCTGGTGCAAGCGGCGCGGCTGGAGCTATTCGGTCAACCACACCGACCGCCTTGCCTCCGAAGCTCTGGTGCAGGTCCATATGGCCATGTCCGAACCGACGGATTTCGGCATGGGAGGCGTGGCATGAGCTGGCTTCCGCTGTCCTTCGGCCTGCCCGCCATGCTTGTCGGCCTGCTCGCGCTGCCGGTGATCTGGTGGCTGCTGCGGCTCACCCCGCCCCGGCCGCAGACGGAAGTGTTCCCGCCTTTGCGCGTGCTGGCGCGGGTGCTGAAGAAGGAGGAAACGCCCCATCGCAGCCCGTGGTGGCTCACCTTGCTGCGTCTCGTCATGGCCGCCCTCGTTATCCTTGCGCTGGCCGAGCCTGTCTTCAATCCGCGCGAACGCATGGCGGCGGGCGGCAGCGGTATCGCGCTGGTGATCGACAATGGCTGGGCAAGTGCCGCCGACTGGGAGCGCCGCGTGGCCACGGCCGCGCGTCTGATCGCGGATGCCGGCGACAATGCCCAACCGGTCGTTCTTGCCTTCACCGCCGAGCGGCCTAATGAAGAGATCGGTCCCTTCGATGCCGCCACCGCGCAGGACCGGCTGAACGCGGTTGCGCCGCGCCCCGTACCCACCGACCGGCCGACTGTCTATGGCCGTGTCGGGGTTACACTTGAGACGATGCCCGGCGCGCAGGTTGCGGTGCTGTCCGACGGCCTGGCCGCGCCCGGAGACGACCGGGCATTTGCCGCGCTGCTCGGGGGAAACGCGGCGGGACTGACCTGGATCGCGCCGGAGCGGATCGGCATGCTGGGCCTCACCGGCACGGAGAACCAGGCGGACGCCTTCCGTTTCACCGCGCTCCGCGCTGCCGGTGACGCGACGCCTCGTCAGGTCACGGCAGGCGCGTTCGACGAGCGCGGAAGGCGCATCGCGGACGCAACGCTGAGCTTCGGCCCCGGCGAGGCGCAGGCCACCGGCGAGATGCGCGTGCCCTTCGAGCTGCGCAATGATTTCGCTTCCGTCGCCCTTGACGGCGAGCAACACGCAGCCGCCGTGCGCGTGCTGGACGAGAGCGCGAAGCGGCGGCGTGTCGGCCTCCTCTCGCAATCGGAGTCGGATCAGGCACAGCCGCTCCTGTCTCCACTCTACTACATCACGCGTGCGCTACAGCCCTTTGCCGACCTCGTGCGTCCGACAAGTGTGGACCTTGCCGAGGCGATACCCGAGCTTCTGGCGCAGAAGCCGGCGATGATCGTCATGGCCGATGTCGGCACGCTGCCCCCGACCGCGCGCGAGCAGCTCATCGAATGGCTGAACGGCGGCGGCACGCTGGTCCGCTTCGCAGGCTCACGGCTGGCGGCTTCGGAAAATGACGAGGAATTGCTGCCCGTGCGCCTGAGGCTGGGCGAGCGCACGCTGGGCGGCACGCTTTCATGGACCGAGCCGCAGCAGGTCAGCGATTTTCCGGCTGGCAGCCCTTTTGCCGATCTCGCTCCGCCAAGCGAAGTGACGGTCACGCGGCAGGTGCTGGCGGAGCCGACACCCGACATTGTGGAGCGTACGTGGGCCAACCTCGCCGACGGCACACCATTGGTGACGGGCGCGCGGCGCGGCGAGGGAACGCTGGTACTGTTCCACATCACGCCGGAAGCCACGTGGTCGAACCTCCCCATTTCGGGCAGCTTCGTCGAAATGCTTCGACGTCTCGTCCAGCTCTCGCGAAATCAGGGGCGTATCGACGCCAATGCGGAAGCCGGCGGTGCAGCACTTGCGCCCTATCGCATGATCGCGGCGAACGGCCAGCTCGTGCCGCCGCCGCCCGACGCGCGCCCGCTGCCTACGGGCGGCACGCCAGCCGTCACCATCGACAATCCCCCCGGCCTCTATGGCAGCGAGGAAGGAGTATTGGCACATAACCTCCTGCCTGCGGATGCAGCCTTCACCCCGATCGAGAGGCCGCGAACCAACCTGCCGGTGAGCGAGGCGAGCTACGCCTTCGACCAGTCGCGCGATCTGCGCGGCCCGCTCTTTGCCGGCGCGCTCATCCTGCTGTTGATCGACACGCTGGTCGTGCTGTGGATGGGCGGCCTATTCACGCGCCGCCGCCTCGCAAAAGGCCGCGCGGCGACGGCATCGATCCTGCTGTTGGGTGCCTGCCTCGCGCTTCAGTCCCCCGGCTATGCCGACGCGCAGGAAGGCGTCAGCGATGCCGACGCCATCGCGGCTATCAGCGAGACGCGCCTCGCCTATGTCGTTACTGGCGATTCGTCGGTCGATGCCATCAGCCGCGCCGGTCTCAACGGCCTGTCGCAATTTCTGGCGGCCAAGACCGCGCTGGAGCCGGGAGAACCGGCGGGCGTGCATATCGACACCGACGAGCTTTCCTTCTACCCGCTGATCTACTGGCCGATAGACGAGAATGCGCCCATGCCGGACGAGGCGGCCATCGCCCGCCTGGACGCCTACATGCAGCAGGGCGGAACCGTTCTCTTCGATACGCGCGACCAGTTCTCGACCGGCATAGATGCCGATTCGGCCAGCCCCGCCACGCAACGGCTGAGGGATATCCTGTCATCGCTCAACGTGCCGCCGCTGGAGCCGGTGCCCACCGACCATGTGCTGACCAAGACTTTCTTCATCATGAACGAGTTTCCCGGCCGTTTCGCCGGAAGCCCGCTCTGGGTGGAAGCATCGCTGGACGCCTCCAACAGCGAGGGCCGGCCCGTCCGCACAGGCGACGGCGTGACGCCCATTATGATCACGGCCAATGATTTCGCCGGGGCGTGGGCGGTGGACGCCTCGGGGCGGCCCATGCTGCCGACCGTGCCCAACGACCCGATGCAAAGGCTCTGGGCGCTGCGTGGCGGCATCAACATCATGATGTACATGCTGACCGGCAACTACAAATCCGATCAGGTGCATGTGCCGGTGCTGCTGGAGAGGCTGGGGCAATGAACCTCTCGATCGCCTTCGAGCCGCTGATACCGTGGGTCTGGCTCGCCGTGATCGTCGCGCCGCTGGCGGCGCTGGCTCTGCTCGGCCTGTTCCTGTCGCAGCGCGGCGCATTGCTGCGCGTGGCGGCCCTCGCCGCGCTGGCGCTGGCGCTCGCCAATCCCGTCCTTCTGGACGAGGAGCGGGAAGCTCTGAAAAGCGTGGTCGCCGTGGTCGTGGACCGCAGCCAGAGCCAGGATATCGGCAACCGCACGGCCACGACGGACTCCGCGCTCGCCGAGATCGAGGCGCGCTTGGCGCGGTTCGACCAGTTCGAGGTGCGCGTCGTCGAGGCCGGACGGGCCGATTCCGCCGACGACCGCACCGAAACCCGGCTTTTCGGCGCGTTGGAAAGCGCGTTCCGCGACGTTCCGCCGTCGCGCGTCGCCGGCGCCCTGATGATCACGGACGGACAAGTACACGACGTACCGGAACCGGGAACGCTCGATGCGCCGCTCCACGCGCTGATCACCGGCGACGAGAACGAGCGTGACCGCCGCATCCGCTTCGAGCGCGCGCCGCGCTTCGGCATTGTCGGCCGCCCCCTCGAGATGACCTATCGCGTCATCGGCGCCGAGGGCGAGAGCGGCGAGGTGGATGTGCGCGTCACCGTCAATGGCGAGCAGAGCTTCGTGCGCCGCGCCGTCATCGGCGAGGAAATGCCGCTGGAAACCTCGATCCCCAATGCGGGCCGCAACATCATCGAGCTTTCCGTGGCGCCGGTGCAAGGCGAGCTGACGGAAACCAACAACCGCACCATCGCCATCGTGGATGGCATCCGCGAGAATTTGCGCGTGCTGCTCGTCTCCGGCGAGCCTCATGCCGGAGAGCGCACATGGCGCAACCTTTTGAAATCCGATGCGGCGGTGGACCTCGTCCACTTCACCATCCTGCGCCCGCCGGAAAAGCAGGACGGCACGCCCATCAACGAGCTGTCGCTGATCGCATTCCCGACGCGCGAGCTGTTCGTCGAGAAGATCAACGATTTCGACCTGATCATCTTCGACCGCTACCAGCACCGCGACGTGCTGCCGATCCTCTATTACGACTACATCGCCGAATATGTGGAGAAGGGCGGCGCTCTGCTGATCGCCGCCGGCCCCGAATATGCCGGCGAGCAGTCCATCGCGCATACGCCGCTGATGCCGGCCCTGCCCGCACAGCCTACGGGCGACGTGCTGGAGGAAGGCTTCCATCCGCGCCTGACCGAAACCGGCCAGCGGCACCCGGTGACACGCGGGCTGGACGGCTCCGCATCCGAGCCTCCGCACTGGAGCCGCTGGTTCCGCCTGATCGGCATCGACAATCCCGAGGGGCAGGTCGTGATGAAGGGCGCCGAGGATCGGCCACTTCTGGTGCTCGACCGCAAGGGCGAGGGTCGTGTCGGCATGCTTCTGTCGGATCAGGGCTGGCTGTGGGCGCGCGGCTTCGAGGGAGGCGGCCCGCATGTCGCGCTCTACCGCCGCATCGCGCACTGGCTGATGAAGGAACCGGAACTCGAGGAGGAGCGCCTGACGGCGGATGGTAGGGGCATGACGCTCGAGGTGCGCCGCCAGACGATGAGCGACGATCCCGGCCCGGCTACAGTCATCAGCCCCTCCGGCAAGACGAGCAGCATGACGCTGGCGCAATCCGAACCCGGCATCTTCACCGGCTCGATGCAGACCGACGAGATCGGCCTCTACCAGATCGGCAATGGCGACCTGGCCGCGCTGGCCCATGTCGGCCCGGTCAATGCCCCGGAATTCGCCGAAGTGGTGTCCACCACGGAAAAGCTGGAACCGGCGGCACAGGCGTCGGGCGGAAGCGTGAGGCGAATTTCGCAGGGCCTGACCGGCATCGACCTGCCGAACATCGTGCCGGTGCGCGCCTCGGCCAATGCATCGGGCAGCGACTGGATGGGCCTCCGCACCACCGGCGACAGCGTATTGCGCTCGGTCAGCCGCGTGCCCCTCTTCGCGGGCTTCTTCGGCCTTGCCCTGCTGCTGCTCGCGCTCGGTTCCATGTGGTACCGCGAGGGACGCTAGAGCGATTCCGCACCATCGGAACAGGCGGCGATGCTCGGGTTCAGATGCGCCGCGCCGCCGCCAGGCGGAATTCGTAGCGATACGGTATAAGACCCGCATGGTCGGCAAGCGGCCGCAGGACTGCGGCCAGCCGCTCTGCCGCGCCTTCATGACCCAGGGCTTCGACGATCGGCCGGGCATGCGACGAGGACAGGCCAAGCCCCACGGCTTCGTGCAGCTCCAGGCTGTATTCGCGCGACAGGGACTGCGCCCGCGGTGACTGGAAGGCGGACAAAAAGCGGAACTCGGCCAGATAATCCGGCCGCACATAGGCCTTGGGACCGCCATGCTCGCGCAGGAAATCTTCTATGGCGCGCGCGGCCGGGCTGGCTGCGACGTCGCGGATATAGTCGATGATCGCCAGCACTCCGCCGGGCGCAAGGATGCGGGCGGCTTCCCGATAGAAACGCTCCCGGTCGAACCAATGCGCCGAGCTGGCGGCCGTCACCAGCGCCGCCGTCGCGCTTTCGCCGTGCAACCGGGTTTCCTTTCCGTCGACATAGGAAATCCGCCGGTCGCCGGTAGCGGCAACCGCGCGGCTGCGCATGTCATCGGACGGATCGACGCCGACCACTTTGAAGTGCTGCGGCAACGCCGAGGCGAGTTGCCGCGTGAAGATGCCGGTTCCACAACCGGCATCGAGAGCGAGCGAGGCGCCGGCAACGCCCGCCGCAGCGGCGGCGATCTCCTCCACCATCTCCTGCGGGTAAGATGGTCGATAGGCTGCGTAATCCTGCGCCACGCCGGCGAAGCGATCCTGCGATGTCATTCCGTTCTCCAGCCATGCCTCGGCTCGAATCCGAATGGAATGATGACCGCTTCGTCGCCTGCCTGTCGAGAGGGTCAGGCCCTCTCGAGCGCCACTGCGATGCCCTGCCCGACGCCGATGCACATGGTAGCCAGCGCGAGCTTCGCGTTGCGCTCGCGAAGTTCCAACGCCGCCGTGCCCGCGATGCGCGCACCCGACATGCCGAGCGGATGCCCGAGCGCGATGGCCCCGCCATTCGGGTTTACGTGCTCCGCGTCCTCGGAAATGCCGAGATCGCGGAGCACGGCGATGCCTTGGGAGGCGAAGGCTTCATTGAGTTCGATCACATCGAAATCGGAGGGCTTGATTCCGAGCCGCGCGCACAGCTTCTTCGTCGCCGGCGCGGGTCCGATGCCCATGACACGTGGCGGCACGCCCGCTGCCGCACCGCCGAGGACGCGGGCGATGGGCGTCAAACCGTATTTCTTCACGGCGGCTTCCGAGGCCACGATCAGCGCGGCAGCCCCGTCATTGACGCCCGACGCGTTGCCGGCCGTGACCGTCGCGCCTTCCATCCGGTTGACGGGCTTAAGGTTGGCGAGCGCCTCGATGCTGGTTGCCCGCGGATGCTCGTCCTTCTCCACCACGACCGGATCGCCCTTGCGCTGCGGCACGCTGACGGAGGTGATCTCCTTCGCCAGCCTTCCATTGGCCTGCGCGGCGGCGGCCTTGGCCTGGCTGCGCACCGCGAACGCGTCCTGGTCCTCGCGCGACACCTTGTAGTCGATGGCCACGTTGTCGCCCGTCTCCGGCATGGAATCGACGCCGTACTGCTTCTTCATCAGCGGATTGACGAAGCGCCAGCCGATGGTGGTGTCGTAGATTTCCGCGTTGCGCGAAAAAGCCGTCTCGGCCTTCGGCAACACGAAGGGCGCGCGGCTCATGCTCTCCACGCCGCCGGCGATCATCAGTTCCGCTTCGCCAGCCTTGATCGCCTGAGCGGCGATGATGACGGCGTTCATGCCGGATCCGCAGAGCCGGTTCACCGTGGAACCGGGAATGCCGACCGGCAGGCCGGCAAGCAACAGCGACATGCGCGCCACGTTGCGGTTGTCCTCGCCGGCCTGGTTGGCGCAGCCGAACACCACGTCGTCCACCGCCTCCCAATCCACGCCGGCATTGCGCTCGACCAGCGCACTGAGCGGAATCGCGCCGAGATCGTCGGCCCGGACGGAGGAAAGGGAGCCGCCAAAACGGCCGATGGGCGTACGGATATAGTCGCAGATATAGGCTTCGGTCATGCTCAGAGCTCCGGGACGATCAGGTCGCCGACATTGCCGTCGACGACGAGTTTGCCGCCTGTCACGGCCTGCAATTCCTCAAGGCTCATGCCCGGCAGCTTCTCGCGCAGCACGAAATGCCGGTCCACGATGTCGATGACGGCAAGGCTGCTATAGACCTTGGTAACGCAGCCGACGCCGGTCAGCGGAAGGCTGCAGGCCTTCACCAGCTTCGGCTCGCCCTTCTTGGTCACATGGTCGGTGATGACGACGACGTTCTTCGCCCCGTGGACGAGGTCCATCGCGCCGCCGACCGCCGGCACCGAACCCGGTCCCGTGCTCCAGTTGGCAAGATCGCCATTCTCCGCAACCTCGTAGGCGCCGAGGATGGCGACGTCGAGATGGCCGCCGCGCACCATCGAGAAGCTGTCGGCGTGGTGGAAGAACGAGGCACCGGGGTTCAGCGTGACCGCCTTCTTGCCGGCGTTGATGAGATCCCAGTCCTCCTCGCCGGCCGGCGGGGCCTCGCCGAAATCGAGTATGCCGTTTTCAGTGTGATAGATGACCTCGCGGCCGTCCGGCTTGAACTTCGCCACCATTTCCGGAAAGCCGATGCCGAGGTTCACATAGGCGCCGTCGGGGATGTCCTGCGCGGCACGCCACGCGATCTGTGCGTTCGTCAGCTTGGCGGTCATCACTTGGCTCCCTCGCGAAGCAACGCTTCTTCCTGCTGCGGATTCGGAACTTCCACGATCCGGTCGATGAAGATGCCGGGCGTCACCACATGCTCGGGATCGATTTCGCCCGGCTCGACTATCCTGCTCGCCTGGACGATCGTCGTCCTTGCCGCCATCGCCATGAGCGGCGCGAAATTCCGCGCGGCCTTGTTGTAGGTCAGGTTGCCCTTGCGGTCGGCCAGTTCGGCCTTGATGATCGCCACGTCAGCCTTCAGCCACCGCTCCTGCACATATTTGCGGCCTTCGAATTCCTCGACCGGCTTTCCTTCCGCAAGCTGCGTGCCGAAGCTGGTCGGCGTGTAGAAGGCAGGGATGCCCGCACCGCCGGCGCGAATACGCTCTGCCAGCGTGCCCTGCGGTACAAGCTCCAGTTCGATCTGGCCCGCGAGGTATTTTTCGGTGAACGCCCTGGGATCGGACGAGCGCGGGAACGAACAGACCATCTTGGCGACCATGCCGGCATAGATCATCGCCGCGATGCCGACCGCGCCGTTGCCCGCATTGTTGTTCACGACGGTGAGCCGTCCCGGCGAGCCGGTTTTCTTGTAGCTCTCGACCAGCGCGTGGATAAGCTCGATCGGCGCGCCCGCGCCGCCGAATCCGCCGATCATGACGACCATGCCGTCCTTGATCCCGGATAGGGCATCCTCGATGCTGGGGTAGATCTTGTCCATTCCTCATCCCGCTCGTTTTGAACCGGCCCGCCGGTTCAGTTGCCATCCGCCTTCCTCATCGCGGACGATTACAAATGTTCGCATTGCGCACATTTGTTTTGTATGTGATATTTGCTATATGAAGGACATTGCCAAGTCAACGGCCCATGCAACTCCCGGCCGCGATATCGTAGGCTCGCTGGAGCGCGGGCTGACGGTCATCGAAATCCTTGCAAATCATGCGGACGGACTGACATTGACGGAGGTGGCCGAGAAAGCCTCGCTCACCCGTGCGGGCGCCCGGCGCTTCCTGCTGACGTTGGTGGCGAGCGGTTATGCCGCGCAGGACGGACGCCGCTTCCTGCTGACTCCGAAGCTTCTGTCGCAGGCACGCACATGGCTTGAGGGCGTCTCGCTATGGGACTATGCCGCGCCCTTCATGCGCTCGCTGGCCGCGGACCTGAATGAATCCTGTTCGGCGGCCATCCTTGCCGATACCGATGTCGTTTATGTCGCGCGTGTGCCGGGAGAGCGCATCATCTCCATAGCCTTGCATGTGGGCACCCGCCTGCCCGCCTATTGCACGGCGATGGGCAGGGTGCTGCTCGCGGGCCTGCCCGTGGAACAGCGGTCCGCCATCCTCGCTCGCAGCAATCTCGTCAGGAACACGCAGGCCACCGAAACGGACCCGCAGCGCCTGCTGGAGATCATCAGCAAGGTGGCGGCGGACGGCTATTCGCTGGTGGACAGGGAACTGGAACCCGATTTGCGCGCGCTCGCCGTGCCGATCCGTGACCGCGAGGGACGCATCGTCGCAGCCCTCAATGTGCCGACGCAGGCGGCGCGCCATGCACGGGAGGAAATATTGCGCGACATGCTTCCGCGCCTGCGGCAGGCTGCGGACAGCATCGAGAATTATTTCGTGGTGCAATAGGCATGACTGCCCTTCGCGGACAGACGCCTTACTCCGCCAGCGCCGCGCGCGCGGCGACACGGTGCTTTTCCTTGATATGGGGACGTATCGCGGCCAGCGCCGCCGTCAGCACCGCGAGATCGTCCGAGAAGCCCACCACGGCGAGGAAATCCGGCACGATGTCGAGCGGCACCACGAAATATGCAAGCGCCGCAAGCAGAGTGCCACGTACGCGAACGGGTGTATCCTTGTCCAGCGCGGTGTAATAGGCGGCGACCACCTCGTCCATGAAAGGAATATGCCGCGCGGCGCGTTTCGCGGTGCGCCAGAATTCATCACGCACGCGCCGTTCCCGCTTTTGCGTCTCTTCCGCGCCCACCAGAGAAAGTATCTCGTCTATCTTCGCTTCCTTCATCGCCCTGCTCGCATCCGGCACATCCGGTGTGCCATATCGGATGTGGGGAGGGCGCGAAGGGCCTGCAAGGGTACCGCCGTCAGTAACTCGCGATGCGGTTCATCCGCCGCGCCAGATCGAAATCCAGCGCAGTCAGTCCGCCAGCGGAATGGGTGGAAAGAGTGACATCCACCGTCTTGTAGGCGTTGGACCAGTCGGGATGGTGATCGAGCTTTTCCGCGGCCAGCGCCGCCCGTGTCATGAAGCCGAATGCCTCGCTGAAATTGCGGAAGGTGAAGACCCTGCGGATGGATTTTTCGTCCTCCGCGAGCGACCAGCCTTCCAGCTCTCCGAGAGCGGCGTCGATCTCATTCCTCGCCAGTTTCGCGCGCGCGCTCACCGCATCGTCCGTGCGTCAGGATAGAAACCCGCAAAGCTCGGCGCACGCAGCGGCTCGGACGAGCCCATCAGCGGCCAGGCTTCCTCGACAATATAGGGTCCGCCCCCGACCGAATCCCGCGACGACATCAGCACGAAGCGGCCGACGCGGAACGGCATCGCGGCGAAATTTCCGCGCGCTGACAGATAATGCGCCACGGCCTCGGGCGTGGTGTTGCGCAGCCGCGCCAGCGTCACATGCGGCGTGAACTTGCGCGGATCGGACGGCAGGCCGAGCCGCTGGCAGATCCGCTCGATCTCGGCCTGAAGTGAATTGAGGTCCGGCGAGGCGGCGCAGCCGGCAAAGATCGAATGAGGCTTCCTGCCGCCGAAGGCGCCGACGCCGGAAAGCGTCAGGCTGAAAGCGGAACGCCGCACCCTGTCCAGCGCGTTGGCGATCTCGTCTGCCACGTGGCCTTCCACGTCGCCGATGAAGCGCAACGTCAGATGATAGTTCTCCACGTCGATCCAGCGCGCGCCGGGCAGGCCGCCTCGAAGCAGGGAAAGGGAAAGGGCAGCGTCGCGAGGAACCTCGAGGGCGGTGAAAAGACGGGGCATGAAAACCTCCTCGAATCGACTGCGCTATGGACAGCGAATCATCGAATGCACGCGCGAGCAAGCTATTTGTGCAACGCACACGATCTAGCCACCGGAGGCCGTGGCAGTCATTTCCGCTTCCACGACGGGCAAAATCCGCTCCACGATGCGGTCGACTCCCGCCGCGTTCGGGTGCATTCCGTCGTCCAGCAGCAGCGTGGATTGGGCCGCCACCCCGTCGAGGAAGAAGGGATAGAGCTCGACCCCATGCTTCTCCGCGAGCCGCCCATAGAGCCCATTGAACACCTCGCCATAGGCCGATCCCAGATTGGGCGCGGCCAGCATTCCGGCCAGCAGCACGTCGATGCCGCGCTCCCTCAAACGGCCGATCATCTGGTCGAGATTGCGCTCTGTCAGTTCTGGGGAAATGCCCCGCAGCATATCGTTCGCGCCGAGTTCGAGGATAACGAGGTCGGTCCCGTCCGGCACGGACCAGTCAAGCCGCGAAAGACCTCCACTCGACGTGTCGCCAGACACCCCGGCATTGGCGATCACGACATCGTGACCATTGGCCTTCAGTGCGGATTCGAGCTTTTCGGGAAAGGATTCTCCCGGCGAAAGCTGGTATCCGGCCATGAGGCTGTCGCCGAAGCCGACGATCCGGTACGGCTCCGCCCAAACGGACGAAACGCCGCATATGGTGAGGGCCAGTGCGAGGAAAACCTGTTTGAACGCCATGAAATCCAACCCATATGTTCGACACCGACCTCGCGGCCCTCTCACATATAGGACCGATTCCCCGTGACAGAACCCGTCATCCAGTTGAAGGACGTGTCGCTGACGCTCGGCGCGGGCGCTTCTTCCGTCCATGTCCTCAAGGGCATCAGCCTCGACATCATGCGCGGCGAAACCGCCGGCATCGTCGGCCCTTCCGGCTCAGGCAAATCGACCCTGCTGATGGTGCTGGCCGGGCTGGAGAAAGTCGATTCCGGCTCGGTGCGGATCGCAGGCGAAACGCTGGACGGCAAGTCGGAGGATGCCATCGCGGCATTCCGGGGCCGGAATGTCGGCATCGTCTTCCAGTCCTTCCATCTCATCCCCAACATGACGGCGCTGGAGAATGTCGCCGTGCCGCTGGAGCTTGCCGGCCATCGAGACCCGTTCGCCGTGGCGGCGAGGGAACTGGCCGCCGTAGGGCTCGCCGAGCGTGTCACCCACTATCCCGGCGAATTGTCCGGCGGCGAGCAGCAGCGCGTCGCCATAGCGCGGGCATTGGCCCCGGAACCGCCCATCCTCATCGCAGACGAGCCGACCGGCAATCTCGATCAGGCGACCGGAAAGCAGATCGCCGACCTTCTCTTTGCCAAGGCGGCGGAGCGCGGCATGACGCTGCTGCTGGTCACGCACGACCCGGTGCTTGCGGAACGCTGCGGACGGCAGGTCGCCATGCGTTCCGGCCGCATCGAGGCGCCGGCGAAGTCTACCGGCATCGCAGCCGCGGCTGCGGCGGGCTGAACGTCGCATGACCCTCGCCCGCACATTCTCGCTCGCCTTCCGCTTCTCCCTGCGCGAGATGCGCGGCGGCCTGTCGGGCTTCGTTGTCTTCATCGCCTGCATCGCGCTGGGCGTCGGCGCGATCGGCGGCGTCAACTCCGTGGCGAGCGCCATCGGCTCGGCTGTCGCAAATCAGGGTCAGTCGCTGCTTGGCGGCGACATACGCTTCCAGCTCATCCACCGGGAAGCCTCCTCGCGGGAACACGCCTTCCTGGAGGGACTGGGCGACATGTCGCTGGGCGCAAACATGCGCTCGATGGTGCGGCTGGCGGATGGCTCCGACCAGACGCTGGTGGAAGCCAAGGCGGTGGACGGCGCCTATCCGCTCTATGGTGCGCTGGAAACCGAGCCGGCCTTGCCCGCTGCCGATCTGTTCGGCAAGCGCGATGGCGTGTGGGGCGCGGCGGCTGCCGATCTCCTGCTTCAGAGGCTGGGACTGAACATCGGCGACCGCGTTATGCTCGGCACTGTCGCCGTGGAGTTGCGCGCCGTGATCGTGACGGAGCCCGACGCGGCATCGGATGGCTTCGGCTTCGCCCCGCGCCTGCTGCTCTCTATGGATGGGCTGCGCGCTTCGGGCCTTATCCAGCCGGGCAGTCTCGTCGAATATGCCTACAAGATCCGCCTGCCGGCGGGAACGAATACGGCAGGCATAGACGCCATCCGCGCGCGCGCCGGCAACGACTTTCCCGAGGCAGGCTGGAGCATCCGCGACAGGGGCAACGCGGCCCCGTCGCTCGCCTCCAATGTGGAGCGGTTCTCCCAGTTCCTCACTTTGGTCGGGCTGACGGCTCTCGTCGTGGGCGGTGTCGGCGTGGCCAATGCGGTGCGTGCCTATCTCGACGCGAAGCGCGGCGTTATCGCCACCTTCAAGAGCCTTGGAGCGTCGGGCGGCTTCGTCGTCTCCGTCTATCTGGTGCAGATCACGCTCATCGCCCTGATCGGGATCGCCCTCGGCCTCGTCGCCGGCGCGGCCATGCCCTATCTCGCCGCAGGATTCCTTTCCTCCGTCCTGCCGGTTCCGGCGGAAGGCGGGCTTTATCCCGGCGCGTTGGCGGTCGGCGCCCTGTTCGGCCTGATGGTGACGCTGGCCTTCGCGCTGATCCCGCTCGGCCGCGCCCGCGACGTGCCGGCCACCGCGCTTTTCCGCGAGTTGGGCTTCGAGGCGCGGGGTTTCCCCCGTCCGGTCTATGTCCTGTCCGCGCTGCTCATCGCGGCGGCGCTTGCGGGCTTCGCAATCTGGTGGTCCGATGACCGCAGGATCGCCGCGATCTTCGTCGGTGCGACCATCGCCGCCTTCCTGGTGCTGCGCGCCGTCGGCGCACTGGTCCAGATCGCAGCACGCCGCGTCCCCCGCATGCGCTCCACCGCGCTGAGGCTCGCCATCGGCAATATCCACAGGCCGGGCGCGCTGACGCCTTCCGTGGTGCTGTCGCTAGGCCTCGGCCTCACCCTGCTGGTCACGCTGGCGCTGATCGACGGCAATCTGCGGCGCCAGATCGCCGGCAACCTGCCCGAGCGGGCGCCCAATTTCTTCTTCGTCGACATACAAAGCGGCGACATAGATGGCTTTTCCGGCCTGATCGGCGCCGAAGCCCCCACCGGCCATCTGGTCAAGGTGCCGATGCTGCGCGGACGCGTCATGGCGCTCAACGGCACCGATGTCCGTGACATTACTGTCCCGCCCGAAGGCGCGTGGGTGCTGCGCGGCGACCGGGGCATCACCTATTCGGAAGCCCCGCCCGAAAATGCCAGCGTCGTCGAGGGCGACTGGTGGCCGGCAGGCTATTCCGGCGAACCGCTCGTTTCCTTTGCGGCGGAGGAAGGGCGCGAGATCGGCCTGAAGATCGGGGATACCGTCACCGTCAACGTGCTCGGGCGCAATGTAACGGCGCGCATCGCCAATTTCCGCCAGATAGAGTGGGAATCGCTGGGCATCAATTTCGTGATGGTGTTCTCGCCCAACACTTTTGCCGGCGCGCCGCATGCGTGGCTTGCGACACTGACCGACGGCGCCGCGACGACGGACGACGAGGCGCGCATCCTCAACGCCGTCACCCGCGCCTTTCCGTCGGTGACATCGGTGCGCGTGAAGGATGCGCTCGACATCGTCAACGATCTCGTTGCACAACTCGCGACCGCGATCCGGGCCGCCGCAGCGGTGGCTCTGGTCGCCTCGATCCTCGTATTGTCAGGCGCGCTGGCAGCCGGCAACCGCGCCCGCGTTCATGATGCCGTGGTGCTGAAAACGCTCGGCGCGACGCGGCGTACGCTCATTTCGGCCTTCTCGCTGGAATACATGATGATCGGGCTGGCCACCGCGCTGTTCGCCCTGCTGGCGGGAGGCGCGGCGGCGTGGTTCGTCGTCTCGCGCATCATGTCGCTGCCGTCGAGCTTCATGCCCGAGGTCGCCTTTTCGACCGTGACGATCGCGCTGGTGCTGACGGTTGGCTTCGGCCTGCTGGGAACCTGGCGGGTGCTCGGCCAGAAGGCAGCGCCGGTACTCAGGAATCTCTAGCGAAGGCGCCAAGGTCGGCCTGAAGCGGCTCACGCCCGGTTACGCGGCGCAAGATTGACGCGATTTTATGACGGCTTGGCGGCTTGCGGGCCTTGTCCTCGTCACAAAGAACCATCATATTTCCGCACAGGCATGCTGGAGTTCCGCCAGCGGCGCCTGGGTGCACGCAAAGGGCGTGCGGCCCGACACCCGACGGGACAAAGCAGAAAGAGGAATTCTCATGGCTGAACTTCGCAATTATCAGGCGCGTGTCGCGACCGCCGGTAGTCGCGCCGACGCTTCGATCGACGAGGGCCTGCGCGCCTATATGATCAGGGTTTACAACCTGATGGCGATCGGCCTCGCAATCACCGGCCTCGCGGCGCTCGGCGTCGTCTCCCTGGCGACGACCAGCGATCCGTCGGCTGCCGTCGCCACCCTCGGCAACGGCAAGATGCTGACGAATTTCGGCGTGGCGCTCTACGCATCCCCCCTTCGCTGGGTGGTCATGCTCGCCCCGCTGGCCTTCGTGTTCTTCCTGTCCTTCCGCGTTCATCGGATGAGCGTTCCGGCAGCGCAGACCACCTTCTGGGCCTTCGCCGCCATTATGGGCATCTCGCTGTCGTCGATTTTCCTGGTGTTCACCGGCGCCAGCATCGTGCAGACCTTCTTCATCACCGCGACCGCCTTCGGCGCGCTGTCGCTGTGGGGCTACACGACCAAGCGTGACCTGACCGCGATGGGCTCGTTCCTGTTCATGGGCGTGATCGGCCTGATCATCGCCTCTTTGGTCAACATCTTCCTTGCCTCCTCGGCGCTGCAGTTCGCCATTTCGGCGATCGGCGTGCTGGTGTTCGCGGGCCTCACCGCCTACGACACGCAGAAGATCAAGGAAATGTACTGGGAAGGCGACGATGTGCTCGTGGCCGGCCGCAAGGCCATCATGGGCGCGCTGCAGCTCTACCTCGACTTCATCAACATGTTCATGTTCCTGCTGCAGTTCCTCGGCAACCGCGAGTAACCCAGGGACCAATCGACTGTGCAAGGGCGCCCTCCGGGCGCCCTTTTGTTTGCTTGTGCGGCGAATGATCGTCCGCGCTATGATGAAGCCGCCACTTTCAGTTGCGAAACTGCCGTCAGCACGGCATTAGATGCGCAGAAACCTACAACAACGCTCGGAATCGAGCGGACGATGGGAGGGGAACATGGCGGGGCTGCTCAGCCTTTCACGCCTCATCGACCGTGTAAACGAAGTGATCGGCAAATGGGTGGCGTGGGCCATTCTCGCTTCGATCCTCGTCAGCGCGGGAAACGCCACGGTGCGGAAAGTTTTCAACACCTCGTCCAACGCCTGGCTGGAACTGCAATGGTATCTGTTCGGCGCAGCCTTCCTGCTGGCCGCCGCCTATACGCTGAAGCAGAACGAGCATATCCGCGTCGATATAGTCTACGGCCTGTTCAAGCGGCGTACGCAGCACTGGATCGATCTGTTAGGCCACATTTTCTTTCTCCTGCCTTTCACGGTGCTGATGGTCTACTACTTCGGCCCCTGGTTCCTGCGTTCGTTTCGGAACGGTGAGCTGTCGCCGGCAGCGGGCGGGCTGCCTCTATGGCCGGCAAAGCTGTTGCTGCTGATGGGGTTCGTGCAGCTGCTGGCCCAGGGCATTTCCGAAATCATCAAGAAGGTCGCGGTGATGCGCGGCCGGATAGAGGATCCAAATCCCTTCGTTTCCGCGCATGAGGCCGCCGAAGAAGAAGGGAAGATGCTGGCGGAGGAAATCCGCTCATGATCCCCTTTATCGCAGAGAACATGGCGCCGATCATGTTCGCCTCGCTCGTCGTCTTCCTGCTGCTGGGGTATCCGGTCGCCTTCTCCCTTGCCGCGAACGGCCTGCTGTTCTTCTTCATCGGCGTCGAGCTGGCTCCTTATTCCAATGGCGAGATAACATTGTCATGGCCGTTGCTCTACGCGTTGCCGGAGCGTTTCTACGGCGTGCTTTCAAATGAAACGCTGCTGGCGATCCCGTTCTTCACGTTCATGGGGCTGATACTCGAACGATCGGGCATGGCTGAGGATCTGCTCGATACGATCGGCCAGCTTTTCGGCCCGGTACGTGGCGGCCTCGCCTATGCCGTCATCCTCGTCGGCGCGCTGCTGGCCGCGACAACGGGCGTCGTTGCGGCATCGGTCATCGCGATGGGGCTGATCTCGCTGCCTATCATGCTGCGCTACGGCTACGATCGTTCCGCAGCAGCCGGTGTCATCGCCGCCTCCGGCACGCTTGCACAAATCATTCCGCCTTCGCTGGTGCTGATCGTTCTGGCCGATCAGCTCGGCCGCTCGGTCGGCGACATGTATGCCGGCGCCCTGGTGCCTGCACTGATCCTGACCGGCATCTATATCGGCTATGTGGCCATGAAGAGCATCTTCCAGCCGGCCACGATGCCTGCCCTGCCGCCGGACGCACGGACGCTTGGCCCCGGCGTCACGTCGCTGTTGGTGGCGCTCGCCGCAGCGGCGGCGATTGCATATGGCGCCCATGCCTGGCTTTCGCAGACCCAAGGCTCGAATGCCGACATCCTCGGCGCGGTCGTCGGCGTCCTCGCCATCTATGCCGTGGCGCTGGCGGACCGCTCGTTCAAGTTCGGCCTGATGTCGCGGCTGGCGCAGCAGGTCATCATCGTATTGATCCCGCCGCTGGCGCTGGTGTTCCTCGTCCTCGGAACGATCTTCCTCGGCATCGCCACGCCGACGGAAGGCGGTGCGATGGGGGCAGTGGGCGCGCTGGTCATGGCTGCGGCCAAGGGACGGCTGAGTTTCGATGTGGTCAGGCAGGCTCTCCTGTCCACGACCCGCCTTTCATCGTTCGTGCTGTTCATCCTGATCGGCGCGCGCGTCTTTTCGCTGACCTTCTACGGCGTGAACGGCCATTTGTGGGTCGAGCACCTGCTCGTATCCCTCCCCGGTGGCGAGACGGGGTTCCTGATCGTCGTCAACATCCTCGTATTCCTGCTCGCCTTCTTTCTCGATTTCTTCGAGCTGGCCTTCATCATCGTGCCGCTGCTCGCGCCAGCCGCGGACAGGCTGGGGATCGACCTCATCTGGTTCGGCGTGCTTCTCGGCATCAACATGCAGACGAGCTTCATGCACCCGCCCTTCGGCTTTGCGCTGTTCTACCTGCGCTCGGTCGCCGCACGCGTACCCTATCTCGACAAGATAACCGGAAAACAGATCGCACCGGTCACCACCGGCCAGATATATTGGGGAGCCGTGCCGTTCGTGTGCATCCAGCTCGTCATGGTCGGCATAACCATCGCCTTTCCGCAGATCGTCATGCACTACAAGGGAACGACCGTGAACCCGGACGAGGTGGAAATCACGCTGCCTCCCCTGGGTGGGCTTGGAAGCCCCCCCGGCATGCCCGGTTTCGAACTGCCGCCGCCCGGCGCTCCGCCCGCCAATGGAGCGCCCGCGCCCGGATTCGACCTTAGCCAGCCACCCAAATTCTAAAGCGAGCAACAAAAAACCCGGAGTTTCCTCCGGGTTTTTTCGCGCTGAATGACGACAATCTAGAGCTTGTTGGCACGCTGCTGCGTCATCATGAAGGCGTCGAAATTGTATTCCGCCACCTGCGCATAGAGGAAATGATCCTTGCGGAAGGACTTGATCGAATCCCAGATCGTCTTGAACGTGGGGTTCGTCCCCTCGATCTCGGCATAGATCTCGTTGGTGGCATCGAACGCCGCGGACAGGATTTCGTGGCTGAAGGGACGAAGCTGCGCGCCAGCCGCCACGAGCCGCTTCAAGGCGGCCGCGTTCAGCCAGTCATAAGCCTGGAGCATGTTGGCGTCGGTCGCCTGCGCGGCGGTGCGCAGCAGCGACTGGTAGGCTTTCGGCAACTCCTCGAACTTCTGCTTGTTGAAGAGCGCATGCACCGTCGGCCCGCCTTCCCAGAAACCGGGATAGTAGTAATAGGGGGCCACCTTCACGAAGCCGAGCTTCTCGTCATCGAACGGACCGACCCATTCGGCAGCGTCGATCGTGCCCTTTTCCAGCGCCGGATAGATGTCGCCGCCGGCAAGCTGCTGCGGGATGACGCCCAGCTTGGACATGACGGTTCCGGCAAAACCGGCGATACGGTATTTCAGGCCCTGCATGTCCGCGACGGTATTGATCTCCTTGCGGAACCAGCCGCCCATCTGCACCCCGGTATTGCCGCAAGGCAAGCCATAGATGCCCTGCTTGCCGAGGAACTCGTCGTTCACGAGGTCGATGCCGCCGCCGTGATAGTGCCAGGCATTCATGCCGCGCGCGTTGAGCGCAAAGGGAACCGCCGACGGCAGCGCCCAGGTGGGATCCTTGCCGACATAGTAGTAGCAAACCGTGTGGCCCGCCTCGACCGTTCCCGCCGCCACCGCGTCAGCGACCGCAAGGCCCGGCACCAGTTCGCCCGCCGCGAAGGATTCGAGGGTGAAATTGCCATCGGTCGCTTCCGAAACATATTTCGACAGGGTGAGCGAGCCGCCATAGATCGTGTCCGCGAGGCTTTTCGGGAACGAAGACGCCATGCGCCATGTGATCTTGGGATTGGACTGGGCGATGGCGGGTGCGGCCAGCGCGGTTGCTGCGGCGGCGCCTGCGCCCGCCAGGCCGGCATTTTTGATAAACGAACGACGATCCATTCCGAGAAACCTCCCTTGGAATTGCGTCCGGGCATCCCGACGCCCGGCGAGCCGACATTACACCCCGCGCGGACTAAGTCCATATTGTCGAATAGGCGGAGAGGCTTGTCCGCCACAGCATCTGGCGGCTTAAATTTGCGCCGGTTATGCATTATATCCGCACCATCGCAGGATATGCGGGCGCAATGAGGCGGCCGCGTCTGTCTTGCCGGGAAAAAGCCGCATGACACAGCCGCTTGTCGCCGTCTCCACGGACATTCGCGTCTTCGAGAATTACATATGGCATGCCGCGCCCCAGCAATATCTGGAAGCCGCGCTCGGCGTGGCAGGCGTGCTGCCGGTACTGGTCCCGTCCTTCGGCGACCGTATCGATTTCGATTCGCTGCTCACCTCCGTGGACGGCGTGATGATCACCGGCTCGAAAACCAATGTGGACCCGACGCTCTACGGCGGCGAGGGCGGCGAGAGGAATGGTCCCTACGATCCCGCACGCGACTCCACCACCCTGCCGCTGATCCGCAAAGCGATAGAGCGCGGCGTGCCGCTGCTCGCCATCTGCCGGGGCATCCAGGAGATGAACGTCGCGCTGGGTGGCACGCTGGCGGCCGAAATACAGGAGCGCAAAGGCGCGATGGATCACCGCGCGCCGGAAAGCGAAAGCCAGGACGAACGCTTCGCCATCCGCCAGCCGGTTTCGATCCTGCCCGGCTCATGCCTGGCCGGCGTGTTCGGCGCGGGGGAGATCATGGTCAATTCCGTGCACCGGCAGGCGGTTGACCGGCTGGGATCGCGCCTTCAGGTCGAGGCGGTGGCGCCGGATGGAACGGTGGAAGCGGTCTCGGTCAGGGATTCGCGCAGTTTCGCGGTCGGCGTCCAGTGGCACCCGGAATATTGGGCCGCCACGGATACGGCCTCGGGCCGCATCTTCCGCGCCTTCGGCGATGCGGTGCGCACCCATGCTGGCGAGCGAGGAACGCTCGTGCAAGCCGCCGAGTAGAGCGCGCGGTTACGCGAACTCAGCTCGTCCTGGCCGCTCGGCTGCCATAGCTGACAGACGCCGTTTCCGGCACCGGCGTCACAGGCCCCCTGCCCTCGAACCATGACACCAGATTGTCCACCGTGAGGTCGGCCATCGCGATGCGCGTGTGGGCCGACGCGGACGCTACATGCGGCAGCAGGCAGGCGTTAGGCAGCGCGATCAGCTCTGCGGGCACGTTAGGTTCGTCGGAATAGACGTCGAGCCCCGCCGAGAGGATCGTGCCGCTACGCAGCGCCTCGATCAGCGCCGCGTCGTCCACGGTGCTGCCACGGCCGATATTGATGAATATTCCATCGGGACCGAGGGCGCGCAGGATTTCCGCGTTGATGATCTTTTCCGTGGCTGCACCGCCGGGCGCGGCGCAGATCAGCGTATCGACGGCTTCCGCCAGCTCTTTCAGGCGGGGGTAATAATCATAGGGAATAGCCGGGTCCTGCCGCCGGTTGTGGTAGCTGATCTTCACGCCGAACCCTTCCAGGCGCCTCGCCACCGCGAGGCCGATGCGGCCCATTCCGAAGATGCCGATATGCCGGCCACGCAGCGTGGCTGGCGTGAAACGGTAATTGCCGACCGTGTTCCAGCGCCCTGCCCGCAGCCATTCCTCCGCCTTCGGCAATTCACGAACGGTGTTGATGAGCAGGCCGATGGCGGTATCCGCCACCTCTTCGGTCAGGACGTCGGGCGTATGCGTAACCATGATGCCGCGCGAGCCGCAATGCTTCGCATCGACCGTATCGTAGCCCACGCCGAAATTGGCGACGATCTCCAGATTGGGGAAAGCATCGATGAAAGGGGCGGGCAGAGTGCTGACGGCGGAAAAAAGCGAGATGCCGCGAACCTGCTCCGCAAGATCGGGAGTGACCAGACCAGCATCCGAATCGGCGATATGAACGATACGGAACGTGTCGGCGATGCGCTTGACCGCATGGTCGTGAAGGCGTCCCACAACAGCGATCGTAATGTCGGATTTGTCGGTCACTCTGCCTCCTTTCGATTGCCTGATTCGACAATAGACAAAGGGCCGGAGGCATCAACCCCGTTCAGTCGCGCTCGCGGGGCTTGCCGGTGGACTGTCGGATATGCAGCTCGGGCCGGATAAGCTCCTGTTCCGTCTCGACGGAAGCGCCGTTCAGCCGGTCGAGCAGGACGCGCGCGGCGCGGCGCCCCACCTCACGCTGGCCGTTCCACACCGTGGTGAGCGCCGGCGTGGCGATGGACGCCTCCTCCAGGTCGTCATAGCCGGTAACGGAAATGTCGATGCCCGGCGTCAGCCCGGCGCGCGCTATGCCGTTCATCAGCCCGATGGCGACCAGATCGTTCCAGCAAACTGCGGCTGTCGGCTTCTCGCGCATGGCGAGGAATTCGCCGGCTATCTCGAAGCCGCTCTGCTTGGTCTTGGGACCGGGCAGGCGCATCGATGGCGTGACGTCCAGTCCCGCCTTTCGCATGGCCTGCACATAGCCCTGATAGCGGTCGCGTCCCGTCGATGTCTGGTCGCTGCCGCCGATCATGGCGATGCGGCGGTGGCCGAGCGAAATGAGATGGTTGGTGGCGAGGCTCGTGCCATAGGCGTCGTCACCGCGGAAAACCGGCACATGGGCCCCTTCGACGGAGCGGGCCACTAGAACGGCAGGCAGGCCGTTGTCCTCCGCGAGCATGATGTCGGCGGCGGGGGTGCCGATGGCGGGCGACATGATGACGCCGTCCGCACCCAGTTGCAGCAGCGTATCGATGAAGGTCCGCTGCTTCTCCACCTTGTCGTAGTGGTTGCAGAGCAGGAATGTCTGCCGCGAACGGTCCAGTTCCATCTCGATGGAGCGGAGTATCTCCGCATAGAACGGGTTCATGATGTCGTGGACGACAAGCCCGATGATGCCCGAACGCGAGGTGCGCAGGCTGGCTGCCCGGCGATTGTAGATATAACCGATGGCGCGCGCATGCTCCTTGATGCGGTCGCGCGTGGCATCGGCCACCAGCGGACTGTCCCTCAAGGCAAGCGAAACCGTCGCCGTGGATACGCCCAGCCCTTCGGCAATTGTCGAAAGCTTGATTTTCTGTGCCAGCGCCGTTTTCCCTCGCCGACTGAACTTCGAAGGCGCGTTATGACAGTGCATGCGGCCTTGTCAAACTTTTCAGCGATTGCAGGAGCGTAGACGACGGATCGCCGGCAAGAGACCGGAGGAAATACTATTCCTCCGCGTCATCCTCTTCGTCCACGATGATCTCGCCGTTGGACAGATTCGCCTCGATCCGCTGCAACAGCTTGCCGAGTTGCTTCTGCTCTTTTTTGTCCAGGCCCTTCATCGCCTGCTTCTCCGTCTTGCGGACGGATTTCTCAATGGACTTGATCGCCTGCCGGCCAAGTTCGGTCAGATAGATATGCGCCTGCCGCGAATCGGTGTCGCTCGCGCGGCGCTCGAGAAAGCCCTGCGTCTGCAAGCGGTTGATCGTCTTGGTGATGGTGGGCGGGCGTACGCCAAGGCGCAGCGCGAGATTGCCCGGCGTCTGCCCGTCATTCTCGTTCAAGGCGATCATCACCTGATCCTGCCCGGCATAGAAACCGTGCTGAAGGAGCCGCGACGCCAGCGCCGTGCGCGACAGCCGCGCCGTGGACTGGAGCCTGCCGATCATTGCGCCTCGGGTTGCCTTCGCCATCTTCTCGTCCCTCTCTCCGCAATGCCGTTGCAATTTGCGTCCGCAAGGCTGCACACTGGTTATTACCGGCTCGCAGACTACATGCCGTCGCCGGAATGAACCCTTTGCCGGCAACATGTCGCATCTCATGCCAGAGTGACTTATCAATCTTATGACAGACGCGTTACCAATCCCTTCGGACAACAGAATAGTCGTCCTGCCGCTCGGCGCGCATGAGCAGCACGGTCCGCATCTACCCTTTGAAACGGACACGATCATCGCCGCCGGCGTCGTGGAGCGCGTGAAACGAAGGCTGCCGCCGGAGTTCGACGTGGAGTTCCTGCCCGTGGAGGAAGTCGGCTACTCCATCGAGCATTCGGACGTCGCAGGAACGAAAACGCTTTCCTATGGCGAGGCAATCGAACGCTGGACCGGGTTCGGCGAGCAGGCGGCGCGGCGCGGAACGCGCAAATTCATCATGCTGAACGCACATGGAGGCAATTCGCCGCTGATGACCGTCGCGGCCACGGAATTGCGGGTGCGTCTCCATATGCTCGCGGTCGCGACAAGCTGGACGCGCTTCGGCTACCCGGAAGGGCTCGTCCCGCCGGACGAACGCGCCTACGGCATCCACGGAGGCTTCATCGAGACATCGGCGATGCTTGCCTTGCGGCCCGATCTGGTACGTATGGAGCGCGCTGGAAACTTCCGTTCGCGTCAGGAGGATCTGGTTCGCGAAATGACGCATCTGCGCGCTTACGGGCCGCACGCCTTCGGCTGGATGATGCACGATCTTTCGCCGGATGGCGTAGCCGGCAACGCGGCCCTGGCAAACGCTCAAGCCGGCGAAGCGATGCTCGATCATGCCGCCGCCGGCTTCATCGAATTGCTGCGCGACGTCGCGCGGTTCGACATTGCCTCGCTCAGCTAAGATTCACCTATAGTCCAGCGTGGATTGCCCCGTGCAAAACCCGCGCCGGCATCCTATATGGGCAGGACGAAATTCGACCAGATGTCTTGAGGTTTCCCCATGTCCGAGGCCCAGCAGATTCCCGTCACCGTGCTTACCGGCTATCTCGGTTCCGGCAAGACGACGCTCCTCAATCGCATCCTCTCGGAGAATCACGGCAGGCGCTACGCCGTCATCGTCAACGAATTCGGCGAGATCGGCATCGATAACGACCTGATCGTGGAATCCGACGAGGAAATCTACGAGATGAACAATGGCTGCGTGTGCTGCACGGTGCGCGGCGACCTGATCCGCGTGGTCGAGGGCCTGATGCGCCGTCCGGGCCGTTTCGACGCCATCCTCGTCGAGACGACCGGCCTCGCGGATCCGGCCCCGGTGGCGCAGACCTTCTTCATGGATGATGACGTGCGCTCCAAGACCCGGCTCGACGCCGTTGTAGCGATGGTCGATGCCAAGCACCTGCCGCTCAGACTCAAGGACAGCCGCGAGGCGGAGGACCAGATTGCCTTTGCCGACGTGGTCGTGCTGAACAAGACCGACCTCGTTTCCGCCGACGAGTTGCGCGAGGTGGAGGCCGCGGTGCGCGCCATCAATCCATCAGCGAAGATCCACAAGACACAACGCTCCGGCGTGGCGCTTGACGAGGTTCTGGATCGCGGCGCCTTCGATCTCAAGCGCGCGCTCGACAACGATCCGCATTTCCTGGAGCACGAGGACCATGATCACGACCACGATCATGAATGCGGGCCCGATTGCGGCCACGACCACCACCATCATCACCATCATGGCGAGGCTTCCCCGATCCATGATGTGAGCGTGCAATCCATATCCTTGCGCGGCGGCGAGATGGACCCTAAGAAGTTCTTCCCCTGGCTGGAAAAGACGACCCAGATGGACGGTCCGAACATACTGCGCCTCAAGGGCATCATCGCCCTCAAGGACGACCCGGACCGCTATGTCGTGCAGGGCGTCCACATGCTGCTCGAAGGCGACCACCAGCGCGCGTGGAAGGAAGATGAAAAGCACGAAAGCCGTCTCGTGTTCATCGGCCGCGACCTCGATACCGAGCGCCTGAAGCGCACATTCGAGGCATGTCAGGCTTGAAATCGTCCAGCGCCGCCATGCAGATCGTTACCCTCCTTGCCGATGAACGTTGCGGGCATCGCTTCTGAATGCCCACAATCGCCCCGCTTGATCTCGACGGCCATTGCGTGACCGCCTGCTGGCTCGGCACGGTCCCGCATTTCGCTCTTGCCGACGGCACCGTGCATCGCCTCGACGGGGGCCACAAGCATGTCGCCGCCCATGACGGGCTCCTGGCAGCCACGCCATCGCTGGACGGAAAGAAACTGATTGCCGGGGGCGAGGACGGCAAGGTGACTGTCATGGCGGCGGACGGCAAGGTGGACATCATCGCGGAGATGGGCCGCAAATGGGTGTCGTCGGTGGCCGCCGGCCCGCAGGGCGCTATAGCCTATGGCAGCGGCCGTAGCGCCTTCGTGCTGATGGCCGATGGCAAGACGCGCGAGTTCGAGCATCCCCGCTCGGTCGAGGGCATCGCCTTTGCACCGAAGGGCCTGCGCATCGGTATCGCCCGCTACAATGGCGCAACGCTGCATTTCCCGGCAGCGCAGGGCAAGCCAACCGAGCTCGAATGGGCCGGCGCGCATATGGGCATCACCTTCTCGCCAGACGGCAATTTCGTCGTTACCACCATGCAGGAAAATGCCTTGCATGGCTGGAAGCTGGCCGACGGCAAGCACATGCGCATGACCGGCTATCCGGCCAAGGTGAAAAGCCTGTCATGGGGACCGAGGGGCCGTTGGCTGGCAAGTTCCGGCGCACCGGCCGCCATCGTCTGGCCCTTCCACTCCAAAGACGGGCCGATGGGCAAGGCCCCGCTGGAGCTTGGCACGCGCGGCGACGCGATGGTCACGTCGGTGGCCTTCCATCCAGCCGATGAAATCGTCGCCATCGGCTATGCGGACGGCATGGTTCTGGCTGCACGCTGCGCGGATCAAAAGGAAGTGCTGCTGCGCCGCCCCGGCAAGGGAGCGGTCTCGTCACTGGCATGGGACGCGGAAGGCCGGCGCATCGCTTTCGGTTCCGAGGTGGGCGACTGCGGAGTCATCGACATAGCGGGTTGACGCGGAACTCTCCCGCTCCCCTGCCCATTCTCCGTAATCGCCGGACGACGACGGAGAATGCGAACATGTCCTCGCTACACAATGAAACGGCACGGGAAGCGCGTCGGGTTCAGCAGCCCCTGATGACCGGCGACGAGGCGGATGCCCGCTCCATCGCCGGGCTGGCCCAACAGGCTGCTCATTGCCGACGCTGCCCGCTGTGGAAAGACGCTACCCAGACTGTTTTCGGCGAGGGACCGGAGAATGCACAGCTCTTCTTTGTGGGCGAGCAGCCCGGCGACCGCGAGGATCTGGCCGGCAAGCCATTCGTCGGGCCTGCGGGGCGGCTGTTGGATGAGATTCTGCTCGAGGCGGAGATAGACCGGCGCAAAACCTACGTCACGAATGCCGTCAAGCACTTCAAGTTCGAGCCGCGCGGCAAGCGGCGCATCCACTCCAAACCCAACACCGGCGAGGTGTCGGCCTGCCGCTGGTGGCTAGACAAGGAACTGGCGCTGACAAAGCCGAAAATTGCCGTGGCGCTGGGCGCCACTGCCGCGCAGGGACTACTCGGCAAAGCGGTGCCTGTGCTCAAGATGCGCGGTCAGACAGTCAAGCGTGAGGACAGCCTTGAGGTATTCCTGACCGTCCATCCATCCTATCTCCTGCGCATCCGCCAGCCAGCCGACGCAGCCGCCGAACGCCACCGCTTCCTCGATGACATGCGCAAGGTGAAGGCGCTGATGACATCCTAAAGCACGCCGCGATCTTTCAGATTCGCGCCATATGCTTTAGCTTGTTGATTTCACGCATGTCTTTATCCCGAAACCGGTTCCCACTTTCGGGAGTCATGCTTTAGAGGACAAGAATTGCCCGCAGGTCGTTGACATTGGTGCCGGTCGGACCGGGCACGAACAGGTCGTCAATGGCGCGGAATGCGCTCCAGGCATCGTTGCGGGCGAGCATCGCACGCGGGTCGAGGCCCGCCGCCCGCATCCGCGCGGCGCTGGTGGAATCGGCGAAGGCGCCGGCATTGTCCTCGGAACCGTCGATGCCGTCCGTGTCGGCGGCGAAGGCGTGAATGCCGGCCACACCGTCCATGCCCAGCGCCAGCGCCAGCAGAAATTCGGAATTGCGCCCGCCCTTGCCCCCCTTCGCACGGATCGTCACCGTCGTCTCGCCGCCGGAAAGCACCAGCGCCGGCTTGCGGAACGGACGGTCGCGCAGCGCGATTTCGCGGGCAATCGCGGCGTGGACGCCAGCCACCTCGCGGGATTCGCCCTCCATCGCGTCCGACAGGATGAAAGCGCCTATGCCCTGCCGCCGCGCCTCCGCAGCCGCCGCTTCGAGCGAGATCGCAGCCGACGCAACGACGTGGACCTCGTTGCCGCCGAAACGCGGATCGGCCGGAGACGGCGCATCGGCCGCCGGAGAATTGAGATGCCGCATCGCCGCTTCCGTCAAGTGCAGGCGCCAAGCCTCGACAATGCCCTGCGCATCCTGGCGGGTGGACGCCTCCGGCACCGTCGGCCCTGAAGCGACAAAGGCCGGATTGTCGCCGGGTATGTCGGAGACGACAAGGCTGACCACGCGCGCGGGATAGGCCGCCAACGCCAGCCTTCCGCCCTTGATGGTGGAGAGATGCTTGCGCACCGTGTTCATGGCGGAAATGGGCGCGCCTGACGCAAGCAGCGCCTCGTTGACCGCGATCTCGTCAGCGAGCGTCATCCCTTCCGGCGGCGAAGGCAGCAGCGCCGAGCCGCCCCCGGAAATCAGTGCCACGACAAGATCGTCCTCCGTCAGCCCCGCGACCGTCCCGAACAGCCGCCGCGATGCCTCAAGCCCGGCGGCGTCGGGCACCGGATGCGCGGCCTCGATCACTTCGATGCGTTCGCAGGGCGTAGCGTAGCCGTAGCGGGTGACGACCAGCCCTTCCAGCGGCCCGTCCCACGCGGCCTCGAAGGCGCGCGCCATCTGCGCCGAGCCTTTACCCGCCCCTATGACGATTGTGCGCCCCTTCGGCCGCCGTGGCAGGTTCTCGCGGATGGCGCGTTCGGGATCGGCCGCCTCCACGGCAGCGTAAAACAGGGACGTGAACAAGGAACGGGGATCGGGAAGGCTGGACGACAATTCGGTTTCCGTCGAGTTGCGCGGCTAGGCTGCCGCCAATCCGCCTTTCGCCGGCTTCCCGGCAACATAGACCGCGCTAACCGCGCGGTCGTCACCCATCGTTTGCAGGAGAAAAAGTTCCTCGGCAAGTGTACGGGCAGTTTCCATGCGCAGCGACATGGCCGGCGTGGCATGCGCGTCGAGCACGACGATATCCGCATCGGTGCCCGCATCGAGCGTGCCGACATGCGCCTCAAGCGAAAGCGCCTTGGCATTGCCGAGCGTCGCCTGCCAGAACCCGGCCAGCGGATTGAGCTTTTCCCCCTGCAGCGCGATCACCTTGTAGCCTTCATCCAGCGTGCGCAGCATGGAATAGCTGGTGCCGCCCCCGACATCCGTGGCGAGCGCGGTGTGCAGCGGCCTCGGCCGGCGTCGATAGCGATGATAGTCGAACAGGCCGGAGCCGAGAAAAAGGTTCGAGGTCGGGCAGAACACCGCGACCGATCCCGTATCCGACAGCGCATCCGCCTCCCGCTCGGACAGGTGGATGCAATGGCCGAACAGCGCCTTCCGCCCCAGCAGCCCGTAATGCGCATAGACATCCGTATAGTCTTTCGACCAGGGATAAAGCTCCTGCGTGAGTGCGATCTCGGCATGGTTTTCCGAAAGATGCGTCTGCATGTGCAGGTCCGGGTGCTCGCGCATCAGCGCGCCTGCCGCCTCCATCTGCTCGGGACTGGAGGTGATGGCGAAGCGCGGCGTCACCGCATAGTGGAGCCGCCCCTTGCCATGCCACTCCGCTATCAGCGCCTTGCTGTCGTCATAGCCCGATTGCGGCGTGTCGCGCAGGCCGTCAGGGGCGTTGCGGTCCATCATCACCTTGCCGGCGATGACGCGCATCTCCCGCGACAGCGCCTCGGCGAAAAACGCGTCGGCGCTTTCCCGATGCACCGAGCAATAGGCCGCAACCGTGGTCGTGCCATGACGCACCGTCTCGTCGAGGAACAGCCTCGCGATGCGCCGTCCGTGCTGCGTGTCGCGAAACTTCGTCTCCTCGGGGAAAGTATAGGTGTTCAGCCAGTCCAGCAGCTCGGCGCCATAACTGGCGATCACCTGCATCTGCGGGAAATGCACATGCGCGTCGATGAAACCGGGCATCAGCAGGTGCGGGCGGTGGTCCGCCACCGGGACTCCCTCACCGCCCTCGGCGGCCACCCGCGCGAAATCGCCTACGGCCGCGATCAGGCCATCGCGCACGAGGATCCCCCCATCCTCCTCATAGCGATAGGAAGCACGATCATCGGCGCTTTCCGGCTCGGTGACGAAGGACAGCACCCGCCCGCGCAAAAGGAGCGCGGTCACTTCTGCGTTCCCTCATACCACGCGACGATCAGCGCCCGCTCCGCGTCGGTCATGAAGGAAACGTTGCCGGGCGGCATTGCGTGGCTACGCCCGGCCTGGAGATAGATTTCGCGGCCATGCGTGGCGATTGCCTCCTCGGTTTCCAGTATCACTCCCTTCGGCGGGAAGCGGATGCCGTCCCAGCCGGGTTCGGCCGCGTGGCACATGGAGCAGCGGCCCATCACCGTATCGCGCACCGCCGGGAAATGCGCCGAAGCCATCAGCCTCTCTCCCAACGCCGAGACATGCGGCTGGCCCGTCAGCGCCGAGGGCACTGTGGACAGCCACATGATGACGATAAAGAGAACCGCCGACGCCGCCCATGTCCAGTGCGGATTGCCCTTCCGCGCATGAACTGTGTTGAAATAGTGCCGGATCAGTACGCCGATGATGAAGATCAGCGACGCGATGATCCAGTTGAACTCCGTGGCGAAGGCCAGCGGATAATGGTTCGACAGCATCAGGAAGATGACGGGCAACGTCAGGTAGTTATTGTGCAGCGAGCGCGTCTTGGCGATCTTGCCGTATTTCGGGTCCGGCTTGCGCCCGGCGATCAGGTCCGCCACCACGATCTTCTGGTTGGGGATGATGATCAGAAACACATTGGCCGACATGATGGTGGCCGTGAACGCGCCAAGATGCAGGAAGGCCGCGCGGCCGGAAAAAAGCTGCGTGTAGCCCCACGCGATCGCCACCAACACCGGATAAAGCACCAGCATCAGCAGCGTATCGTTGTTGCCGAGCGGCGACCTGCAAAGCTGGTCGTAGATCAGCCAGCCCAGCGCCAGCGAGGCGAGCGAAATGCCGATCGCCGCCGGCTGGGACACGTCGAGCACATTCGGGTCGATCAGGAACAGATCCGCCCCGGCATAATAGACGATGGCGAGCAGGAAGAAGCCCGACAGCCACGTCGCATAGGATTCCCATTTGAACCACGTCAGGTGCTCGGGCATCCGCGCCGGCGCGACCATGTATTTCTGGATATGGTAGAAGCCGCCACCGTGGACCTGCCATTCCTCGCCGCTGGCGCCCTCGGGCATCCCCTCCCGCTTCACCAGCCCGAGGTCGAGCGCGATGAAATAGAAGGACGAGCCGATCCAGGCGATGGCGGTGATGACATGCAGCCAGCGCGCCGCGAAGCTCAACCACTCCCAGAAGATCGCATATTCGTACATCGGCTATCCCCGCGCTGATCCCTGAACTTTACGTCGCAGGGCCATCGGTGAAAGGGAAAAGATAGCCGATGACTTTCAAAAAAAACTCGAAAATCAGCGCCCATTGATGCTAGAAACCCGATGAAGGAGCATGGATGGCCTATCTCGACAATATCGCTGTTTTCGTTCGGGTGGTGGAACTGGGCAATCTGTCGTCCGCCGGGCGTGACATGCGCATCTCACCCGCCGTGGCGTCGAACCGCATCAAGGAACTGGAAAAGCATCTCGGCGTCCGGCTTTTCAATCGGACCACCCGCCAGCTGATGCCGACCGAGCATGGCCGGGTCTTCTACAAGGGCGCCAAGGCCGTTCTGGAGGCGGTGGAGGAGGCCGAAGCCGGCGTGACCGCGCTGTCCGGCCAGCCGCGCGGCACGATACGGGTGACGGCGCCGCTGGGTCTGGGCCGGCGCATGATCGCTTCCGGCATCCCGGAATTCCATGACCGCTATCCCGACATAGAGGTGCGGCTGCGGCTGTCGGACCACCACGTCGATATCATGAAGGAGGGCATAGATGTGGCCTTCCGGCTCGGCCTCCTGGAGGATTCGAGCCTGCGCATGCGCGGCATACTCGACTGCGAGCGCGTGCTGGTGGCGAGCCCCGCCTATCTGGAACGGCGCGGGGAACCGAAGCTGCCGCAGCAGCTCGTCGAGGACCGGCACGACTGCCTGCTGCTTCGTTTTCCCGGTGCGAAGGAATTCCAGTGGACGCTGAGGACCGAGGGCGGCCCCATGCGCCTCGACGTATCGGGACCGTTCGATTCCGACGATGGCGATGTGCTGACAGGCTGGGCGCTGGCCGGGCGGGGCGTCATCAACAAGCCCCGTTTCGAGGTAGAACCCTTTATCCGCGACCGCCGGCTGAAAGTGATCCTGCCCGACAGCCCGCCGACGCCGGTGCAGCTTGCCGCCGTCTATCCGCACAAGAACTTCCAGGACCCCAAGGTCCGGCTGCTGCTCGACTTCATGGCGGAACGCTGCCAGCGCATGATCCGCGACATCCTGAAATGAAAGACGCCCCGGATGCGGACTTCCGGGGCGTCGGCAGGCTATGTCCGATTCATTACCAGGGCTTGTACCAGCCGGCGACCACCGTCTGCCGGTCCCGATGATTACCGCCCAGCGTGGCTCCGTAATAGGCTGCGGCGCCGCTGACGAACAGCGAGGCGGCGGCGAGGAAGGCCGCGAGCATACCGACGCGGCGCGCACGCTCGGCGGCGGCGCGGGCCTGTGCCTCGAAGGCTTCCGCTTGCGCGACGATCTGGTCGACGCGCTGTTGCGCTTCCTCGGGCGTGATGCCTGCCCGCTCGGCCACGATCGAGATCAGGTACTGGCGGTCGCTTTCGTCGATACTTCCCTCGGCCGCGGACGAAAGCAGGATGCGGCCTACCTCGCCGCGCGCTTCTTCCGCAAGCGCCGGAGCGCCGGGCGCACCCCGCAAGGTCCGGTCGACCAGAAGATCGCTCGGATCAACCGCATCGGCGGCCGCGCCCGCTGCTTCGCCCGCCGCGCCCACCGTCTGCGCGGCGGTGGATACCGCTCCGCTTACGCCGGCAAAGGCGATAACCGCGCCCAAGAGCACGCCCAGAGCCCACATGACGAGGCCGTGCGATCCGTCACGGATGTCGGATTCATACTCAGTCGCATCGCCGTGGCGCCGGCGCAGCCGGCCGGTGAGATACCCTCCGGCGAAAAAGCTCGATATCTGCACCCATAGCAGCCACAGGGCGCCAACAACGGCGAACCAGAACAGCGACATCCCTTCGCCCTCATAGGCTGAAGTGAACGAAAGCCCAAGCGCCGAGCCAAAGGCTAGCAGCACGAAGGATATGGCGGTCGCAAGCACCGTACCGGCAAAGATAGCGGGCCAATCGACATATGAACGCTGGTCGTCATTTGCGGCGGCGGCCGTCACGACAGCCGCGGTTCCATCCTGAATGGTCATCTCGGCCTCCCAGCCTTTTGAGGAATCGGTCAGCGCAGACCGAGAAGAGAGAGAACGGCCATGATGATGACGACCAGACCAACCAGATAGATGATGCCGTGCATGAGGCCCTCCTTCGTTGAATGTATCAGCTTAAATGCCGATACCTCATCAAGGTTCCGCCACATTCGAACCCGGCGCGCCTCAGCCCGCCAGCGCCACCACAATCTCGGCAGCCGCCAGCGCGGCAATCACGGATGGCCGCTTGTCGCTCACCTTTCCGCCGATGGGCGAGACGAGGCGCGAGAAATTCTCCTCCGTGCCCCCCGCTTCACGCATGTACCAGCTATGGAAGGTCGCTCTCTTGGTCCTGGAGCCGATCATGCCGACATAGGCGGCATCGGCGCGCTTCAGCGCCTCGGCCACGATCAGGAAATCGAGAGAATGATCGTGCGTCAACACCACGAAGGCAGAACCCGGCGGGGCCGTCCGCACGCTTTCCTCCGGCACGGGCCCCAGTCGGGTCTCAACGCCCGCGGGCATGTCGTCCAGCGCATCCGCGCGCGTTTCCACCACGGTCAGGTTGATGGGCAGCAAGGCGAATATCTCGGCTATCGCGCGGCCGACATGCCCCCCGCCGAAAAGATAGACATGCGGCCGCGACGCGACCTCGGTTTCCACCCTCGCGATCAGCTTGGCACGTTTCGCCTCGTCGACGAAGGAAACGCCCAGTTCCACGCGGCCGCCGCAGCACTGGCCGATCTCCGGGCCGAGCGGAATGTCCATCGCGCCGCCGCGTCCGTTTTCGCGAAGCAGTTCCCGCGCCTTGTCTATGGCGAGGAATTCGAGCTGCCCGCCACCTATGGTGCCGAAGGTCCGATCGGCAGAAACAAGCATCCATGCGCCCTTTTCGCGTGGCGTTGAGCCCTTGGTCCCCGTCACCTCCACCAGCGCCGTTGGCATGGCGTCGAGGAAGGACCGGACCTGTGCCGCAGACAATATCATAGCCCGGCACCGTGGAGCGGGCGGATCGCGCGGGAGAACACAAGGGTGGAGTGCATCGGAACCCCTACCGTGCGGCCTCCGCCTTCAGCCGCTCGACCGCCATCAGCACGCGCTCCGGCGTGGCGGGCGCATCGAGGCGCGGGCAGATGCGATGGTCCGCGACACTCGCCACCGCATCCGAAAGCGCATGGAACACCGACATGGCCAGCATGAAGGGCGGCTCGCCGACAGCCTTCGAGCGATGCACGGTCGGCTCGGCGTTCTCCGACCAGTCCGCCAGCGCGACGTTGAAAATCTTCGGCCGGTCGGAGGCGAGCGGTATCTTGTAAGTGGAGGGCGCATGTGTGCGCAGCCTGCCCTTGTCGTCCCACACCAGCTCCTCAGTGGTGAGCCAGCCCATGCCCTGCACGAAGCCGCCCTCGATCTGCCCGAGGTCGATGGCGCGGTTCAGCGAGCGTCCCGTCTCGTGCAATATGTCGGTGCGCTCGACGATATATTCGCCGGTCAGCGTGTCGATGGATACTTCCGAGCAGGAAGCGCCATAGGCGAAATAATAGAAGGGGTGACCCTCTCCCTTATCGCGGTCCCAATGGATTTTCGGCGTCTTGTAGAAGCCCGCCGCCGAAAGCTGGATGCGCGCCTCGTAAGCCTGGCGCACCAGCGTCGCGAAAGGCACTTCCTGATTGCCGATCCGCACCCGGTTGGGCAGGAACGCCACCTGATCCTTCGGCAGCCCGTATTTCTCCGCAGCGAATGCGCAGAGCCGATCCTTGATCTGCCGCGCGGCATCCTGCGCGGCCATGCCGTTGAGATCGGAGCCGGATGACGCAGCCGTGGCGGAAGTGTTCGGAACCTTGCCGGTGGTCGTGGCCGTAATCTTCACATTCTCGATGTCGATCTGGAACTCCTCAGCCACAACCTGCGCGACCTTGATGTAGAGCCCCTGCCCCATCTCCGTGCCGCCGTGGTTCAGATGCACCGAACCGTCCGTGTAGACATGCACCAGCGCGCCGGCCTGGTTGAAAGGCGTCGCGGTGAAGGAGATGCCGAACTTGACCGGGGTGAGCGCGAGGCCGCGCTTCACGATATGCGAATTGGCGTTGAAAGCGGCGATCTCTCGCCGCCGCCGCGCATAATCCGAACTCGCCTCCAGCTCCGAGACGATGCGGTGGATAATATTGTCCTCCACCGTCTGGTGGTAGGGCGTGACGTTGCGGTCAATCGTGCCGTAGAAATTGCGCTTGCGGATTTCGAGCGGGTCCAGCCCGGTGGCGAAGGCAACCTCGTCGATGACACGCTCCACGCCCATCATGCCCTGCGGCCCGCCGAAGCCGCGAAAGGCGGTGTTGGACACCGTGTTCGTGTAGAGCGGCGCGGAAACCGCCTTCACCGCCGGCAGGAAATAGGCGTTGTCGCAATGAAACAGAGCCCGGTCGGTGACAGGACCGGACAGGTCGGCCGAGAAGCCGCAGCGCGCGGCGTAGATATAGTCCACGCCCAGTATGTGGCCTTCGTCGTCGAAGCCGGCCTCATAGTCGATGACGAAATCGTGCCGCTTGCCGGTCGCGGTCATGTCGTCGTCGCGGTCGGGACGGATTTTCACCGCGCGGCCCAGTTTCTTGGCGGCGATGGCCGCAATCGCCGCGAACTGGTTGCCCTGCGTCTCCTTACCGCCGAAGCCGCCGCCCATGCGGCGTATCTCCACCGTCACCGCATGGGACGGCACGCCGAGCGCATGCGCCACCATGTGCTGCACCTCGGAGGGGTGCTGCGTCGAGGAATAGACAGTGACGTCCCGGTCCTCGCCGGGGATCGCCATCGCTATCTGGCCTTCGAGGTAGAAATGATCCTGCCCGCCGACACGCATCCGGCCCTTGATCCGGCGCGGCGCGGCGGCGATGGCCGCTCCAGCGTCACCAAGCCTGAGTGTCAGCGGCTCGGTCACGAGCCGGTCGTTGAGCGGATCGAGATCGGCCGCGTCGAAAACGCCCGGCAATTCGTCATAGGTGATCCTGGCCAGCCGGCAGGCGCGGCGCGCCTGTTCGCGCGTGGCCGCGATCACGGCGAATACCGGCTGCCCGAAGAACTGCACCGTCTCGGCCAGCACCGGCTCGTCGTGGCGGCCGGTCGGGCTGATGTCGTTTTCGCCCGGCACGTCGGCCGCCGTCAGCACGGCGACCACGCCCGGCGCGGCCTGGACCGCCGCAAGATCCATCTCGCGGATCGTGCCATGCGCTATGGTCGAGAGGCCGAGGCAACCATGCAGCGTGCCGGACGGCTCCGGCATGTCATCGATATAGAGCGCCTCACCGGTGACGTGCTTGTGCGCGGAATCGTGCCGCCGGTCGGTGGCAACCCCGCCGGAGATTTTCGCCGCCTTGAGGTCGGGGACGCTGTGCCGGTTCATCTCATGCCACCTCGTGACGGGTCACTGTGAATGGCTTGCGCGTTCCGGTCGTTTCGATGAAGAAACGTCTCAGAAGGTTCTTAGCCGCCAGCATCCGGTAGCCGGCGGAGGCACGCATGTCAGAGATCGGCTGGAAATCGGCCTCGTAGGCCGGCAGCGCATCCTCCACCGTCGAAAATGTCCACGGCTTGCCCAGAAGCGCAGCCTCGACCGCCCTCGCGCGCTTCGGCGTGGCGGCCATACCGCCATAGGCGATACGCGCGGCTTCCACTCTTCCCTCGCCATCCAGCAGAAGATGAAACGCGCCGAGCGCGGCGGTGATGTCCTCGTCCCGCCGCTTGGTGATCTTGTACACGGCGAAGTGCGCGTCCGGTTTCGGCGCGGGAATGTGCACCGCCTCGACGAACTCGCCCGGCGCGCAGTCCTGCTTGCCGTAGTCGATGAAGAAATCCTCCAGCGCCACCGCGCGCCGCACCTTGCCCTTGCGGAGCGTGAGCGTCGCGCCGAGCGCGATCAGCGGGGGCGGCGTATCGCCGATGGGCGAGCCATTGGCGATGTTGCCGCCGATGGTGCCCATGTTGCGTACCTGCTCGCCGCCGATCCGGTCGATCAGCCACCCCAGCGCGGGAATACGGCCCGCCAGCACCCCGAATGCCTCCGTATAGCTGACGCCCCCGCCGATGATGATGGCTCCATCCGCCTCGGAAATGCCGCGCAGCCCGTCCAGCCCGCCGATGAAAACCACCGGCTCGATCTCGCGCATGAATTTTGTCACCCACAGGCCAACATCGGTGGACCCGGCCACGACGGTCGCCTTCGGCGCCTCCTCGAGCAGATCGGCAAGATCGTCCACGGACGCGGGAATAGCGAAGCGGCAGTTTCCCGTCCCGACCTCCACCCGCTCCCCGTCCTTCATCGCCGCCAGCCGGCTCGCCACCGCCGCCCGCTCCACCGCCAAAGGATCGTTCTCGGCCGTGCCATAGGTCGAAACGGCACGTGCCGCGCGGATGATCGCCTCATAGCCGGTGCAGCGGCAGAGATTGCCTTGCAGGGCTTTCTCGATGCGCGCGTCGGAGGGAGCGGGCTCGCGCATCCACAGCCCATAGAGCGACATGACGAAGCCCGGCGTGCAGAAGCCGCACTGCGAGCCGTGAAAATCCACCATCGCCTGCTGGACGGGATGGAGCGAGCCATCCGCCCGCTTCAGGTGTTCGACCGTGACCACGTGGCAGCCATCCAGCGAGCCGAGGAAGCGGATGCAGGCATTGACACTCTCATAGACCAGTTCTCCGCCCGAGAGCCTGCCCACAAGAACGGTGCACGCGCCGCAATCGCCCTCCGCGCAGCCCTCCTTCGTGCCGCGCAGCGAACGGCGCAGCCGCAGGAAATCCAACAGCGTCTCGTCGGGACGGACATCCCGCAGCGAGACATCCTCACCATTGAGGATAAAACGGATATGGTCGCGCACCCGTCTCGCCATCAGCTTCCCCTGTAGGTGGAGTAGCCATAAGGCGAGATCAGCAGCGGCACGTGGTAATGGACTTCTTCCGCCATGCCGAAGCGGATCGGCACCTCGTCGAGGAACATCGTGTCGGGGAGGTCGAGAGCGGCAGCACGGAAATAAGCGCCGGCGGCGAAGATCAGCTCATACTCGCCGGTCTTGAAATCGCGCCCTTCGAGCAAGGGCGCGTCGCAACGTCCGTCGGCATTGGTGACGACCGTCTTCAGCTTGCGGTGCGCATTGCCGCTGACGCGATAGAGCGTGATCGACATGCCCGCGGCCGGACGGCCCGAGGCCGTGTCCAGCACATGCGTGGTGAGGCTTCCGCCGGTGGCGCTGCTCATTGCGTCTCCTTGCCTGCGATCTTGCCGGACGTGCAATCCTTTCCGGGATTGTGCTGCAAGGCACAGCTTTTCATAAGTCCGGCCTGACGGGAACAGGCTGAAAACTCTTTCAAAATTTTGCCGGGGAATGATGCCGTCCCGATGCACTATCGTGCCCCCGGACAGAGTATATGGGCGCGGGCAGAGAAAGATGCGGTTGCGATGCGCTATGTGAGAGACATGCGGGGCTACGGCGCCAACCCGCCGGACCCCGAATGGCCGGGTGGGGCGCTGGTCGCCGTACAGTTCGTCGTCAATTACGAGGAAGGCGGCGAGAACAACATCCTTCACGGCGACGCCGCGTCGGAGGCGTTCCTTTCGGAAGTGATGGGGGCCGTCCCCTGGCCCGGCAAGCGCCACTGGAACATGGAATCCATCTATGAATACGGCGCGCGGGCCGGCTTCTGGCGGCTGCATCGCCTGTTTACCGGGGCCGGCGTGCCGGTCACGGTTTTCGGCGTCGCCTCGGCGCTGGCACGCTCGCCCGATCAGGTGTCGGCCATGCAGGATGCCGGCTGGGAGATCGCCTCGCACGGACTGCGCTGGATCGACTACCGCGACCATGACGAGGAAGCGGAACGCGCCGATCTGGTCGAAGCGGTCCGGCTCCACGCGGAGGTCGTGGGCGAACGGCCAACGGGCCTCTATCTCGGCCGCACCTCTGTCTGGTCGGTCAGGCTTGCCGCGCAGGAAGGTGGCTTCACCTGGATTTCCGACACTTATGACGACGACCTGCCCTATTGGCTGGACCATGACGGCCACGGCAACGCGGTCCCGCCGCAACTTGTCATCCCCTATACGCTCGACGCCAACGACATGCGCTTCGCCACGGCGCAGGGCTTCAATTCCGGCGACCAGTTCTTCACCTATCTGCGCGATAGCTTCGACACGCTTTATGCTGAGGGCAAGGCAGGCAGGCCGGCAATGATGAGTATAGGTCTGCATTGCCGCCTTGTCGGCCGACCGGGCCGCCTGGCGGCGCTGCGCCGCTTCATCGAACATGTCCAAAGCCACGACCGGGTCTGGCTTCCGCGCCGCATGGACATCGCGCGGCACTGGATTGCTAAACATCCCTATCGCGCGCCCGGCCTGCGTCCGAGCCGCATGGGCCGCAGCGAATTCGTCACGGCCTTCGGCGGGATATTCGAACATTCGCCCTGGATCGCGGAGCGCGCCTTCGATCTTGAACTCGGCCCTGCCCATGACAGCGCCGGAGGGCTTCACAACGCGCTTGCCCGCATCTTCCGTTCCGCCGGCGATGAGGAACGGCTGGGCGTGCTCAAGGCGCATCCCGACCTTGCCGGCAAGCTGGCGCAGGCAAGGCGCCTGACGCCGGAATCGACCGCTGAGCAGGCATCAGCCGGCCTCGATGCGCTGACCGACGAGGAACGCGCGACCTTCACCCGCCTCAACGCCGACTATGTTGCGAAATTCGGCTTTCCCTTCATCATTGCCGTGAAGGGCAAGACGAAAGCCGAAATTCTCGACGCGTTCAAATCCCGCATCGGCAACGACCGTTCGGCCGAGTTCGCAGCCGCCTGCCAGCAGGTGGAGCGCATCGCGCTGCTGCGTCTGAAAGACATACTGCCCGCTTGAGAAAGATGATCATGGCCGGTCCCAAATATCACGCGCCGCATGGCGGCCACCCTCCGCAGACCGACCTTCTGACCGGCAGGGCCGTATTCACGGAAGCCTACGCCTTCATTCCGCGCGGCGTCATGCAGGACATCGTGACAAGCAACCTGCCCTTCTGGGACGGGACGCGCGCGTGGATATTGTCGCGCCCGCTCTCCGGCTTCTCCGAGACATTCGCCCAATATGCGATGGAGGTTCTGCCCGGCGGCGGCAGCGACAGGCCCGAACCGGACGAGCGCGCCGAGGGCGTGTTGTTCGTCATGGAAGGCGAAATCTCCGTCACCATCGCCGGCGAGATGCACAGGATGCAGCCGGGCGGCTACGCCTTCCTGCCGCCGGCAAGCGGCTGGACGCTGCGCAACACGGCCGCCGCGCCGGCCCGCTTCCACTGGGTGCGCAAGATCTATGACCGCGTGGACGGCATCGACGTGCCCGCACCCATATTCCGCAACGAGCAGGACGTCGTTCCGCTCTCCATGCCGGGCACCGCGGGCCGCTGGGCGACCACGCGCTTCATCGATCCCGACGATCTTGCACATGACATGCACGTCAACATCGTCACACTGGAGCCGGGCGCCGTCATCCCCTTTGCAGAAACACATGTGATGGAGCACGGCCTGTACGTGCTCGAGGGCAAAGGCGTCTATCGCCTCAACCAGGACTGGATCGAGGTGGAGGCGGGCGACTTCATGTGGCTGCGCGCCTTCTGCCCGCAGGCATGCTATGCTGGCGGTCCGGGCAGGTTCCGCTACCTGCTCTACAAGGACGTCAACCGTCACGTGAAACTGGGAGGTTTCGGGCGTTGAACCGCATCATCACCGCACATCCTCTGACCCGCGAGGCCTTCGCGGAATTCGGCGACGTGATCGATACCGACTGGCCGAACCAGTTCCCGATCAACGGCGGCAAATGCATCCGCTACCACGACATGGCCCGCGTGGAGGCCGAAGGACCGAACGGGCGTGTGCTGATCTCCATGACGCGCGGAGAGCCATATGAATTGCCGCTGACGCTGAAGATGGTCGAGCGTCATCCGTTCGGCAGTCAGGCATTCGTGCCGCTGTCGCCGGCGCCCTTCCTCGTCATCGTCTGCGCCGATACCGACGAGGGACCGGGCGAACCGCGGGCTTTCCTCACCGTGCCCGGCCAAGGCGTGAACTACCGGCGCAATACATGGCACGGCGTGCTGACGCCGCTTGGCGCAACGCAGGATTTTCTGGTCGTGGACCGGGGCGGAGACGGCGGGAACCTCGAGGAATTCTTCTTCGACCAGCCCTACGAGATCTACCTGCCAGGCATGATCTGATGGCGGACGGCGCGCTGATCCAGCGCCTGTTCGACGTGATCGAGCAGGATATATTGCCGAAGTCGGCAGACGGCGTGGCAAGGGGCAACAAGCTGTTCGGCGCGGCCATCCTGCGCAAAAGCGACCTGTCGGTGGTGATCGCGGAAACCAACAACGAGATGGAAAACCCGCTCTGGCACGGCGAGGTCCACGCGCTGAAACGCTTCTATGAACTGCCGAAGGCCGACCGTCCCGACACGAAGGACTGCATCTTCCTCGCCACGCATGAGCCCTGCCCGCTCTGCCTGTCCGCGATCACATGGACCGGCTTCGACAATTTCTACTACCTCTTCAGCCATGAGGATTCGCGCGACAGCTTCGCGATCCCTCACGATCTGCGGATTCTGAAAGAGGTTTTCACGCTCGACCCCGGCGGGTACCGCGCAGAAAACGCCTACTGGAAAAGCTTTGCGCTAAGGCGTCTCGCAGCGGCCCTGCCCGAGGCGGAACGCGAGGTTCTCGAAGATCGCGCAGCCGCCATATCCGCCCGCTACGACAGCCTCTCCGAAGCCTATCAGGCCGACAAGGCCGGCAACGAGATCCCGCTAAATTGACACCGTGGCCGCGCCACCGGCGGACCTTCCCTTGCGGTAACGAATATTCTCGTCTTATGAGATTTTTGTTACTTTCGCACACGTGTGCACTCTGCGAGATTTGTTGAAGGGAGGCAGGAGGGCCTTCCAACAACAGGAGGAGCATATGCGCGGAGTCTATGTATTTCCGCTTCTTTTCGGCTGCCTGATGGCTGGAGCCAGCCACGCCGCCGAATGCGGAAGCCTTGTCAACCTGACGCTACCGCAGACCGAAATCACCCTGGCCGAGATCGTGCCGGCGGGACCGACCGACTACGGCAAGGAAAAGGTCGGCCAGCCGCCCAACCGCGACGCAGACCGCCTGCCGGCCTATTGCCGCGTGGCGGGCACGGTGGAACCCGCAATCAGGTTCGAGGTGTGGATGCCGGTCGATGGCTGGAACGGGAGATTCCAGGGCATCGGCAATCATCGTTTCGCGGGAACCATCCCCACCGCCGACATGGGCATGGAGATGGCACGCGGCTATGCGGTGGCAGGCACCGATACCGGCCACACGGAAGGCGACACAGCCTGGATGCAAAGCCAGCAGCAATTGGAAGACTACGGCTATCGCGGCATCCATGAAATGACGGTCAAGGCGAAGGAGGTGGTCAAGGCCTTCTACGAGAAGCCGGCCGACTATGCCTACTTCAACGGCTGCTCCACGGGCGGCAAACAGGGACTGACGCAGGCACAGCGTTATCCGGAGGATTATGACGGCATCGTCGTCGGCGATCCGAACAACAGCCAGTCGGGCAATCGCGCCCAATATGTCTGGACCGCGCAGGTGACCTTCGCGAAGCCTGAAACAACCATTCCGAAGGAAAAGCTCGCGGTACTGAACAAGGCGGTGATGGACGCCTGCGACGGTGGAGACGGACTGGCGGATGGCATGATCTCCAATCCGCTCGAGTGCCAATTCGATGTCGCCGTGCTGACTTGCTCGGCGGGGCAGGATGAAAGCCAGTGCCTGACTCCGGCGCAGGTCGAGGCGGTGAATAAGGTCTATCAGGGGCCGGTCAATCCGCGCACCGGCGAAAGCGTCTATCCCGGCTTTTCCTATGGCAGCGAGTTGCGCTGGGGCCAGTTCGTCGCCGGTCCCAAGGTGTTCCCGACGGCTGCGCAGTTCTTCGGCAATGTCGTATTCAAGAAAGCCGACTGGGACTACACGACTTTCGACTTCGACAAGGACATGGCAGTCGTGCAGGAAAGCGCGGCGAAGCTGGTCGATGCGGTGGAAACCGACCTGAGCGGCATGCTCCAGTCGGGCGGCAAGATCCTCCACTATCACGGCTGGAGCGACGTGAACCACACGCCGCTCTATACCGTCCGCTACTATGACGCGGTGCGCAAGACGATGGGCGAGGACAAGACGTCCTCCTTCTACCGCCTCTTCATGGAGCCGGGCGGGGATGGCTGCGGCTCCGACTTCGACCCGCTTCCGCCGCTCGTGGACTGGGTGGAGAAAGGTGTCGCGCCGGATCGAATCGCCTCCGTGAGCCGTGGAACCGGCCCTACGGCGGGCAAGGAACGCCCGATCTGCGCCTATCCGAAAATCGCCCGCTGGACCGGGCAGGATGCGGCTTCCGGTTCTTTCACCTGCGAATGACGCTGCCGGCCCGGAAGCGCCCCGCTTCCGGGCCGGATTCCTTCCCCACGATCTTCGCAGCGCAGCACGGATTGTCACGAAACGCTATGAAATCGCCATTGAAATCGATTTCATTCCATGCACAAATTCCTCCAGTTCCATCTCAGGGAGGAATTGATGAAAAAGATCACGGCAATTGCATTCTCCACCGTCGCGGCGATTGCCGTAACGGCATTTTCCGCCAGTGCCGACGATTTCAAGATCGGCCTGTCCAATGGCTGGGTCGGCTCCGAATGGCGCACCCAGATGATCGAGGAGGCGCAGGCCGCGGCAGCCGCGTGGAAGGAAAAGGGGCACAATGTCGAAGTGGTGGTGCAGAGCGCCAATGTAGACGTGCCCGGCCAGATCGCCCATGTCCGCAACTTCATCAATGAGGGCGTGGACGCCATCATTATCAATCCCAACAGCCCGACCGCTTTCGATCCCGTATTCGCGCAGGCCAAGGAAGCCGGCATCCTCGTGATCTCCACGGATGCCGAGGTTTCCTCGCCGGATGCGATCTATGTCGGCATCGACCAAACGGCCTGGGGCGCGGCAGGCGCCGAATGGCTCGCCAGGACGCTGGGCGGCAAGGGCAATGTCGTTGCCATCAACGGCGTCGCCGGCCACCCGGCGAACGAAATGCGCGTGGCAGGCTATCGCGAGGTATTCGCCAGGCACCCCGACATCAAGGTGGTCAACGAGGTGAACGCCAACTGGGACCAGGCCCAGGGTCAGCAGGCCATGCAGAACCTGCTCGCCACCTATCCTGACATCAACGGCGTCTGGGTGCAGGACGGCATGGCCGCCGGTGCCTGGAAGTCGATCATGGATGCCGGCAAGACGGCGGACATCGCCGCGACAGGCGAGATCCGCAAGGACTTCATCGACCTGTGGACCGCCGACAAGCTGAACTCCGGCGCATCGGTGAACCCGCCCGGCGTCATGGCATCGGCGCTCAACGTCGCAGTTTTCATGCTTCAGGGCAGGGAATTGAAGGAGCCGGCAACGGCGGGTCAGTACGGCAACGCCATGTATCTGCCGATCCCGTTCATCGACTCGTCCAATCTCGCCGAAGCCGCACAGCAGCTCGAAGGCAAGCCTGGCTACTACTCATACACCAGCCAGCTTTCCATCGAGGACGCCGAGGCGTTGTTCAAGTAGGTTCCTCCCGGGACCGGGGGCGTGCCGCGGCGTGCTCCCGGCCGCTCCTTGCGGGAGAGGTTCCATGCCCAGACTGAAACTCAGCGGCGTGACCAAGGCTTACGGCGCGACGCTTGCCCTGCGTCGCGGCGACCTTGCCGTCGAGGCTGGCGAAGTGCACGTGCTGATCGGCTCGAACGGTTCGGGTAAGAGCACGCTGTGCAAGATCGCCGCCGGCAGCGTGAAGCCGGATTCGGGCGAGGTGCTGGTCGACGGCAAGCCGGTCGTCGTGTCGGGACCGCGCGGCGCACGCGCGGCCGGCATCGGCATCTTCTATCAGGAGCTTAGCCTCGCCGCCCGCCGCAGCGTAGCGGAGAATATCTGCCTGTCCGACCTGCCGCTGAAAGGCGGCGCCTTCGTCGACCGCGATGCGCTCGAAGATCGCGCCGCGCGCTATATCGGCCTCTTTTCGGAGGTTTCGGGCGCGGATTTCGAGGCCGATGCGCCGGTGGATACGCTGCGCGCCGACCAGCGGCAACTGGTCGAGATCATGAAAACACTGGGGAGCGAGGCGCCCATCCTCATCTTCGACGAACCGACCTCGGCGCTGGACCGCGCGCAGGTGGAACGCTTCTTCGAGATATTGCGGGACCTCAAGGCCGAGGGCCGCGCGATGGTGTTCATCTCGCATCGCATGGACGAGATATTCGCCATCGGCGATCGCGTCACCGTCATGCGCGACGGCGAGACGGTTGGCACGAGGAACATATCCGACACCAGCCCAGACGAAATTGTCGGCATGATGGTCGGCGCCCGGGAAACGCTTGCAGCGCCCACCACAACGCAACCTTTACAAGCCGCGTCGGGAGACGTGGCGCTGTCCGTGCGCGGCTTGACCGGCCCCGGCTTCACCAATATCGGCTTCGATGTCGCCGCAGGCGAGATCGTCGGCTTCGGAGGACTGCATGGGCAGGGCCAATCCTCCGTGCTGCGCGCCATCTTTGGCGCGGCTCCCCGAACGGAAGGCACCGTCAGCCTCAAGGGAACCGCCGTCACCGCCGCGACGCCGCGCGAGGCGATCCGCCGGGGCTTCGCCTATGTGTCCGGCGACCGGGGACGCGACGGCGTCATCTCCGGCCGGCCCATATTCGAGAACGTCATGCCGATACATTATCTGCGCGACCGGCTCATATTCGCCCGCCCCTCCGCGCTGCGCGGCAAGGCCGAGAAGGCGCTGCAAGCCCTGCACACACGCTTTGCAGGGCTTTCGCATTCCCTCAATTCGCTGTCGGGCGGGAACCAGCAGAAGGTGGTCATCGCGCGATGGCTCATCGACCGGCCGGAGGTGCTGCTGCTGGACGACCCGACCAAGGGCATCGACCTGTCTGCCAAGGCCGACCTGTTCGCCCTGATCCGCACGCTGGCGGAGGAAGGTATGGGGATCGTGCTCTATTCGTCGGAAGATGCCGAGCTTCTCGCCAATGCCGACCGCATCCTCGTCTTCAATGGCGGCCGCGTCACGCGCGAGCTGAAAGGCGAGGAACGCACCCGCTTCAATCTATACCACGCGGCATATGAGGCGGCGGAATGACCGAGCTTTCCGTTCCCGCACGCCGGCGCGGCGGCCTGAAACGCATCTTCGAGCGATTCCCCTTCCTGCCCGCGCTCATCATCCTGCTCGTGCTGTTCGCGCTCAACGGCATCTACCAGCCGCGCAGCGTCGGTTTCGTCGGCATCACCGGGCTGGCCAAGACCTATCTCGCGCTGATGCTTCTCGCAGTCGCGCAGACATATGTGGTCTATGCCGGGGACATCGACCTTTCCGCCGGCGCCATCGTCTCGCTGGTCAATGTCGTGATCGTTGTCCTGATGGGGCAATGGGGAGGGGATGCCCTGCCCGTGCTTGGCGCGATCCTCGCCGGGCTGGCGGTGGGGCTCGCCTGCGGCGTCCTCAATGGCATCGTCGTCGCGGCGCTCCGCTTGCAGGCCATCGTCGCGACGTTCGCCACGAGCATCTTCTTCACGGGACTGGCGCTTTACGTGCTGCCGGTGGCGGGCGCGCCCGCGCCGGCCCTGTTCTGGCGAACCTATGGCGGGCGCCTGCTGGAAATCCCGTTCGTATTCTATGTCGTCGCCGTCCTGGCAGTCATTCTCTACCTGCTTGCCCGCACGCGGCTGGCCACCCAATTGCTGGCGGTTGGAGACGACGCACAGGCCGCCTACCAGAGCGGGCTGCCGGTCACGGCCATCCGCATCAAGGGCTATGCCATGTGCGGCCTATTCGCGGCCCTGGCCGCCTTCTGCATCACCGGCGACACGGCCAGCGGCGACCCGCTGGTCGGCGGCGAGATGACCCTGCTCTCGGTGGCCGCCGTGGTGCTCGGCGGCAGCGCGCTGTCGGGCGGCTTCGGCACGGTGGTCGGCTCGGTCTTCGGCGCGCTCATCATCGGCCTCATCAACTCGCTGGTCTATTTCGTCGGCACGCCCTCCGAATGGCAGAACCTCGTGCAGGGCCTCGCCATCCTCGTCGCGCTGATGGCAGGCATCATGGTCGGGCGGAGGGCGCGCCGATGAACGCCGCGCTCGCTTTTGTGAAGCAACCGCTCGTCGTCGCGCTGGCCCTGATCGTCGTGCTCCTCCTGCTCGGCGAGGCGCTATCGCCCGGCTTCGCCTCCAGCCAGCAGATATTGCGGCTGCTGATCGTCGCCGCGCTGCTCGGCATCGTCGCCGCCGGCCAGAACCTCGTCATCCTGGGCGGGCGCGAAGGCATCGACCTGTCGGTCGGCGGCGTGGTGTCGCTGTCCGCCATTATCGCCGGCAACCTGATGAACGGCACGGATGCGGGCATCCCGCTCGCCATCCTCGCCTGTGTGGCGACCGGTGCGCTGTTCGGTCTCGCCAACGGCGTCGGCGTCACCCTGCTACGCATACCGCCGCTGGTAATGACGCTGGGGATGCTGGGCGTGCTGCAGGGATTGCTGGTCGTGGTGCGGCAAGGCATACCGTCGGGCCGCGCAGCGCCGGGCCTGTCGCAATTCGTCAGCCAGCCATTCCTGTTCGGCCTTCCCGGCATCATCTGGCTGTGGATCCTCATCGGCCTGTTCATGGCTTTCCTGCTGCGCCGCACCGTGTTCGGCCATCGCATCTACGCCATCGGCTCCAACGAGCAGGCAGCATGGATGGCGGGCGTGCCGGTAAGGCGCATGCGTATCTCGCTGTTCGTACTCTCCGGCGTCTTCGCGGCGATCGCCGGCATCTGCCTACTCGGCTATTCCGGCTCCTCCTTCGCCAATGTCGGCGAGCAATACATGCTGCCCTCGATCATCGCCGTGGTATTCGGCGGAACGCCGCTTGCGGGCGGCAAGGGCGGCTATACGGGCACGATGGCGGGAGCCGTCCTTCTCATCATCCTCCAGAGCATCTTGACCACGGTCAACATCGACGAATCCGGCCGCCAGATGGTGTTCGGCGCGACACTGCTGGTGCTCATGCTGTTCTACGGCCGCGGGCAGGCGATGCGCGCATGAACGGCAGGCCGCGCATCAAGGACATCGCCCGCCGGCTCGGCGTTTCGGCTGCCACCGTCTCTCGCGCGTTGGGCGATACCGGCCTCGTGGCCGAGCCGACCCTGTCGCGCATTCGGGAGGCCGCCCGCGAACTGAACTACCGCCCCAACGCCAGCGCCCGCAGCCTGCGCACGCGCCGTTCGATGGCGGTGCTGATGGTGGTGCGCGACGTCGGCAATCCCTTCTATCTGGAGGTCATGAAGGGCGTGGAGGCGACGGCCCGCGCGGCCGGCTATTCCGTGCTGATGGGCAATACCGAGAACGACCCGGACCGGGAGACGGACTATTTCGACATGCTGCGCGACGGACATGCCGACGGCATGATCCTGATGACCGGCAAGCTGCCCGCCAAGCCGGGCTTCCGATCCTCCCTGCCTGCGGGCATCCCGGTTGTCGTGGCACTGGAGGTCATCGAAGGCACCGACTTTCCCCATGTCCAGATCGACAACGCCGCGGCGGCGGAAGAAGCCACGCAGCACCTGATCGGCCTCGGCCATACCCGTATCGCGCATATATCGGGGCCCGTGCCCGAGGTAATGGCTGTGCACCGCCTGGACGGCTACCGTCGCGCCATGACCAAGGCCGGGCTTGCCATACCCTGCGGATACGAGCCACGCGGAGACTATCTCCTCCATACCGGGCAGATGCTTTGCCGCGCGCTTTTCGAGCGGGCCGATCCGCCGACCGCGATCTTCTGTGCCAATGACGAGATGGCCTTCGGCGCGATCAACGAGCTGCGGCGCATGGGGCGCGATGTGCCGCATGACGTGTCGGTGGTCGGATTCGACGATTTGTTCCTGAGTGAAGCGTTCTACCCGCCGCTGACCACGGTAAGCCAGCCGCGAGCCGAGATCGGCCGCGAGGCGATGAATCTTCTGCTCGACCTTCTATCCGGTGGCGAGGTGCCGGCAGAACCCGTGCAGCTTGCCACGCAACTGATCGTGCGCGGCACCACCGCGCCGCCACGGCAGACACGCTGATCATGGGGTGAAATCATGAGCGATTTTCCGAGGAAGACGCTGCGCATAGGCTTTGTGGGATCCGGCTTCATCGCCCATTTCCACCTGAAGGCCATGCTGGGCGTCCGCAATGTCGAGGTGACGGGCGTGTTCAGCCGCAGCGGCGCGAACCGCCGGCGCTTTGCCGACGCCGTGGCGGAACTCGGCCTCGGCGACTGCCGCAGCCACGACAGTCTCGAGTCGCTGTTCCGCGCGGAAGACGTGGACGCCATCTGGATTCTATCGCCCAACTACACGCGGCTCGACGTGATGCGCGTGCTGCACGGGGAAGTGAAAGCGGGCCGCTCGAAGGTATTCGCCGTCGCCTGCGAGAAGCCGCTGGCCCGCACGGTTGCCGAAGCACGCGAGATGCTGAGGCTGGCTGAGGATGTCGGCCTCAATCACGGCTATCTGGAAAACCAGGTGTTTTCGACGCCGGTGCTGCGCGGCAAGGAAATCGTCTGGCGGCGCGCCGCCTCGACCACAGGGCGGCCCTATCTTGCCCGCGCCGCCGAGGAGCATTCCGGCCCGCACGAGCCGTGGTTCTGGCAGGGCGACAAGCAGGGTGGCGGCGTGCTGTCCGACATGATGTGCCACAGCGTCGAGGTCGCCCGCCATCTGCTGACGGCGCCGGGCGCCCCGCGCGACTCGCTCAAGGTGAAGTCCGTCAACGGCACCGTCGCCAACCTCAAATGGACCCGCCCCGCCTATGCCGACCAGTTGGCGAAACGCTTCGGCGCGGAGGTGGACTACCGCAACCGGCCCTCCGAAGATTTCGCCCGCGCCACGGTCAGCCTCGAGGACGAGGACGGCAACGAGCTGATGATCGAGGCGACGACGTCCTGGGCCTATGTGGGCGCGGGCCTGCGCATCCAACTCGAACTGCTCGGACCGGAATATGCGATGGAGTTCAACTCGCTCGCCACCGGCCTCAAGATTTTCATGTCGCGCGCTGTCACCGGCTCGGAGGGTGAGGATCTGGTGGAGAAGCAGAATGCCGAGCAGGGCCTGATGCCGGTTCTGGAGGACGAGGCCGGCGTCTATGGCTACACGGACGAGAACCGGCACATGGTGGAGTGCTTCCGCAAGGGCGAGACGCCTGCCGAAACCTTCCATGACGGCCTCGCCGTGGTGGAAATCCTCATGGGACTCTATCGCTCTGCCGAAATAGGCGAGACAGTGCGCTTTCCCGCGCCCGAGCTTGAAACCTACGTTCCCCCGGTGGCGCGGCAACCCGGAGCCTGAACATGTCAGACGACATCGCGCCCGGTCTCGCGGCCTTGCGGTCGGAGATGGCGCGGCAATATGCCGATGCGCGCGCTTCGTTCGACGCGGCGCTGGCCGATGCCCGCCCGATAGCGGCGCGCATCGCGGAAACGGGCCGCGTGCTCATGCTCGGCATGGGCGCCTCGCACTGGGCGAACCGCATGGTCGCGCCGAGCTATCGCGCGCTGGGCATTCGCGCTTATGCCGAGGTGCTGTCGGAACATATGCGCGGGCCGCTGCCACCGGGCGAGCGTGTGACGATCATCACCTCGCAATCCGGCCGATCCGGCGAAATCTCGGCCTATTTCGGCAAGCCGCATGACCGCCGCGACCATTTCGGACTGACCCTCAGCCCCGACAGCCTCCTCGCCAGCACCGTTCCGGTGCTCGTCGGCGCAGGAGAACCGGAGCGCGCCTACGCCGCCACGCGCAGCATCATCATCTCGCTGGCGCTCCATGCGGCGATACTGCGCCATCTGGGCCATGACGACGTGGCCTTTCTGGACGTGCTCGACCGCGGCGACCCGACCGGAGGAAGCGCCCCGGAAGAAGCGGTCGCCCCGCTTGCCGAATGCGACACGCTGGTTCTCTCCTCACGCGGCCAGCTCCACGGTGCGCTGGAGGCCGCAGCCCTGACCTATATGGAGCTTGCGCGCACGCCGGCCATCGCGCTGGAAATCGGCCAGTTGCTGCACGGACCGCTCGAAGCCCTGTCGCCGCGCGTCGCGCTTGTTCTGGCGCGCCCTCTCGGTGACGATGCGCGCGGCATCACCCGTCTTGCGGAGGCAGCGATGTCCTGGGGCCTGCGGCCGGTCGTATTCGACATCGGCAAGCAGCGCCGCCTGCAAGGTGCGACGCGCATTCCGCTGCCCGCCCGCGATGCGCTGGCCGGCGTGGCCGAGTTGCTGCCCGCGGTGCAATCGCTGGCCATCGCCGCCGCCGCGCGGCGTGTGGCGGATTTCGGCCAGCCGCGCCGCAGTTCCAAGGTGACGGACGGCGAGGCCTCGTGACTACACCGGGCCTGCTCGTTCTCGGCAATGTCAATGTCGATCTGGTGCTGGGGGAAATCGATGGCTGGCCCGCGATCGGAACGGAAATCATGGTGGACCGGGTGGAAATGCGGCCCGGCGGTTCCGCTGGCAACACCGCCCTCGCCCTCGCCGGCCTCGGTGAACCGCATTTGCTTGTTGCCTCGACCGGCAGCGACGCCAACGGCATCTGGCTGCGCGAGCAGTTCGATGGCTCCACGTCGGATTGGATCGCCTGCGAAGGCGGCACGACGCTCACCGTCGGCATCGTCCACAAGGGCGGCGACCGCGCCTTCCTCACGACGCCGGGCCATCTTCTGCATGCCGGCGCCGATGAACTGATCGCGCGTGTTCCCGAAGCGCCGGGCGGGAATGCGTGGGCCATCCTTTCCGGCGCGTTCCTCATGCCCCGGCTGATGCAGGCCGGCGGCAGGCTGCTCGAGCAACTGGCGGAAAAAGGCTGGCGCACCGCCATCGACCCCGGCTGGCCGCCTCAGGGCTGGGAGGCAGTCAAGCACCTCATGCGCGGCTGGCTCGCGCGCGCCGATTGCGCCCTGCTCAACGCGGACGAAGCGCGCGCTCTTTCCGGCCTGTCCGATCTGGACGAGGCCACGGTGGCCATCGCGCGGATGCTGCGCGGAGACGGGCTACTGGTGGTGAAGGACGGCGCGAACGGCGCCAGCGTGCTTCACTGGGGCGCGGAATATCGTGCTATCGCGCCCAAAGTCGCCGTGGTCGATACGGTCGGCGCGGGAGACACGTTCAACGCCGCGTTTCTTGCCGCGCTGGCACACGGCTCGCCCTTGCAAGCCGCGCTCGAGACGGGCGTTATCACCGCCGCCCGCGCCATCTCCACCTTCCCTCGCCGCTATGCCAGCTGATGCGTCTCGCTCTGGACCTTGACCGAGAGCTGGGCTAAAGCGGTCGCGTCGCGGCGGCCTGCAAAGGGCGTTCCCCTGCCGGGGAAGATGCCCGCGAGTTGGGGCGTAGCCAAGCGGTAAGGCAGCGGTTTTTGGTACCGCCATTCCCTGGTTCGAATCCAGGCGCCCCAGCCACCCGCTCAGATGCCGGAAACCTCAGCTCGGATCGTCGCGGTGCACGTCATGCACCGTCATGCCGATGGATTCGGGCGGCTTCACCAGCCATTTGCGATGCTTGAGCGTCTTGCGCGTATCCTGGTAGCCCGTATCCCAATGCTCCCGCATCGAGGTGCCCGAGAACTCGTAGTCCTTGGCGTCGCTCTCATAGACCTTCTGCTGATAGATCAGGTGCACGATGTTGATCTGCGGCACGTCCTCCATCGAGGAGAGGAACTCGCGGTCGTCGTCGGTCAACGTCTCCGGCGCAACACGCAGCAGCGCCTGATGCAGCTTGAGCCGCAGATTGTGCATGCGGCGGAAAGTGTCGGTATTGTTGCGCGTGCGGCTGGAATACATAATGTCCTTGTGGCGGGCGAGGACATCGCCCATGTCCCGCGGGAGGATGCCCCGCGCACTGAACAGGTCTACCTGAAAGACCAACGTATCGTGCACGTCCTCCTGCTCCAGCAGATACTGGAGCGGGGTGTTGGAGACGATGCCGCCGTCCCAGTAATATTCGTTCTCGATGTGGATGGCGGGAAAAGCCGGCGGCAGCGCACCCGACGCCATGATGTGTTGCGGGCCGATGGCCTCGATCTCGCTGTCGAAATAGCGGAAATTGCCGGTTCGTACATTGACCGCACCGACGCTGAGCCTGCGCTGCCGGTCGTTCAGCACGTCCCAGTCGATCAGCCGGTTGAGCGTGCGTTCCAGTTCGCCCGTGTCGTAGAAGCTGGTTGCACCCGACGCGCCGGGAAGCTGGAACCAGGGATTGAGGTCGCGCGGCTTGAAGAAGCCGGGCAGCCCCGACATCATCGTCATCATGGCGCTTGTCTGGTTGCGCATGCGCCGGAAGAGGTCGCCCTCCGGCGTGAAGTGCCAGACCTTGCGGTTCGACACCGTTTCCCAGAAATCGCGCAGCCGGTCGACCTGGTTGCCGGGCTTGTTGCCGGCTATGATCGAGGCGTTGATGGCGCCGATCGAGACGCCGGAAAGCCAGTTGGCCTGTATGCCGGCCTCGGCAAGCGCCTGGAACACGCCGGCCTGATAGGCACCGAGCGCGCCGCCGCCCTGAAGGACAAGGGCGACCGACTGATAGGGCTCCAGCAGCTCCTTTATGTCCGGGGTTTCGCTTCTGCGTCGGGACACGATCTCGGACATGTTCTTACTCCGCCGGCCGGCCGGCTGCCTGTTGCATATAGTCGTGCACAACTTCGCCGAGGCCGAGCGTCAGGTCGGCGACGAAATGCACGGCCGAAACAATTTCGAGCACCGGAAGCCGGGCGACATCGGCCATGACATGACGGTAAAGCTCCAGCTCCGCCGGGCCGGACCATGCGCCCTTCACGGTGATATCCTCGAGGTGATAGCGCACGAGTTCGCAAATGCGCGGCGTGGCGTCCACGTGCGGGATGATCTTGACGAGGAAATTCGGCCTGGCGAGCGAATGGGCGATCTCGTCGCGGTCGAGCGTCACATGCTTGTAGCCCATTGTCGCGGTGGCGCAGAGCACGGTGCCGTAATGCAGTGTGCCGACGATCACCTCGCCTTCATGGACGAGCTTGGGAAAGGCCAGCTTTTTCGGGAAGCCCCAGATTTCGCGTCCGCCGGCAATAGGTGCGTCGTCGTCCAGATACATGGCATGGACATAGACGCCCTCCTCGCCGCCGAAGCGCACGGGGATGACCTGGCCGGATTCGGTATAATCGCCGAATCCGGTCGAATCCGGCATCTTGATGAATTCATACTTGACCACCGGCTCGACGATCTCCAGCGGCTCGGGCACGATGGCCCTCAGCGCCTCGGGATCGGTGCGGTAGCTGATGATGACATATTCCCGGTCGATGAAGCGGTACGGCCCGCGCGGATAGGCGGGGTTCGACAGGGGCATGGCGTATGCGCGGCGAACGTCGTCGGCTTTCATGGGCGTTGTCCTGTTGGGAGAAAGCGGGGATCAGTGGGCAGTCCAGCCGCCATCGATCGGCATGATCGCACCGGTGATGGATGCCGCGTCATCGCTGCACAGGAACAGCGCCAGCCCGGCCACCTGCTCGACCGTGACGAACTGCTTGGTCGGCTGGGCTTCCAGCAGCACGTCGTTGATGACCTGCTCCTTGGTCAGCCCCCGCGCCGCCATCGTGTCGGGTATCTGCGCTTCGACCAGCGGCGTCCACACATAGCCTGGACAGATGGCGTTCACGGTGACGCCCGCCGTCGCGGCTTCCAGCGCGACCGTCTTCGTAAGACCGGCAATGCCGTGCTTGGCAGCCACATAGGCGGATTTGTACGGCGAGGCGACAAGCGCATGGGCGGAGGCGACATTGACGATCCGGCCCCAGCCGCGTTCCTTCATGACCGGCAGCGCGGACCGGATGGAATGAAACGCCGCGATGAGGTTGATCTGGATGATCGCTTCCCATTTCCCGACCGGAAATTCCTCGATGGGCGCGACGTGCTGGATGCCCGCGTTATTTACGAGGATGTCGCAGCCGCCGAAGCTGTCCACCGCCAGACTGACCATGCCCGCTATTTCGTCGCCTGAGAGCATGTTGGCCGGGGAGTAGACGCAACGCACACCGAAATCGGCCTCGATACCGGCACGCTCCGCCTCTATTGCGGCCGCCTCGCCAAGACCGTTGATGACGACGTTGGCTCCCGCCTTCGCGAAATGGCGAGCGATGCCCAGACCGATGCCGCTGGTGGACCCGGTCACGATGGCGACCTTGTTGCGCAGGGTGGACTGGCTGGCATCCGACATTTTGCACCTCGTGGCTGATCGGTTTCGTGGCGCCGGTATTCGTCGATCCGCTGTCGCCGGCCCGACGCTTTTGGGACACACCGACATTTCACGAGGATGACGGTTCTGTTGCACTTTCAACAAATCGCGCCGTGTCATCGCCGATGACGTCGCGTGAGGCCGCTCCCGGCGGCGTTTTTCGCACCTGCGAAAGACTGTCATCCTGCCGTCAAGCAAGATGGTTACGGATTGATCGACTTCCTCAGGGTTCTGGAGCGCCCCGCGCCCGGATCGGTCTCGGTTGACCGCTCTGGCCGCCAATGCCGCGCGCCCGGACCGCATATCTTGAACAGGAGCCTAAGATGATCGGATCGCTCTTTTCCCGGATCGGCAGGGTGAGGGGAGCCGCGGCAGCGGCCGCCCTCGCGGCCATGTTCGTCTCGTCCGCCGAGGCCGAGCCGATCCGCGGTGCGGGCTCGACCTTCGCAGCACCGATCATCAACCAATGGTCGCACGACTACGAGACGGCGCGCAGCAGCGGCAACTTCGCGGCAGCGTTTCAATCCTGTCCGTTGTGCCAGGAGCTTGCCGGGCGCGACGAGAACGGCGCCACTGTCTCACAGGACTGGCGGGTGGATTACGAGCCGATCGGCTCTCTGGCCGGCATCATGCGCCTGGCGCAGCCGGATGTGGATTTCGCGGCCACCGACGCTCCTTTGCCGCCGGAGGAGGTGTCGCAGCGTGGCTGGACGCAGTTCCCGGTTGTCATGGGCGGTATCGCGATCGTCGCCAATGTCGACGGTATCGGCTCCGGCCAATTGCGCCTCACGGGCGAGACGGTCGCCGACATCTATCTCGGCAAGATCACGAAATGGTCGGACCCGGCCATCGCGGCGCTCAATCCGGACCTGACGCTGCCCGATGCCGATATCGAGGTGCTTCACCGCGCCGACGGATCCGGTTCGACTTTCACCTTTACGAGCTTCCTGTCCGAATCCAGCCCGGAATGGAAAGAAAAGCTTGGCGCCGACACGCTGATCGCCTGGCCGCTCGGCCGCGCCGAGAAGGGCACCGGCGGACTTGTGGCGGCGGCCACCGCGGTGACGAACTCCATCGCCTATCTGGAATATGGTCAGGCGGTGCGCGCTGGCTTGTCCTTCGTGTCGCTGCGCAATCAGGCGGGTGAATTCGTCCTTCCCGATCCGGAGGCTTTCCGGGCCGGCCTTGTCGCGGTCGGCTGGGATGCAGGCAAGCATTTCCATGCCGACACGACCAACCTTCCCGGCGCCGGAGCGTATCCGATGGCTGCCGTCACCTATGTCGTCGTGCCGCGTGACCGGGGCCGGGTGCGCATCGGCCGGGTGCTCGACCTGTTCCGCATCGCCTACGGCCAGGGTTCGGATAAGGCGTCCGCGCTCGGCTACATCCCCGTTCCTCCGGAACTTGCCGACCGCATCGAAAACTATTGGACCGCGCAATTCGAGCCGGCTCAAAACTGAAATCCCTAGCAAAGCGAGCAGCGCAATGCAGATTGATATTTTCAAGGACATTCTCGTCCCCGTCATCGGCGGCCTCGGCATCTTCATGCTCGGCCTCGAATTCATGGCCAACGGCATCCAGGCCCTGTCCGTCAACAAGATGCGCGAGTTTCTCGCCAGGGCGGCAGGCACCCCGATCAAGGGCGTGCTGGCCGGCACGCTGATCACCGGCGTCATCCAGTCCTCGACAGCCATGACCGTCATGGTCGTCGGCCTGGTCAATGCCGGCGTAGTGGCGCTTCGGCCCGCGATCAGCGTGATCATGGGCGCCAATATCGGCACGACGCTGGGCAACGGCCTGATCGCGCTGCCGCTTGGACCGCTGGGGCTGATCTTCGCCGGCGCCTTCGCGCTGGTTTACTGCTTCGCGCACAACGAGCGCATCCGCAACATCGCGCTCGCCTGCATGGGCTTCGCGCTGATCTTCTACGGCCTCAACCTGATGACCGGCGGCCTGAAGCCTCTGCGCAACATGCCGGAAGTCATGGAACTGCTCCAGACGCTGAAGGCGGACTCCTACTTCAACCTTCTCAAATGCGTCCTCATCGCCGCCGCCGTGACCGCAATGATCCACTCCTCGTCCGCCACCATCGGCATCGTGATGGGCCTGGGCGCGGCAGGCGTCGTCGACTGGACGACGGCAGTCGCCTTTTCGCTCGGCGCCGACCTCGGCACGACCATCACCTCGTGGATTGCCTCGCTCAACCTGTCCAAGAATGCCAAGCGCGCAGCCTATGCGCATATCTCCTTCAACATCATCGGCGTCTGCATAACCGTCCCGCTCTTCTTCGTTTCAATCCAGATTCTCGAATGGGCGATGAACCTCTTCGGCCTGGGCCATCCCGGCGCGCCGGTCGTCGTCGACGGCAAGGAGACCTTCCCGCTGGTTCCGGTCGCGGTCGGTCTTTATTCGACCGTGTTCAACATCTTCAATACCACCCTGCTCTTTCCATTCGTCGGCGTGTTCGAGCGCGTTCTTTCCCGGATCGGCCGTACCGACGAGGAAGACGTCGAAGATTATTCGACACCGAAATTCCTCGACCGCAAGCTGGCCGACGACTTCGCCAGGGCCGTTCCTGCGGTCCAGCAGGAAACGGCACGTCATCTGCAGGCCGGCGCTGTATTCCTCAACATCGCCCGCGGCGACAAGAAAGCCCCGTCCGATCCCGGCGAGCACTATCTGGCCACCGACATCCTCAGCCGCGACATCCGCAGCTACACGGCCAACCTGATGAAGGAAGACCTGCCCTATGAGCAGCTCGACCTCATCGCCAGCCTGATCGAGGAAGCCGACTTCACCGCAGCTCTGACCGAGTCGATGCATCAGGTCGCGCGGCGCGTCAAACGAGAGAAGTTCGGCAGCCAGGCGCAAACGATCGTCGATGCCGCCCTCAACAGGCTCGATGCGGCATTGCGCACCATCATGCCGGATCATGGCATACCCGACCCGCAGATGCCGGCCGGCCATGTCACCTTCCCGGAGATAGATGAACTGCGCGCCCGCACGCTGGCGATGGGACCGAATGCCGGCGCCGGCGAACGTGGCACGATCCTGGCATTGCTCGGTTCCGTGGAGCGCGCGGAAATCCTGATCCGCCGCATCGACGCCGAGCGCAAGTCGGTCAACCGGCAGACCGTGGTTGCCCGCGCCGCCGCGCGCAGGGACAGCCGCGAGCGGCCGATGGACACCGAAGGCGGCCTGAGCCCGGTTCCGGCCGAGTAGCGGACCGACACGCCAAGGGTATCGCCGCGCCGCGAGCGGCGATACCATACCGGCTTCGGCCGGCCCGAGTTTTTCGCCCCCAATCCGAGGCCACCGAAAACCCGGAGCTATGCCGATGAGCGTCGGCCTGATCGCACTTCTCGATGACGTAGCCGCACTGGCGAAGGCTGCCGCCGCATCGCTTGACGATGTTGCCAGCCAGGCCGCGCAGGCCGGCACCAAGGCAGCCGGCGTCGTCATAGACGACACCGCGGTGACCCCGCGCTATGTGACAGGCTTCGACTCGTCGCGTGAGTTGCCTGTCATTTTCAAGATCGCGCTGGGTTCCCTGCGCAACAAGCTGCTCATCCTGCTGCCTGCCGCGCTGGCGCTGAGCCTGCTCGCTCCCGGCGCGATCATACCGCTGCTGATGATAGGCGGTCTCTATCTCTGCTACGAAGGCGCCGAAAAGGTCTACGAGCTTGTATTCCCCCATGCCGCCCACCAGCATGAAGCGGAGGTCGAGCCTGGCGCAGCGGATGCGAAAGCCTTCGAGGACCAGAAGGTCGCGAGCGCGGTGAGGACCGATTTCATCCTGTCCGCCGAAATCATGGCGATCACCCTCGGCTCCGTGCCGGATGCCGGCCTTGCGACGCAGGCGCTGGTGCTGGCCGTGGTCGGTGTCGCGATCACCATCGGTGTCTATGGCGTGGTGGCGCTGATCGTCAAAGCCGACGATCTGGGGCTGATGCTGGCCCGTGTATCGTCGAAAAATCTCATGGGCGCCGTGGCGCGCGGAACCGGCAGGGCGCTCGTGCAGGGCATGCCCTATTTCCTGAAGGCGCTCGGCATGGTCGGCACCGCCGCGATGATATGGGTCGGCGGCGGCATCATCCTGCACGGGCTTGAGGACTACGGCTATGGCTGGCCGAGCCATGTTCTGCATGACGCGGGCGAAGCGGCCGCCCACGCCGTCCCGGCAATCGCTTCGCTGGCATCCTGGGCCGTGCAGGCGGCGGGCGCCGGCCTTGCCGGCATCGTCATCGGCGCTCTTGCCATCCCGGCCATGAGCTATGTGGTTATGCCGGTCTGGCGGTGGGTCGCGGCGCGCATTGGCCGGGCACGCACCGCGAAGGCGTAAAAATGCGATACTCCCTTATTTATTACGAGACTCGAAAAAATTAGCTGCGGCCATGAGCCGTTTCTGCTAACGATGCATGCCGGCGCGGAGGAGCGCCGCAATAGCGAAGCCCGCCCGGCAACGGGGAATCGGGAGGATCGGCATGTATCTCGGGCTCGACCTTGGAACCTCGGGGGTCAAGGCGCTGATTTTCGACGGCAGCCAGCGGGTTGTCGGTTCCGCGAGCGCACCGCTGGAGGTGTCGCGCCCGCAGCATGGCTGGTCCGAGCAGAACCCTTCCGACTGGATCGTGGCGGCGGAAGCGGCCATAGGAGAGCTCAAGACACGCCACCCTGGAGCACTTGCCGCCCTGCGGGGGATCGGCCTTTCCGGGCAGATGCATGGTGCGACGCTTCTCGATGCATCGGACAAAGTTCTGCGGCCTTGCATCCTCTGGAACGATACGCGCAGCCATGAGCAGGCGGCCGCGCTGGATGCAGACCCGCGCTTCCGCGCCATAACCGGCAACATCGTCTTTCCCGGCTTCACGGCACCCAAGCTCGCATGGGTACGCGACAACGAGCCGGACATATTCCGGCGGGTTGTGAAAGTGCTGCTGCCCAAGGATTTTCTGCGCCTCTGGCTGACCGGCGAGCGGGTCTCCGAAATGTCGGACGCCTCCGGCACCTCATGGCTCGATGTCGGCGAAAGGCGCTGGTCGGGCGCGCTGCTGGCGGCGACCGACATGGACGAGCGCCAGATGCCCGCGCTGGTCGAAGGAACGCGTATCTCCGGCACCCTGCGCACCAGCTTGGCCGCGCGCTGGGGCATCGGCAATCCGGTGTCCGTAGCTGGCGGAGCGGGTGACAACGCCGCGTCGGCCTGCGGCATGGGAACGGTGCAGCCGGGCAACGCCTTCGTCTCCCTTGGCACATCGGGCGTATTGTTCGCCGCGAACGGCAGCTACCTGCCGGCGCCGCAAAGCGCCGTCCACGCATTTTGCCATGCCCTTCCCGGCACATGGCACCAGATGGGCGTCATCCTCTCGGCGACGGACTGCCTCAACTGGCTGGAACGCGTCACGGGTGCGGGGGCCGGCGAGCTTACCCGCGAACTGGGCGACGATCTGCGCACGCCGGGCGGCATCACCTTCCTGCCCTACCTTTCCGGCGAGCGTACCCCGCATAACGACGCCGCCATGCGCGGCGCTCTAGTCGGGCTGGAACATCAGTCCGGCCGCGCGGCGCTGACGCAGGCAGTCCTGGAAGGTGTCGCCTTCGCCCTGCGCGACAATCTGGAGGCGCTGCGGGCTGCGGGAACCGTGCTTGACCGGGTGACGGCCATCGGTGGCGGATCTCGCTCGCGCTACTGGCTGAAGGCGATCGCCACCGCGCTGGGCATCCCGGTGGACATTCCCGCCGAGGGCGATTTCGGCGCGGCCTTCGGCGCGGCGCGGCTCGCCCTTGTCGCCGCCGGCGATGCCGATCCGCTCGACATATGCACGCCGCCCGCCGTCGCCGCGACCATCGAGCCGGATGCCCGTCTCGGCCCCGCCTATGCCGACGCCTATGCGCGCTACGACGCGCTCTATCCTGCCATCAAGGGAGCAACACAATGAGCAGCAGCTTCTTCCGCGACATCGCTCCGGCGCGATACGAGGGACCGGACAGCGCCAATCCTCTCGCCTATCGCTTCTACGATCCCGATGAGATCGTGCTCGGCAAGCGCATGGAGGATCACCTGCGCTTCGCCGTCGCCTATTGGCATTCCTTCAACTGGCCGGGCAGCGACCCGTTCGGCGGCCAGACCTTCGACAGGCCGTGGTTCGGCGACGGCGTGGATCACGCGAAGGCCAAGGCGGATGTCGCCTTCGAGATGTTTGCCCTGCTCGGCGTGCCCTTCTTCTGCTTCCACGACGCCGATGTGCGGCCGGAAGGCGCGACCTTGCGGGAAAGCATCGCGCGGCTCGACGAGATCGCGGACTATTTCGCCGCGAAGATGGAGACGGCCCGCGTGCGGCTGCTGTGGGGCACGGCCAACCTCTTTTCCCACCGCCGTTACATGGCGGGCGCTGCGACAAACCCCGATCCCGACGTGTTCGCCTATGCCGCCGCGACGGTGAAGAGCTGCATCGACGTGACCAAACGGCTGGGCGGGGCGAACTACGTGCTGTGGGGAGGCCGCGAAGGATATGAAACGCTGCTCAACACCGATATGGGCCGCGAGCTCGATCAGATGGGCCGCTTCCTGTCGATGGTGGTCGACTACAAGCACCGTATCGGCTTCGACGGCACGATCCTCATCGAGCCGAAGCCGCAGGAGCCGACCAAGCACCAGTATGACTACGACGTAGCCACGGTTTACGGCTTCCTGAAACGCTTCGGGCTGGAAAATGAGGTGAAGGTCAACATCGAGCAGGGCCACGCGATCCTCGCCGGCCACTCCTTCGAGCACGAGATCGCGACCGCCAACGCGCTGGGCATCTTCGGCTCCGTCGACATGAACCGCAACGACTACCAGTCCGGTTGGGACACCGACCAGTTTCCCAACAATGTCCCGGAAATGGCACTGGCCTATTACCACATCCTGTCGGGGGGCGGTTTCGGCACGGGAGGCACCAATTTCGACGCCAAGCTGCGCCGCCAGTCGCTCGACCCGCAGGATCTGCTGGCCGCCCATATAGGCGGCATGGATTGCTGCGCGCGCGGCCTGAAGGCAGCGGCGCGGATGATCGAGGACAAGGCGCTCAGCGGCCCGCTGGAAGCGCGCTATGCGGGGTGGCAATCGCCGGAGGCTCAGGCCATGCTGAACGGCGAGCGCACGCTGGAGCAGATCTCGCAACGTATGCTGCAAAACGGCGTCGAACCACAGCCTGCGTCGGGCCGGCAGGAGATTCTGGAGAATGTCGTCAACCGGTATGTCTGACGTCCATGCCTGAAACGGGCGGCACGGGAAACGCCGAAAGTCACCCGCCGGCCATCGTGGTGATGGGCGTATCCGGCTCAGGCAAATCGACAGTGGGCCGCCTGATCTCGGAAAGCCTCGGTGCGCGGTTCATCGAGGGAGACGACTTCCATACACCGGAAAACATCGCGAAGATGGCGTCCGGCGTTCCCCTCACCGACGACGACCGTGCGCCGTGGCTGGATTCCGTCGCGCGCGAAATGGCAAAGGCCGCAGCGGATGGAAAGCCGGTGGTCGCCGCCTGCTCGGCACTGAAGCGAGCCTATCGCGACCGTCTGCGCACCACTTCCGGCTTGCCGCTTTTCCTTGTCCATCTGCATGGTGCGCGCGACATGCTGGCGGCACGCTTGAACTACCGCGAACGGCATTTCATGCCCGCTTCGATGCTGGACAGCCAGCTTGCAGCGTTGGAGTATCCGCAGGCGGACGAGGAAGCCGTGACGCTGGATGTCGCGCTCCGGCCGGCAGAATTGGCCCGCGCGGCCATCGACAGGGCAACTCAACCGACTGTAACAGGTCGAGATCAAAACTGATGGAATGCCACGCCCGGCCTCAGCACTGTGGATAACAGCCAAGGAGGACTGTTTCGCGAGGCTTCCCCCGGCGCGAGATCGGTGAGCCTTCTTTCAATCCGTACAAGCACCGCCTATCTCCATCAAAGTAGACTTGCATACGACCATGTGCGTATCGTATGCAATGAACGCTTAGGGAGGAACGATGGCGAAGGGCAGCGAAAGGGTCTTCGGTTTTTGGGAGGCGCCGCCTCTGATTGCCGACCTCATCAGCACATTATCGGGTCGCAGCCGCGCCCTTTTGGGCCTTTCGACGACGGCGTTCACGACCGGCGACCTGGTTGAGCTGAGCGAGTTGCTCCTTTCGCGCCGCGGTGAGGTGTCCGGTGCGATTCTGGCCGAAACCCTGCTCGAAGCCTATGGGCGCGCGAGCGATGGGGAGCGGGATATTTTCATGCGGGCGCTGCTCAACCGCTTCGGCCCCGACCAGGAAAAGCTCGCCGCAGCAACCGAAGCCTATATGGAGAAGCCGGACGCCGCCAATGCGGGCCGCCTGCATAGTGCGGCCGAGCCCCGTCGGCAGGAGCTTTTCCGGCGCATCAACACGGCCCAGCACGGCACCTCCACCCTCGTCAGGATGCGCGAGCACCTGCTCGACATGTTGCGCCGCGAGCCGGAGCTTCGCCCCGTCGACGACGATTTCTGCCACCTGCTCTCGTCCTGGTTCAATCGCGGCTTCCTGTCGATGCGCACCATCGACTGGAACACGTCCGCCAGCATTCTCGAAGCACTCATCCGCTACGAGGCCGTGCACGAAATCAACGGCTGGGACGATCTGCGCCGCCGCCTTCAGCCGGAGGATCGCCGTTGCTTCGGCTTCTTCCACCCGCAAATGGCGGACGAGCCCCTCATCTTCGTCGAGGTTGCGCTGACCGATCACATAGCCTCGTCGGTCAACGCCCTTCTGGCGGAGGACCGCAAGCCGATCCCCGCGTCACAGGCCACGACAGCTGTTTTCTACTCGATTTCCAACTGCCAGCGCGGGTTGACCGGCGTGTCGCTGGGCAATTTCCTGATCAAGCAGGTCGTGGCGGACCTCAAGCGGGAACTGCCCCGGCTGGAGAATTTCGTCACCCTCTCGCCGATGCCCGGCTTCGCCGCCTGGGTGAACAGCGACGAGGCGGAGCAGGGGGAGGAAGGGTTGCTGGCGGCAAAGCGCGAGTTGCGCGCCATGCTGGCAGATCGCGAATGGCCGAATGCCGACAAGGCGCGCCTGGCGGAAATACAATCGGCATTCCTGCCCCTTGCCGCGCACTACCTGATCGACGCCAAGCGGAAGGACGGCAGGCCGGCCGATTCCGTCGCCCGCTTCCATCTGGGCAACGGCGCACAGGTGGAGCGATTGAATTTTCTGGGAGACAGGTCGCCTCGCGGAATGCGTCAAGCCTATGGCGTGATGGTCAATTATCGCTATAGACCCGGTGAGATCGAGAAGAACCACGAAACCTATGCGGAAACCGGGCAGGTTGCAGCCTCGCCGGCTTTGCGCAAACTGGCCCAGCAGATCCGCATGGAGGTAAACTGAACATGTCCGGCAATCTCTACGACGCGCTTCTCGGCGGCATCGGTGACGGCAATAGAACCCTGATCATCGAGAAATCCGGGCGCGAGACGAGCTATGCCGGCTTTGCCGAGGAGTGCGCGCGCCTCGCCGGCGCCCTTCTCGAAACGGGCCTCCAGCCGGGCGACCGCGTTGCCGTTCAGGCGGAAAAATCGGTGGCCGCGCTGGCGCTCTATCTCGCCGTGGTGCGAGCCGGCGGCATCTTCCTGCCGCTCAACACCGCCTATACCCCGGCAGAGATCGAATATTTCATCGGCGATGCCCGCCCTTCGATTTTCGTGTGCGATCCGGCTCGGCTTGCCGCGCTGGAGCCGATCGCCAAGGCCGCCGGCGCGACGGTCCTGACGCTGGATGCAAATGGCGAAGGCACCTTGTCAGAGCGTGCCGCGAAGGCGACGCCGCTCGCCATCACCTCGCCGCGCGGCGGCTCCGATACGGCGGCCATACTCTACACTTCCGGCACCACCGGTCGCTCCAAGGGCGCGATGCTGAGCCACGACAATTTGCTGTCGAACGCAAAGGCGCTGGCCGGCTATTGGAAATTCACCGAGGCGGATACCCTCATCCACGCCCTTCCGATCTTCCACACGCACGGCTTGTTCGTCGCGACCAATGTGGTGCTGACGGCGCGCGCGTCTATGATCTTTCTCGCCAAGTTCGATCCCGACCAGATCATGGCCGCCATGCCCCGCGCCACGACGCTGATGGGCGTGCCGACCTTCTATACGCGCCTGCTCCAGCATCCGGGACTGAACCGCGAGGCGACGAAGCATATGCGCCTGTTCATCTCCGGCTCGGCCCCGCTGCTGGCCGAAACCCATCGCGAATGGGAAGCCCGCACCGGCCATGCCATCCTCGAGCGATATGGCATGACCGAAACCAACATGAACACGTCCAACCCCTATGACGGAAAGCGCATCGCCGGCACGGTCGGCTTTCCGCTGCCGGGCGTGGAGATCCGCATCACCAATCCCGAGACTGGCGCGCTGCTCGGCGGCGAAGATATAGGCATGATCGAGGTGCGCGGCCCGAACGTCTTTTCCGGCTACTGGCAGATGCCGGAAAAGACCGCGGCCGAGTTCCGCAAGGACGGGTTCTTCATCACCGGCGATCTCGGCAAGATCGACGCCGAGGGCTATGTCCACATTGTCGGACGCGGCAAGGACCTCATCATCACCGGCGGATACAATGTCTATCCGAAGGAAGTGGAAATGGAGATCGACGCCATGCCGGGCGTGGTGGAAAGCGCCGTGTTCGGCGTGCGCCATCCCGATTTCGGCGAAGGCATCGTGGCTGCGCTCGTTCTCCACGACGGCGCCAGCGTGACGGAAAAGGACGTGCTGCGCGCGCTCGAAGGCCGCCTCGCCAGCTACAAGCGTCCGAAAAAGATCGTATTCCTGCCCGAGCTTCCTCGTAATACGATGGGCAAGGTGCAGAAGAATGTGCTGCGCGACGAGTTTGCCGATCTTTTCGCATCGGTAAAAGCGGCCGAGTGAAAGCCCGCCGGGCTTGTTGCTTTACGAGACGTGCATACGTATAAAATGTCTTTGTATACGAACGAGGCGAACGCGCGCCTTAGGGAGGTCTGAATGCTCGAAACCCGCTCCGAACCCGTAATCTCGGTCCTCAACCCCGTAGGCTATCCGCCCAAGGTGACGCGCAAGCAGGCGGCTGGCCGCTCCGGCTCGCTTTCCGGCAAGGTCGTCTATCTGGTCGACAGCCGATTTGACGACTCCATCGAGCTTCTCAAGGAAGTGCAGGGCTGGTTCGAGCGCAACATGCCGGATGTCGAGGTTCGGCTGCGCTCCCTGTCGAACACCTACGCCAAGGACGATCCGGCTCTATGGGAGGAGATCCAGTCGCAAGGTCATGCGGCCATCGTCGGCGTCGGCCATTGCAGCACCTGCGCTCCCGCCGTCTCCACCCATGCCATCACACTGGAAACGAAATACAGCGTACCCGCCGTAGCGATCCACACCGAAAAATTCGACAAGGTGGTGAAGTCGGTCGCCAAGATGGCCGGCCTTCCGCAGGCCGCGCTCGTCTTCGTGCCGCAGCCCGTCATGGGCAAGACGCCGGAGGAACTGCGCGCCTATGTCGACGGCTCAGACCCGATCACCGGACGTCCGGTAATGCAGGAGGTCATCGAGGCGCTCACCACGGGCCTGCCCGTACCCGCCGACACCCAGTTCGACCGCAGCAGCACGCCGCGCCTGACCGACCCCGACACGGAGGAAGGCCTGCACGCGACGTTCCTGCGCAACAACTGGACCGACAAGCTGCCGATCGTGCTGCCAACGGAAAAGCGCGTCGCCGAGATGCTTGCTGCCACCAGCCGCAAGCCAGACGAGGTGGTGGGCCATCTCCAGCCGACCAAGAACCGCGGCCTCTGGGAGTATACCGTGGAGAAGGTGGCGGTAAACGCCGTCATGGCCGGCGCGAAGCCGGAATATTTCCCGGTTATCCTGGCGCTGGCCGCAGCGCAGGTCACCGCGCGCGGCAGCACGTCGAGCTCGGGCGCTGCGATGGCCGTGGTCAACGGCCCGATCCGCGCCGAGATCGGCATGAACAGCGGCGTCGGCGCGCTGGGACCCTACAACCACGCCAACGCCACGATCGGCCGCTCCTACAGCCTCTTCTCGCAGAATTTGCAGGGCGGCTCCGTGCCCGGCGAGACTTTCATGGGTTCGCTCGGCAACAATTACACCTATAACAGCCTGACCTTCGCCGAGAACGAGGAGCGCAGCCCGTGGGAGCCGCTTCACGTCCAGAAGGGCTTCGATCCGAAGGCCAGCACGGTCAGCGTATTCTATGGTTGCCGGTCCACGACCTTCAGCCTCGGCCTGCGCAAGGAATACTGGAAAGAGCACGTGCGCGACATGCTGCTCGGCACGGACGCCATCACCGCCCCGGTGCTGGTGCTCGACCCGATCTGCGCGCGCCAGTTCATCGACCGCGGCGGCCTGGTGAACAAGGCCGACCTGCAGCAATTCATCGCTGAGCTGGGGCAGATGCCTGCCGGCCGCTACTGGGATCTTCAGCTTGTTCAGAACTATGTCTATCCGCGGGCGACTTTCGGCGAGGAACCGATGGCCTCCAAGCTCAAGGCGGGCAAGGACGAGCTGATCCAGGTTTTCCAGCCGAACGACGTCCACGTCGTCGTTGTCGGCGGCGAGACCAACGGCTACTGGCAGATCTATGGCGCCCGTTACAACACGACGGTCTCCGTCGACGACTGGCGCTGATCCGGCAGGGCGTTTCATATCATGGCTGACTACGACGTAGCGGTGATCGGCGCCGGCATTGCCGGTTTGAACGCGGCGGTCACCGCGGCACGCCACGGCTGCCGGACCATCGTGATCGACAAGCTCGGCGCTGGCGGGCAGGTCATCACGGTGGATCGCATCGAGAACCTTCCCGGCCCGGCGGAGGGAATGTCGGGCTATGAGCTCGGTCCCTCGCTCCAGATACAGGCCGATGAGGCGGGTGCGGAGTTCGCTCTCGACGGCATCGAGCGCATCGGGAAGGACGGCGACGCCTTCCGTCTCGGCGGGACCGAAATCGACCTTTCCGCGAGCGCCGTCATCGTCGCCGCCGGTTCGTCGAAGCGCAAGCTCGGCGTGCCCGGCGAAGAGGAGTTCGAGGGCCGCGGCATCTCGCATTGCGCCTCCTGCGACGGTCCTCTCATGAGAGGACGCGACGTCGTTGTCGTGGGTGGCGGCGACTCCGCGCTCGACGAGGCGTTGTCGCTTTCCGCCCATGCCGCGACTGTGACCGTGCTGGTGCGGGGCGAGCGACTTCACGCGCGCGCTTCGCTGCAGGAGAAATGCCGCGAGGCCGGCAATATCGTCTTTGCGATGAATACGGTCGTGGAGGAGATCGTCGGCAACGGCGACGGCGTGACCGGCATCGTCACGCGCGACGGCGGCGGATCGACCGGCACAATGGATTGCCACGCGGTCTTCGTCTATGTGGGCCTCGAACCGAACGCCACGTTTCTGGGCGATCTCGTTGAAAGAACCCCCGAGGGCCATATCCGGGTCGATCTGTCGATGCGCACCGCGACACCGGGCCTGTTTGCGGCCGGCGACATACGCGAGGATTCGGTCGCGCATCTTGCCGCTTCTGCGGGCGATGGGGTGACGGCGGCGATTTCAGCTGTTCGTTATCTGGGAGGCCCCGGCCTCCGCTCTTGAACGATGGTGTTGACTGGCGTTGATGGTATCAGCGCCGGCACAAGCAGAGAGCGACGACATGAATGTCCAGACAAAGCCCGTCAAGCAGGGCAAGACCGCAATCCGCGACGCAATAGAGCAGGACATCGTGACCGCCTTCTATGCGCCGGGCGAGCGGCTCGACGAAGCCAGGCTGGCCGCGCGGCACAGCGTTTCGCGGACTCCCGTGCGCGAGGCGCTCATCCAGCTCAGCACCATGGGCCTCGTCAAGATCGTGCCCAACCGCGGCGCGTTCGTCAGCCAGCTTTCCGTGACAGAGATCGTCGAACGGTTCGAGGTGATGGGAGAGCTGGAGGCGATGTGCGCCCGGCTCGCCGCCCGCCGTATCCTGCCCGGCCAGTTCGAACGCCTCGTGCATGCACAGGAGTCCTGTGAGGCGGCGGGCACAAAAGGCAATTCGGACGATTATTACTACGCGAACGAGCAGTTCCATCAACTCATCTACGAGGCGAGCGGCAACGCCTTCCTCGCCGATCAGGCCAACACGCTCCAGCGGCGCCTCAAGCCCTATCGCCGCCTGCAATTGCGCGTTCCCGGCCGTGTCGGCCGCTCTTTATCGGAACATATGGCCATATTGGACGCGATCCGCGCGCACGATCCTGTCAAGGCGCATGAGGCGATGCGCGGACACATCGTCATTCAGGGCGACTTCTTCAGCGATTTCCTTGCCGCAATGAGCCCCGTCGAGACGCGGCTCCAGGTGGTGGAATCATGAGGACAGTCGGATGCAATTAACTTGCTAACCCGTACAATCTCGTTATTGTCGTATACAAGGGAGGCTGAACGATAAGTCTCCCTCCACGTGTCGTTACCGGACCCTGCGGGGAGGAGTGAAAGTATGATTGTTGGAAGCATCAGCCGCCTGGCTGGCGCTGTATCTGCGCTGATGATTGCCGTATCCGTTGCCGGAGCGGCCGATTTAACCGAAGCTGAGGCGAAGCTCTATGAAGCCGCCAAGCAGGAAGGCTCGGTCACATGGTATGTCTCACAAACCACGACCGAATTTGCCGACGGCATGTGCGCGCTGTTCAAGCAGCGATATGAAGGCGTCGGCTGCGACGTAGTCCGCGCCTCAGGGCAGGTCATTTTCCAGCGCATCCAGCAGGAATTGCAGGCTGGCGCGCTTCAGGGGGACGTCATGTCCACCAATGATGACGGCCAGATGTACCAGCTCAAGCAGCAGGGCGCGCTCGCCCAGTATGCCCCGGAGAATCTCGCGCATATGATTCCCGTGCTCCGCGATCTCGCGGACAAGGAGAATTACTGGATCACTTCCGGCGTCTCGCCGCTCGTGATCGCCTACAACACCAACCTCGTCACCGCCGAGGAAGCGCCTAAGAACTGGACGGACCTCACCGATCCGAAATGGAAGAACCAGGTCGCCATCGGCCACCCCGGCTTCTCCGGTTCGGTTGGCCTTTGGACGGTCGCGATGGACAAGCTCTACGGCTGGGACTTCTTTACCAAGCTTGAGGAGAACAAACCTCAGATCGGCCGGTCGGTTGCGGACGGGCATAATCTCGTCGTCTCGGGTGAGCGCAAGGTGGCGCTGGCGCCTCTTTCGTTGATCGAATCCGATTCCCGCAACAAGAATGCGCCGATTGCAGCGGTGTTCCCCGAGGATGGCGCCCTGCTGCCGCCGTCCGCCACAGCCGTCATGAAGGACGCGCCTCATCCCAATGCCGCGCGGCTTTTCGAGAATTTCATTCTCGGTGAGGAGATCGCGAAATATTTCTCGGACGACGCGCGCTATCCCCTGCGTGAAGGCGTGCCGCTGGCCGAAGGCATGAGGCCGCTCGAAAGCTACAAGACCATCACGATCCCGATCGAGGAGGGAACAGAGAAGCTGCAGGAGGTGCAGACCAAGTTCCGCGATACGTTCGGGATCTAACCTGATCGGTCCGGGGCGGTGATCCCGCCTCGGACCCGATAAAAAGAAAGCCATCGTAACGGGAGGAAAAACGATGAGACTTTTGCCTATGGCCATGATTTGCATGGCTTTTGCCGCCTCGGCGTCATTTGCCCGGGCGCAGGAACAATCACCCTACACCGAAACCGAAGCCAAACTCTACGAGGCCGCCAAGCAGGAAGGCTCCGTGACCTGGTACGTCTCGCAGACGACCACCGAAAATGCCGACAAGAGCTGCGCCGGCTTCAAGGCCCGCTATCCGGGTATCGAATGCAACGCCGTGCGCGCATCGGGCCAGGTCATATACCAGCGCATCCAGCAGGAACTTGGCGCCAACGCCTTGCAGGCCGACGTGACCTCGACCAACGATGAAGGCCAGATGGTCCAGCTCAAGGAGCAGGGCGCGCTGCTTCAATACAAGCCCGACAACCTGCAATATATGGTTCCGGTGCTGCGCGACCTCGGCGACAAGGAGAACTACTGGTTCACGTCCAGCGTGTCGCCGATCATCATGACCTACAACACCAATCTGGTATCCAAGGAAGAGGCGCCGACCAACTGGACCGATCTCTACGATCCCAAGTGGAAAAACCAGATCGCCATCGGCCATCCGGGTTTCTCTGGGAGCGTGGGGCTCTGGACGGTTCTCATGGACAAGCTCTACGGCTGGGACTTCTTCGACAAGCTGGAAAAAAATGGTCCGCAGATCGGCCGCTCCATCGCCGATGGTCACAATCTGGTGGTTTCCGGTGAGCGCAAGGTGGCGATTTCTCCGTTGGCCATGGTCCTCCAGGACGAGATGCTGAAAGGTGCTCCGGTTGCCAAGATATTCCCCACCGACGGCGCCCTCTTCCCGCCGAGCGCGACTGCGATTCTCAAGGACGCCCCCCACCCTAACGCCGCCAAGCTCTTCGCGGAGTTCTTCCTCAGTAAGGAAAACTCGGTGATCTTCGCGGAAACCTACCGTTACCCGCTGCGCGCCGACGTGCCTCCTGCGGAAGGGCACCCGCCGATCGATAGCTACAAGTCTGTGGCGATCCCGGCGCAGGAGGGGATCGAGAAAGTTCAGGACGTACAGGCCAAGTTCCGCGACACCTTCGGAATCTGAATCGGTTTCGCGGCCGCCGTTCCAGTGCGGCGGCCGCAGGGAGGATAAACCGTATTCGCTGGAATTGGGAGGATGGAATGAAACGCATGCATGCTGCCGCGACCGCATTGGCCGCGTTTCTTCTCTGGGTGCCGGCCGCCAACGCTCAGGCATCGATGACGGAAGCCGAGCAGAAGCTCTACGAAGCCGCAAAGGCCGAGGGCTCGTTCAACTGGTATACCTCGATGATGGATAGCGAGCGCACAGAAACGTTCTGCTCCATGTTCGAGAAGCGTTATCCAGGCGTCGATTGCAACGCCTTGCGCGCGACCGGCCAGGTCACGTTCCAGCGCCTCGCGCAGGAAATCCAGGCCAATGCGGTGCAGGCAGACGTGTTCAGCACCAACGATCTTACCGACCTGATCGAACTGCAGGGCAGCGACAGCCTGATGCCTTACAAGCCCGCGAACACGGAGTTCATGATCCCGTCGCTGCGCGACATAGGCGACCCGCAGGGCCGCTGGTCGATCTCGATGGTGTCGCCCCTTGGCATTGGCTACAATACCAATCTGGTCAAGCCAGAGGATGCGCCGAAGAACTGGAAGGACTTTCTCGACCCGAAATGGATGAATCAGGTCGCGATCGGCCATCCGGGTTTTTCCGGCAGCGTCAGCCTGTGGACCGTCGCCATGAAAAACCTGTATGGCTGGCAGTATTTCGAGGAGCTTGAAAAGAACAAGCCGCAGATCGGCCGGTCGGTCACCGATGGACGCAACCTGATCGTGTCGGGCGAACGCAAGGTGGCTTTGGTCGGCCTCAACAATCTTGAGGAAATGTCGCGCAACGGCTCGCCGGTGAAGGCGGTCTACCCGCCCGACGGCATATTGGTGCCCCCGAGCGGCAGCGCCATCCTTGCCAAGGCTCCTCATCCGAACGCGGCCAAGCTTTTCGCCGAATATCTGATCAGCAAGGAAATCGCCCAGTTCCAGGCCGATACGCTACGCTATCCGATCCGCAGCGACGTACCGATGCCGTCCGGCATTCCGTCGCTGACCGAAATCAAGACCCTTTTCGTCCCGCCGGCGACTGCGGGCGAAGAGGTCCAGAAGGTACAGGATCAGTTTCGCAATACATTTGGAATCTAACGATCCGGGCAGGGGGACCAAGGGGCACCCTTCTGGCCACGATACAAAACATGCAGCCGGCAACAGTAGAATTTATGGACAAAATTGTCGAACATCTTTACCTCAATGCCGGCCATGTATTTCCGATACCCTGCGCCGTGTCCCACAGCGACAAGCTGCGGGACACGGTTCGGTTCGAAAAGCAGAATCCGATCGCGTTTGCGGAAATTTCCGGACGTGACGGAGGAATCGGATCGGCGCTTCATGCCGGTTCGTCGCGAAGCATCATGTTCAAAGAACGATAAGCGGAAACAATGACATCCTTGCCAAGCGCCACCGCCACCTGGAAGGACGACGAGATTTCGTCACGCACCCGCGTGCCGTGGTATCAACGTCTCCAGCCCGCCAACCTCCTATGGTTGTTCCTCGCCGCGATATTGGTGATTCTCATCATCGCGCCGATGTGGACACTCATCGTTTCGAGCTTCACCGATGCGAAAACCGGCGGGTGGACACTTAACAACTATATCGAGGCCTACGGCAAGGAGCGCCATATCACCGCGCTGACCAATACGCTCAAGATGGGCGCGGCGGTCGTGGTGCTGAAGCTCCTTTTCGGCGTGCCGCTTGCCTGGGCATGCACCCGAACTGACATGCCCGGCAAGAACTTCGTCCGCTATGGCGTGTTCGGCGCCTTCATCATGCCGCCCTATCTGGGCGGTGTCGGCTGGATTCTGCTGGCCGGCCCCAATACCGGCTGGATCAACCGCGCATGGTATTGGCTGACCGGGGCTTCCGAGCCGCTGGTGAACATCTTCACCTTCTGGGGACTGGTTCTGGTCACCTCCATCGGCGGCTTCTTCCTCGTTTTCGTGTTCGTCAGCACGGCTTTCGAGATGATCAACTCGGAAATGGAGGACGCTGCGAACGTCCTCGGCGCCGGGCCGATCAAGACCGCGATGAAGATCACCTTCCCGCTCGTCATGCCCGCCATCATCGGCAGCGCCCTGCTCTCCTTCCTTGGCGCCATCGCGCTTTATGGCGTCCCCGCGCTGATCTCCATTCCGGCGCGCTTTCCGGTGGTGGTAATACAGCTATCCGAGTTCTTCAGCTTCCCGCTCCGCGTGGAGGTTGCTGCCGCCTATGCGATACCGCTGCTGCTTATTACGGCGTCGCTTCTCGGACTCCAGCGGCTGGTACTGCGCCGCAAGGGCTACACGGCGATCACAGGCAAGGGCGGCGAACGCCGTCTCGTCAAGCTCGGCCGCTGGCGCTGGGTGATGTTCGGCTATTGTTTCTTCGTCGTTGCCCTTTCGGTGCTGATGCCGCTGATCGTGCTGCTCATGGCCGCCTTCGCGAAATCCTGGACAACCGGCTTTTCGCTGTCCAACCTGACGATGCGCAATTTCTATTATGTGCTCTTCGAGCATTCGAGCTCGCAGAAGGCGCTCATCACCAGCGTCAGCATCGGCATCGCGGCAGCGACCGTTGCAATTCTGCTGGCGCTCTGCATCGCCTATATCGTGCAACGCCGCCTGCTGCCTTTCAGCAACGTGCTGGCTTTCCTCGCCGTGTCGCCATACGTCATCCCCGGCATCATCCTGGCTATCGGCTTCTATGCGGCCTATGCCCTGCCGCCGGTGGCGCTCTACGGCACCTACACCATCCTGGTGCTGGCCTATGTCACGCGCTTCCTGCCGATCGCCTTCACGACAAGCGCGGCTGGCGTGAGGGCGATTCACACGGAGATGGAGGAGGCGGTGCGCATCCTCGGCGGAGGACGCCTTACAGCTATACGCCACGTCGTAGCGCCGCTATTGAAGCGCACGCTGGCGGGCGGCTGGCTGCTCATCTTCGTGCCTGCGGCACAGGAGCTTTCCACTGCCATCTTCCTTGTGGGTCCATCCACGCGCGTCGTTTCCGTCGTGCTGCTTGATCTCAGCGAGGAGGGCGAGATGGAGGTTCTGGCCGCGCTTGGAACATTGCTGCTGATGATCATCGTCGCGGTGGTCGCAGTCGGCTTCAGATATTTGGGACGCGATTTCATGTTGAGGAGAAGCTGATGGACGGACTGGTCCTTAGGAAGCTCGGACGACGCTTCGGCAGTGTGGATGCGGTCATCGACCTCGATCTCCACATCAAGCCGGGTGAGTTCGTATCGTTGCTGGGGCCTTCGGGCTGCGGCAAGACAACGACGCTGCGCATGATCGCCGGCTTCATCGACCCAACCGCGGGGTCGATAGAACTGGACGGCAAGCTGCTTTCGGCGCCGAGCGGCTCGGTACCGCCGGAAAAGCGCGGCATGTCGATGATCTTCCAGAGCTATGCGATCTGGCCGAACATGACCGTGGCGCAGAATGTCGGCTTCGGCCTCAAGCTGCGCAATTTGTCGCGCGAGGAGGTCAACAAGCGTGTAGGCGAGATCCTCGAGGTGGTTCGCATGAGCCATCTTGCGGAGCGTTATCCGGCCGAGTTGTCCGGCGGCCAGCAGCAGCGCGTCGCGCTCGCGCGCGCCGTCGTCATTCGCCCCGCGGTCCTGCTTCTCGACGAGCCTCTATCCAACCTCGATGCCAATCTGCGCGAGGAGATGCGCTTCGAGATCAAGCGCATGCATGACGAGTTCAAGATCACTTCGGTTTACGTCACCCACGATCAGTCCGAGGCGATGGTGACCTCCGATCGCATCGCCGTCATGAACAATGGCCGTCTCGAGCAGCTCGATTCGCCATATGCGCTCTATACGCGCCCAAAGACCCGGTTTGTGGCAAGCTTCATCGGCCGGACGAATTTCATCTCCGGCCGGCGTGCCGCGGATGTGGTGGAGTTCGCCGATTTCCAGGTGCCGGTCGCAGCAATGGGCGATGGTGTGGCGGCCAGTGGCCCGATCACCGCGTCGATCAGGCCACAGGCCATGAAACTCTCGGGGGAGCCCGGCACCAATGGCGCCATCAACCTGCAAGGCTCGGTGAAGCAGTCGGCCTTTCTTGGTGAAACCTGGGACTACGTGTTCCAGGCCAAGGACGGAGGTACCGAATTCAAGGTCGTCGCTCCGCCGGCCGATGTATTCGAGGTTGGCGCGCCGACATGGCTCGCGATCGATCCGCGTCAGATCGTGCCCATCGTCGACTGATACAGTCCTGAAAAGGACGGAATCGAAAACGGCCGGACAAAAGTCCCGCCGTTTTCTTTTCTATCGACTGTTTTCGGCTGCAACCTGCACGGTCGCTCATTGTGCCCGGATAAAGAACAGACAGACGAGATAGGGCGACGTTCCGGACGGGGGGCGACGCTGTGTCGCTTGTCTGCGCCCATAAGCTGCCGCTGTTCGCATGATGGTCCGATCTGGACAGGGTGGTGAATTCTTCGAGGGGTATCGGCACCGGCATCCAACTGAACATCAAGCGTTCAACGGTGTCCTACAAACAGCAGCCATCCGACGCCGCTCCGTTGCGCGAGGCGTCGGAGATAGCCGCAGCAGACAGACGGGCATCGGTTCGGCTATCCCAGGGTCCATGATCATGACATGCCGGGTCATCAGGCACGGCAAAAGCTGCGGCCCTTACCAGAAAGGGCCGCTGTACGCCTTGGCGGTCGCCGCAGCAGCACGCTGGCCAAACTCATTCCGAATGGCTCCCATGTTCGGTGCTCGGACTGCAGCCTGGATCTATTTTCGATATATTTTCCGACGGTTGTCGCCTCCGCGTAGCGGCCGTGATCGACAACCCAACGCACGGGAATGCATGATTCTGCGAGCTGACAGCACTGCAGCGATCCTTCGGCGACCGGCGTTGGTGGCATTCCACCGCACCGAGCAGGCGCGCTCGGGCTGCTTCGTCGAAAGATTCAACTGTCCTTTTACAACGAACGCCTCAACGGCACGCTGCCCTCAACGCTCACCGATGCCAACCGCGCCATACTGGAATAAAGGTTACGATCGACACAGACTCCGCCACATCCTTGGCAACTTGACGTCCGCCAGATTCGGAACCCAAAAATCCACGTTGGAAAGTAGGTCGCTTGAGAAAAAAGACGCCTGCTTCTCTCGCCCAAGGGAGATCAGCGACTCGGATGAGGAAGGACACCACAGGCACAAATCATGTCTTTGGCGAATTGGCCTGCGTTCCGTAGCTACCACATAAACAAAAAGCCCCGCCAGAAGCGGGGCATCGTAGGTAATGTTGGTTGCGGGGGCAGGATTTGAACCTGCGACCTTCAGGTTATGAGCCTGACGAGCTACCGGGCTGCTCCACCCCGCGCCACCATTCGAACGGCCAACACCGTCACAAACCCATCCCGCCAATGCAAAGGGCCGCTCACGCGGCCCCTGCCGCCTGACAAGGCGGGGATAATCGAAAAGAGAAACGATGTGCGTTTGGCAGACCTGGCAGCGACCTACTCTCCCGCGTCTTGAGACGAAGTACCATCAGCGCTGGAGCGTTTCACGGCCGAGTTCGGAATGGGATCGGGTGCAGCCGCTCCGCCATAACCACCAGGTCGGCGAAACGCACATATTCGAGAAGCTGTCGTCCTTGCCATCTTCAAGATGGGCACGAGCAATGAGAATGATCAAGCCGATCGAGCTATTAGTACCGGTAAGCTTCACACATTACTGCGCTTCCACACCCGGCCTATCAACGTGGTCGTCTTCCACGGCTCTCAGGGAATACTCGTTTTCAGGTGGGTTTCCCGCTTAGATGCCTTCAGCGGTTATCCCGTCCGTATATAGCTACCCTGCTATGCGGCTGGCGCCACAACAGGTCCACCAGAGATACGTCCATCCCGGTCCTCTCGTACTAGGGACAGATCCTGTCAATATTCCTACACCCACGGCAGATAGGGACCGAACTGTCTCACGACGTTCTG
>Ga0180223_1000197_pt1 | contig 105177 bp, 92 predicted proteins | sample eDN5th30CKraftOP_FD_151337 | JGI IMG/M metagenome (GOLD analysis project Ga0180223, IMG submission 151337) | Enriched Organic Plus compost microbial communities from Emeryville, California, USA - eDNA 5th pass 30_C Kraft OP (version 2) (version 2) ...
AGTGATTTCCGCACCCGTCATTCAGGAGCCGATCACCGGCGGCTCCGGCCAAATTTCCGGCAACTTCACGGTGCAGCAGGCCAACGATCTCGCGATCCTGTTGCGCGCTGGCGCATTGCCCGCGCCGCTGACGATCATCGAGGAGCGCACCGTCGGCCCCGGCCTCGGCCAGGACTCGATCGCAGCGGGCGAGCTTGCGTCTTACGTCGGCTCGGTACTCGTTATCGTGTTCATGACATTGACTTACCGGCTGTTCGGCCTGTTCGCCAACATCGCCGTTGCGGTCAACGTCGCGATGATCTTCGGCATTCTGTCACTGCTCAACGCCACGCTGACGCTGCCCGGCATCGCCGGCGTCGTGCTGACGGTCGGCATCGCGGTGGACTCCAACGTGCTGATCTATGAGCGCATCCGGGAAGAGGTGCGTCACGGCCGCAATGCGATCTCCGCGATCGACGCGGGCTTCTCGCGCGCGCTCGCGACCATTCTCGACTCGAACATCACTACCTTCATTGCTGCCGCCGTGCTGTTCTATATCGGCACGGGACCGGTGCGCGGCTTTGCCGTGACGCTCGGCATCGGCATCGTCACCACCGTGTTCACGGCATTCACCGTCACGCGCCTGATCGTCGCCACCTGGGTGCGATGGAAGCGGCCGCAGACCGTGCCGATCTGAGGGAACTGTTGCTGTGACCACTCCCCATATCGTTATTCTCGGCCTCGCAGCCTTTATCGTCATCCTGACGGTGCTCTGCGTCTATGGCGTCATCCCCGCGTTGCGTGTGGTGCCGGACGACACGACGCTGCATTTCATGGATTTGCGGCGCTTCAGCTTTCCGATCTCGGCGGTGCTGTCGATCCTGGCGATCACGCTGTACTTCACCCACGGCCTGAATTTCGGCATCGACTTCAAGGGCGGCACGCTGCTTGAGATACAGGAGAAATCCGGTCCGGCCGATCTCGCCAAGCTGCGCTCCGATCTCGGTAAGCTCGACCTCGGCGACGTGCAGTTGCAGCAGTTCGGCGGTCCTTCCAATGTGCTGATCCGCGTGGCCGAACAGCCGGGCGGCGACGCCGCGCAGCAGGCGGCGGTGCAGAAGGTACGTGGGGCGCTTGGCGACGCGGTCGAATATCGCCGCGTTGAAGTGGTGGGCCCGCGCGTGTCTGGCGAACTTCTCGCCTACGGCACCATCGGTCTGATGCTCGCGATCGTCGGCATCCTGTTTTATCTCTGGTTCCGGTTCGAATGGCAGTTCGCGCTGGGCGCCATGGTCGCCAACGTCCACGACATCGTGCTGACCATCGGCTTCATGTCGATCACGCAGATTGACTTCGACCTGACCTCGATTGCGGCGCTTTTGACAATTCTCGGCTATTCGCTGAACGATACGGTCGTGATCTACGACCGTATCCGCGAACTGCTGCGGCGCTACAAGAAGATGCCGATGGAAGATTTGCTGAACCAGTCGGTGAACTCGACGCTGTCGCGCTCGATCATCACCCACGTCACGGTGACGCTGGCCTTGCTGGCGCTGCTGCTGTTCGGCGGCAAGGCAATTCATTCGTTTGCGGCGACCATGATGTTCGGCGTTGTGCTGGTCGGCACCTATACGTCGATCTTCATCGCAGCCCCGATGCTGATCTATCTCGGCGTCGGCACTCACCGGATGGGAATTACCGGTGAGCCGGACGAACCGGCGAAGCCCGCTAAATCCAATTCTTCCAAGCCTTTTAACTCCAAGCCTTCTAACTCTAAGTCGTCCAAGCCGTGAGCGGGACCGCGCCCGCGGTTCCGCACTTTCCGCGCCCGGCGCCGATCGACGCTTATGGGCAAGGTGGCTTCCGCTTCGCCGATATGTCGCATCGCGGTTCGCTGTTGTGCCTGCCGGACGGCATCTGGGCGTGGCCCATCACGCAGGCGAGCGAAATCGATGAAGCCGCGCTTGCGCGCGTGTTCGAGAATGCGCAGGCTATCGACACGCTGATTTTGGGCACAGGCCGCGATGTCTGGCGGCCTGAGCCTGCCTTGCGCGAAATGTTGCGTGCATCGGGAATTGTGCTGGACCCGATGCAGACCGGCTCCGCCATCACCACCTACAACATCATGCTGGGCGAAGGCCGCCGTGTCGCGGCGGCATTGATCGCGGTATGAGCGGGGCCGATGTGAGCGGCGCGGACGATGCTTCCTATTGCGCGCAACTGGTGCGCGAGCATGATTTCGAGCGATATGCGGCAACGCTGTTTGTGGCCTCGCGTGCCAGGCGGCCGCTGCTGGCGCTTGCCGCTTTCAATGTCGAGCTACGGCGGATCCGCGACCACGTCAGCCAGCCGCTGCCCGGTGAAATCCGCCTGCAGTGGTGGCGCGATCTGATCGACGGCGACGCACGCGGCAGCGTCGAGGCGAATCCCGTCGCCGCGGAATTGATGGCGGCGGTTTCCAACCACGATCTGCCGAGGAGCGAGTTGTCGCGGCTGGTCGATGCGCGGGTGTTCGACCTCTATGACGATCCGATGCTATCGCTCGATATGATGGAGCGTTATTGCGACGATACGGCGGGACGATTGTTCAGCCTGAGCGCGCGCATCCTTGGCGGACAATCCGAGGCGGTCGCGCATGCTGCGTATCATGCCGGCATCGCGCAGGGAATCGTTGGAGCAATCGAAAGGTTGCCGCTGCATGCCGCGCGCAGGCAGCTTTATTTGCCGCAGGATGTGCTGAACGAGGCGGGTGTGAAGGAGGCGGATATTTTCGCCGGGCGATCCACGCCACAGTTGCAGACTGCGATCAGGGTGCTCGCCGAGGTGGCACGAAGTCATCGTGACAAGGCGACCGATCTGCTCATCGCGGTGCCAGCGGATGCAAAGCGAGTGTTTTTGCCGCTGGCGCTGGTGCGGCGCGCGCTCGATCCGGTAAACATGCCGGCACAAAATCCGTTCGCGCCGGTGCTGCCATCGCGCCTGCGTTTGCTGTGGATGCTGTGGCGAGCGTCGAAATCGGATGCGTTTCGCGGCTAAGCCGCGTTTGCAATCTTCAATGTGTTCGCGATCCATGCATCGAGATCGGCCAAGGCCCGCGCGCTCATGGCCTGTTTCTTTGCGATGGTCTTTTCGTTGCCGCGCAGCCGCGTACCGTCGGCTTTTTTCGTCGGGTTCTGGGCGAGCGGCGGAAACAGACCGAAATTGATATTCATTGGCTGGAACGACCGCGGCCCTGCATCGATCGCTTCGATATGGCCGCCGGTGATGTGGTTCAACAAGGCGCCGAGTGCGGTGGTCGGCGGTGGAGGCGCGATCGGGCGCGCGAGGGCCTCGTGCGCGGCAAACAATCCGGCCAGCAAGCCGATGCCTGCCGATTCCACGTAACCCTCGCAGCCAGTCATTTGTCCGGCAAACCGCAGGCGCGGCTGCGCACGCAGGCGTAACTGCGCATCGAGCAGCTTCGGGGAGTTGAGGAAGGTGTTGCGGTGGAGGCCACCGAGGCGGGCGAACTCGGCCTGTTCGAGGCCAGGGATCATGCGCAGCACGTTGGTCTGCGCGCCGTATTTCAATTTCGTCTGGAAGCCGACGATGTTGTAGAGCGTGCCGAGTTTATTGTCCTGGCGAAGCTGGACGATGGCGTAGGGCTTCACCGTGGGCTCATGCGCGTTGGTGAGGCCGACCGGCTTCATCGGGCCGTGGCGCAGTGTCTCCGGTCCGCGCTCGGCCATCACCTCGATCGGTAGGCAGCCGTCGAAATAGGGCGTGTTGCTTTCCCATTTCTTGAAGTCGGTTTTTTCGCCCGCGATCAGGGCGGCGACGAAGGCCTCGTATTGCTCGCGCGACATCGGGCAGTTGATGTAGTCCGCGCCGTTGCCGCCGGGACCGACCTTGTCGTAGCGCGATTGGAACCATGCCTTTGACATGTCGATGGAGTCGCGATGCACGATCGGTGCGATGGCGTCGAAAAAGGCCAGCGAATCCTCACCGCTCAACGCGCGGACGGCATCCGCCAGCGCCGGCGAGGTGAGCGGACCGGTCGCGACGACGACATTGCCCCATTCGGCGGGCGGCAGGCCCGCGATCTCCTCGCGGCAGATCTCGATCAGCGGATGATTGGACAGCGCGCCACTGACGGCGGCCGAAAAGCCCTCACGGTCCACTGCGAGCGCACCGCCCGCCGGAACCTGATGGGCGTCGGCCGAGGCCATGATCAGCGAGTTCAGCTTGCGCAGTTCGGCGTGGAGCAAGCCGACGGCATTGTTGGCGGCATCGTCGGAGCGGAACGAATTTGAGCAGACCAACTCGGCAAGGCTGCCGGTCCGGTGCGCCTCGGTGGTGCGGACCGGGCGCATCTCGTGCAGCACAACGCGCCGTCCGCGCGCGGCGATCTGCCAGGCGGCTTCGGAGCCGGCGAGACCACCGCCGATGACGTGAATAGGCTCGGTTGTCGAAGGGGTATCGGTCATGGCCCAGCACTAAGGCCAGTCGGCGGACAGCGCAACGGCGGGGACGGCCATGATTCAGGGAGCAGAAACAACAAACGCCCGCTTGAAGCGGGCGTTCGTCGTGGTTCTTGAAGTGCCGTCTACAGAGCTGGCTTAGGCGGCCTTGTGGTAGGCACCCGCCGCGACGCGCTCAATGTCGCCACGATCGATGCCGATGTCGGCCAGCTCGCGCTCGGAAAGCTCCGAAAGCTCGCGATAGGTGCGATTGTAGTCACGGAACGCCTTGATGATGCGAACGAGAGAGAGGATCATGGTAGTCACCTTTGATTTGTAGTTCAGTCCTTGAGGACTGCATGGACACTGTAATAATCCTTTTTCGTTGGCATACCAGCGCAAATGTTGCGGTGCAGCTAAGCGATAAACGCATATCTTAGCCGGTAATATATGTTCGCGAGCTAGCCATGGTTTTAAATTATTATGATTCTATAAATGGATCAGCCTTGGGCGTTCTTCTTTAGTAGAGTTCGGCACTCAGCGACATATGCGAATCGTGCATGAACTGAAAATGAACAAGTGAATCACTGAACCTTCTTTGAATGCCCATTCAGGGCAGATAGGGACAGCTATGTGATTTCATTCGTTGTTTTGGACTCACTTTCAAGGAACATTCCTGAACGTCTTCAAAGCGTCCCAAAGCCACTCCAAAGGTTCCTCAACTCTCGGTCGCTCCACGAGCAGCGAGGGGTCTATTCAGGGACTAACCCAAGGACAATCCGATGACCTTCCGCTTCTCTGTACTGCGCACCAGTCTCGCGGGCGCTGCTGCGCTCGGCCTGCTGGCCACATCTTCTGCCGCCTGGGCGCAGGACCATTCCGGCCATTCAATGACGATGAGTCCGTCCATGATGATGAAGCCTGCGGCTGCCGCTGTGGGCGGGTCGCAGTTCAAGGTCGGCGATCTGGTCGTCACCGCACCGTGGAGCCGGGCGACGCCCAAGGGGGCGAAGATTGGCGCCGGGTATCTGACAATCCAGAACAATGGCACCGCGCCCGATAAGTTGGTCAGCGTCGAGACCGACGTTGCGGGCAAGGCGGACATTCATGAGATGTCGATGAAGGATGGCGTGATGCACATGCGCCCGCTCACCGGCGGCGTGACCATCGCGCCCGGCAAGAGCGTGACTCTCAGCCCATCCGGCTTTCATCTGATGCTGACGGATTTGAAAAAGCCGCTCGAGCAGGGTCAATCGTTCGAGGCGACGCTGCACTTCGAGAAGGCGGGGCCGTTGAAGGTGAAATTCCCGATCGGCGGCATCGGCGCGGCCAGCGCGCCGAAGAGTTGATCGACAATCAAAACTGATCGAAAGCGCCAACTACACCGTGTGCTCCGGCCCTTGTGGACCGGGGCGTGCGAAGATGGTCTAGCCCCAACTGTGCAGGATAGGACCAGCGTCAGGCGGCGCGCTGCGTGTGTTTGCCTTCGCGGATTTCCTCGATGATCTTGGTCGAGAATGCCTCGAGGTCACCGGGATTGCGCGAGGTGATAAGGCCAAGATCGGTCACCACCTCGGAATCCTCCCACTTGCCGCCTGCGTTGATTACATCGGTCTTGATCGATTTGTAGGACGTCACCTTCTTGCCCTTGATGATGCCGGTTTCGATCAGAAGCCACGGCGCATGACAAATCGCGGCCAAGACCTTCTTCTGCTTGTAAATGTTCTTGATGAAGGCGAGTGCCTTGGGTTCGACGCGCAGCAGATCGGGATTGATCTGTCCGCCCGGGAGCACCAGCGCATCGTAATCGTCGGCAGAAACCTGATCGAGCGTCTTGTTGACCTTGACGGGATGGCCCCAGTCGCTCTTGTCCCAGCCTTTGATGTTGCCGGCCTCCAGCGAGACGACATCCACAGTCGCACCTGCCGCCTTCAGCTTGGCGAGCGGAACCTCAAGTTCGGATTGCTCAAAGCCATTGGTGGCGAGGATGGCGATTTTCTTCCCGGACAGTTGCATGGCGCACTCCGTTTCTGGCAGCCCGTGCCGTCAACGGATGGCGCCATGCCACGTTCCGTGTGTGGTGACCTGACCCGTCACCGCAGCCAGGAGATCAGGTTGACCGGGAAATCGGCCGCGTAGCGTTTCTCTCTCGGCGGCTGTGTGGGCTCGCGGTAAGGCTGCGTGGCGGGCTCGACGACCGTGCGATACAGATGCCAGGTCGCATGGCCGAGGACCGGTACGACCACCGCAAGCCCGAGGAACAGCGGCAGCGATCCCAGCACCAGCAGGGCTGCGACAATGAGTCCCCATGCCATCATGGTCTGCGGATTTTCGGCCACTGCCTTCATCGACACCGTCATCGCCTGCGCGGCGCTGGCATGGCGGTCGAGCATCAGCGGGAATGCGACGACGCTGATGCACAGCGCGACAATCGCAAACAACAGGCCGACGCCGCAGCCGACGAGGATCAGCGTCCAGCCCGCTCGCGTGGTCAGCACCATGCCGATGAAGTCGGGAATTCGCGCGGCCGGCATGTAGCCGAAGCAGGCGACATAAATCGCCTGCGCGGTCGCGACCCATGCGGCGAACAGGATCATCAGCAGTAGGCCCAACGCGATCATGGCGCCGAGAGAAGGAGACGACAGAACGTGCAGCGCGTCGGATGCCGTTGGATTTTGGCCGGCTTCGCGGCGGCGGCTCAGTTCATAAAGGCCGATGGCGGCGAATGGGCCGAGCAGCGCAAAACCCGCAGCCAGCGGGAATAACAGCGGCAGCACCGAATAACCGTGGATCAGCCGCGCCACGATGAGGCCGATAACCGGATAGATCAGCGCGAGGATGATCGCGTGCGATGGCAGCGCGGTGAAATCCCCCCAGCCCTTGCGCAGGCAGGTCGACAGGTCGGACATCTGGATATGCCGCACCGCAGGCAGGGCGTTGGCCGCAGGGACGGCGACGGGCAGGGTGTTGCCGGAAGAGGGATAAGTGGAAGACATGACAGAGGCTCCCGTTCGATGGCGGTTGACGCGATGTTCGCGACCGTGACCACGCGGAAGCAACGCGCGTCTTGAGGAGAAGGTTAGTCCTTCGCCGGTAGGAACAAACTCACGCTTCGGTGAATTTGTTCCAGCACCCGCCGAAACAGCGGAGTGCATGCTTACCGTCTCCCGGCCTTCATCGGCCTGACATACAGGACTCACATATTGGCAAGCTGCGAACCTTAAGGCAGACTTTGCGTCAGGTGACGCTCGCGGCGCCGATACTTTGATTTAAATCGCAAGCAGGAGTTCAGCATGAGCATCTTTTCCAAAATCATGGGCGCTATTTTCGGAACGAGCAGCGCGCAGGCCGCAGAGCCGGCCGGTGGCGCAGGTTCGGGAGGCGCCGGGGCTCCGGCACAGACCGTCGATGTGGCACCGATCCTCGACGCCGCCGTGAAAGCCAAGGGCGAGAAGCTCGAATGGCGCACCTCCATCGTCGATCTGATGAAGGCGCTCGATGTTGATTCCAGCCTGTCGGCGCGCAAGGAACTCGCCAAGGAGCTGAACTACACCGGCGACACCAACGATTCCGCTTCGATGAATATCTGGCTGCACAAGCAGATGATGGCCAAGCTGGCAGCCAACGGCGGCAAGCTGCCGCCCGACATCAAGCACTGATCGTTTTCTGAGCCATACGCATTCTAAAGGCCCGTCGCGGGAACGCGGCGGGCTTTTTTGCTGGGCTGGACCGGTGCCCGGGTGTTGACGGAAATGTGTCCACGGAGTCCTAGGTTAGCCGGTTTGAACAGATGACGAGGCGCGGGTGGCGGGAGTATGAAAATGCATTCAAACGAGGCCGGGTGAACGGCCCGATGGGAAACAAAAGGAAAATCAAATGACGAATATCGATCGACGGACGGTTTTGGCCGGCAGCGCGGTGGCGTTGGCGGGTTCTGCACTGGCGAGCCCGGCGGCAGCGCAAGGCAATGCGAAAACGGTGTTCGAGGTGGCCCAGACCACGATCCCGATCGAGGGGCAGAGTGAGGTGTTTCCGGTCCGCCGTATCTATTGCATCGGCCGCAACTACGCCGCGCATGCCATCGAGCGTGGCTCCGACCCGACGCGCGAGCCGCCGTTTTTCTTCCAGAAGCCGACCGATGCGATCCAGAACGTGCCGACCGGCAAGGTGGCCGATCATCCGTATCCGTCGCTGACGAAGAACTACCACCACGAGGTCGAACTGGTTGCTGCGCTGAAATCCGGCGGCACCAACATCCCGCCGGAAAAGGCGCTGGACTGCGTGTTCGGCTACACCGTCGGCCTCGACATGACTCGCCGCGATCTTCAGAACCAGATGGCGTCGCTGAAGAAGCCATGGGAAATCGGTAAGAGCTTCGATCATGCCGCCGTGCTCGGACCCATTCATCCGGTCGCCAAGGTCGGCCACCCGGTCAAGGGCGAGATCTCGCTCGCGGTGAACGGCACGGTCCGGCAGGATGCCGATCTCGACAAGATGATCTGGAGCGTCGCCGAGCAGATCTCGAAATTGTCGGAAGCTTTCGAACTGAAGGCTGGCGACATCATCTATTCCGGCACGCCGGCGAATGTCGGCCCGGTGGTGAAGGGCGACGTGCTGCTCGCCAAGATTGCGGGCTTCCCGGACATGTCGATCAAGATCGTCTGATCCTGTTACAAACGAAAAAGCCCGCCGTTGGCGGGCTTTTTTTTATACGTATCAGGGCTTGAGGTCGTCGTACTCGCGATGCCGGGCAAGGAAAGCTTCGGCATAACTGCAGACAGGCACCACCTTGAGGCCGTCGCGCCGCATCAGGTCAAGTGCGCCACTCATGACTTTTGCAGCGATTCCCTGACCGCGCAGCGCCGGTGGCGTTTCAACGTGCAGGATGAACAGCGTATCGCCCTCGCGGCGATAGGTGGCAAAGGCGGTGTCGCCGCCTGCGCCCATCTCGAAGCGGTGCAGGGCCGCATTGTCGCGTACGGCTGAAGAATTCTGGCTCATATCCGCCTGGGGTTTATTTCAGCAGGCCGGAATAATCCGCGTGCTTGCCGATATAGCCGGCGACGAACGGGCACTGCGCGACGACCTTGAGGTTTCTCGCGCGCACGTCGTCGAGCGCGCCCTTCACCAGTTGCGAGCCGATGCCGCGCCCGCCCAATTCCTTCGGCACTTCGGTGTGAACGAAGGTGATGACGCCATCCGCCAGCTTGTAATAAGCGCCCGCAAGATGGCCATCGACGGTGAGTTCGTAGCGGTTTTCAGCGGGATTGTCCTGAACCGTGCCGGTTGTGTCGTTCATGTCGTCCTTTCGAAATCGTAGAAGATCGATCTTTATCAGATACGCCTAAAATGATCCGGATCGAGCCTTTCCGCGACAACAAAGCCGTGTGGACGGCTCTTGTAAAGCGGCGGGAGTATCATAGGTTTTACGAAGACATACCCTGCGGCCGACCGGTCGTAACGGTTGGAGCCCTCCGCGTTCAGGCCGCCGCCGTATGCCTCTTTAAACAGGAGGTTTCCATGTCTGGCGCTCGGTTCTTCGACACTCATCGGACGTGGGAGGACTGGGTCGGGATGCTGCTCGGTATCCTGATCGCCGTTTCTCCCTGGCTGAACGGGGAGGTCAACTACGGTCTTGGCTTGCTATCGGACCCCGGATTGACGCTGATGAATACGGCCGTCGTGGGCGTGCTCGTCATCGGCCTGTCGCAACTCGAATACATCGCCTTGCGGCGCTGGGAGGAAGGTTGCGAAATGGCGCTCGCCATCTGGCTCATCGTATCGCCTTACGTTTTCGAGTACTCGACCGACGGCGTGCTGAGGTTCTGGCATGCCGCCCTTGGCGGCGCCGTGTTGCTGCTCGCAGCCCTCAAGCTCTGGCAGGATTGGGAATTGTCCGATCATGACCTTGCCCGGCACGGGCAATAACCCTGCTTGATGGAGTGCAGGGCATAGAATCTGACGTTCAGGCGGCCGGATCGCGTCGGGCCGCCTGAACACGTGTTTGTTTATTCCGCAGCTTCATCGCTCTTGCGCAGAGTGCCGGATTGGCCCTTGTCCAGCACCGGCGCGAGGAATTTGCCGGTATAGCTGCGCGGCGCGCGCACGATGTCTTCCGGCGGTCCCCATGCGACGATCTCGCCGCCGCCGTCGCCACCCTCGGGGCCGAGGTCGATCACCCAGTCCGCGGTCTTGATGACTTCGAGATTGTGCTCGATCACCACCACGCTGTTGCCCTGCGCCACCAGTTCGTGCAGCACTTCGAGCAGTTTCGCGACATCGTGGAAGTGCAGGCCGGTGGTCGGTTCATCCAGAATGTAGAGCGTGCGGCCGGTGGCGCGCTTGGACAATTCCTTGGCGAGCTTGACGCGCTGCGCCTCACCGCCGGACAGCGTCGTGGCCTGCTGGCCGACATGGATGTAACCGAGGCCGACGCGCTGCAGCGTGCGGAACGTCTCGCGCACGCGCGGCACCGCCCGGAAGAATTCCTCGGCCTCGTCCACCGTCATGTCGAGCACGTCGGCGATGGTCTTGCCCTTGAACATCACCTCCAGCGTTTCGCGGTTGTATCGCTTGCCCTTGCAGGTGTCGCAGGTCACGTACACGTCCGGCAGGAAGTGCATCTCGATCTTGATGAGGCCGTCGCCCTGGCACGCTTCGCAGCGGCCGCCCTTGACGTTGAAGGAGAAGCGCCCTGGCTCGTAGCCGCGCGCCTTGGATTCCGGAAGACCCGCGAACCATTCGCGGATCGGCGTGAACGCGCCGGTATAGGTCGCGGGGTTTGAGCGCGGGGTACGTCCGATCGGCGACTGGTCGATGTCGATGATCTTGTCGATATGCTCCAACCCCTCGATCCGGTCGTGCGGAGCGGGCGCGTCGGCGGCGCCGTTGAGCTTGCGCGCGATCGACTTGTAGAGAGTGTCGATCAAAAGTGTCGACTTGCCGCCGCCGGAGACGCCGGTGACGCAGGTGAACAGGCCGAGCGGAATTTCCGCCGAGACGTTCTTGAGATTGTTGCCGCGCGCATTGACGACCTTGAGCGTGCGGCGGTGGTTCGGTGGACGGCGCTCGGGGATCGGCACGAACCGCTCGCCGGTGAGATATTTACCGGTCAGCGATTTCGAATTCTTCATGATGTCGTCGGGCGTGCCGCGCGCGACGATATGGCCGCCATGCACGCCTGCGCCGGGGCCGACATCGACCACATGATCAGCGAGGCGGATCGCATCTTCATCGTGTTCGACGACGATCACGGTGTTACCGAGGTCGCGCAGCCGCTTCAGCGTTTCCAGCAGCCGCGCATTGTCGCGCTGGTGCAGGCCGATGGAGGGCTCGTCCAGCACATAGAGAACGCCCGTGAGGCCCGAGCCGATCTGGGAGGCGAGGCGGATGCGCTGGCTTTCTCCGCCGGACAGCGTGCCTGAGGCGCGCGACAGCGTCAGGTAGTTCAACCCGACATCGAGCAGGAACGACAGCCGCTCGCGGATTTCCTTCAGGATGCGAACCGCGATCTCGTTCTGCTGCTTGTTGAGCATCTCCGGGACGGTCGCGAACCAGTCGCCGGCTTTATTCACCGACAGTTCGGAGATTTCACCGATGTGCTTGCCACCGATCTTGACGCACAATGCCTCCGGCTTGAGGCGATGGCCGTGACAGCCCGCGCAGGGCACGTCGGCAAAGTATTTGCCCAACTCCTCGCGCGCCCATTCGCTCTCGGTTTCGGCGAAACGGCGTTCGATGTTGGTGATGATGCCCTCGAAGGGCTTCTTGGTGTCATATGAGCGAGTGCCGTCCTCATAGGAGAACTTGATGGCGTCCTCGCCGGACCCATAGAGAAGGGCGTTCTGCGTCTTCTTCGGCAGGTCCTTCCACTTGGTGTCGAGGGTGAACTTATAGAACTTGCCGAGCGCCTGCAGCGTCTGGATGTAATAGGGCGATGACGATTTGGCCCACGGCGCGATCGCGCCCTTGCGCAGCGTCAGGTCCTTATCCGGAATGATGAGTTCTGCGTCGATGTGCTGCTCGACACCGAGGCCGCCGCATTCGGGACACGCACCATAGGGATTGTTGAAGGAGAACAGCCGTGGCTCGATCTCTGGCAGCGTGAAGCCGGATACCGGGCAGGCGAACTTCTCTGAGAACAGCAGCCGCTCGGGGCCACTCTTGTCGTGGATCTTTGCGGTCTTTTTCTCGGGCTTCTTGCTTTCGGTATCCGAAGCAGCCGGTTTGTCGGCAAATTCCACTACCGCGAGGCCTTCGGCGAGCTTCAGAGCCGTCTCGAACGATTCCGCGAGGCGCTGGGCCATATCGGGACGCACCACGATGCGGTCCACCACCACGTCGATGTCGTGCGGGAATTTCTTGTCGAGCGCGGGTGCTTCGGCGAGTTCGTGGAACGTGCCATCGATCTTGACGCGCTGGAAGCCTTTCTTGAGATACTCCGCAAGCTCCTTGCGGTATTCGCCCTTGCGGCCACGCACCACCGGCGCAAGCAAATAGAGCCGTGTGCCTTCCGGCAGCGCCAGCACGCGATCCACCATCTGCGAGACGGTCTGGCTCTCAATCGGCAATCCGGTCGCAGGCGAATAGGGCACGCCGACGCGCGCCCACAGCAGGCGCATGTAATCGTAGATTTCGGTGACGGTGCCGACCGTCGAACGCGGATTTTTTGAGGTGGTCTTCTGTTCGATGGAAATGGCGGGCGACAGACCGTCGATCTGGTCGACGTCCGGCTTCTGCATCATTTCGAGGAACTGGCGCGCATAGGCCGACAGCGATTCCACATAGCGGCGCTGGCCTTCGGCATAGATGGTGTCGAACGCGAGCGAGGATTTGCCCGAGCCGGACAGGCCGGTGAACACCACAAGCTTGTCGCGCGGCACTTCGAGGTCGACGTTCTTCAGATTGTGTTCGCGCGCGCCGCGAATGGTGATGGCGCGAGAGGCGCTCGCTGCCGTTCCGCGTTGTTTCGCCTTGATGACTTCGTCCATGATCGGTTCCAGCGGGCCGGGCACAGGCAAGAACGCCGTGCCGGGCAAAACCGGATCGTGCGTCAGGCATAAGAGGTTGGCCGTGTCAGGAACGTAGGAAGAACGGACGGAGATTTCCAGTGCCGGTTTCGCCAGATCACCGGAATCATTTCACCACAGATTGATCCATGTGGGTTTCGCGCCAGGAACCGCTAGGCGCTTCGCTTTTCAATCGTCGGCTTAGCAAATAAAGGCAACAAAAAAGGCCGGCTTGCGCCGGCCTTTTCGTCAGACCGCAGGAGCGATCAGGAAGTCTTAGTAACGGGCCGCAGCAACCGGACCACCCCAGTTGAAGTGGTAGTTGATGCCAGCCTTCACAGTGTGAAGGTCGTCGCGGTAGCTGACGGTGCTCGGAAGACCACCGAACGTCAGGTCGGTGTGGCCGAAGTTGTAGTACTGGTATTCGATCTTCGCCGACCAGGCCGGAGCAAACATGTATTCGAGGCCAGCGCCGACGGTGTAGCCGGTGTCGTCACGATTGGCAGCGAATACCGAGGTCGAAGCAATGCCGCCGTTGTCGCGGAATGCCGCACCGCCCTTGGCGTAAATCATGCCCGAACCCCAAGTATAGCCGAGGCGGCCGGTGACCGAAGCCAGCCAGTCGTTCTTGGTGCTGATCACGTCGGTGCCGTCGGTAAAGGTGTGGCGGTTGTTCGACAGGCCGTTGAATTCGCCTTCGATACCCAGCACCCAGTTCGGAGCGAACTGGTAGTTGTAGCCAATCACGCCGCCGCCGATGAACGAGCTGTCGTCACGGGTGCCGGTCACCAGCGGATCGTTGGTGGTGAAGCCGCTCGAGCCCTGGAAGGCACCGCCAACCTGAGCACCGATGTAGAAACCGGTCCAGTTGTAAACCGGAGCGACGTAAGCCGGCGCCTTGGTATAGGTGCGGGCCGGAAGGTCAGCAGCGAACGCGGCGGTCGAGCTCAGAGCTGCGACGGTGGCTGCAAGAAGAAGCTTTTTCATTTTTGTTCTCTCCAAAGACCGCGTCCAGGGATCAATCCCAAGAGTGCGGGGTGTCCAGATTGCGTTCGCTGGGGTAGCGCCACGCAGGTGGAATGTGAATTCCGATGCCCCGATCTATAACGCGGATTCTGCGAAAAAGCCGTGTCGCAAATATCACAGTCAGACGCGATGTTTGAAGTTCCAAAGTTCCATTTAAGCATCTGTAAACGCTAAATATTCACGCCATTTTGTTCCATCGGTTTTGATCACAAAATGGTGAGTTTTTGCGGCGCGTCAAAAGCCATTTTAGCCCAAGGACTTGCGCGGAACAAAACGGGTACGTATAAATGCTGACGAAGATGCCCACATCGCATTGTGTGGATAACGGCAGCCTCGGGGCAGGGAAGCTCCATCGCGGCGTTTCGATGCGCCCGCGACTAGGGTTAGGTGCCGGACTGGCGCAGGTTGGCGCCACAGTGGAGATTGAAGACATGGCAGGCAGCGTCAACAAGGTCATTCTGGTGGGCAATCTCGGGGCCGATCCCGATATCAAGCGCACCCAGGACGGGCGGCCGATTGCCAATCTCAGCATTGCGACGTCCGACACCTGGCGCGACAAGAATACCGGTGAGCGCAAGGAAAAGACCGAGTGGCATCGCGTCGTCATCTTCAATGAAGGGCTTTGCAAGGTCGCGGAGCAGTATCTGAAGAAAGGCGCCAAGGTTTACATCGAAGGCGCGCTGCAGACCCGGAAATGGCAGGACAAGGACGGCAAGGACAAGTATTCCACCGAGGTCGTGCTGCAGGGCTTCAATTCGACGCTGACGATGCTGGATAGCCGCAGCAGCGGCGGTGGTGGTTCATTCGCCAGCGACGAGGGCGGTGGCGGTTCCTTCGGCTCCGGCGGGCCGTCTCAGCGGCGTTCGGTTCCGGCGTCCGGCGGCGGCCGTGATGACATGAACGACGACATTCCGTTCTGACGCCCTTCAGTCAACGCGCCCGCGCGTCGGGCTCATGACGAAACCCGGCCCGCTTTCGAGGACATCGAAGGCGGGCCGGCGGCATTTTGGGGCGGCTCAGGCGGCTTTTTTCCCGATCCGCCCCGGTACCGTCGAAGGCGGGCAAAAACTTCCAATAAGTCGCTGAATCGGCTTGTGATTTATCCTGCTCCAAAACCCGATTGGAGTGGCGTTTAAACGCGATTCCGCCTATACAATCGGGACATTTCGTACCCTCAGGATTCGCTCCCTTGACCGACCCGAAAGATCCGGCGGACGACACATCCGGTCCCGCCGACATCAAGCCCGTTTCGATCTCCGATGAGATGAAACGCTCGTATCTCGATTACGCGATGAGCGTGATCGTGTCGCGTGCGTTGCCCGATGCGCGCGACGGCCTGAAGCCGGTGCATCGGCGCATTCTCTACGGCATGTACGAGAACGGCTTCGAGTGGAACAAGCCGTACCGCAAGTCGGCGCGCACGGTCGGCGACGTGATCGGTAAATATCATCCGCACGGCGACCAGTCGGTGTACGACGCCTTGGTGCGCATGGCGCAGGACTTCTCGATGCGCGTGCCGCTGATCGACGGTCAGGGCAATTTCGGTTCGGTCGATGGCGATATGCCGGCGGCGATGCGCTACACCGAGTCCCGCCTGCAGAAGATCTCGCATTCGCTGCTCGACGACATCGACAAGGACACCGTCGATTTCCAGCCGAACTACGATTCCTCCGAGCGCGAACCGAAGGTTCTGCCCGCGAAATTTCCGAACCTTCTGGTCAATGGCGCGGGCGGCATCGCGGTCGGCATGGCGACCAACATCCCGCCGCACAACCTCGGCGAAGTGATCGATGCCTGCATCGCGCTGATCGACAATCCGGGCCTCGCCATCGACGATCTCATCAACATCGTGCCGGGACCGGATTTCCCGACCGGCGGCATCATTCTCGGGCGGCAGGGTATCCGCTCGGCCTACCATCTCGGCCGCGGCTCGATCATGATGCGCGGCAAGGTGACGATCGAGACCATCCGTAAGGATCGCGAAGCGATCATCGTCTCCGAAATTCCCTATCAGGTGAACAAGGCGACGATGGTGGAGCGCATCGCCGAACTGGTGCGTGACAAGAAGATCGAAGGCATCTCCGATCTGCGCGATGAATCCGACCGCGAAGGTTATCGCGTCGTCGTCGAATTGAAGCGCGACGCGGTGCCGGATGTGGTGCTGAACCAGCTCTACAAGTTCACGCCGCTGCAGACGAGCTTCGGCGCCAACATGGTGGCGCTCGACGGCGGCCGTCCGCAGGTGATGAACCTGAAGGACCTGCTGACGGTGTTCGTCGCGTTCCGCGAGAACGTGGTTTCCCGCCGCACCAAATTCCTGCTCAACAAGGCGCGCGACCGCGCCCACATCTTGGTGGGCCTTGCCATTGCGGTTGCCAATATCGACGAGATCATCCGCGTCATCCGCACGTCACCCGATCCGGCGACGGCGCGCGACACCTTGATGTCGCGCGACTGGCCGGCGAAGGACGTCGCGGCGATGATTACGCTGATCGACGATCCGCGCCACCGCCTTGCTGAAGACGGCACCGCGCGCCTGTCGTTTGAGCAGGCCAAGGCCATTCTCGATCTGCGCCTGCAGCGCCTGACCGCGCTTGGCCGCGAGGAAATCTCCGACGAACTCGACAAGCTTGCCGTCGAAATCGCCGATTATCTCGACATTCTGCGGTCGCGCGCCCGCGTGCAGGGCATTGTCCGCGATGAACTGAACGCGGTGAAGGATGAATTCGCCACACCGCGCCGCACGCTGATCGTGGAGCAGGAAGGCGAGGTTGAGGACGAGGACCTGATCCAGCGCGAGGATATGGTCGTCACCGTCTCGCATGCGGGTTACGTCAAGCGCGTGCCGCTCTCCACCTATCGCGCCCAGAAGCGCGGTGGCAAGGGCCGCTCCGGCATGCAGACGCGCGACGAGGATTTCGTCTCGCGCCTGTTCGTCGCCTCGACGCACACGCCGGTGCTGTTCTTCTCCTCGCGCGGCCAGGTCTACAAGGAAAAGGTCTGGCGGCTGCCGATGGCGGCGCCGAACGCGCGCGGCAAGGCGCTCATCAACATCCTGCCGATGGAGCAGGGCGAGCGCATCACCACCATCATGCCGCTGCCGGAGGATGAATCCTCATGGGGCAGCCTCGACGTGATGTTCGCCACCACCGGCGGCAACGTCCGGCGCAACAAGCTGTCGGACTTCGTCGATGTCCGCCGTTCCGGCATCATCGCGATGAAGCTCGATGAGGGCGAGGCGATCGTCGATGTGCAGATCGCCACCGAGAATGACGACGTGCTGCTCACCGCCGCCGGCGGCCAGTGCATCCGTTTCCCGATCACTGATGTGCGCGTGTTCCAGGGCCGCACCTCGATGGGCGTGCGCGGCATCAATCTGAGCGACGGCGACAAGCTGATCTCGCTCACCATCCTGCGTCACATGGATGTCAGCGCCGACGAGCGCGCGGCCTATCTGCGCCGCGCCAATGCGGTGCGCCGTGGCGGCGTCGAGGACGAGGCGGGGACCGACAACGAGGAGGCGACCGGCGCGATCGAGCTTGGCGAGCAACGCTATGTCGAAATGTCGGCCAACGAGCAGTTCGTGCTGACCATCAGCGAAAACGGCTATGGCAAACGCACCTCGTCCTACGAGTACCGAACCACGGGGCGCGGTGGCAAAGGCATCGTCGCGATGTCGGTCAACGACCGCAACGGCAAGCTCGTGGCGTCGTTCCCGGTCGAGGACAGCGATCAGATCATGCTGGTCACCGACAAGGGCCAGCTCATCCGCTGCCCGGTCGAGGACATCCGCATCGCGGGCCGTTCGACCCAGGGCGTCACCGTTTTCAACACAGCCGATGAGGAGCGCGTGGTGTCGGTCGAGCATCTGACCGACGAGGGCGAACAATCCGGCGAGGAGCAGGCCTGACCGGACTGATCTTAGCGGGTGTCCACCATCCGCACATGGGTCAGCACCGGGTTTGCATCCCCCCGATGCAGGCAGGCTGCGGAAATGTTGGGCCAGTCCTGTTGGGCGCAGTCGGCGCTGGCCACGGTCAGCTTGTCGCCGCGGGCGAGGGCGCCCGGTTCGCCGGCCTCAACCTGGGGCGCGAAGCCCAGCAGAACCAGTGCGAGGGCTGCAAAGGCAGCCACGGCCACAGTGGCGAGGATTTTCGGCGGGTCCGCCAATTTTTCGTCCAGCATCATGTCCCGTCTCCTGCGCCTTTCGGCGTCTGCGGGGATGACGCGGCAGGGGCCGAAATGGTTCGACGGGATCAAGGGCCGATGCGGAAAAATAATCAGTAACCGTAAGGGAACCGGCTCGCTTGCGGCCCTCCGCCGGGCGGGCTAGGAGAGATTATGGCTCGTGTCGCACTTTATCCGGGGTCGTTCGATCCCGTCACCAACGGCCACGTCGATGTGGTGCGCCAGGCGTGCACCCTGGTCGACCGGCTGATCGTCGCCATTGGCGTGCATCCCGGCAAGGCGCCGCTGTTCTCGATCGATGAGCGACGGGCCATGATCGTGGAAGTATTCGCGCCGTTCGCCGCCGCCTCGGGCTGCGGCATCGAATGCGTGACTTTCGACAATCTGACCGTCACGGCGGCGCAGAAGGCCGGAGCCTCGATCCTGATCCGGGGGCTGCGTGACGGCACCGATCTGGATTACGAAATGCAGATCGCCGGTATGAACCAGACCCTGGTGCCGGACGTGCAGACGATCTTTATTCCGGCATCCCCCACGGTTCGCCCGATCACCGCCACGCTTGTCCGCCAGATTGCCGGCATGGGCGGGGACGTCTCGGCCTTCGTTCCGAAAGCGGTTGCAACCCGTCTCAAGGCGAAATTCTCACAGTAGTCCTTCGCGGCTGCCGCTTCCCTCATCTGCGCATCCATGCGCGATATATTCAACGCAACGGAGTTTTCATGATCAGACTGCTTGCCGTCCTCGGGGCCCTGATGCTGGCGGCGCCGGCCTTCGCTCAGAAGCTGCCCGCCAATCTCGACAAGGCCAACGCCATCGTCATCGACACCACCAAGGGTCGCGTCGTGGTGCAGTTGCGCGCCGACCTCGCGCCGCATCACGCCGAGCGCATCAAGCAGCTTGCGCGTGACGGCTATTACAACAACGTGCCGTTCCACCGCGTCATCGACGGATTCATGGCGCAGACCGGCGACGGCAAGAACTTCAACGGCACCGGCGGATCGAAATATCCGAACCTGAAGGCGGAATTCTCCAACGTGCCGTTCACCCGCGGCGTCGTCGGCATGGCGCGCGCGTCCGATCCGAATTCGGCGAACTCGCAGTTCTTCATCATGTTCAACGACTATCCGTCGCTGAACGGCAAATACACCGTGATCGGCAATGTCGTGTCGGGCATGGACGTGGTGGACAAGCTCAAGCGCGGCGAGCCGGTGCAGAACCCCGACAAGATGCTCAAGGTGCAGGTCGCCTCCGACATCAAGTAATCGCCGTCCTGAATGGCGCACAGCGCCTTCATCTCATTCAATAAGGAAAGAAAAATCATGGCAGATAACGACAACACCCTCATCCTCGACACCACGCAGGGCGAGGTGGTCATCGAAATGCGTCCCGATCTGGCACCAGGCCATGTCGCGCGGATCAAGGAGCTGGTGCGCGAAGGTTTCTACGACGGCATCGTGTTTCATCGCGTGATCGACGGTTTCATGGCGCAGACCGGCTGCCCGCACGGCACCGGCACCGGCGGCTCCGGCCAGAAGCTGAAGGCCGAATTCAACGCCGAGCCGCACGTGCGTGGCACGGTATCGATGGCGCGCGCCGCCAACCCGGATTCCGGCGACAGCCAGTTCTTCATCTGCTTCGACGATGCCCGCTTCCTCGACAAGCAGTACACTGTCTGGGGCAAGGTCACGTCCGGCATGGAAAACGTCGACAAGATCAAGCGCGGCGAGCCGGTGGAGAACCCCGACAAGATCATCAAGGCGCATATGGTGGCGGATGCCGCGTAAGCGCGACCCAGCGGTTTTGCGTTATGTCATGCCCGGCCTTGCGCCGGGCATGATTGTTTTTGGGCGGCCTCAACATAGCCGTTGCCCGGCCGGAACAGGCCGGTCATAACGGGCCCATCATGCGTACCGATTTGTTCGATTTCGATCTTCCTCCCGAGAGCATCGCCTTGCGTCCCGTCGAGCCGCGCGAAAGCGCCCGGCTTCTGATGGTGCGCCCCGGCGATGGCCTCGAGGATTATACGGTGCGCGATCTGCCGGATTTGCTGCGCGCCGGCGACCAGCTTGTCGTCAACGACACCAAGGTGATCGCGGCGCAACTGGCGGGCCGCAGGGTTGGCGGTGCAACCGAGCCGCGCATCGACGCCACACTTATCAAGCGTATCGACGGTTCGCGCTGGCAGGCGTTGGTGCGGCCCGCGCGCAAACTGTCCGAAGGCGATGTCGTGCGCTTCGGCAATGAGGGGCGGGTGTGTCTGCTCGGCAATCTCGATGCCACTGTTGAAGCCAAGGGCGAGGCCGGTGAGGTCACGCTGTCGTTTGCGTTTCATGGCCCGGTGCTCGATCAGGCCATTGCCGATCTCGGCGCGCCGCCGCTGCCGCCCTATATCGCCTCGCGCCGCGCGCCGGACGAAAAGGATGTCGGCGACTACCAGACCATGTTCGCCAAACATGAAGGCGCGGTCGCGGCTCCTACGGCAGGCTTGCATTTCACGCCCGCGCTTGAGGAGGCGTTGGCCGCGCGCGGCATCGGCGTGCAACGCCTGACGCTGCATGTCGGGGCGGGCACATTTCTGCCGGTGAAGGCCGACGATACCGCCGACCACAAGATGCATGCGGAGTGGGGCACTATCTCGGCAGAGACGGCGCGTACGCTGAACGAGGCCCGCGCCAAGGGCGGACGCATCGTCGCGGTCGGCTCCACCGCGATGCGGCTTCTGGAGAGTGCCGCGACCGAGAATGGCATCATCCAGCCGTTTACGGGCGAAACGGCAATCTTCATCACGCCGGGTTATCGCTTCCGCGCCGTCGATGTGATGATGACGAATTTCCATCTGCCGCGCTCGACGCTGTTCATGCTGGTTTCGGCCTTCAGCGGTCTGGGGACGATGCAGGCGGCCTACGGGCATGCCATCGCGAAAGGCTATCGCTTCTATTCCTACGGCGATGCCTGCCTGCTGTTCGCCGATACGGACCGCGCTGCATGAGCGTCGCCAATCATTTCCAACTGCTCGGCCGCGACGGTGAAGCGCGAACCGGCGTACTGACCACGCCGCACGGCGAGGTGCGCACGCCCGCTTTCATGCCGGTCGGCACCGCGGGTGCGATGAAGGGCATTCACTGGCGCGAGATCCGCGAGACCGGCGCCGACATCGTGCTCGGCAACACCTATCATCTGATGCTGCGCCCGACGGCGGAGCGGATCGCGGCGCTCGGCGGCCTGCAGAAATTCACCGGCTGGAACGGGCCGATGCTGACCGATTCCGGCGGCTTCCAGGTGATGTCGCTGTCGAAACTGCGCAAGGTCACGGAGCAGGGCGTCCGCTTCAAGTCGCACATCGACGGCGCGGTGCTGGACCTCACGCCCGAGCGCGCGATTGAAGTGCAGCGGCTGTTCGGCTCGGACATCGCGATGCAGCTTGACGAGTGCGTACGGCTGCCCGCGACCCGCGCCGAGGTCGAGCGCGCGATGCAACTGTCGCTGCGCTGGGCCGAGCGTTCCAGGCGCGCTTTTGATGGCGCGCCAGCGGGTTACATGCTGTTCGGCATCGTGCAGGGCGGCGATGTGGCTGAACTGCGGCGGCAAAGTGCAAAGGCGCTCGGTGAGATCGGCTTCCATGGTTATGCCATCGGCGGGCTCGCGGTTGGCGAACCGCAAGAGGTGATGCTCTCGATGATCGAGGAGTCTGCACCATTGCTGCCGCAGGATAGGCCGCGCTACCTGATGGGCGTCGGCACGCCGGACGACATGATCGAAGCGGTCGCGCGCGGCATCGATATGTTCGATTGCGTGCTGCCGACCCGCAACGGCCGCCATGGCCATGCCTTCACGCGGCGCGGTGTCATCAATCTGCGTAATGCGCGCCATGCCGACGATCCGCGCCCGCTGGATGAGGAAAGCCCGTGGCCGCCCGCGCGCAGCTATTCGCGCGCCTATCTGCATCATCTGGTGAAGGCGGGTGAGGCACTCGGCGCGATGCTGCTGTCCGAGATCAACATCGCGTATTTCCAGACACTGATGAACGGCATTCGCGAGGCGATTGCCGCGGGCACGTTCGCGGATTTCCGTGCCGCGACCAAAGCAGGCTGGGCAGCTGGCGATCTGCCGCCGCGTTAAAAATCGCTCGGCTTAGAAGTCGCCTTGTTTTGGCGCGTCCGGGCAATCTTTCAGTACATGCTTGGTGACGAAGCCGTGGCCGCAGGTGTCGCAGGTCCAAAGATAACTCACGACATTGTCGGAGAACGCCGAGGCTTCGGCGGCCACCATGGTATCGGAGCAGATTGTGCAGATCATGCGCTCGGCCCCGCGCGGAAACGTGAACGGCGCGAGCGTCGGTCGGATTTCAGCAGTCGCCGGCATCATGACCTCCCTCGGTTGGCGTCGTTGATTGGCGGTACCCGAAAAACCTACACCTGCAGTTTGAAAATGACGCAACACAAATGCGTTGGTTTTGCGATTTGTTCTATCGCAATGCACACATGCGCGTGTTCGGGCCTTTGCGTAACTGGAAAAAGACAGATTTAATGATCGCCTGTTTTTGAAACTCATTTTTACCAGGAGTGCGCCATGAATTCGCCGCCGGACAAGACCGCTTCCAAGTGCCATGTCGGACGCGGTGGCGTCTATGACAGCATCGTCGATGCGGCGGGTTGTACGCCGATCGTGCGGCTGCGGCGGCTGCCGGAGCAGCATGGCGTCAAGGCCACGATTTTAGCCAAACTTGAATATTTCAATCCGGCGGCCAGCGTGAAGGACCGCATCGGCGCCGCCATGGTCAAGGCCATGGAGGAGGCTGGCGCGATCAACAAGGACACGGTGCTGATCGAGCCGACATCCGGCAACACCGGCATCGCGCTCGCCTTCGTCGCGGCCTCGCGCGGTTATCGCCTCAAGCTTGTGATGCCGGATGCAGCGTCGGTCGAGCGGCGCAAGATGCTGGCCTTCCTCGGCGCGGAGATTGTGCTCACCCCGGCGTCTCAGGGCATGAAGGGCGCGATCGCGACTGCCGAGGAACTGGTGCGCACCACGCCAAATGCGGTGATGCCGCAGCAGTTCAAAAACCCCGCCAACCCATCCGTGCATCGCCAAACCACGGCGGAGGAAATCTGGAACGATACCGCCGGCAATCTCGATATTTTCGTGGCAGGCGTCGGCACTGGGGGCACGATCACCGGCGTCGGTCAGGTGCTGAAGCCGCGCAAGCCGTCGCTGCGGATCGTCGCGGTCGAGCCTGCGGAAAGCCCGGTGCTCTCGGGCGGCAAGCATGCACCGCACAAGATTCAGGGGCTGGGCGCGGGGTTCGTGCCGGACATCCTCGATCGTTCGGTGATCGACGAGGTCGTGACCGTGAACAGTACTGCGGCGATCGACATGTCGCGGGCGCTCGCGCGCATGGAAGGAATCGCGGGCGGCATTTCCTCGGGGGCTGCGGTCGCTGCTGCGCTCGAACTCGGCAAGCGGCCGGAGAATGCCGGCAAAACGATTCTCACCGTGATTCCGTCTTTTGCGGAGCGTTATCTCTCGACCGTGCTGTTCGAAGAGATTTGACGAATCGCTTCCCAAGGGTGGCCCATTGGCCACCTTTTGCGCGCCTCACGGTGTTTGAACACCGCGAATAGGTCGTGGGACGAGGCTTTGAACGGGCGTTTCGACGCGGGCATGGGCCATTAGGCTAAAATGCATGCAAGTAGATGTTTACCGTTTCAGCCTAGCATACAGTTCCACAGGCTTCCGATCTCGCCGGAGATTCGGGGCCCTGCGTTCCTGCGTCTTCGTATTTTCACGACCGTCGAATGTGTTGATGGACCTGATTCAAGATGACAAATCCGCAGCCGCTTCATGCCCCAGCCCTGACCGCCCCGGAAGTCCCGACTGTCTCCGAAAAACTAGTCGATGAACTGGGCAATGGCCTCGGCAATCTCGGTGTCGAACTCGCCGATGTGCTGGGTAACCTCCACGACGTCGCAAGCCGTGTCTCGCGGCAGTCCGAGCAGTTCGGCCATCTGCAGGAAACCGCGGACACCATGGTTGCGGCCAACCGCAACATCGACGGCGCGGCGCGGACGGTGCAATCGTTCACGGCCAATGCCGCCGCCGAGATCACGGAATCGCGCGATGTCGTCACCAGCGCGGTCGGCAACATCACCGAGCTTGTCAGCGCCGTCAGCCGGATCGAGGATAGGTTGGCTGCAATCAGCCAGGTGCTGTCGCAGGTCGGCAAGGTGTCGGGCACCATCGAAACCATTGCCAAGCAGACCAATCTTCTTGCCCTCAACGCCACCATCGAGGCGGCGCGCGCGGGCGACGCCGGGCGCGGCTTTGCGGTCGTCGCCAATGAAGTGAAGAGCCTTGCGGAAGCGACGCGGCAGGCGACGATGCAGATCGGCCAGACGGTGCAGAACCTCGATGGCGAGATCGGGCATTTGATCGAGGACAGCAGCGTGGCAACCCGTTTCGCCAAGGAGGCAGGCGAGGGCGCCAACCATATTCAAGGCACGATCAATCGCGTCCATGAAGGTTTTGCCACCGTCGAGCGCGACATCAGCGCGATCGCGACCGCTGCCGCCGCCAATATGGAACATTGCGACGTGGTGATCGCCGAGCTTGGCGATCTCGCCAAGGGCGTCGATCTGTCGTCCAACGATCTGAAGCATGCCGATGATCGTGTCGAAGGCCTGCTTGGTGCGTCCGAGACCCTCATCAGGGCCATCGCCGAGAGCGGCGTTGAAACCTCGGACTCGCCCTTCATCCAGGCGGCAGTCGAGAATGCTGCGCGGATCGGCAAGATGTTCGAGGCCGCGATCGAGCGCGGCGAGATCACCGAACAGCAGTTTTTTGAGCCGAACTATCGCGAGATCGAAGGCACCAATCCGAAGCAATACATCAGCGCCTATGTCGAGTTCACGGACCGGATTCTGCCGCCGATCCAGGACCCGGTGCAGAAGATGGACCCGCGCGTGATGTTCAGCGTGGCGTGGGCGCGCGACGGCTATCTGCCGACCCACAACCCGAATTACCGGCACCCGCAGGGCGACGATCCGGTTTGGAATGCCGCCAACTGCCGGAACCGGCGCATTTTCAAGGATCGCGCCGCCGAGAAGGTGGCCAACAGCACGGCGCCGTTCCTGCTGCAGACCTATCGCCGCGACATGGGCAACGGCAATTTCGTGCTGCTCAAGGATGCGTCGGCGCCGATCCGCATTCGCGGCCGCCATTGGGGTAGCTTTCGTATCGGATTTCGACAGGTCTGATCGCCGACCGGGCGGCAATTGGGCCTAGAAGCTTGAACTCGCTGGCAAAAAAGCCGTTGAGGACGCACGCCAAAAGGGCGGTTTTCCGCCCTCATGGCTTGACCCCCGAGGGTGAGACCCCTACACACCGCCACGAGTGAGCGCGTAGCTCAGGTGGTAGAGCACGTGACTTTTAATCATGGGGTCGAGGGTTCGAGTCCCTCCGCGCTCACCACTCAATTACAGCATTGATTTGGTACATAATTTTGGTCCCGCACCTGTCACTTAAGGTCTCCTTACCTCCGTCCTCGCCAGTCAGTTTAACGAGACCAGCTTCAGTCCAATCACGCCGGCCAAGATGAGGGCGATACAGAGCACCCTCAATGGTGCCGCCGAATCTCCGAGTAGAGCTATTCCCACGATCGCGGTGCCGGCCGCTCCGATTCCGGTCCACACCGCGTAACCGGTGCCAACGGGCAGGGTGCGGAGCGAAATCGAAAGAAGCACGACGCTCGTCAGTCCGGTTGCGAGCGTGAGCAGCGCCGGGATCAACCGCGTGAAGCCGGCCGATGATTTCATGAAGAAGGCGAACGCGATTTCGAGAACGCCCGCCATGCTCAGAAGTGTCCATGCCATGGGTCATCAAGCCTTGGCGGCAGCCGCGGGCGGCACACGGAATGCAATTCCGAACCGATTGAACGCGTTCATCAACGCAATGGCGTAAGTAAGATCAGCAAGCTCCTTGTCGCTGAACTCGGCCTTGGCAGTCTCATAGTCGGCATCGGGAGCGTGGGTTTCGGCGATCCGCGTGACCGTTTCTGCCCAGGCGAGGGCCGCACGCTCGCGCTGGCTGAATACCTTTCCGGATTCATGCCACACGGGGACCAGCACGAGCTTGTCGACCGAGATGCCGGACTTGAGCAGATCGCGGGAATGCATGTCGATGCAGAACGCGCAGCCGTTGATCTGCGAGACCCGCAGGTACACAAGATTGATGAGGTCGCCTGGAAGGCTGCCCTTTTGAACTGCGACGTGCACGCCGCCGAATGCCCTGTAGCCGTCAGGCGATGCTTTTGCGTAGTCGATACGATTGGTCATGATGAAAGTCCTTGAAGATTGTGTGATCGAGGACGTCACCATGTTTCATCTTGGTCCAGTGGGGGAGGTCCAAGATTGGCCTACCGTACTAGGCCATAATCCTTCGACTTTCGAAAGTAGCCGACCGCATTCTCACATCAATTTCAGAATGCGCTTTGCTAAGGCCGCTGCGGTCTTGTGAGAATCGACATTAGTGAAATTGAGAAGAACGGCCGGCTTCTCCTTGCGATCAATCGCCCAGTCCGTCAGGGCTTCCCCGTACAATCCGGCTTGCTGCATTCGCGCGACAAGCTGGCGATCGGAACGCTTGCTCTGCAGGCGGAGGATCAGGTGCATTCCTCCCGGCTGGGAATCGATTTTGATGTAGTCGCCGAGAACGCTTTCCAAACCGGCGGCGGTTGCATCCCTGCGCTCGGCATAGAGCTTGCGCATCCGCTGGATATGGCGTGCAAAGTGCCCTTCCTTGATGAAGGCAGTGACGATCGCCTGCGTGAGTTCGGGGCTGCCCCCGGCAAAGACCTCGCTGATTTTCTCGAAGCGTTCGATCTGCGCTTCCGGTACGACGAGATAGGCAAGCCGAAGGCCGGGAAAGAGCACTTTGCTGAAGGTGCCTGCGTACAACACACGGCCCTCCCGATCCAGGCTCTTCAATGCGGGGAGAGGGCGGCTGACATACCGGTATTCGCCGTCGTAATCGTCCTCGATGATCCAGGCGCTGTTCCGCGCAGCCCAATCCAGCAACGCCCAGCGTCGCGTCAGGGACAAGGATACGCAGAGTGGGCTCTGATGGGCGGGCGTGACCACTGCGGCCCGTACGCGTGGTGCCCGCTTGATCCCGTCTGAAACGATCATGCCCTCCCGGTCCACCGGCACCGGGATTGTCGCGATATTGATATGCCTTAGTAACTCCCGTGTCGGCGGAAAGCCGGGATCTTCGACCCAGACGCGATCTCCGGCCTTTAACAGGGCATGGGCAATCAACTCCAGAGTATGGCGATACCCGGCGGTCACGAAGATCTGGGATGGCGAACAGTTAATGCCGCGCGAAACCTGAAGGTAGGCGGCAATCTCGGCGCGCAACGCCTGCATGCCGTAGATGGACGGGTGCGCCATGCCGGACGGTTGCATGGCGCGCACGCAGCGCGCGCTCAATCGTGCCCAGATTTTCCGGGGAAACATGTCGAGTGCAGGCAAGCCCATCTGGAACGGCAAAATTGAATCGGGGCGAAAGCTGGTCGCCGGATTGCTGCTCGCGGGCCGTTGCCTTGCATTCGCGAGGGACGGTCGGGGAGTGAGGCCGGGTGTGACGATGGTGCCAGCCTGACCGCGCGCCTGAATGTAGCCCTCGGCAGCGAGCAGGGAATAGGCGGCCTCGATCGTGCCTCTTGCCAGTCCGAGTTCTTTTGTCAGGGCCCGCGCGGAGGGAATCCGGTCGCCCGGTTTCAGAACGCCGCTCGTGATCGCGCCGCGAAACCGGTCGTAGATTTGCCGGTAGAACGGCTCGCGCGCCGTTGGATCGAGAGGTGAGATTTTGCCGGAAGCACGTGCGACAATCATGGACCAGTTATTATTCTATTTCATGGACGTTTTATAGGGGCATGAATGGCGGCAATACAGGCTGTGAGCGATGCGAAAACCGTTCGACCGGTTCAGAATGGACAGATCATGAATATCCTGCATGTGAGTTGCAGCCCTCGCGGGCAAGCTTCCGAGAGCGACAGGATCGCGCAACAGATCGTCGGCTTTCTGCTCAAGCGTGATCCGGCGGCTATATTGATCAACCGGGTGATTGGCGGCGGCGCCATATCGCACATCGATGGAAGCTACGCGACCGCGCTCGGCTTGACGCAGCCCTCCGAAGCGGAGGCTTTTCCGAAGGGCTCGATGTCCGTCTCCGATGAACTTATTCACGAACTGGCCAGCGCGGATGTACTGGTCATCGGAACGCCGATGCACAACTTCACCGTGCCGTCGTCGCTGAAGGCGTGGATCGATCACGTCGTCCGGGTTCGCCGGACGTTCAATATGACTCCGCAAGGATATGTGGGCACGCTGCGCGACCGTCCGGTCTTTGTCGCTGTGTCTTCCGGTGGAAGATATTCTGGGGAGCGCGGCCGCCAGCCGGATTTTCTCACGCCGTACCTCAAGGCCATTCTCGGCACCATCGGGCTGCACGATGTGACCTTCTTCCGCGTTGAAAGAACGGCCTCCGGCCCAGCCACGGTGGCGGCATCCAGAGCGAGGGCGGACGAAGAACTACAGCAGTATTTTTCGTCGCACTGTCTCCAGCATGATGGTGAGGGACTTGCTTAAAATATCCGTTCCGCTTCAAAACGACATTTTGGCCCGCACCTTCAGATAAGAGGTTGATAGATCAAGTGAACTTTACAACCTCCGCGCTCACCAATATTTCTTGCCAAAATCAACCAATTAGAAATTCGCGACACTTTCTAGAAGGTCGTGAATTCGCGCGGCTGGCCGCCTCATCCGGCCATGCCTGAAACGGATCGATCCATTTGATCTGGCTCATGTCGTTCCGCTCCCGGCAGTGCTTTCTTAAGCTGTTGGATCTCCTAGGAACGGGAGTGGCGTCGTGAACTATAAATCGATTGGCATTGCCATGGCGCTCGGCACGACGAACAGAGCATGCCTGACGGTCACAGCCGAACTTGCCGAACGTTTCAATGCGCGTGTGATCGGAATGGCGGCAACAGTGCAGCCGGCACCGCTTTATTACACCGACGGCCAATATGGGGCCGAGATGCTGGAGCGCGAGCAGGCGCAGCTCCATGCAAGTCTGGCAAATACGGAGCAAGAATTTCGTCAGGCCCTGGATGGGCGCATCAAACATATCGAATGGCGCGCGGGCCTGAAAATCGCGCAGGACTTCGTTCCGGCGCAGGCCCGCAGCGTCGATCTCCTCGTGACCGCCGCGCAGCGGGATTCGGAAAGCGATCCTTACACGAGTGTCAGCCCCTCCGATCTCGTGATGGAAGCGGGCCGCCCGATTCTGGTCGTGCCGCCTTCGACAACGTGGCTGGATTTGCGCCGAATTCTGGTGGCCTGGAAGGACACCAGGGAATCGCGTCGGGCAATTGTCGATGCTCTGCCGCTTCTCCAAAAGGCAGAAGAAGTGACAGTTGCCGAGGTCTGCAGTGCCCTGGATGAGCCCGAGGCGCGCGAGCGGGTCAATGACGTCGCCGTCTGGCTGTCGCAACACGGCGTAGCGGCCTCGGCGATCACCGCAGAAGACACGAATACTCCGGAGAATCTGGATTTCATCGCATCGGAAATGGGGGCTGGCTTGATCGTTGCCGGCGCTTACGGGCATTCCCGATTGCGGCAGTGGGCTCTCGGCGGGGTGACGCGATATTTCATCGCGTCACCCTCGCGCTGCGTATTGTTGTCGCGTTGAGCATTCGCGTAGCCGCCCTCATGCGATGTTGAGGTTCAAACGGCCGGCTCGGTACTAGGCCTGATCGATGTCTTTGAAAAAGACCGTGTAGATCACGCCGATGCAGATCATCGTCGCGCAGGCTTCGACAGCCAGCACCCACATGAACAACGCCGGGTGCGCGTGATACGAGATCCAGCCGGTGGGGGCGATCCGGCCGCCATACAGAACCTGCTTATTGCGAAACGCGCTGATGAAATTGACCAGTGCGCTGATGCTGACGATACATCCCAGGAACACGGCGGCGAGCCGGCCCTTCCTTGAGTGCCGGAAAGTATCGTTGTGGTGCCTGTCGATCGGTTGATGCATGAAGTCTCGCCCCAATCTGAAAGTAACAGGCTACCACGCGATATAAAACCTACAAGCGATTTGAGGCGATTTGTCGTCTTGACGCGGCGCCTTCGGGCCGGTCACTCCCCAAAAAAAGGCCAGGCGGAAACCGCCCGGCCTCAGGTTAGTCCCTTGGGGGGAGAGTTATTATGCGTTTGCGTTCTGCACCGAGAGCGGCGCCGAGGCGGTGAGGCCGCTGGCCGCCATCTCGTTGCTGCGCTCGATGTGCGCGCGGCGCAGCGGCCTGATCACGAACACCGCGAGCAGGGCGGCGATCGAGTTGCAGGCCACGGCCACCATGAACACCGACTGCCAGCCATAGTTCTTGGCGAGCACGCTGCCGAACGGCACCAGCAAGGCGGCGGTGCCCTTGGCGGTGTACAGCATGCCGTTGTTGGTGGTGGCATACTTCGCGCCGAAGGTGTCGCCGGCGGTTGCCGGGAACAGGCTGTAGATTTCGCCGAACACGCCGAAATACACCGCGGTCGCCAGCACGAACACGATAGGCGAGTGTCCGTAGAGCGACAGCGTCAGCAGCATCAGCGCGCCGGTGCCGAAGGCAATGAACATCGTGAATTCACGGCCGATGGTATCGGAAATGAAACCGAAGATCGGGCGGCCGAAGCCGTCGAAGATGCGGTCGAGCGAGATCGCCATGGTCAATGCGGCCATCTGGAAGCCGAACAGGCTCACGGGTTCGCCGGCGATCTTGTAGTCGTGCGCGATCGGTGCGATCTGCGCCGCCGCCATCAGGCCGCCCGAGGCGACCAGCACGAAGGTCGCATACAGCACCCAGAAGATCGGGCTGCGCAGCGTTTCGCTCGGTTTGAAGCCATAGCTGGTCTGCGGCAGGTTGAGCTTCTTCTTCACGATCGGAATGTCGAACGCCGGCTTGGTGATGAAGAAACCGAGGATCAGCACGACCAGGCCCTGGCCGAGGCCGAAGTCGAAGAAAGCGGTCTGATAACCGCTGGAGCCGATCATGTGGGCGATCGGCACCACGGTGAGGGCTGCGCCCGCGCCGAATCCGGCAGCGGTTGCGCCCGCGGCGACGCCGCGATGATCGGGGAACCACTTCAGCGCATTGCCGACGCAGGTGCCGTAAACCGATCCGGCGCCGATGCCGCCCATGACGGCGGCCAGGTACAGCATCTCCACCGAGCTGGCGTAGGAGTTGACGACCCATGCCAGCGCCGCCATGCAGCCGCCGAACATGATGACGATGCGCGGACCGAAGCGGTCGACGAACCAGGCCTCAACCGGCACGAGCCAGGTTTCGGTCACGACGAAGAAGGTGAAGGCGAGCTGGATGGCCGCGCGGCCCCAGTGATATTTCTGGTTGATCGGATCGACGAACAGCGTCCAACCGTATTGAAGATTGGCGACCATCGCCATGCAGCCGAGACCGAGCGCGAGCTGGACCCAGCGATAGACGCCCTGAGCCTCAGCCGCGGGGGACTGAGCTTCCACCGAATTCGTTGTCATGTTTCCTCCTGCCGTGAACTTGTTGTCGGGCTCGAAGCCCCGTTCGCAGGCGCAAACACTGGTATATTATATTCCAACTCGCAATAATGCAGCGCAACATTATGCCGCCGCACGGCAGATCGCGGTGGAATATAAATCCATAGCTAAATCAAAATTTTAATGGAAATTTCTCAGTCGGTTCCGATTTTTCGGAAATGACTTATGAAATTTAAATTTCGGAAATGTACAAAAAGTCGTGATGACGAATTGTCACACCATGTGTGTCCTATCGCCGCATTCCGCGGCCAGGGCTGGCCGGATCAAGCCTTCGGCGTGACGTCCGAGCGGACCGAGGAAGGGGCGCCGACCATCGGCACAGCCTCGGGGCGCAGGCCGATCAGTTCGGCGGCGCGGATGGCCGATTGCTTCCAGAAGCTGAACTGGTTGGCGCGGGATGTCTCAAGGATCGCGATGGCGACCGCCGAGAGGAACGGCAGGCTTTCGAGGACCAGCACAGCGGCGAAGATGTAAATCTCGCGGACATGATCCTTGTTGAAGGCGACGAGGACCACCGCGCCCACCAGCAGCAGCGCACCGATCACCGCTTCCCAGAAGGCCTGGAATTCCACCGACATCCGCGAGAGACCACCCTTGGATGTGCGTGCGAACGGCAAATGCTCGGTGATCAGACCGTTGGCGACGGCGCGCGAGACGGTCCATTGCACCGACATCGCCGCGATCATCGCGCCGAGCAACTGGCCGAGGGTGACTTTGACGCGCAGCCGGTAGAGCGCGACGAAATGCACGAGCGAGACCGCGAACGCGGCGATGATCGGCAACGTCAGGATCTTGTCGGGGATGGCGATGTTGGCGAACGACACCACAGGCACCCAGATCAGGTTGAGGATCGCGACCACGACGCCGAGGCTTTCCGCGCCCAGCCAGTTCAGCCAGCCCAGCGTGAACTCGCGCCGCTGTCCGGGCGACAGGCGGCTCGCGCCCGGCAGGAAACGCCGCCAGTGCTTCTTGACGATCTGGAAGCCGCCATAGGCCCAGCGGTGGCGCTGCTTGCGGAACGCCTCGTAGGTGTCGGGCAGCAGGCCGAAGCCGTAGCGGGTGTTGGTGTAATGCGTGGTCCAGCCATGCTCGATGATGGCAAGGCCAAGGTCGGTGTCCTCGCAGATGGTGTCGCCGGCCCAGCCGCCTGCCATGTCCATCGCGGCGCGGCGGATCAGACACATCGTCCCGTGGACGATGATGGCGTCGGACTCGTTGCGCTGGACCATGCCGATGTCGAAGAAGCCGGCATATTCGCCGTTCATGGCGTAATGCATCAGCGACTGGTTGCCGTCGCGATGGTCCTGCGGCGCCTGCACGAGGCCGACATGCGGATCGGCGAAGGCGGGCACGAGATCCCTCAGCCAGTTCGGCGTTACCACATAGTCGGCGTCGATGATGCCGATGATCTCGGCGTCCGGCGCGGTGCGCTCCATCGCGATGCGCAGCGCACCCGCCTTGAAGCCGATCACCTTCTCCGCGTTGATGAAGATGAAGCGTTCGCCGAGCGTGCGGCAGTGATCCTGAATCGGCTGCCAGAACGTCGGGTCGGGCGTGTTGTTGATGATGACCACGCATTCGAAATTCGGGTAGTCGAGCCGCGCGACCGCATCGAGCGTCTGCTTGAGCATTTCCGGCGGCTCGAAATAGGCCGGAACGTGAATTGAGACTTTCGGGAACTTGCCGTCGGCGGGCGCGGGCAGGGGCTTGTCGATCAGCCGCTGCGGGCGGCGGCCGAAAGCGACGGTGGCGATCTCCTCCATGCGCGCCAGCGCGATGAAGACGAGCGGCACCAGCAGGATCATGCCGAGCGTCAGCGCGAAGGCGGAGCCGAACACGAAGTAATGCGTGTTCCAGTAAGCAAATACGGTGGCGAACCAGGCGCCGACACCGTTGGCCGCGACCGTCAGCAGGAAGGTCTGCGGGATGGTCGGTTGCACCAGGCGGAAGATCGGCAGCGACATCAGGATGCCGATCAGGACGGCGATGGCCGCGACCTTCCAGTAATCGGGATCGACGATCGGGCCGGTCCATGAGAATTTCGGTTCACGCGATGCATTCAGAATGCCCCAGTAAGGGCCGACACCGCCTTCGAAAAACTTCCATGGCTGGTCGATGGCTTCGACGATGTTGTAGTCGAGCCCGATCGACTCGGCACGGGTGACGAAGTTGCGCAGGATCGTCGCCTGTTCGAACGGGCCGGGGTCGGCGCTCTTCAGGTTGTAACCCTGACTCGGCCAGCCGAACTCCGCGATCACCACGCGCTTGCCGGGGAAACTGTCCCGCAGCAGTTTGGAGATCGTCATGGCGTAGTCGACGGCCGATCCCGCGGGAATATTGTTCCAGTAAGGCAGGACGTGCGCGGCGATGAAATCGACAGCCGATGACAGCCTCGGCTCGTCGCGCCACATGCTCCAGATTTCACCCGTCGTGACCGGAACGTTGACCTGACGCTTCACGCGCTGGATGTAATCGATCAGTTCGTCGACTTTCAGATCGGCGCGGTAGAGCGTTTCGTTGCCGACGACGACGGCGACGACGTTGCTGTTGTGTTTGGCAAGGTCGATGGCGGCGGCGATCTCGCGCTCGTTGCGGTCGAGATGTTTATCGAGCCATGCGCCGACCGTGACCTTCAGCCCGAATTCGGCTGCGATCGGCGGAACCAGTTCCACGCCGCCGGTGGACGAGTAAAGGCGGATCGCCTTGGTGATTTTGGACAGCTTGCGGAGGTCGTCGCGGATTTTATCAGCGCTCGGAAAGTTGTCGACGTCGGGGTGGGCGCTTCCTTCGAATGGCGCGTAGGAGACGCTCGGCAGCAGGCCGCGGAAATCCGGCGCGGTTTCCTTCTTTTCGAGCAGGCCCCAAAGGGCGGCATGAGCCGCGGCCACACAAATCAGAACGGCGATTACCGCGCGCATCGCAAACCCTTGAGACCGGCATGACAAGACACCGGAGCGGCCCCAGGTCCGGTCATGACGAAGACAAACACCTATACAATCACGCTTTTATATGACGCGCTTTAACATCTGGTATGGCGCCGTGGCGTTTTTATGGGCGCACGCCGATATGCGGTGATTCTGCGCCGCGGCGCAGCAGCAGATTATTTGGCCGGATGAGACTTCGCGGGCGCGGGTGCCGGCGTTGCGGGCGGAGCCGGCGGCGGGAAGTTGCTGTTCTGCGGCTGGGCGGACGGATTGATCCAGCACGCCTGAATCCGCGTGTTCAGCGTATCGGGAATCTTGTTGTCGATGGTCGCGCCGAAGCGGACGAGGCAGCGGAACGTCGCCTGCACATGTCCGCCGGGGCAGCCGAAACGGTCGTAGAGGTCGAGGTGCCGGAAGGCGGTATCGAGGTCGTCGCGCCACATCAGGTTGACCACGCGGCGGCCGAGCCAGACGCATTCCGGATTGCCGGCGGGGCCGTTGATGGCCTTGGCGGCCTCGGCGAACTCGTCGGCCCGCTTCTGCGCGTCACGGTGGTCCTGGGCGGTGGATGCGGGGGGCGCCTTGCTCTGATCCTGAGGCTTTTCATTGCTCTGGGCGTGGGCGGCAGTCAGGCCCGCGGCAAGCAGCAGCGCCGACATGGTTGCGCCACGAAACAGCGTAGTCTTCAGAAGAGCGAAGTGACCCATGGTTTCCCCGATCAGAACCCGTTCGCGCGGGCTTTTGTGTTGAAGAGCCTTCATGTTGAAGGGATGCCCCCTGTTGACGCGCAAATGAGCCCCCAATGCGGCAATCATTCCAGGCACCGGATTCCCATGAAACACAATCGTGACTTTGTCCAGCGCGTCGCGTGGACGCTCCCCGGCAAGGCTGGAATACCATCAAAGTCGGTGGGCAAGGGGCGGCGGCCCTTGGCAGCGCAGGTCCGAGCGGCTAATCGACATCTCGTCGGAGGATGAACACATTTCGTTGCGAACGCCGCTAGCTTTTCTGGTCCTCTCGCTTTGCGTGATCGCCGGGACATGGATCTGGCTCGGCGAGCCGGTGCCGCGGGCGCGCGCGCCGCTCGATCCGGCGCAGAAGCTGGAATGCGTGTCCTACACCCCGTTCCGCGGCGAGCAGAGCCCGCTCGATCCCTCGCTCCATGTGCCGGTGCAGCAGATCGCGCAGGATCTGGCCCAGCTTGCCAAGATCACCAAATGCGTCCGGACCTATTCGGTGGACAGCGGCCTCGACCAGGTTCCGGGCGAGGCGGCGAAGGTCGGGCTGAAGGTCATTCAGGGCATCTGGCTCGGCAGCAACCGTTTCAGGAACAGCCTGCAAATCGACACCGCCGTGGCGCTGGCGAAACGCTATCCCGGCACGATCGAGGCCCTTGTGGTCGGCAACGAGGTGCTGCTGCGCGGCGAGATGACGGCGGCCGATCTGGTCGCGACGATTCGCTACGTCAAATCCCGCGCCGAGAAGACGCCGGTGACTTATGCGGACGTCTGGGAGTTCTGGCTGCGCAACCGCGAGATCTATAACGCGGTCGATTTCGTCACCATCCACATCCTGCCGTACTGGGAAGACTTCCCGGTGCGGGCGAAGTATGCCGCAAGCCACGTCGACCAGATCCGCAAGCGCGTGGCGGTGGCGTTTCCCAACAAGGAAATCCTGATCGGCGAAACCGGCTGGCCGAGCGCCGGCCGCATGCGCGACGGTGCGCTGCCATCGCTGGCCAATCAGGCATTCGTGGTGTCGCAGATTCTCGCGCTGGCAAAGGCCGAGAAATTCCGCGTCAACCTGATCGAGGCGTATGACCAGCCCTGGAAGCGCCAGCTCGAGGGCACTGTCGGCGGCTATTGGGGTCTGTTCAGCAACGAAACCCGGCAGCCGAAATATGTGCCGGGCCAGCCGATCACCAACCATCCGATGTGGAAGTGGCAGATGGGCGGCGGGCTCGCTTTCTGCGTGCTGGTCTATCTGGTGGCGTTTGCGGCATTGCGGCGCAGGCCCTGGCGGCCACGCTGGCCGTCATGGCTGTTCGTGGCGGTCAGCGCCACGGTCGGCGGCGTGCTGGCGGGCTGGGGCGTGGAAAAAGTCCAGATCGAGAGTTTCGGGATCGGCGGCTGGGCCGCCAACAGCGCGCTGCTTGGCGCGGCGCTTCTAACGACGATTCTCGCTGCAATGGCGATGGTGACAGGCCGCTGCCTGCCGACCTTCATCGAACTGATCGGCCCGCGGGAAGATCGCACCGACTCCAAGACGCTGCGCGCGCTCGGCCTCACGCTGGCGGTCGTAGTGGTGCTGGCGACGCAGACGGCGCTGGGCTTCGTGTTCGATCCGCGCTACCGCGACTTCCCCTTCGTGGCGCTGACGATCGCGGCCGTTCCGGCGCTGTTGCTGATGCTGCTGAACGGTCCCTCGCTCAGCGGACGGCGGCCGATCGCGGAAACGACCTTCGCCGTGCTGCTGGCGTTGAGCGTGGTTTACATCGGCTTCAACGAAGGGTCGGCGAACTGGCAGTCGCTGTGGACCTGCGGTGCCTATGCGGTGCTGGCGTTCACGCTGTCGCTGGCGCGGGTCGCGCGAACCCCAGTATCATCAACGCGATAGCGACGCCTGATAAACCGATATTGTAAAGCACGATGCCGAACCCCGCGGCGACGATGCCGGCGGTCAGGGTGACCATCGAAGGCCGGATGACGTGCAGTACCGCGATGACCAGCGCGGCGAGGCCGAAGACATCGTTCTTGAACAAATAGGTGATCATCGCGCGCGTCTTGCAGAGCATGGTCGGCAGGCCGCCGTCGCAGGCGAGCGCAGTCGGTGAAAACTCGATCGCGAAATAGCGCAGATACAGCGCATAGCCGACGCTGAGGAAGCCGACGACCAGCAGCCACTGGACCTGCACCGGGCTCGGGCGGAACGGGCGCTTCTTTTCGATCTCGCGAAACTGGGTCGGATCGCCGGGCGGAAGAGGATCGGCCATGAGGTTCCCTGCAGGTTTCTCAAAGAGGTTTCAGGATCGCGGGCAAAACCTGCGGATCAGCGATTGAAGAACGAGAAGCCGCGGCTCGGTGCCGGCTCCGGGGCAGGCTGTGGTGGCTGCGGCTGCTGCTGTGGCGGTTCTTCTACCCGCTTTTCAGTCTGGGCGCGAGCTTGAGTGCGCTCCTGAGTGCGGGTTTGGCTGCGGGCCTGATGACGGGGCTTCTCCCGTGGAACCCGGGCGCCAAGGGGCGATTCCAGTGCAAGCCGCTGGCCGTCGAACAGCGCGGTTTCGCAGCGATGGCGGCTGGAGATCAGGCTGGCGCAGAGCTTCGCGGCGGCGGCGGCATCATTCAGCGGGCCGGCGACGAGATGAAGGCGAAGGCCGTACCCGTTCTGGCCTTCGCGGACGACGATCAGCGGCTGCAGCGATCCCACGAACTGAGGCACCCTTTTCAGGGCGCCGCGCCAGACGGCCCGCAATCCTTCGACCGAATTGGCCGATCCCAGATCGACGCCGAACTCGGCGGGCTTCACTGTCTTTTCAAGCGAGGCCTCGGTGGCTTCATGGGTGGCCGGTCCGGGCTTGATCGTTTGAGGCTTGGCGGTTTCAGATGTGGGGGGCGCGAGCGAGGCGACGGTGAGGGGGCCGAACACGCCTTCTTCGTGCGGCAGGGGGGCATGCGGCGAAGACGCAGCAAGTGCGGTCGCTGCGGGTTTGATGTCCGGCTTTGAAGGCTCAGGCGCTGCCGCGACTTTTGCCGTCGGCAGAGCCGGCAAATGCGCGGCAACCGTCACCGGCAAATTGACTTCTGGCAGCGTGGGGGCAGCGGCAGGGATGGGCGCTGCGCTCGCCACGATCGCGGGCGTGCCGATGACGGGGGCCGCGCCCGACTTCGGCCATGAGGTGGAGGAGGGTTTCGCCAGCGCGCCGGTCACGGAATCGAGGCTCTGCTCGACCACGGTGACGCGCGCGAACAGCCGGTCGCGGTCGTTGTTGAGCGTATCGATGGCGGCGGACAGACGCCGGTCTTCGGTCTTTGTCTCGCGCGCGATGGCCTGCAGCTGCTGGCTCTGGCGCGACACTTCGACCATGCGTTCGTGCTCGCGGCCGCTGGAATAGTGCAGCACCATCATCGCGCCCGCGACGGCGAGGATCGTGGCCGCGCCCCATGACCCGAGACGCCAGACCGCGCGGCGGTCGAACTCTTCCTCCTCGGCGAAAAGGCGAGACATCCAGCCGCCGGAATCGGCGTCGTCGACGATCTGATCGAGCTTGGCGCGATCATTCCGCATGGTCAGGTAACAGCCCCCGCGATTCCCCCACGAATCATCCTTACAATTTTAACAGGAACATCTGCCGGATGCGCGCCGCTCCCCGATTCAGCCTGATTTGTACCCTGCCGGTGAATTCCATCCCGCCCGGAAAGGCTCTATGACAACCGCACCCGCGCCGTTTCGAGTCTGGAATGGCTCCCTACCGTGATCCCAGGACGCCCATGACCGACCGATCGAGCCTCACCCTTGTCCTTGCCGCCGGCGAGGGAACGCGGATGCGCTCCACGCTGCCGAAGGTGCTGCACGAGGTCGCGGGACGCTCGTTGCTCGCCAATGTGCTGCTGGCCGCACCCGCAGGCAAGCACGATCGTCTCGCAGTCGTCGTCGGCCCGGACCATCAGGCGGTGGCGGACGAGGCGCGCAAGCTGCGGCCGCAGGCGCAGGTGTTCGTCCAGAGCGAGCGCAAGGGTACCGCCCATGCGGTGCTGGCGGCACGCGCGGCCCTCACTGAGGGCGCGGACGATCTTCTGATCGTGTTCGGCGACACCCCGCTCGTCACCGCCGAAACGTTTGCCCGTCTGCGCGCGGCGCTGGCAGGCAACGTGGCGATGGCGGTGCTCGGCTTCCGCGCCAAAGACCCGACCGGCTATGGCCGCCTGCTGGTCGAAGGCGATCAGCTGGTTGCGATCCGCGAGCAGGCCGACGCCTCCGAGGCCGAGCGTAAGGTCGATCTGTGCAACGCGGGCATGATGGCATTCGCGGGCAAGACCGCGCTGCAAATTCTCGACCGGATCGGCAATGCGAACAGCAAGGGCGAATACTATCTGACAGATGCGGTCGGCATCGCGCGCGAGATGGGATTGCGCGCCACCGTGATCGAAACCCATGAGGATGAAGTGCGCGGCATCAACACCAAGACCCAGCTGGCTGAGGCCGAGAGCGTGATGCAGCAGCGGCTGCGGCGCGAGGCGATGGAGGCGGGCGTCACGCTGGTCGCGCCGGAGACGGTGTTTCTCTCAAGCGACACCAGCTTCGGGCGCGATGTGGTGATCGAGCCGTTCGTGGTGATCGGCCCCGGCGTTGCCATCGCTGACGGCGCGGTGATCCATTCGTTCTCGCATGTGACGCAATCCTCCATCGGCAAGAAGGTGTCGATCGGGCCCTATGCGCGCATCCGTCCCGGCACGATGCTGGGCGAAGGCGTGCGCATCGGCAATTTCGTCGAGACGAAAGCGGCGGTGCTGGAGAGCGGCGTCAAGGTCAACCACCTCTCTTACATCGGCGATGCCCATGTCGGCACCAACGCCAACATCGGCGCGGGCACGATCATGTGCAACTACGACGGCTTCGACAAACACCGCACCGAGGTGGGCGCGGGCGCATTCGTCGGCTCGAATTCCTCGCTGGTCGCGCCTGTGAAAATTGGCGCGGGCTCCTATATCGGCTCTGGCTCCGTCATCACCCGCGAGGTGCCTGAGGATGCGCTGGTGGTCGAGCGCAACGAGCAGGTGACGCGGCCGGGCTGGGCCAAGCGTTACCGCGAGCGAAAGACGGATGCGAAAAAGAAGGACTGATGCGAAAAAGACCGGGACGTGACGGCTTTTTCATCAAACGCCCGGCTGGCGGGCGTTAATCATGAATCGGATGTGGGAATTCGCAACAATTCTTGAGCCGCGGTTCGTGCGATACTTGGCTATGAGATTTCCTCTTTTCGATCGTCGAGGGGCATAAAACCGCATGTGCGGCATTGTCGGAATTTTGGGCCGCCAGCCTGTGGCGGACCTGCTGGTGGATTCGCTGAAACGGCTGGAATATCGCGGTTACGATTCCGCGGGCGTCGCCACGCTGGAAGGTGCGCATATCGAGCGCCGCCGGGCCGAGGGCAAGCTGAAGAATCTCGAAGCGCGGCTGAAATCATCGCCGCTGCTCGGGCGTGTCGGCATCGGCCACACCCGCTGGGCGACCCACGGCAAGCCGACCGAGAACAACGCGCATCCGCACGAACTGCGGGCCGAGCTGGAAAAGCAGGGCGCGACCTTCGACAGCGAGACCGACACTGAAGTTGTCGCCCATCTCGTCAATTCGTATCTCGCCAAGGGCTTCTCGCCGCAGGATGCGGTGAAGGAGGCGTTGCCGAAGCTGCGCGGCGCGTTCGCGCTCGGCTTCGTGTTCGAAGGCCACGACGATCTGATGATCGGCGCGCGCAAGGGCTCGCCGCTGGCCATCGGTTACGGCGATGGCGAGATGTATCTCGGCTCCGACGCGATTGCGCTGGCGCCTTTCACCGACGACATCAGCTATCTCGAGGATGGGGATTGGGCGGTGCTGACGCGCCAGGGCGCGAGCGTGTTCAACGAGAAAAACGAGCCGGTGAAGCGCGACGTGCTGAAATCCGGCGCATCGACCTTCATGGTGGACAAGGCCAACTACCGTCACTTCATGGCCAAGGAAATCCACGAGCAGCCGGAGGTCGTCGGCCATACGCTGGCGCGCTATGTCGACATGGCGACGGATCAGGTGTCGCTGCCCGCGAAACTGCCGTTCGATTTCGCCAAGATCGGCCGGGTGTCGATCACGGCCTGCGGCACCGCGAGCTATGCGGGCTTCGTCGCCAAATACTGGTTCGAGCGGTTTGCGCGGCTGCCGGTCGAACTCGATGTGGCGTCGGAATTCCGTTACCGCGAAGCGCCGCTGCGCAAAGGCGACCTTGCGATCTTTATTTCGCAATCAGGCGAGACCGCCGACACGCTGGCGGCGCTGCGCTACGCCAAGGCGCAAGGCCTGCACACGATTTCCGTCGTCAACGTCACCACCTCGACGATTGCGCGTGAAAGCGAAACGGTGCTGCCGACGCTGGCGGGTCCCGAAATCGGCGTTGCTTCCACCAAGGCGTTCACCTGCCAGCTGATGGTGCTGGCGGCGCTCGCGGTCGCGGCGGGCAAGGCGCGTGGCGAACTCGCCGCCGAGGATGAAACCAAGCTGGTTCACGCGCTGGTGGAAGTGCCGCGCCTGATGAGTGCCGCGCTTTCGCTGGAGCCGCAGATCGAGAAGCTCGCGCGCGACATCGCCAAGGCGCAGGACGTGCTCTATCTCGGACGCGGGACGAGCTATCCGCTGGCGCTGGAAGGCGCGCTCAAGCTCAAGGAAATCTCCTACATCCACGCCGAAGGCTACGCCGCGGGCGAACTCAAGCATGGCCCCATCGCGCTGATCGACGAGAAGATGCCGGTGGTGGTGATCGCGCCTTATGACCGGGTGTTCGAGAAGACTGTTTCCAACATGCAGGAGGTTGCCGCGCGCGGCGGCCGGATCGTTCTGATGACGGATGCGCAGGGGGCTCGCGAGGCAACCGTGCAATCGCTGGAAACTATCGTATTGCCCGACATGCCGGCGACCGTGACGCCGCTCGTCTATGCGGTGCCGGTGCAACTCCTGGCCTATCATACGGCCGTCATCATGGGCACCGACGTCGACCAGCCGCGGAACCTGGCAAAATCCGTCACGGTCGAATGACAAACTGACGCAGACGGGCCGGGGATTTTAAGGCTTCTGCAACCATGGTCGCGGTGCCTTTCTCCGGCAGGCCCTTGCGTGGCGCGCGGTTGGGGCGATACGGATAGGTCATGACAGATAAAGCTCCCAAGAAGATTCCGGGCGACCTCGCGGGCGGACCAGATGTTCCGCGCGGCCTGATGGCGCGCCTGCGCAATTATTTTCTGACAGGCCTGATCGTTGCCGGTCCGATCGCGATCACCTTTTATCTGACGTGGTGGTTCGTCACTTGGGTGGACAATATGGTCCGCCCGTTCGTGCCGATCGATTACCGCCCGGAAACCTATCTGCCATGGGGCATTCCCGGCTCCGGCCTGATCGTCGCGGTGGTTGCGCTGACGCTGCTCGGCTTCTTCGCCGCGAACCTGATCGGCCGCCAGCTTGTGGCGCTCGGCGAAACCATTCTCGGCCACATGCCGGTGGTGCGCGCGATCTATCGCGGCCTCAAGCAGGTGTTCGAGACCATCTTTTCCAGCAACGGTTCTGGCCTGCGCAAGGTTGGCCTCGTGGAGTTTCCCTCGCCCGGCATGTGGTCGGTGGTGCTGATCTCGCACGCGCCGAACGAGCAGATGTCGAATGCACTTCCCGGCGAGGAGGAGCATGTGGCGGTGTTCCTGCCGTGCGCGCCGAACCCGACCACTGGCTTTTTCTTCTACGTGCCGAAGAGCAAGCTGATCGAGGTCGACATCAGCGCCGAGGATGCGGCGACGCTCATCATGTCGGCGGGCGTGGTGCAGCCCGGCGGCAACGACGCGCAGAAGAAAATCACCGCGCTCGCCGAAATGGCGCAGGCGGCGAATGCCGCCAATGCGGCGAAGGTTTCCAGCCCGGCGAAGGTCGAGTAATTGCCTCGCAAGGACAAGCGGGCGGACTTGCACAGCGAGCAAGCCGGGCAAGGCAAGGCCGTCACCACCTCGACGCTCGTCTGGATCGTCGTCCTCATCAGCATTGTCGTGACGATCGTGACCGAACTTCGGGTGGCTGGCCATGGCAGCCTGTTGGTGTCGGCCGTCACGGCTTACGCCGCATTCTTCCTGAACATTGCATGTTCGGGTTTCGGATTCCGGACACCGCAGCGGATGTGGTGGATCGCGAATGTCGGGGTGAGCGTCCTGACCATGTCATTCATCGGCGCGCCGACCGTTCCGAGCGCGCTCTGGACCGCAGGGCGGGTCTTGCTCGCACGACTGTCGGTGTGAGCGCAGCTAACCGGCGCCGATCAGCGGGATCGCTTCGTCGCGCTCGAACAGATAGAGCAGGCAACGCAGCGCCTCGCCGCGCTCGCCTTCGAGCTTTGTATTATCCTGCATGATGCGCAGTGCCTCGTCGCGCGCCTGTGCGACTAGGCCGCCGTGGATTTCGGGCCGCGCAATACGGAAGCCGGGCAGGCCGCTCTGGCGGGTGCCGAGCACGTCGCCTTCGCCACGAAGGCGTAAATCCTCTTCCGCGATCCGGAATCCATCCGTTGTTTCGCGAATGACGCGCAGCCGCTCCGTGGCGATCTCTCCCGCTGGCTCGTGATAGAGCAGGATGCAGGTCGAGGCTTCATGGCCGCGCCCGATGCGCCCGCGCAACTGATGCAGTTGAGAGAGGCCGAACCGTTCGGCGTTCTCGATCACCATGATGGTGGCTTCCGGCACATCGACGCCGACTTCCACCACCGTGGTCGCGACAAGCAGTTGCGTCTCGCCGGAGGCAAAGCGCGCCATGGCGGCGTCTTTCTCCTTCGGTTTCATCTGGCCGTGAACGAGGCCGACGGTGTCACCGAATTTCTTTTGCAGGCTTTCGAACCTCTGGGTGGCATCGACAAGGGACAGGGCGGTTTCGGCGTCGGACTCCTCGACCAGCGGACAGATCCAGTAGATGCGCTTGCCCGCATCGAGTGCGCGCCCGAGCGCGTCGATGATCTCGCCGAGGCGGCTGTTCGGCACCACGCGGGTATCGATCGGCTGCCGTCCGGCGGGCTTCTCGCGCAACTCCGAGATGTCCATGTCGCCGAAATAAGTCATCACCAGCGTGCGCGGGATCGGCGTGGCACTCAGCACCAGCATATCGACCGCTTCGCCCTTGCCGGTAAGCAGGAGGCGTTCGCGCACGCCGAAACGGTGTTGTTCGTCCACGATGGCGAGCGCAAGAGACTTGAAGATGACTTCGTCCTGGATCAGCGCATGGGTACCGACCAGAAGATCGATTTCGCCATTCGCCAACCGTTCGAGAATGTCGCGGCGCTCCTTGCCCTTGTCGCGTCCGGTGAGAATGGCGACGCGCAGGCCCGCGCGCTCCGCGAGCGGCGCGATGGTGGCGATGTGCTGGCGTGCGAGGATTTCGGTCGGCGCCATCAGCGCCGATTGTCGGCCTTCTTCCGCGACGGCTGCGGCGGCAAGCAGCGCCACCACGGTCTTGCCCGAGCCGACGTCACCCTGCAGCAGCCGCAGCATCCGCAGCGGCTTGCCGAGATCCTCGGCGATGGCGCGCGCGGCGTCCTGCTGCGAAGGCGTGAGCGCGAAGGGCAATGCATCGATGATCTTGGCACGCAGATGCCCGTCGCCGGCATGGCGCGTGCCTGCGGGCCGCCGCAATTGCGCGCGCACCAGTGCCAGCGCGAGCTGGTTGGCGAGCAGTTCGTCGAACGCAAGCCGCGACCAGAACGGGCCATCGGGCAGAATGTCGGTGATCTCTTGGGGCTGATGGATGCGATGCAGGGCTGCGGAAAAATCGGGGAAGGAACAGCGCCGCACCACCTCCGGACTGATCCATTCCGGCAGTTGTGGCAGCTTGGTCAGCGCCTGCGCCACCGCGCGCCGCACCGAGCCGATCGCGAGCCCTTCGGTCAGCGGATAGACCGGATCGATGCCGGACAGTTTTGCAAAGCCTTCCTCATCGACCACGCGATCCGGATGCACCATCTGCAGCGTGCCGTCGAACAGCTGCACGGTGCCGGAGACGTAACGCACCTCGCCGACCGGCAAGAGCTTGTCGAGATAGCCGCCCTGCGGGCGGAAATAGGTCAGCATCACGGTGCCGGTATCGTCGCTTGCGAAGACCGTGTAGGGCGCGCGGGAGCGGCCGGGCGGCGGCGCGCGATGCCGGTCCACGGTCACCTTCAGCGTCACTACCGTGCCGGGCACGGCGTCGCGGATGTCCGGCTGCGCGCGGCGGTCGATCACGTTGGACGGCAGGTGCAGCAGCAGGTCGACGATGCGCGGTGTCTCGCTGCGGTCGAGCAGATAGCGGAACAGCTTGTCCTGCTTCGGCCCGACGCCAGCAAGGCTCGTGACCGGCGCGAACAAGGGATTGAGGATGGGAGGGCGCATGAGGCTCTGGCGTGATCTATTCTAGGGGAATCATATCACGACTGCCGTCGTCCCCGCGCAGGCGGGGACCCAGAAATTGGGTTCAAAGAAAGAGCTGCCCCTCGCTTTCGCGGGGGCGACAAATCGAACGATCGTCGCTATATCAACCTCGCCCGGCACGTCCGGGCTTTTGGCGTTCACGAAAGGCAGAAAATGTCCGCTTCCACCCGTTCCAGCGATGGCCTCGACGATCGCCGCAAGCGGCTTCTGTTCCGCTGCTGGCACCGGGGTACCAAGGAGATGGATTACATCTTTGGGCGCTTTGCCGACGTGCATATTGCCGATCTCAGCGAAGATGAGGTCGCCGATTTCGAGCGGCTGATCGATCTGCCCGATCCCGACCTCTACAACGCCTTCAACGACAAGACGCCGCTCGCGCCTGCCTATGCCGACGGGATTTTTCGCCGCATCAAGGCTTTCGCCGACGCCGGATCGTCCGCATGAAGTCACCCGTCCGCTCGCCGGCCGCGCTGCTAGCGCCCGGCCGAGCTCTGACTCTCGCCAATGCTGCCGAAGGCGCGGAGGGGCTGATCGTCTCCGACCTCGCCCGCGCTGTGGCCGCGCGCAAGGACGCGCCCGCCGTCAGCCTCGCGGTGCTGTGCCGTGACGGCGCGCGGATGGCACAACTCGCCCGCGCGCTCGAATTCTTCGCGCCCGATGTCGAGGTGATGCAGTTTCCGGGCTGGGATTGCCAGCCGTATGATCGCGTCTCGCCGCATGGCGGCATTCTGGCGCAGCGCCTGACCACGCTGGCGCGGTTGTCGCGTCTCGCGGGCGGCGGCGACAAGCCGCTCGTCGTGCTCACCAGCGTCAATGCCGTCGTGCAGCGCGTGCCCGCGCGCGACGCGATGGCGGCGCAGGCGTTGTCGGTCGCGCCCGGTCATCGCGTGCCGATGGATTCGATCACGGCTTGGCTCGAACATAATGGCTACAGCCGCACCTCGACGGTGCGCGAACCGGGCGAATATGCCGTGCGCGGCGGCATCCTCGATCTGTTTCCGGCGGGTCTCGACCAGCCGGTGCGGTTCGATTTCTTCGGCGATACGCTGGAATCGATCCGCACGTTTGACGCCGAGACGCAACGCACGCTGCTCGATATGCGCGCGCTTGATCTCGTGCCGGTGTCCGAGTTTCAGCTGACGACGGAATCCATCCGCCGTTTCCGCATGGGCTATGTCGCGCAGTTCGGCGCGCCGGATCGTGACGATCAGCTTTATGAAGCCGTCAGCGAAGGCCGCCGCCACCCCGGCATGGAGCACTGGCAGCCGCTGTTCGTCGAAAAAATGGACACGCTGTTCGATTATCTCCACGGCACGCCGTTCGCGATCGAATCGCAGGCCGAGGATGCGGTGCGCGAGCGCTACAAGCAGATCGGCGATTATTACGAGGCACGGCGGGAGGCGATGGAGCATCCTGGCGGCGGCGCGATCTACAAGCCGTTGCCGCCGGACAAGCTCTATCTCACCGAAGCTGAGTGGAACGAGAAGCTGGCCGCGCAGGCGCTGGCGCGCATGACGCCGTTCGCGATGCCGGAAGGCGATGCTGTCATCGACATCGGCGCGCGGCAGGGGCGGGATTTTGCCCCCGAGCGCGCGGATACAACCGTCAACGTGTTCGAGTCCGTTGTCGCTCACATCAACAGTCTGCATGTCGAGCGCAAGAAGGTCGTGGTCGCGCTGTGGAGCGAGGGCTCGCGCGAGCGCATGGCCAGCATGCTCAAGGATCACAAGCTCGTCGCTCTCACCAATGTCAACACCTGGCGCATGGTGCAGGCGACGCCGCGCAACGAGACCATGCTCGCGGTGGTCGGCCTTGAATCCGGTTTCGAGACAGAGAGCATCGCGGTCATCACCGAGCAGGACATCCTTGGTGATCGTCTGGTGCGCGCGCGCAAGTCGAGCCGCAAGGTCGAGAATTTCATTTCCGAGGTGACGTCGCTGGCGACCGGCGATCTCGTGGTGCATGTCGAGCACGGCATCGGCCGTTACATCGGGCTGCAGGCGCTGGAAGTCTCCGGCGCGCCGCACGATTGTCTGGAACTGCATTACGCCAATAACGCAAAACTCTATCTGCCGGTCGAGAATATCGAATTGCTGTCGCGCTACGGCTCCGAGCAAGGTGGCGTCGAGTTGGATCGCCTCGGAGGCGGCGGCTGGCAGGCGCGGAAAGCAAAACTCAAGAACCGCATCCGCGAAATCGCGGGCGACCTCATCAAGATCGCGGCCGAACGTCAGTTGCACGAGGCGCCGAAATTCCCGGTGCATCAGGGGCTGTACGACGAATTCTGCGCCCGCTTTCCGCATGACGAAACCGAAGACCAACTCGGCGCCATTACGGCCTCGCTTGACGATCTCAATGCCGGAAAGCCAATGGATCGCCTGGTCTGCGGCGATGTCGGTTTCGGCAAGACCGAAGTGGCATTGCGCACGGCGTTCGCCGTGGCGCTGGAGGGGCGGCAGGTCGCGGTGGTGGTGCCGACCACGCTGCTCGCGCGCCAGCACGCGAAGAATTTCACGGAGCGGTTTCGTGGTTTCCCGGTCAAGGTCGCGCAGGCCTCGCGTCTCGTCACTGCCAAGGAATTGCGTGAGACCAAGAAGAGGATGGCGGAGGGCGGTGTCGATATTGTCGTCGGCACCCACGCGCTGCTCGGCAAGAGCATCAAGTTCAAGAACCTCGGCCTCATCATCGTGGACGAGGAGCAGCATTTCGGCGTCTCGCACAAGGAACGGCTGAAGCAGCTGCGCGCCGAGGTGCATGTGCTGACGCTGTCGGCGACGCCGATCCCGCGCACGCTGCAACTGGCGCTGACTGGCGTGCGCGATCTGTCGATCATCGCCTCGCCGCCGGTCGATCGTCTCGCGGTCCGCACCTTCGTCGCTCCGTTCGATGCGTTGATGATCCGCGAGGCATTGCTGCGCGAGCGTTATCGCGGCGGGCAGGCGTTCTATGTCTGCCCGCGTATCGACGATCTCGCGGAAGCCAAGGATTTCCTCGACAAGAACGTGCCGGAGATGAAGGTCGCTGTTGCGCACGGCCAGATGCCGCCAACGGTGATCGAGGACATCATGTCGGCGTTCTACGACGGCAAGTTCGACATCCTGTTGTCGACCACCATTGTCGAATCCGGCCTCGACATTCCGAATGCCAATACATTGATCGTTCATCGCGCCGACATGTTCGGCCTGGCGCAGCTTTATCAGTTGCGCGGCCGCGTCGGGCGCTCGAAGTTGCGCGCCTATGCGCTGTTCACGCTGCCCGCGAAACGCCAGATCACGGCGCAGGCCGAGCGCCGCCTGAAAGTGCTGCAATCGCTGGAAAACCTCGGCGCGGGTTTCCAACTGGCTTCGCACGATCTCGACATTCGCGGCGCCGGCAATCTGCTCGGCGAGGAGCAGTCCGGCCACATCAAGGAAGTTGGTTTCGAGCTTTACCAGCAGATGCTGGAGGAGGAGATCCTCAATCTTAAGGCCGGCATCTCTGCGCCCGCCGAGGATCGCTGGTCGCCGCAGATCACGCTCGGCATGCCGGTGCTTATTCCCGAGGATTATGTTGCCGACCTCGCGGTGCGGCTGTCACTCTACCGGCGGCTGGCCGATCTGGAAACCGACGACGAGATTGCCGATTTCGGCGCGGAAATGCGCGACCGTTTCGGGCCGCTGCCGGACGAGGTGCGTTTCCTGTTCAAGCTCGCGTCGATCAAGAACTATTGCCGCCGCGCCAACATCGAGAAGCTCGATGCGGGGCCGAAGGGCGCATCCATCAGCTTCCGTAACAACAGCTTCGCGGAGCCGGAGCGGCTGGTCTATTTCATCCGGCAATACGGGCAGGCCGCAAAGGTGCGGCCCGACATGAAGGTGGTGTTCCTGCAGGAGTGGGCGACACCCGAAGACCGTATGGAAGGCGTAACCGACATCCTTCGTCAGTTGGCCAATCTCGCGGAAGGCCGCAAGGCGGCATGAGCCTCTCGTCATTGCGAGGAGCAAAGCGACGAAGCAATCCAGCTTAAGTTCTGGATTGCTTCGCTTCGCTCGCAATGACGGCTAACGCGTAGCCGTTTTTTTGAGAGGCTAGATTAGCCAGTGGTCGGGTACTTGAACTCCGGCGCGGCCTTGAGCGCCTCCTTCGTAGTGTTCATCGTCGCCTTCCACTTCTTGGAAGACTGATCGTAGCTCACATGCACTGAAGCGGGTGCGACGGCGACATAGTGCTCGCCCATGCCGAGGAACCCGCCGACCGAGATGATGAGCGCCTGCACCTGATTGTCCTTGGTGATGGCGATGTCTGAAATCTCGCCGATCGATTCATTGTTCTGGTTGTAGACGTTCAGGCCCTTCAGCTTGGAGGTGAACATCTCGTCGCTGGAAACCCGCGCGAAAGTGGGGGTCGATGACTGCGCACTGCCGGTGGTCGCCGCAGGCGCGGGCGATGTCGTCGCCGGACTCATCGTCGATTGTGCGAAAGCCGGTGCGGCGATCAGGGCAGCGGTAAGACCAAGCAATACAGTTTTCTTCATGGAGAACCTCCTCAATTCGATTGACGAGGGCCCAATGCGGAAGATTTGTGTACGTTCCGTGCCGGAATTTGGTTTTAAGACGCGGCTTGCGCTTCGGATAAACGCAGGCGCGCGAGCAGTGACGATTCGGAATCGTTCGGCAGCAGCGACGTGACGGCGACATCGGACGTCAGCCTCCCGTTCGGCTTCGGTCCGACGGCGGTTTGTTTGAGAACGCTCGCAAGCCGCCGCGCGATGGAACGTGCATCGACGATGCTCGTTCCGGCGAACACAACAACGATGGTTCCATCGCTCTGTAATGTTCCAAAGTCCATGCGCCGCATCAACTGGCTGACAATGCGCGCCGCGTCGAAGCGTGAACGCTCGCTATGCGTGGAGAGGGTGAAGCTCGCGACCGACAGGCCTGCGCCCTGTGCGTGAGCGTCTTCGATCGAGCGCGACAGATCGCGGCTGAAAGCGGCTTCGGTCAGAAGGCCCGTGCGCGGATCGAGCAGGCCGCCGGCCTCGATCGAACGCGCGGCCCGCTGCAGCCGCGCTTCGAGCGCGCGCTGTCGGATCAACGGAGCCGCGATTGCGACGATGCCTGCGGCATCCGCCGAGACGATTTCGAGATTGGGAAGATCGAACGGGTGGGGTGGCATCGGCGCGCCGGACACGACCACCGGGAGATTGCGGTGACGGGAATCTTCCGACAACACCTGCAGGAAGGCTTCGACGACGCGCGGGGTAAATCCGCCGCCGATCACGATGCCGTCGAGCGATCGTGCGTTCAGATGCTTGGCGGCCTGTTCAATGCTGAGCGCGCCGACAATGCCCATCCGTTCGCCCAGCGCCACGGAAAGCGCGGGGAACGAACCGCCGCGCCCGGCCAGCAGCACGGTCGCGTCCTGTAGTGGATCGTCGGTCGGCATCTGCAATTCAGTCAATCTCGTATCGCGAGCGCGCCGCAGAACCGTTGCGTGAAGGGCGCGCAGCCGAAGCGCAGCGTTCAGGCGCGCAGCCAGCCGATGTGCGCCGCGCCCGCCGATCTCCGTCAGCGGCAGCGCGTTGCGGGGCAACGGCACGCTTCCCGGATCGACTGCGATCAGCGGAGCATAGGGGCTCAAGGTCTCGACGCGGCGGGCGAGGTCTTCGAGCGCGGCAGGTTCATACGGCCCTGCCACGATCACCGCGCATGGATGCACCCGCGCGATCGCAGCGGCGGCCTCCTGCCATGTGCTGTCCACGGCGGGAAAAATCTTCGCCGCCGACAGCGCCTTGTGGAGCGGCGCATAGGTTTCGTTGGAGACGACGACGATGGGGCCGGGCTGGGACATCTTGAACTCAGGTCACAAAAACAGCCGTCATTCTACCGGAGGCGGCCTTAATGCGCCGTCAACGCCAGCAACCAGGAATTCTAAAAATGTAATGAATACTTACGCTTGCCGCTCGCGCTGGCGGAAAGCTTCCGTCATTAGCGGATTGAGCCCCAGTTCGGCCAGCGCGCCGCGCGCGCGGGCATTCTCGCTGGAACGGCCGGCAAGGCGGAAGCCGTTGATCGGATCCGGTAGCGCCATCATCACCGTGCCGGGCGACAGCCTGCGCGCCCATTGCTCGAGGTCGTCCTCGCGGAAGCGATAGCCGCCGACATTGGCGATGCCGGCGGGCGTGCCGGTCAGCGTGATGTGGCCCTCCGGGTTCGCGCGCTTGGCGGGATAGCCGGTGTCGACATAGTCGATGCTGGGCTCTGCCTTCATCAGGGACGTATCGGCCTTTGGCGGCGGACGGTAGGCGGCGAGCGCCACCATCGGGCCGCGCAATCCGAGCGTGCCTTTCGGTGTGAGCAACAGCTCGCCCGCGCGGGCGGCGTCGTGATGGGTGAGCGTCACCGGAGCCGCTGTGCCGTCCTCCTGACGCTTGAGCGCGAACAGGCCCATCTCCCCGAACAGATAGACGTCGGTGAGCACCGCTGGCGTGGCTTTCCAGTCCGGGCTCGCCGAGACGCGCTCCGGCGTCCGCCACAGCCCGATGATATGGCGCAGCGAGGGCAGCGCGTCGATGGCGGAGGATTCCGACATTCTTAATGCAAGCTCGGCGGGCGCGATCAGCGTGTCGCAATTTCCCGCGCGGATCTGTTCGGCCAGCACCTGCGGGTCGAACGGATGATGCAGGTGCAGCGAGCCGCCGCTCAACAGCCACAACACCACGGAGGAGGTGAGTCCGGCAAAAGACGACAGCAGCGCCGTCGAGATGATCTGCGCCGAGGATGGCAGGGCGCTTTCCATGTAGATCGCAAGCCCGCCCGCGATGAGATTCACATGGCTGCGCGGCACGGCCACCATGCCGTTGCGGGTGATGTCAAACGAGGCGACGGCGGCCTTGCGCGCGTTGATCGACAGATTGGGCGCGAAGGATTCCCTCTGCCGCCAGTCGAGCGGTGTCATGCCGTCAGGCAATTCGCTGCCGAACCCCATCACATGCCGGATCGAGAATGCTTCGGCGGCGGCGTTCATCGCAAGGTCGGCGTGGTCGATCAGCTCGATCCGGCCGCTGGTGACGATGGCCCGCGCGCCGACGCGGTTCAGCGCCTCGGCCAGTTCCGCCTGCCGCCAGAGCTGCGGCAGCAGCGCCACCACGAGGCCCGCGCGCCATGCGGCCAGCAGCGTCAGCGGAAATTCGACGGTGTTGGGCAGTTGCACCGCGACGATGGCCCCGGCCGGAAGGCCCGCGCGGATGAACTGGGAGGACAGCGAGGCGACGGCGGCTTCGGCCTGCGCGTAGGTGAGTTCGACGGGCTCTTCGCCGGTGATGCGGCGCTTGTTCGGCGGATCGCTCAGGGCGAGCACATGCGGCGTGCGCTCGGCGGTGCGCGAGAACAGGTCGTACAGCGTCGGGGACCTGTCCGGCATCGATACGCTGGTGTCGGGGGTGTCCGTCGCGTCGGTCACGGAGTCTGTTTCTGCATGTTGAACCACCACGTTTCCGGAAGGTAACCGGAAAACGCAGTATGGGAAGGAGATTTTATACGATTCCAGCGCGCGATCCATTGCGCCGGTGCGTTGTACAAGGGAATTGCATAGGACCCGGACATCAGGAGGCGGTCGAGCGCGCGCACCGCATCGACGAAGTCCGGCCGCTGCCGTGCCTCCAGCATGGCGCCAATCGCCGCGTCGATGGCGGGATCGCGGGCGCCCATGTAATTGCGGGTGCCCGGCGTGTCGGCGGCCTGCGAGCCCCAGTAGAACGCCTGCTCATTGCCGGGCGACAGCGACTGGTCCCAGCGGTTCTGGATCATGTCGAAATCGTAGGCGAGGCGGCGCTGATCGAACTGCACGGCATCGACCACGCGCACCGAAACCTCGATACCCGCGCGTTTGAGGTCGCGCGAATAGGCCAGCGCGATCCGCTCCTGGTCGCGGGTGCTGACGAGAATTTCAAAAGTCAGCGGCTGGCCGGTTTTCCGATTGCGCAGGTGCGTGCCCTTGAACTCGTAACCGGCCTGCTCCAGCAGCGTCAGCGACGCGCGCAGCGCCTTGCGGTCGCGCCCGGAGCCGTCCGTGACCGGCAGGCGGTAGCGTCCGTCCATGATGTCGGGCCGCACGCTCGCGGCATAGGGCGCGAGGATTTCGCTCTCACGGGCGGAGGCCGGGCGGCCTTCGGCGGACAGTTCCGAGCCCGCGAAATAGCTCGGCGAGCGGGTGTAGAGGCCGAAGAAGTAGTTGCGGTTGATCCATTCGAAATCGAACAGCAGCGTCAGCGCCTGCCGCACCCGGATGTCGGCGAAGACCGGACGGCGGGTATTGAACACCAGAAACTCCGACGTGCGCGGCGTGCCGGTCTTGATCGTGTCGCGGGTCACCTCGCCATTGCGGGCGGCGGGGAAGTCGTAGCCCTCGTGCCAGCGCAGCGGCTCGGTCTCATTGCGGAAATCGTACAGCCCGCGCTTGAACGCCTCGAACGCGCCATTCGCCTCGCGGTAGAAGTCGAGCCGGACCTCATCGAAATTCCACAGCCCCCGGTTCACCGGCAGGTCGCGGCCCCAATAGTCCGGGTTGCGCGTCAGGGTGACGCTCGCGCCGGGGCGAACATCGGTGACGCGATAGGGCCCGGAGCCGAGCGGGGCGGTCATCGAGGTGTCCTCGAAGGTATCCACGTTGACGGCCTTTTGCGAGAACACCGGCATCAGTCCGAGGATCAGCGGCAGTTCGCGGTCGGCCTCGCCGCCGAAATCGAAACGGATGGTCTGCGCATCGAGAACGCGCGCTTCCTTCACCTTGGAATAATACAGCCGGTGGTTGGGGCGGCCGTGGTCCCGCATCAACTGCCAGGAGAACAGCACATCCTGTGCGGTGACTGGCGTGCCATCCGAGAATCGTGCCGCCGAATTGATGTGGAAGGCGACGTAGCTGCGGGCATCGTCGGTCTCGATGCGGTCGGCGAGCAGGCCGTAAAGCGAGAACGGCTCGTCGTTGTTGCGCGCCATCAGGCTCTCGACCACGTAGCCGCGGATCTGCTGCACCGCGATGCCCCTGACGATGAACGGGTTGAGGCTGTCGAAAGTACCGAGCAGTCCCCAGTTCAGACGGTCACCTTTTGGAGCATTTGGATTGGCATAGGCGAAGTTTTTAAAGTCATCTGTGAGCGCCGGTTTGCCGTGCATGGCAATCGCGGGAGCCCATTCGGCCCGCGCCGGCGGGCTCACGAGCATCGCGGCGAAGGCTGCGGCAAGCGACAGCACGAGACGGAGGGGCGAAAGGGCAGTCATCCGGTCCCGGTTCCTTGCGATTCGCGGGCGACGACGGCAAGCTATCACGATGTTTTCGAGACGAATTCCGGTGGGGGTTGGAAAACCAAAAATCATTGTCGGCATTGATCTTTCTGTCTGCCGTTGTATGAAGGCGGGCGATTTCGATCAGTCGCGTGCGGTGTCACGCATCCGCCTTAATTGGCTCCGAGACAGCGCCCCATTGGCGACGCCCTCGGCAAGAGTGGCGGCGCTTAGTCAGAAAGGGTTTTCACTATGAATTTCCGTAACTTGGCCGCGCAGGCCACGCCGCGCGGACGGAGGTTCGCCGCAGCATTTCTGGCCGCCGCGGCCATGATCGCTATGCCGGTGGCCGATGCCAGCGCGCAGGCCCAGCCGGCCGCCAAGGGCAAGGCTGCGCCGAAAGCGGCCCCGAAGGCCGCGCCTGCCCAGCCGCAGCAGCCCGCACATCCGCCGGAGCAGCAGGTTCAGCTGATTTATGGCCAGTGGACGAAGTTCTGTCTCAAGGGGCAGGACGCCAATGCGAAGCAGGTTTGCTTCACCGGCAAGGACGGCCGCATCGAATCCGGCCAGCCCGTCATCGCCGCTGTCATCATCGAGCCGGAAGGCGAGCCGAAGAAGATTTTGCGCGTGACGCTGCCGCTCGGCATGCAGCTCGCCTACGGCACCCGCATCGTCGTCGACAGCAACCCGCCGCTGCAGAGCCCCTATGTGATCTGCTTCGCCAATGGCTGTATGTCGGATTACGAGGTTACTCCCGATCTTCTGAACCACATGAAGAAGGGCCAGAACCTTGTCGTGCAGGCGATCAACTCCAACGGCGCGCCGCTGACGCTGCCGCTGCCGCTCGCCGAGTTCGCCAAGGCCTATGACGGTCCTCCGACCGACCCGAAGGTGTTCGAGGAGAACCAGAAGAAGCTGCAGGACGAGTTGCAGAAGCGCGCGGCGGAAGCGCGCCAGCGGCTCGAGAGCCAGACCAACACGGCAACCCCGCCGTCCAAGTAACGGGCGGTGCAGTCTCAAACAAAAAGCGCGCAGGAATGCGCGCTTTTTTATTGGCTTGACGATAAAGACTGTGTCGTAACGTGTCTCGTTGTGTCGTCCCCGCGCAGGCGGGGACCCAGTCCCTAAGTGTGGATCCCCGCTTTCGCGGGGATGACGAAGAGAAATCGGATTCTAGTTCAGCGACTGGTTGCGCTGGCGGTAGCCGCCCGCCTTGTCCTTGATGAAGATTTCCGACACCTGCGAATGGCGGACCGGATCGCCGGTTTCATCCGGCAGCAGATTCTGCTCCGAAACATAGGCGATGTATTCGGAGTCCGAATTCTCCGCCAGCAGATGATAGAACGGCTGATCCTTGTGGGGACGCATGTCCTCAGGGATCGAGAGCAGCCATTCCTCGGTGTTGTTGAATTCAGGATCGATGTCGAAGATCACCCCCCGGAACGTAAAGGACCGGTGGCGGACGACTTGGCCGATCTGAAATTTGGCGGTTCGCGCTTTCATCGTGAGTCCACGATAGATCAGGATTGTGGCTGTTGCTTGGAAAAATATCACAAATTATGGCGTTTGGCGCGGTCAGGCCGAGCGCCGCCACCAGGGCGCGAGCCCTTCGCGCATGGCGAAACGGCGCAGCGGATCGGCCATATTAAGAAGGTGGAGGCCGGCTGCCCGCACCATCTGCACGGGCAGGAAATCACTGAGCAGCGAGCGGTTGGCGACATCGATAACGGCGCTGCGGCTTGCGATGTCGGGGCGGCGGGCCAGTGAATATTGCGACATCGCGCGGTCCTCACCGGGATCTTCGCCAGACTGATGGGCAGCGGAGACGACGCGCACGAAATCGGCGGCATCGCGCAACCCAAGATTGAGTCCTTGAGCGCCTATCGGTGGAAACACATGAGCCGCTTCGCCGAGCAGCGCGATACGGTGCGCGGCGAGCATGGCGGGATTTTGCATCGTCAGCGGGAAGACGTGGCGCTCTCCTTCCGCGCGCATCTTGCCGAAAATCGAATGGGCCTGGCGCTCGGCGCGCAGGCCGAGTTCATCGTCGGAGAGCGATTGCAGGGTTGCCGCTTCCTCCGGCGTCGTGACCCAGACGACGCTCGAGCGGGCACCCGGCAGCGGCACGAATACGCGCGGGCCATGCGGCGTATGGAATTCGGTCGAGATGTTGTCGTGAGGCCGCGTATGCGTCGTGTTGAAGGTGACGGCGGCCTGTTCGAGCGTGCGGGTATGCAGTTCGATGCCGGCACTCCGGCGCGCCAGTGAGTTGCGCCCGTCGGCGCCGCCGATGATCGCGGCGCTGAGATGAGCGCCGGTCTTCGTCTCGATGTCCGCGCAGGTGTCGCCGCCGTGGATCGTGCTGGCATCGTCGTCGTAGCGCACGAGGTTCGGCAGTTCGGCGGCGCGCGCCTCAAGGGCTGCGACGAGGACGCGGTTCTCGATATTGTAGCCGAATGTGGCTTCTCCGATCTCCTCGGCCGACAGCCGGACCTCGGGAGCCCGCACCAGCCGTCCGGTGTCGTCGATCAGCCGCATCACCCGCAGTGCCGCGGCCTGCTGCTCGCAGCGGGGCCAGACCTGCAGCGATGTCAGGAAATCAATCGAGCCGCCGAGCAGGGCGGTGGTGCGATTGTCGCCATAGGCGGTTTTGCGGGCGACCAGCGCCGTGGCGACACCATGTTGCGCAAGCCCGATGGCGGCGGCGAGGCCGACGGGGCCGCCGCCGACGATGGCGGCTGTGAAACGCGAAGAACCGGACGTGCTCATGAGGGTCCGATAGCAGCTTTCCTGACAAGGGTCGATGCAGGAAGCAACGGGCGGCGAGCGTAAGAGTTGCAGTGCAAGCAGGGCACAATCCTGTTAGTCATGGGGGTGGATGACCGACTCGCATGCCCCATCCCGCAGCCCTGCCGCGTCCATGCGGATGCGCGCGTTCGCGATTCATCTGCTGACGGCTTCGGGAGCGGCGCTCGCGCTGCTGGCTCTGCTGGAAGCCGCCCGCGAGCACTGGTCGATGATGTTCGTCTGGCTGGGCGTTGCACTTCTGGTCGATGGCATCGACGGGCCGCTCGCGCGCCGTCTCGACGCCGCCAATGTCTTGCCGGACTGGTCGGGCGATACGCTCGATCTCGTCGTCGATTTCCTCACCTACGTCTTTGTGCCGGCTTATGCGATCACGGCGAGCAAGCTGCTGCTGCCGGTGGCCGCGCCGCTGGTCGGGCTCGCCATCGTCATGTCGGGTGCGTTGTATTTCGCCGACCGCCGCATGAAGACCGACGACAACCACTTCCGCGGCTTTCCCGCGCTGTGGAATGCGGCGGCTTTCTTTCTTCTTCTGCTCAAGCCGTCGCCCGTCCTTGCGACGGCCGTGCTCGCTGCATTCGTCGTGCTGACGTTTGTGCCGTTTCATACGTTGCATCCGCTGCGCACGCGCCGATGGCGGCCGCTGACGCTTGCTCTGATCGGCATCGGCGCGGTGCTGGCGGTCTTCACGATCGTTGCCGACTTCAATGTATCGCCGGCGGTGAAAATCGCGCTGTGCGGAATCGCCGGATACGTGCTGTTTTCCGATCTTGTCGTGCAAACCTATAGCCTGATCAAATCATGATGGATTTATTGACCAGCGCCGAAGCATGGGCCGCGCTGCTGACGCTGACCGCGCTCGAAATCGTTCTCGGCATCGACAACGTGATCTTCCTGTCGGTGATCGTGTCGCGCATTCCATCCGAACAGGCCAAGCGCGCGCGGCAGATCGGCCTCGCGCTGGCGCTGATTTTCCGTATCCTGCTTCTGTCCATGCTGGTGTGGCTGATCGGGTTGACGGCACCCGTCATCACCGTGAAGGGCATCGATCTATCGTGGCGCGATCTCATCCTGATCGGCGGCGGCCTGTTCCTGATCGCCAAGGCCACGCACGAAATTCATGCCGAGGTCGAAGGCCCGACCGATGGCGAGGTGGTCGCGTCGCGCTCGTCGAATGCGTTCGCCTGGGTGATCGTGCAGATCGTGGTGATCGACATTATCTTCTCGCTGGATTCCGTCATCACGGCGATCGGCATGGCGCAGGATCTCCGAATCATGATCGCCGCCGTCATCATCGCCTGTGCGGTGATGTATATTTCGTCGGGTCCGGTTGCGGCGTTCGTCGCGGAATATCCCACCACCAAGATGCTGGCGCTGGCGTTCCTGGTGCTGATCGGCGTGGCGCTCGTCGCCGACGGGCTCAGCTTCCACATCCCGCGCGCTTACATCTATAGCGCGATCGTGTTCTCCGCCGCGGTGGAGACATTCAACGTGCTGGCGAAGCGCAACCGGCGCAAGCACAAGGCTCTCCGGCAGGCCGCCGATCCTCCACGTTGACAATTCCGGCCTGATGGCTTTCCGTCTCCGGACGTGTTGTCAGGGAGAAAACGATGATCAAGGCTGTGCGGGTGCACAAACTCGGGGGACCGGACGTCCTGACCTATGAGGACGTCGAACTGCCTCCGCCCGGACAGGGTGAGGTCCGAATCCGCCATCATGCGATCGGCATCAATTTCATCGACTGCTATTTCCGCAGCGGACTGTACAAGGCACCGAGCCTGCCGTTCACGGTCGGCCACGAGGGCGCGGGCGAGATCGTTGCGGTCGGGCCGGGGGTGACGAACTTCCACCCCGGCGACAGGGTGGCCTATTACCTCAACCTTGGCGCTTATGCGACGGAGCGCAACGCGCCCGCCGACCGGCTGGTGAAACTGCCCGATCACATTACCTATGAGCAGGGTGCCGTATTGATGCTGAAGGGCCTGACGGTCTGGTACCTTCTTCACAAGACGTTTCATGTTCAGCCCGGCAATCGCGTGCTGATCCACGCGGCGGCGGGCGGCATCGGGTTGCTTGCTTCCCAATGGGCCAAGGCGCTCGGCGCGACCGTGATCGGCACCGCCGGTTCTAAGGAGAAAGCCGACCTCGCGATGGCGAACGGCTGCGATCATGTCATCCTCTACAAGGAAGAAGACTTCGCCGAACGCGTGAAGCAGATCAGCCGCGGCGAATTGTGCGACGTGGTTTATGACGGCGTCGGCAAGGATACCTTCCAGGGATCGCTGCGCTCATTGAAGAAGCGCGGCCTGCTTGTCAGCTTCGGCAATGCGTCCGGCGCGGTGCCGCCGTTCTCGGTCAACGAACTGAACACGCATGGTTCGCTGTTCGTCACGCGCCCGAAGCTCGCCGACCACATCAGCACGCGCAAGGAGCTGATCGAGGGAGCGGACGCGCTGTTTGCTGCCGTAATCGACGGCACGCTGCATGTGCCGATCAATCGCGCCTACGCGCTGAAGGACGCCGCCAAGGCGCATATCGATCTTGAAAGCCGGGTGACCACCGGCGCATCGGTGTTGAAGCCGTAAGGTTTGTTTCCCCTCTCCCCTTGTGGAGAGGGGAAAGCTAGAATCCCGCCACGGTGCCGTGCAGATCGTACTCGTCGGCACGCTCGATCTTCGCGGTCACGATGTCGCCGACCTTCAACGGACGGCGGCTTGAAACGTAAACCGAGCCGTCGATCTGCGGCGCGTCGGCTTTCGAGCGTCCCTTCGCGACGCTCGGCCCAATCTCGTCGATGATCACCTGCTGGCGGGTCCCGACCTTGCGCTTGAGCCGTTGCGCGGAAATCTTCTGCTGCCGCGCCATCAGTGCGTTCCAGCGCGCAGTCTTGATCTCGTCTGGCACCGGGTTCTCCAGCGCGTTCGAGGTCGCGCCCGCGACAGGCTCGTACTTGAAACAGCCGAGGCGGTCGATCTGCGCTTCGCCGAGCCAGTCGAGCAGATCCTGGAATTCGGATTCGGTCTCGCCGGGGAAGCCGACAATGAAGGTCGAGCGCAGCGTGAGGTCGGGACATTGCTCACGCCACTTGTGAATGCGCGCAAGAGTTTTGTCCTGCGCGGCCGGGCGCTTCATGCGCTTGAGCACCTCAGTGTTGGCGTGCTGAAAGGGAATGTCGAGATAGGGAAGGATGTTGCCGCCCATCAGCGCGATGACGTCATCGACATGCGGATAGGGATAGACATATTGCAGGCGGACCCACGCGCCGAGTTCGCCGAGTTCGCGCGTCAGGTCGAGAAAGCGCGCGCGCACCTCGCGATCCTTCCACGGGCTCGACTCATATTTAATGTCGATGCCGTAGGCCGAGGTGTCCTGCGAGACGACCAGCAATTCCTTGACGCCAGCCGCGACGAGCTTCTCCGCCTCGCGCAGCACGTCATTCGCCGGGCGTGAGACCAGATCGCCGCGCAGCTTCGGGATGATGCAGAAGGTGCAGCGGTTGTTGCAGCCCTCGGAAATTTTCAGATAGGCGTAGTGCCGCGGCGTCAGCTTGATGCCCTGCGGCGGCACAAGATCGAGATGCGGATTGTGCATCGGCGGCAGGGCGCGATGCACGGCGTCGAGCACACTCTCATATTGCTGCGGGCCGGTGATCGACAGGACGTTGGGATATTCCTTTTCGATCTGCTCGGGCTCCGCGCCCATGCAGCCGGTGACGATGACCTTGCCGTTCTCGGCCATGGCCTCGCCGATCGCGCCGAGCGATTCCTGCTTGGCGCTGTCGAGAAAGCCGCAGGTGTTGACGATGACGATGTCCGCGCCGTCATGCTTGCGGGCAAGCTCGTATCCCTCCGCGCGCAGGCGGGTGATGATGCGCTCGGAATCCACCAAAGCCTTGGGGCATCCAAGAGAGACAAAGCTGATTTTTGGCGCGCTGGCCGTGGTCATGATCGAGGGGTCCGTTGAAGGCGGATGGCTACCCTTGATCGTGAGCTATTTCAAGGCACTATCCCCCTACAAAATAGGCATTTTTCGTGTTTTCAGCGCTCTGCTCAGGAAGTGTCGTGCCCAAAGCATGGGCGAATGCTTCGACCTCGTGCATTTCCAAACGTCAGACGGCCAGCAGCACGCGCCATTGACCAATCCGACGCCCACAATTTCGCGATCAGCGCCGCTTTGAAGCATTTGGCACGGTGATTGCTCTGCAAGGGATGGGTCAATCGAGACCTGTCAGTGAGCCGGTGCCCATTCGGGTGAGGCTTGCTGCTGGGCCGCGCCGGTTCCAGCGATGAACCACAGAGGAGCTTCGATGTCTTATCTCGCACCTTCGGAATTCGTCACCAAGATGGTGGACGCAGGGGAATCCAAGATCTTCATGTCGACACGCGACACGCTGATCCGCGCCTACATGGCGGGCGCCATTCTCGCGCTTGCCGCGTGGTTCGCGGTGACGATCAACGTCAATACCGGCCAGCCGCTGGCGGGCGCGATCCTGTTTCCGGTCGGCTTCTGTATGCTCTATCTGCTCGGCTTCGACCTGCTGACGGGCGTGTTCGTGCTGGCGCCGCTGGCGTGGCTGAACAAGCGGCCGGGATGTACGCTCGGCGGCGTGCTGCGCAACTGGGGTCTGGTGTTCGTCGGCAACTTCGGCGGTGCGCTGACGGTTGCGTTCATGATGGCGTTCGTCACGACTTATGGCTTCACGCAGGCGCCCGATAAGGTCGGCGCCGTGATCGGCAATGTCGGCGAGGCCCGCACGCTCGGTTATGCATCGCACGGCGCGATGGGCATGATCACGCTGTTCATGCGCGGCATGCTCTGCAACTGGATGGTGTCGACCGGCGTGGTGGGCGCCATGGTCTCGACGACCGTCAGTGGCAAGGTGATCGCGATGTGGATGCCGATCATGCTGTTCTTCTACATGGTGTTCGAGCATTCGGTCGTGAACATGTTCCTGTTTCCAGCTGGTCTGATGCTGCACGCGCCGTTCTCGGTCATGGATTATCTGATCTGGAACGAGATTCCGACGGCGCTCGGCAACCTCGTGGGCGGCCTGTCCTTCACTGGCCTGACGCTGTATGCGACCCATGTGAAGACCGCGCCGAAGCGTGACTTGCGCGCTGTCGCCTGATCGCGATTGAACCCGGGAGCCTCACCTGCGTAAGGTGAGGCTCCTTTGATGTGACGATCCATGTCCGCACTCAGCCTGTCCATCGGCCAGTATTCCGACAAGGGGCGCAAGGGTTCCAATCAGGACTTTCACGGCGTCCTGATTCCGGACGAACCGCTGCTGTCGATGAAGGGCATCGCAGCCGTTCTGGCCGATGGAATCAGCAGCAGCGATGTCAGCCGGATCGCCAGCGAGTCCGCGGTCAAAAGCTTCCTCACCGACTATTACTGCACGTCCGAAGCATGGTCGGTGAAAACCTCCGCGCAGCGGGTGATCGCTGCAACGAACTCATGGCTCCATGCGCAGACGCGGCGAGGGCTGAACCCTTACGACAGCGACAAGGGTTATGTCTGCACGTTCAGTGCCGTCGTGTTCAAATCGACCACCGCATATCTGTTTCATATCGGCGACTGCCGGATCTATCGCGTGGCCGGAAATACGCTGGAGCAACTGACGGAAGATCATCGTGTGACGCTGTCGTCGGTCGAGAGCTATCTCGGGCGCGCGCTTGGCGTCAATCCGCAGATCGAGATCGATTATCGCACCGTTCCGCTCGTGGTCGGCGATGTCTTCGTGCTGGCGACGGACGGTATTTACGAATACGTGCTGCCGCGTTTTGTCGTCGATGCGATCGCCGCTCATGCCGGTGACCTGGATAAGGCCGCGCGGATGATCGCGCAGATCGCGTTCGATCGCGGCAGCCCCGATAATCTCACGGTGCAGATCATCCGTGTCGATCGTCTGCCGAGAATGCAGGCCGACGAATTCCTTCGCGTTTCAGAGCTGCCGCTGCCGCCGTTATTGGAAGCGCGAGCGGAATTCGATGGCTACCGCATCATTCGCGAGATCCATGCCAGCGCCCGCAGCCATATCTATCTTGCAACCGATATGGCGACGGATCGCCTGGTCACCCTCAAAACACCATCGGTCGATATGGGTGAAGATGCGGCCTGCCGCAGGCGCTTTGCGATGGAAGAGTGGATCGCGCGGCGGCTCGATAGCCCGCATGTGCTCAAACCGCAGCCACAGACGAAAGCCCGCAACTATCTCTATGTCGTTATGGAATTCGTCGAGGGGAAGAGTCTGTCGCAATGGATGCTCGACAATCCGCAGCCTGATCTCGAGACCGTCCGCAAGATCGTCGAACAGATCGCGAAAGGCCTTGGCGCTTTCCACCAAAAGGAAATGCTGCATCAGGATCTGCGGCCGGACAATATCATGATCGATGCCACCGGCACGGTGAGGATCATCGACTTCGGCTCGACGCGCGTTGCCGGCGTTGCAGAAGCTGCACCTGAACCGGACGGCGAAATCCTCGGAACGGTTCAATACACCGCGCCCGAATATTTTCTCGGCGCGACGGGCACGCCGCAGTCCGATCTCTATTCGCTGGGCGTGATCGCCTATCAGATGCTGACAGGGCGGTTGCCGTTCGGTCCGGCGGCGGGACGCGCGCGCACCCGCGCCATGCAACGCAAGCTCAGATACCGATCTGCGGCCAATGAGGAGCGTGGCATTCCGCTGTGGGTCGATGGCGCGCTTCGAAAAGCCGTCCAGCCTGATCCGTCGGCACGGTATGACGCGCTGTCGGCTTTCGTGTTCGACCTTCGCCATCCCAACCCCGCTTTCCGCGACGCATCGTCCACGCCGCTGATGGAGCGCAACCCGGTGCTGGTTTGGCAATGCGTGTCGTTGCTTCTGGCGATCGCTGTCGTGGCGCTTCTGGCGGTGCTGCACGCGACTCGCTGAAAGGCGATGATCGGGATTTGTGCAGTGCGCAAATTGTGGGCAGTTCCGTTGAAATCGTGAGCAGCGGTGCGATTTCCGGAAAGCCGCGCGGTTCATCCGATATCTAATTAAGCCGCTGAAATACAAAGATAATTTGTCATGCCTGTGGTTGGCATGGAAGTTGATTATTGGAGGTGGTCAGGAGCGGCCCGGCCTCCCCATCCAGCGTGTCGATGCCTGACGAAGAGCGATTTCAGAAGGCAGCGACATGAGCAAATCCAGCACTGACGTCATCGGAAAATCCACCAGCCGCCGCGCGGTCCTCAAAGCAGGTGCGGGCGCAGCGGCGCTGATGGCGGCGGCCAGATTGAATTTCCCCGCCGGTGCGTTTGCGCAGACGGCGGGGCCGGAGACCACGAAAGCCAGACTGGGCTTCATCGCGCTGACGGATGCCGCGCCGCTATTCGTCGCCAAGGAAAAGGGTTTCTTCGCCAAGCATGGAATGCCGGACGTCACGGTTGAGAAGCAGGCCTCATGGGGCACCACCCGCGACAACCTCGTGCTCGGCTCCGAGGGCAACGGCATTGACGGCGCGCACATTCTGACGCCGATGCCGTACCAGATTTCTGCGGGAACGGTGACGCAGAACAACGTGCCGACCCCGATGCATATTCTCGCGCGGCTCGATCTGAACTGTCAGGGCATTTCGGTCGCCAATGAATATGCCGATCTCAAGGTCGGCATCGATGCCCGGCCGCTGGCGGTAGCGTTCGAGAAGAAGAAGGCCGCGGGCAAGTCGATCAAGGCGGCGATGACGTTCCCCGGCGGCACCCACGATCTGTGGATCCGCTACTGGATGGCGGCGGGCGGCATCGATCCCGATAAGGACGTGGAGACGATCGTGGTGCCGCCGCCGCAGATGGTGGCGAACATGAAGGTCGGCACCATGGATTGCCTTTGCGTCGGCGAGCCGTGGAACGAGCAGTTGATCCATCAGAAGGCCGGCTATTCCGCGCTGACGACGGGCGAGATCTGGAAGGATCACCCGGAGAAGGTTCTCGGCATGCGCGCGGCATGGGTCGACAAGAATCCGCGCGCGGCCAAGGCGCTTTTGATGGCGGTGATGGAAGCGCTGCAGTGGTGCGACAAGGATTCCAACAAGGACGAACTGGCTGCGATTAGCGCCAAGCGTCAGTGGATGAATGTGCCGGTCGGTGACATCGATGCGCGGATCAAGGGCAATTTCGATTACGGCACCGGTCGCGTGGAGAAGTACAGTCCGCTCTTGATGAAGTTCTGGCGCGATCACGCCTCGTATCCGTTCCAGAGCCACGATCTCTGGTTCCTGACCGAGAATATCCGCTGGGGGAAAATTCCGGCGAACACGGACACCAAGGCGCTGATCGCGAAAGTGAACCGTGAGGATATCTGGCGGGACGCGGCGAAGACACTCGGCGTTGCGGCAGCGGACATTCCGTCCTCGACCTCGCGCGGCAAGGAGACGTTCTTCGACGGCAAGATTTTCGATCCCGAAAATCCGACTGCATATCTGAAGTCGCTGACCATCAAGCGCGTGGATGCGTGATGACAACGGGCCGCCCGTGCGCGGGCGGTCCACCCTGGAATGCGGAGATGCTTCGTTATGAACGTGCCTGCGGTCAAATCTGAAATAACTGCGAAGGTCTCCGGGCCTTCTGAATCTGCGCCTGTGTTCAAGATGGCGATCAAGCGCCGGCCCTGGAGCGACAAGGCGTGGAAGCTCGCGCAGTCCGCGGCGGTGCGTATTGTGCCGCCTCTCATCGTTCTTGCGTTGTTTCTCGTAGTTTGGGAGCTGCTCTGCAGCAAGCCGGGCGCGACGCTGCCGCCGCCGCTGAAGGTTTTCAGGGATACCAAGGACCTGATCCTCGATCCGTTCTTCGACAATGGCGGCATCGACAAGGGTTTGTTCTGGCATCTGTCGGCGAGTCTGCAGCGGGTTGCGCTGGGTTATTCATTGGCGGCCATCGTCGGGATCGCGCTCGGAACGCTGGTGGGGCAGTCGATCTGGGCGATGCGCGGCCTCGATCCGATCTTCCAGGTGTTGCGGACCATTCCGCCGCTGGCCTGGCTGCCGCTGTCGCTCGCCGCATTTCGCGATGGCCAGCCCTCGGCGATCTTCGTGATCTTCATCACCTCGATCTGGCCGATCATCATCAACACCGCGGTCGGCATCCGCAACATCCCGCAGGATTACCGCAACGTCGCGGCGGTGGTCCGGCTCAATCCGTTCGAGTTTTTCTGGAAGATCATGATTCCATCGGCAGCGCCTTACATCTTCACAGGCCTGCGGATCGGCATTGGCCTGTCGTGGCTCGCGATTATTGCCGCTGAAATGCTGATCGGCGGCGTCGGGATCGGCTTCTTCATCTGGGATGCATGGAATTCCTCGCACATCAGCGAAATCATCCTCGCGCTGGTTTACGTCGGAATCGTCGGATTCATCCTCGATCGCGCAATCGCGATGATCGGTGCCTTTTTCACGCGCGGTACATCGGTGGCTTAAGGAGATCGCGATGCAGAATTATCTGAAGCTCGATCACATGGACAAGGTCTTCACCCGCGGCTCCACCTCGACCGAGGTTCTGAAGGACATCAACCTCACGGTCGCGCGCGGCGAATATGTCTCCATCATCGGCCATTCCGGCTGCGGCAAGTCCACGCTGCTCAACATCGTGGCCGGGCTGACCAACGCGACGCAGGGCGGCGTGTTGCTGGAGGGGCGCGAAGTGAACTCTCCGGGGCCGGATCGCGCCGTGGTGTTTCAGAACCACAGCCTGCTGCCGTGGCTGACGGTTTACGACAATGTGCGGCTTGGCGTGGACAAGGTGTTCGGCCGGACCAAGACGTATGTCGAGCGCAACGACTGGGTGATGCACAACCTCAACCTCGTGCAGATGGCGCATGCCAAGGACAAGCGGCCGTCGGAGATTTCGGGCGGCATGAAGCAGCGCGTCGGCATCGCCCGCGCGCTGGCGATGGAGCCGAAGGTGCTGCTGCTGGATGAGCCGTTCGGCGCGCTCGACGCCCTGACGCGCGCGCATCTGCAGGACACGGTGATGGCGCTGCACCAGAAGCTCGACAACACGGTGATGATGATTACCCACGATGTCGATGAGGCCGTGCTGCTGTCCGACCGCATCGTGATGATGACGAACGGCCCGAGCGCGCGGATTGGCGAGGTTCTCGATGTGCCGCTGCCGCATCCGCGCAAGCGGCTCGAACTGGCAACCAACCCGATTTACCTCAAATGCCGGCAGCGCGTGCTCGAATTCCTGTATGAGCGGCATCGCTTCGTCGAGGCGGCGTGAGGAGGACACGGTATGAGTGAGCCTCTGGTCATTATCGGCAACGGCATGGCGGCCGCGCGCCTCGTCGAGGAACTGGCGAAGCGGGCGCTGGGCCGCTACGCGATTGCCGTGATCGGCGATGAGCCGCGTCTCGCCTATAACCGCGTGCTGCTGTCTTCGGTGCTCGCCGGAGAGGCGACCTCGCAGGAGATCGAACTGAGGTCAGCCGCGTGGTGGCGCGATCGCGGCGTCACTGTCACCTATGGCTGTGCCGCGGACTCGGTCGATCTTGCGGCGCGCAAGGTTCACCTCGCCAATGGCACGGAAGTCCCGTTCTCGAAGTTGGTGTTCGCGACCGGTTCGGCGCCGCTGCGGCTGGCAGTGCCGGGCGCGGACCTGCCCGGTGTGCACACCTTCCGCGACAGCCGGGATGTGGATCAGCTTCTGGCGCTCGCCGGTGAGAAGCGCCGCGTTACGGTAATCGGCGGCGGGTTGCTTGGTCTTGAGGCGGCCTACGGTCTGGCGAAGGCCGGATCGAAGGTGACGCTGCTGCATCTGATGGATCGTCTGATGGAGCGGCAGCTCGATACGCCGGCGGCAGGACTCCTGAAGCGGCTGGTCGAGAGCAAGGGTATCGAGATCGTGCTCGATGCCGACACAAAGCGGATCATGGGCGCGGATCGGGTCGAGGGCGTCGAACTGGCGGATGGCCGTATCGTCGCGGCAGATGCCGTCGTGTTTGCAGCAGGTATCCGGCCAAACGTGGCACTGGCGGAAGAGGCGGGCGTTCCGGTCAATCGCGGCATCGTCGTGGATGACCGGATTTGCACCGGCATCGAGAACGTCTACGCGCTCGGTGAATGCGCGGAGCATCGCGGCACCTGTTATGGCCTCGTGGAGCCAGCCTATGAGCAGGCAAAGGTGCTGGCCGCGCATCTGGCCGGCAATGCCGCGGATTATTCCGGCAGCGTCGTCGCCACCAATTTGAAAGTCTCGGGTGTGAGCGTTTTTTCCGCCGGCGATTTCCTCGCCGCCGAGGGTGGCGAGACACTGGTGTTCAAGGACGAACGCCGCGGCACCTACAAGAAGCTGGTTGTGGCCGACGGTCATCTCACCGGCGCGGTGCTGGTGGGCGATACCCAGGATGCCCTCTGGTATCTCGATCTCATCCGGACAACGGCTCCCATCGAAACAATTCGCGGCGACATGATGTTCGGCCGCGCGCTTGCTCAACCGAAGGCCGCATAAGCGATGTCCAGCGATTTCTCTCCAGACCAGAAGCGTTATCTCGAAGGCTTTGTTTCGGGCCTTAGTGCCTCGCGGGTTGGGCGCAACAACGCGCCCGCAAAGAGCGAGCCGGTCGGGCCTGACGCCATTCACATCAAGGCGCAGGATCGCGTCGTCGCGGCAGGCGGCAAGCTGAACGATCAGGAAAAGTTCAAGCGGGAAGAGCATCCGTTCGATGCCTATCCGCGTCTTGTGAAGCAGGCCGAACTGAATGAGGCGCCGAAGCCGCCGGACAATTTCCGCTGGCGCTATTACGGCATCTTCTATGTCGCGCCCACGCAGTCCTCCTACATGTGCCGCCTGCGAATTCCGAACGGCATCCTCAAGCATTGGCAGTTTGCCGGTGTGGCCGATCTCGCGGAGAATTTCGGCGGTCCGTATGCCCACGTGACCACGCGCGCCAATCTCCAGCTTCGTGAGATCGAGCCGAAGAACGCAATCAACGTCATCGAGGGGTTGCAGAATATTGGACTGTGCTCGCGCGGCTCCGGCGCGGACAACATCCGCAACGTCACCGGCACATCGACTGCCGGCATCGATCCGCAGGAACTGCTCGATACGCGCCCTTACGCGAAGGCGTGGCACTTCCACATTCTCAATGACCGCTCGCTGTATGGCCTGCCGCGCAAGTTCAACGTCGCATTTGATGGCGCAGGGCGCATCGCCACGCTGGAGGAAACCAACGACATCGCGTTTCAGGCGGTCGAGGTGCGTGAAGGCTTCGGTGTCGAGCCCGGTATCTACTTCCGGCTCGGTCTTGGCGGCATCACTGGCCACAAGGATTTTGCCCGCGACACCGGCGTGATTCTGAAGCCGCAGGACGCCATTGGTGTCGCCGATGCGATCCTGCGGGTCTTCATCGAGAACGGTGACCGCACCAACCGTAACAAGGCGCGGCTGAAGTACGTGCTCGATGCGTGGGGGTTCGACAAGTTTCTCACAGTCGTCGAGGAGAAGCTGAACCACAAGCTGGTGCGCCTCCCTGCGGACGCCATTGCGCCGCGTCCGGCCTATGACCGGCTCGCGCATATCGGGGTTCATGCGCAGAAGCAGAAAGGCCTGAACTGGATCGGTGTTGCATTGAAGCTTGGCCGGCTGTCGCCCGACCAGATGCGCGGGCTTGCGAAGATCGCTGCTGATTATGGCGACGGCGACATTCGCCTCACCGTTTGGCAGAACCTGCTGATCTCCGGCGTTGCCGATGGCGATGTTGCCACGGTGACCGCCGCCGTCGAGGCGCTCGGCCTTGCGGTGACGGCCTCCGCGCTGCGAGCCGGGCTGATCGCCTGCACCGGCGCGACGGGTTGCCGTTTCGCCGCCGCGCACACCAAGGAGAATGCCGAGGAGATCGCGGCCTGGTGCGACGCGCGCGTGCCGCTGAAGACGCCGGTGAACATTCACCTGACCGGATGCCATCATTCCTGCGCGCAGCACTACATCGGCGACATCGGCCTGATCGGCGCGCGCGTTCCGGTCAACGACGATGGCGACACGGTCGATGGCTATCATCTTCTGGTGGGCGGCGGCTTCGGGACCGATGCCACGATCGCGCGTGAGCTGTTTTCAAACGTCAAGGCTGAGGATGCGCCGCGCACCGTCGAGCGCGTCCTGAAAGCGTACGTCACCAATCGGGCATCGGAAGACGAGACCTTTCTCGATTTCGCCAAGCGGACTGACATCGACGCTCTCAAGCGCATGACTGAAATGGAGCCGGCCTGATGAACCAGAGAACGCCACCGAGCCAGCTCGAGATCATTCCGGAGACGGCCCCGTTCTCGCACGAGCAGCGGTCATGGCTGAACGGCTTCTTTGCCGGACTTGTCTCGCTCGACAATGCCGTTACGCCGCTGTCGCCGGAGCAGGGTGCTGCGATGATGCAAGGCGCTGCAGGCGATGCCGACGATGGTGAAGCGCCGTGGCACGACCAGACGCTGCCGATTGCCGAGCGGATGAGGCTCGCCGAGGGCCGCCCGCTGCGCCGCCGGATGATGGCGGCGATGGCGCAGCAGGACTGCGGCCAGTGCGGCTACAACTGCCACGATTATTCCGAAGCGATTGCGAGCAAGGTCGAAGCACGCCTCAATCTGTGCGTGCCGGGCGGCAAAGAGACCGCCCGTATGTTGAAGGCGCTGCATGAAGAACTGGACAAGGCCCCGTCGGCTGCGCCATCGCCTGCAGCCGAGGCGGCCCCGGCGGAGCCTGTTGCCAAGGCCGCCGGTGAGCCCGGACGTTCGCGCGATAATCCGGTCGAGGCGGTTTTCCTGTCGCGGCGCCTTCTCAACAAGCCGGGATCGGAAAAGGAGACCTGGCACATTGAGTTCGATCTGTCGGGGCCTGGCCTCGATTATGTCGTCGGCGATTCTTTCGGCGTGTTCGCCAGCAACGATCTCGGCATGGTCGATCAGATCATCGCGCTGCTGGGCGTCTCACACGAAACCAAGGTCAACGGCAAGAAGCTGCGCGACGTGCTGCACGAGGATGTGTCGCTGTCGCCCGCGCCGGATTCGCTGTTCGAACTGATCTCCTTCATCACAGGCGGGGCCGCGCGCGAAAAGGCGCGGGCGCTTGCTTCGGGCGACGACCCGGATGGCGATGCCGCCCATCTCGACGTCATGGCGACGCTGCAGAAGTTCGCAGGCGTCCGGCCGCACCCGGAAGCGTTCATCGAGGCACTGGAGCCGTTGCAGCCGCGATTGTACTCCATCTCATCGTCGCATAACGCGACACCAGGCCGCCTGTCGCTGACGGTCGATACCGTCCGCTACATGATCGGCAAGCGCAAGCGTATCGGCGTTGCATCAACATTCCTCGCCGAGCGGATCAATCCGGGCGACACGCTTAAGGTCTATGTGCAGAAGGCGCACGGGTTCGGGCTGCCGCAGGACCCGAACACGCCAGTCATCATGGTCGGTCCCGGCACGGGCGTGGCGCCGTTCCGCGCTTTCCTGCACGATCGGCAGGCGACCGCAGCGCCGGGGCGCAACTGGCTGTTCTTCGGCCATCAGCGCAGCGAGTGTGATTTCTTCTATGCGGACGAGCTCAACGCGATGAAGTCATCCGGCCATCTGACGCGGCTCTCGCTGGCATGGTCGCGGGATCGCGAGGAGAAATTCTACGTGCAGGATCGCATGCGCGAGGTCGGCCGCGAATTGTGGTCGTGGCTTGCGGAGGGGGCGCATATTTACGTCTGCGGCGATGCCAAGCGGATGGCGAAGGATGTCGAGCGTGCGCTGGTGGACATCGCCGCGCAGTTCGGCGCGCGCTCGACCGATGAGGCGGTCGCGTTCGTGGCCGATCTGAAAAAGAAGGGCCGCTACCAGCAGGACGTTTACTGACCGAAGGCGTGATGACTGCAATGGAAATTTCCCGGGCAACCGTAAAGACCACATGCCCTTATTGCGGTGTTGGTTGCGGCGTACTGGCGACGCCCGATGGCAAGGGCGGCGCAAGCATCGCGGGCGACCCCGATCATCCGGCGAACTTCGGCCGCCTCTGCTCCAAGGGTTCGGCGCTCGGTGAGACATTGAGCACTCACGAGCGGTTGCTGCATCCGATGGTGCGTTGCTCGAACGACCAGTTGGAGGCGGTCGCCTGGAGCGATGCACTCGATCATGTGGCGCAGCGGTTCAAGCACATCATCGCCAAGCATGGACCGGGTTCTGTTGCATTTTATCTTTCGGGGCAGTTGCTGACGGAGGATTACTACGTCGCCAATAAGCTGATGAAGGGCTTCATCGGCAGCGCCAATGTCGATACCAATTCGCGGCTGTGCATGTCGTCCGCGGTCGCCGGGCACAAGCGTGCGTTCGGATCGGATACGGTGCCCGGTAATTACCGCGATCTCGACGAGGCCGATCTTCTGGTTCTCGTCGGCTCGAATGCGGCGTGGTGCCATCCGGTTCTGTATCAGCGCATGCTGGCGAACAAGCAGACGCGGGGCGCGAAGATCGTTGTGATCGATCCGCGCCGTACGGACACCGCCAGCGACGCCGATCTTTTTCTGGGTGTCAGGCCGGGAACCGATACCGCGTTGTTCAGCGGCGCGCTGGTTTATCTCGCGGCGCAGGGTGGGCTCGATAGTGATTATATCGAAAATCACACCTCGGGTTTTGAAGAAGCACTGGCGCAGGCGCGCAGGATCGCCGCGAATGTCGCGGCCACCGCGCTTGCAACCGGGTTGAGCGAGGCCGATGTTGAGTCGTTCTTTCGCCTCTTTGCGTCCACCGAAAAGGTGGTGACGCTATATTCGCAGGGCGTCAACCAGTCGGCGCAGGGCACGGACAAGGTCAACGCCATCATCAACTGCCATCTTGCGACGGGTCGGATCGGCAAGCCCGGCATGGGGCCGTTCTCGCTCACGGGCCAACCCAATGCGATGGGCGGGCGCGAGGTGGGCGGGCTCGCAAACCAGTTGGCCGCGCACATGAGCTTCACGCCGCCGGACATCGACCGGGTGCGGCGGTTCTGGCAGGCGCCGCGCATTGCAACCCACGAAGGGCTCAAGGCCGTTTCGATGTTCGAGGCGATCGGGCGCGGTGAGATCAAGGCGCTGTGGGTGATGGGAACGAACCCGGCGGTATCGCTGCCGAACGCCGATGCGGTGCGGCTTGCGATGCGGAAGCTCGATCTGCTGGTGATTTCGGACAATGTGCGCTCGAACGACAGCGTCAATTCGGGCGTGCATGTGCTGTTGCCTGCGCAGGCCTGGGGCGAGCGATCCGGCACGGTGACGAATTCGGAAAGGCGGGTATCGCGCCAGGGTCCGTTCATGGCGCCTGCAGGCGATGCCAGGCCGGACTGGTGGATCGTCAGCGAGGTTGCCAAGCGGCTCGGCTACGAGCGGGCATTTTCGTATCAATCCGCAGCGGAAATTTTCCGCGAGCATTGCCGCTTGTCCGCATTCGAGAATAACGGCAGCCGCGATTTCGACCTTGGGGCTTTCTCCGAGATCACGGAAGACGACTTCGACCGGATCACACCAACCCTTTGGCCCGCACGCGCGGATGCCAGTCTGACGGAACGGTTCTTTGCGGAAGGCGGTTTTTACACCAACGACAAGCGTGCGCGTTTTGTCGCCACTGAAATCCCGATGCTGCGCGGTGAGACATCCGCAGGCCGTCCGCTGCTGCTGAACACCGGCCGCATCCGCGATCAGTGGCACACCATGACGCGCACCGGACTCAGCCCGCGGCTTGGGCAGCATCTGCGGTTTCCGTTTGTCGAAATTCATCCGCGTGACGCACAGGTGGCCGGTGTCGTGGATGGCGGATTTACCAGGGTGGAAACGGATCACGGCCACTGCGTGCTCAAGGTGGTCGTGACGGATCGCCAGCAGCCCGGCATGCTGTTCGCGCCGATCCACTGGAGCGACGAGACGTCGTCCTCCGCGCGGGTGGGTGCGCTGGTCGCGCCTCATACCGATCCCTATTCGGGCCAGCCGGAAAACAAGGCCACGCCTGCAAACCTGTTTCCCTGCGATTACCCGCGGCACGGATTCGTCCTCTCGCGTGATGTTCTGTCCTTTCCTGCCGAGGCGTGGTGGGCGCGCGTCGCGGTCATTGGCGGTTACGGCTATCTGTTCGCCTCGAAACGAGACGTGCCGTGGCAGGCGTGGTTCGGCGAGCATTCCGCAGGGCAGGACGTTGCGGATTATGCGGATGCGGTCGGCGGCATTTATCGGGCCGCGGCTTTCGACGGCGACAGGCTGATGCGGTGTCTGTTTGTCGAGCCCGCCGATGGCGCGACGGAATGGGATGCGACCAAGGCGCTGTTTGCGGAAGACGTGCTTTCAGCCGATCAGCGCAGGCTGCTGCTGTCCGGCAAGGCAGCGGATGCGACTGCGAACACTGGGCCGATTGTCTGCGCGTGCTTTGGCGTCGGCCGCAACACGATCTGCGACGCGGTGACGTCGGGTGCCGCGCGTTCGCATCACGATCTTGGTGCACAACTCAAGGCGGGGACCAACTGCGGTTCGTGTATCCCCGAGTTGCGCCGACTGGTGATGGAATTCGCTCCCGCCGAAGAGCCTGCCGCTCGCCGTGAGGTGGCTACGACTGACGGCTGAAAGGCGAGATGGTCACGCCGTTCTGCTCCAGCATGGCCCGGACGGCTTTCGCGATTTCGACCGCGCCCGGCGTATCGCCGTGGACGCAAATGCTCTCGACCGGCGTTGGAATCTTTTTTCCTGAAGCGGCGACGATTGATTGTTCCGCCACCATGCGCAGGACACGCTGTGCGATCTCGTGGGCGTCGTGCAGCACCGCGCCGTCTTGGCTGCGCGGCAGAAGCTGCGCGTCGTCCTGATAGGCGCGGTCGGCATAGATTTCGTGGATCGGCCTCAAGCCGGCGCGATCCGCCGCGCGGGCCAGTTCGGTCTGCGGCAGCACCATGAAGGCGAGGCCAGGATCGACAGCCTTGATGGCCGCCGCGATAGCGTTGGCGATCATCGCGTCGGAGCAAGCCGCATTCGAAAGCGCGCCGTGCGCCTTCACATGCGTGACCTTGTGGCCCGCGAGAGAAGCCACCGCGCAGAGCGCGCCGGTCTGGTAGGCGACGAGGTTCTCGATCTCGCTGGTGCTGAGGCTGGGCATAGGATGTCGCCCGAAGCCGGCTCGATCATGATAGCTCGGATGAGCGCCGATGCCGACGCCGCGCTTGCGGGCCTGTGCCGCGATCTTGCGCATGGTATCGGGATCGCCGGCATGAAACCCGCAGGCGACGTTGACGCTGGTGGCGACGTTCAGCATCGCCTCATCGTCTCCCACGCCTTCTCCGATGTCGGAGTTGATGTCGACCTGCATCGTCATGCGTTCCGGATTCTCGCGGGCAGGGATTGCAGCAACGCGTGAAAGGCCCGCGCCTCCTGTTGTGCGGCGGCGACGCCGATCTCCGCAAAGCGGAGTGTATGCCGCGGGCGGGTTTGCGCAAAGCGGCCGAAATCCGCGGAAATGATGGTCGCGATCTTGGGGTAGCCGCCGGTGGTGCCGCGATCCTTCATCAGCACGATGGGCTGGCCGTTGCCCGCCACCTGAATGCTGCCGTCCACCGTGCCGTCGGAGACGATGTTGAAATGCCCGGCGTGAGTGAGAGCGGGCCCTTCGAGGCGATAGCCCATGCGGTCGCTGGTCGGCGAGATTTGCCAGGGCGAATTGAAGAAGACGTCAGTGGAGGCACCGAACTCATCATATTGAGGGCCGGCAACGACGCGGATCGCGCCTTCGCCGAACACAGGCGGAGTCATGATGCGGTCGGGAATTGCTGCTGGCGTAGTCTCGAACGTCAGCATGTCGCCGTTTTGCAGCGGACGTGGATAAGGGCTTCCCAGTCCCGCGCGCGCATTGACCGAAAAGCTGCCGAACATCGCCTCGCCTTTCAGTTCACCCGCGACGGCGAGATAACTGAAGACACCTTTGCGGGCCGCGTCGAGGGTCAGCGTGTCGCCATCGCGGAGCGTGAACGTGCGATAGAGCGGGCAGGGATCGTCGCCGGTGTGCGCGAAACGCAGCGCGCCGGTCAGCGCCACGCAGAGCGGACCGCCTCGCGCGATAAAGACGGTTTTAAGCGGCCCGATCTCGACGGCGGGCGCGGACAGCGGATGCTCCACCAGCGCGTTGGCCGCGGCCAGCGACAGGCGATCCATCGCGCCGCTCGGTGTCAGGCCGTAACGCTGCGCGCCGAAGCGGCCGGCATCCTGCACCGATGTCAACGGTCCGGCGGTGACGACTTCCAGAGTGCTCACGAAATCAACTCCGCAACCGTCTCGCCGCGTTCGGCGAGACGCTCGAGCCGGTCGAATGCGGCAGCATCGATCCGCTCGAAGGTCACGGTGTCACCCGGCTCGATCAGGAAGACCGGATCACGCTGCGGATGAAAAGTGCGCACCGGCGTGCGTCCGAGAAGATGCCAGCCGCTCGGCCCGGCGAGGCATTGAAGTGCGGCCTGCGCGCCGCCGATCGAGATGGTGCCTGCAGGCGTGGCAATCCGCGGCTGCGCCCTGCGCGGGGTGGCGATGGCGGGGTCGAGGCCGCGCAGATAAGAGAACCCCGGCGTGAAGCCGATCATCGCCACATCATAACGCGGCGTGCTGTGCCGCTGGATCAATTCATCAGGCGACATGTCGTGCGCCTTCGCCACGTCGTCGAGATCGAGGCCGTCATAGAAGACCGGCACGCGCCAGTGCCGGGACAGATTGCCCGCCGAACCCGGTTGATCGAGCAGCGCCAGAAGGCGGTCGCTCAATTCGGAAAAGCCGAGCGTGAGCGGATCGTAGTGAACGAGCAGAGAGCGATAGGTCGGCACCGTTTCGACGATGCCCTCAATCGGCGTATTTTTCAGTGTGCGGTCCAGCGCGAACACCCGGCGGTTGCTGTCCGCGTCCATGGCCGTCCCGAACTCGACCGCGAGCGCGCTGTCGCCGCAGGCGAGAACACGCGGTTTTGATAGGCGGGAAAGCGAGCTGTTCATGGACAAACGATGCCGGGGCAGGCTGGTGGCGTCCAGAGATTTTATTGGCCGGACACAACGTCCAAGAGCTTGCTTGACGGCAGTCTCTTTCTTCGCAAGATGCCGCCACCTTTCACACCAGGATTGTCCAATGTCGCTGCCCGCCCAGTCCGTTGAACTGCTGCAACGTATTTCCACCGCCACCATCACCACGGTGCTTTTGAAAAAGGGCCTGCGGAACGTCTGGATGCGCGGCACGCGCCCGCTGCGGCCGGGGCAGAAGCGGCTGGTCGGCCCGGCCTTCACGCTGCGGTTCGTGCCCGCGCGCGAAGATCTCGCAACCCCGGAATCGTGGTCGAAGCCGATTTCCACCCGCACCGCCATCGAGGCGATGCCGGAAGGCTGTATTGCTGTCGTCGACGCCATGGGCGTCACCGACGCCGGTATTTTCGGCGACATTCTGTGCATGCGCATGGCGAAGCGGGGTGTCACCGCGCTCGTCACCGATGGCGTGATGCGTGACATCGAGGGTGTTCTCGGTACCGGGCTTCCGGTCTGGTGCGATGGCGCGGCCGCGCCGCCATCGGTTGCGGGCCTTACTTTCGTGAACTGGGGCGAGCCGATCGGCTGCGGCGGCGTTGCGGTGTTTCCGGATGACATCATCGTGGCCGACGAGGACGGCGCGGTTGTCATCCCGCAGGCCTTCCTGCCGCTCATCCTGGAGCAGGGCGAGGAACAGGAGCGCGTCGAGGCGTGGATCGTCAACGAGGTCCAGCAGGGCGCATCGCTGCCGGGGCTTTACCCGATGAACGCAGATACCAAGGCGCGCTATGAGGCGTGGAAGAAGACCCAGAAGTAAGTCTCAGTTCTGGCGCTTGGCGGCATCTGCCGGCCAGCGCCAACCGACCACTTGAGCCTCGACTGGATCGCCGGAGTCGCAGTTCTCCCACCCGCTGCCGATCCAGCGGCATGGGAATGGAAGCTGGTAGGTCCCGCTTTTGTCCTCGCACAGAACCTGCACCGGCACACCTGAGGGCGGCGTGCCGTGTTCGCTGAATTCCGCCAGACGTTGTGCGCGAGTCGCCATCCATTCTCTCCCGCAGGGGAACGTGGCAGGCTGGTTTCTGTTCCGGAACCCAGCCCGGTAAATACGAAGATGCCCCGTTGTTTCGAAGATCACCGCAAGCCTTGATTTACGTCTCGGGATTGAGACTACCGGCAGCAACACGGAGAAAAACCGATGTTTGTGCTGATCATGGGTTTGTTGGGCGCGACAGGGCTGTTTTACTTCGCCAGTGCCACACAGCATTCGGGCTGGGCGCTGTCGTACGAGGTCTGTCAGCAGGGTGCGTTTTTTTGCGATAACCCTCACTGGGTCCTGATCGCTGCCGGTGCCGCCATCCTGATTGAGATGGTTCGCAGCATGTCCAAGGCGTGAGAGACGCCTGACCTGTATTTGATCGGGCGGCTTCGCGGCTGCCGCCTGCCGGTTTTTTGCCGCGTCTTGCGGCACCGGGCCGGGTGGATTTCGGCGCGGGAACCGGACAATATCGGGTGGCGCGCCAGACCCGCCGGCGGGCTTTCAGCAACCGGGAACTGACGTTCGCCGCCATGTCCCTTTCACGAAGCATTCTCCGGCGTCCCCTTCGGCTCGCCCGCCGGTTCGGTTATGCCCGGATGTTGTGCCTCGGGTTGCTCGTGGCCCTTGTCGGCTTGCGCGCCATCGATCCCGCGCCACTTGAAGAATTGCGCCTAAGGGTTTTCGACACCTATCAAATCCTCAAACCGCGCAAGGCTGTCGAGCGCCCGGTCGTGATCGTGGATCTCGATGAAGCGAGCCTCGCCCGGTTCGGCCAATGGCCATGGCCGCGCACCCGTGTCGCCGATCTGGTGTCGCGCTTGACGGAGGCGGGAGCTGCCGTCATCGCCTTCGACGTGGTGTTTGCCGAACCGGACCGGCTGTCGCCGCGGCTTGCGGTGGACAGTTTCTGGGGTGTCGATGAGACGACGCGCGCGCGGCTGAAAGATTTGCCCGATAACGATCAGGTTTTCGCTGAGGTGCTGCGCCGCTCGCCGGTCGTGCTCGGCGAATCCGGCCTGCCGTATGTCACGCCGCCGCCTGCCACCGCTCCGCCGCCGCTTGGCCTTGCGACGCTCGGCGGCGACCCGTCGCCTTATCTCCTGAATTTTCCCGGACGGCTGCGCAACACGCCGGTTCTGGAGCAGGCGGCATCGGGGCGCGGATTGTTCACGATCCGCACCGAGCGCGATGGCATGGTCCGGCGCGTGCCTCTCATTATGATGGCGCAGGGCAGCCTGATGCCGTCGCTGACCTTCGAGATGTTACGGGTGGCGGTGAAGGCCGACACGCTTCTGGTCAAGTCCGACGAGGCTGGGGTGAAAAGCGTGGGCGTGCCGGGGTTCGAGATTCCGACCGACCGCATCGGCCAGCTCTGGGTCTATTTCGGCAAGCACGATCCGGCGCGCTACGTGTCGGCGGCGGATGTTCTGGATGGCAAGGTTGGCGCCGATGCGATCTCGCGCAAGCTGGTGATTGTCGGCACCTCTGCCATCGGACTTCTCGATGCCAAGACGACGCCGCTCGATCGCGTGATGCCGGGCGTCGAAATCCATGCGCAGATGCTGGAAAGCGCGCTGACGGATTCGGTCCTGTCGCATCCCGGTTACGCATTCGGCGCGGAAATTCTCGCCGCCATCCTGTTCGGACTGTTGATCGTCTGGCTTGCGCCGATCCTCAGCCCCATTTCGCTGTTGCTGCTCGGGGGTGCGGTTGCGGCATTGCTTGCAGGTGCGTCCTGGTACCTGTTCGTGCGCGAAAGGCTGCTGGTCGATTTCACCTTCCCGCTGCTTGCGAGCGCCGTGGTTTATCTCACGCTGGTGTTCAACAGCTATGTGCGCGAGCAAGCGCAGCGCCGCCGAATCCGTTCGGCCTTCGGGCAATATCTGTCGCCCGCACTGGTGGAGCAACTGGCGCAGGCGCCGGAGCGGCTGGTGCTCGGCGGCGAGGAACGCGAGATGACCGTGATGTTCAGCGACGTGCGGGGCTTCACGGCGATTTCGGAATCCTTCCGCCACGATCCGCAGGGGCTGACATCGCTGATGAACCGCCTGCTGACGCCGTTGACCGACGCCATTCTCGCGCGCAAGGGCACCATCGACAAATATATGGGCGATGCCGTCATGGCGTTCTGGAACGCGCCGCTTGACGATCCGCAGCATGCCGTCAACGCCTGCGAGGCTGCGCTCGACATGCTGGACGCGATCACTGAACTCAACAGAGAACGCGCGGAGGAGGCAGCGGATTCGGGCAAGCCGTTCATGCCACTGAATGTCGGTATCGGTTTGAACACTGGCTCGTGCGTCGTCGGAAACATGGGATCGCAAGTGCGGTTCGACTATTCGGTGATCGGCGACAGCGTGAACATTGCCTCGCGTCTGGAAGGCCAGTCGGCGACCTATGGCGTGCCGATCATCGCCGGATCGAAAACCGCGCTGGCCGCGAAGGACAAACTCGCGATCCTGGAGATGGATCTCGTCACTGTGAAGGGCAAGCGGGAGCCGGAGGTGATCTATGCCATCCTCGGCCGGAGCGACTTGGCCAATTCCGAGCGATTTCAGAAACTGCGCAATCTCACTATCGATATGATCTGGCGTTATCGCAGCCGCGACTGGGACGGCGCGCTGAACGCGGCCATAAAGGCGCAGGCGCTCGATGACGGCGATCGCCTGACAACGCTGTTCGACCTTTATACCGAACGGATCGCGGCGTTCCGGCATGCGCCGCCGCCGCCCGAATGGAACGGCGTTTTTGCAATGACGATGAAATAGACTAGAAATCGCAGTCCTGTCCGGTTCGAGCATTTTAAATGTCTGATTCCATCACGATCAAATTCTGGGGCGTTCGCGGCAGCATCGCCTGTCCGGGGCCGGACACCGTGCGTTACGGCGGCAATACATCGTGCGTCGAAGTCCGCTGCGGCGGGCATCGCGTGATCTTCGACGCGGGCTCCGGCCTTCGCGCGCTCGGTGAGGCATTGGCGGGGCAACCCGGCGAGATCGACCTGTACTTCAGCCACCTGCATATTGATCACCTGATCGGGCTGCCGTTTTTCCCGCCTGCGTTTGAGGACAGGACGCGGTTGCGGCTCTGGGCTGGCGGATTGAAAGAGGCTGGTGGCCTGCAGGCCGCGCTCGACAGATATATGAGCTTCCCGCTGTTTCCGATCGGGCTCGATGCATTTCGTGCCGATGTTGCTTTCAACGATTTTTCACGGGGCGATGTGCTGACGCCACGGCCCGGCATCGTGCTGCGCACCGCCGCGCTCGATCATCCGGGCGGCGCGACCGGCTATCGGTTGGAGTTTGCAGGACGGTCGTTCTGCTACATCACCGATACAGAGATGAGCGGACGTGCCTCGCCCGCGCTGCTTGCGCTGGCGAAGGATGCGGATTGCCTCGTGATGGACGCCACCTATACCGACAGCGAGCTGCCAAAATATGCGGGCTGGGGCCATGCAAGCTGGCAGCAGAACGTCGCCTTCGCCGATGCCGCAGGGGTGAAAACCCTGTGCCTGTTTCATCACGCGCCCGAGCATGACGACAACACGATGGACCGGATCGCGGTCGAAGTCGCGCGGATGCGGCCGGGAACGGTGGTTGCGCGCGAAGGCCTGTCGGTCGAGCTTTGAAGCGGCCTCCGGTTCGAGCCGCATTGATTGCAAATTAACGGATCGGCATTGAACCGGTCGCGCATTGTCGAAGACAAAAGGCTGGGTGGCTCATGGATATATCGGGTGTCGCTTCAGACATGTCAGGGTTGGCCTCCGGTGCGGGCGGCCTGATCGCATCCGCGTTCGTCGTTGCCGGATACACGATGCGGACCATGATCCCGCTGCGCATCGTCGGTATCATCACCAACGTCGTGTTCATTATCTACGCTCTGTCGCACCGGAATTATCCGATCGTGGCGCTGCATATGATCCTGTTGCCGCTCAACGTCTATCGGTTGCGGGAAATGCTGGTGCTGATCCGGAACGTCAAGCGTTCGGTCAGCGGCAATCTGTCGATGAACTGGCTGAAGCCGTTCATGACGGAACGGCGCTGCGCGCCGGGCGAGGTGCTGTTCTACAAGCACGAGCGGGCGACCGAGATGTTCTACATCGTCAGCGGCCGCTTTCGTCTTGTGGAGTCGGGCATCGAATTGCCGATCGGTTCGATCGTCGGCGAGTTCGGAATGCTGTCGCCCGACAACGAGCGGACGCAGACGCTGGAGTGCCTGGAGAAGGGCGTTGTCCTTGGCGTCACCTATCAGAAGGTGGAAGAACTCTACGTGCAGAATCCGGAATTCGGATTCTATTTCCTGAAGCTGGTGAGCGCGCGGCTGTTCCAGAACGTCGGCAAGCTCGAAGCGCAAGTCGCGGCATTGAGCGGAAAACCGGCGTCATGAAGCTGCCCGTCGATTTCAGGCTGTTGAAGGAACGCTATCTGGGCGAGGCGTCCCGCAAGCCATGGATCGCGGAAAATCGGCTGGCCGAACTCATTCCTTATTTGCAGCCGGGAGCTGCGGAAACCGTGCGGAGCGCGGTCACATCGCTGATGGCGTATCAGGACCCTGATTATGCGCTGCTGTATCTCAGCCGTATCGGTCGGTATGCCGGGCCGGGCAAGGAGCCCTGCGCGTTTCTCGGAGCACTCGCCTCCCGCATGGATGTGCGGATGCGCTATATTGATCCGCCCAGTGTTGCGCAGGACGTCTTGATAGAAGACGAGGGGCGGGATGCCGCTGCCGGACGCCGCGTGCCCTTCTGCCTGTGCGATCTTGTCGGCCTGTTGCCGCCGAGCGCTGCCGACACGGTTCTTCAGGTGATTTCGTATCTGCGGTTGTCGCACCGGGCTGTCGTGTTGCGGTTTACCGGGGGGCGGCGCTGGACCCGGGCCTGGGCATTGCTCAGATATGCGCGGACCTATTCGCGGCGCGCGAAGACCGAGAATGCGTGGGTCGAGCGGTGGCTGCACATGATCGACCGGGTGAGGACCTGCCAGCCTGCAGCTGTCGAGGAGATGGTCCAGACCGCCGATATCGTCCGTGGGTCGGGAGCCGGCTACCATCGCGATCTGGCAAACTGGAATGTGATCGTCGATCGTCTCGTCAAGCCTGTTTGCGACGGGACAGTTGCGTCGCTCGATCTTGCGGCCGCTTTGCGAGTCGTTTTAAAGGCTGTGTCCGATCGCCCCGAGCCGGCTGTGCTGGAAAAGCAGATTGCCGATCTTATCGCAGCTCAACCCTTTCAACTTCGAACGGCATGAACGGCATGTCTTATTATACCAGAGCATCGATGATGCCATATGGAGCGAGGATTTTTGCGGCGGCCGTCATGGCATGCACGCTGGCGCTGCCATCCGATGCGCATGCGGACGCCACGTTCAAACTGAGCCATAATCACCGGATTTCTTGCAGCAAGATTTTGATGCCGGGAAAACGGCAGGCAATTAGCTGCAAATCCTATGCGTATCTGTTCAATACGGTGACGTCGGAGTTTTATCGCTGCGAGGCGCAGGTCACGGTGACCCGCGATGCCTCGAAAATCCTCGGCACGGATAACAGCGGCAGTTGCAAGCTCAAGACAAAAGTGTTTTCCGACAATTCGAATTACGATTTCGACGCGGTCGAAACCGAACCGCCGAACACCAATGCTTTTTTCGGCAGCGGCGGCACGGCGATCTGGGCGGCCGATACCACGGCACGCAAGGTCAGGGCCTGCATCGAACTTGGTACCGGCATTTCGTCTCCGGTCCTCAAATGCATGGACATGACCTTCAACTAACGGACGCTGTTATCCGACGACCGGGACGCCGCCCGGGTGCTTGGCCTTTTCTTCGGGCTCGACGTGAATCGAGATCATGATGTCGGAAATCTCTTTCCGCAGCGCGGCCTCGATCCGGTCGCAGACTTCGTGCGATTCCGACACCGTCATGTTGCCCGGCACGACGAGATGAAAGTCGATGAAGATCGCGCGCCCGGCCTGGCGCGTGCGAAGGTCGTGCGCTTCCAGCGCGCCTTCGGCGTGTGAGGAAATGATGTCGCGGATTTTGGCGAGCGTTTCCTCCGGCACGACCTCGTCCATCAGCCCGCCGATCGAGGAGCGCATCAGCTTCCAGCCGGCCCAGAGAATATTGACGGCCACCAGCGCCGCGATGAGCGGATCGAGGATTTGCTCGCCGGTCAGCCATACCAAGGCGACGCCGGCGAGAACGCCAATCGAGGTCAGCACGTCGGTCCACAGATGCTTGGCGTCAGCGATCAGGGCCGGTGAACGGTATTTTTGTCCAGCCTTGAGCAGCACGACGTACCAGATAGCATTGATGCCGCTAGCGCACGCATTGATCAGCAGGCCCTTGAGAGGAGTCTGGATCGGTTTCGGGCGAAGAAGGCCATTATAGGCCGCATAAAAAATCGCCATCGCTGCAAGAAGGATCAGCACACCCTCGGCAATCGCGGAAAGATATTCGGCCTTCTGATGCCCGTAGGGGTGATTGGCATCGGGCGGTTCTGCGCTGACGCGCACGGCGATGAACGCCGCAACCGCAGTTGCCACGTTGAGAATGCTTTCCAGAGCATCCGAATAGAGCGCCACGCTGCCGGTGACGAGATAGGCGACGTATTTCAACGCCAGCACAAGACAGCCGACTGCGATGCTGCCAGCAGCTAGTTTGAGAGGTGTGCTCATGGAACCACGCAGATTTGCCTTTGCGTGCTTACGGGAACTGCTGCGACCAATCAACGCGCATGTTTGCTGACGCCAATCATTCGCAGGCCTCAAAACAATAACCGGTGGAAAGAATAACGCGCCACGCAAGGACTCTTTGCTGTTGGTGTCCTTTCGCATGCTGCTGCTTGCCGTCATGCGCGTTGGGAACCTGAAGAGCATTTAATGTGCAACAGCGCGCAGCTTTAGCTTCGCTTAACCCATGGCTGATTCCATATGTCGCAGCACGACGGGGCGTCGTTTTATCGCATTGCCACAAAGATGCTGCATTGCGATTTCAACGCTGTCGCACTCGTAAATCTGAATCATAATTTGGGGAATTTATCAAAGTCATGACGAATCGAATCGTCGCAATCGCCTGTCTGATCGTTGGAAGTGCCTTCTTAAGTGGTTGCGATGATCCGGCCCCAGCCGTTGCGAAAACGGCTCCTCCTGAAGTGTCTGTTGTGCGCGTGAAACCCGAACCGTTTACGGTCGTGCGCGAATTGCCGGGCCGCATCGCATCGGTGCGCGTTGCCGAGGTGCGGCCGCGCGTGTCGGGCATTATCGTGGAGCGGTTGTTCAAGCAGGGCAGCGATGTGCAGGCCGGCGACGTTCTTTACAAGATTGATCCGCGGCCGTTCGAGGTTGAGGTCATGGCGCAGGAAGCGGCTCAGGCGAAGGCCCAGGCCGTGCTGGATCAGGCCACCAGACAGGCGCATCGCATTGCGACGCTGGCTGCGCAGCATGTTGCCTCCGAGGCCGAGAATGAAAAGGCCACCGCCGCCAAGCGCCAGGCGGAGGCCGATCTCGCTGCCCGCAAGGCGGAAGTCGCGCGCGCCAGTCTCAATCTCGACTACGCCACGATCCGAGCGCCGATCAAAGGCCGGATCGGCGCCGCGCTGGTGAGCGAAGGCGCACTTGTTACTGCCAACGACACCACCAATCTCGCGACCATTCGCCAGCTGGACCCGATCTATGCCGACTTCACTCAGTCGGCTGCCGACCTGATCAAACTGCGTGAGGCGCTCGATCGCGGCGACCTCGAGGAGGTCAGCAAAGGCGCGGCCAAGGTTCGGCTGATCGTCGATGGACGGAAATATCCGCTCGACGGCAAGCTTCTGTTCTCCGAAGCCAAGGTTGACGCCAGCACCGGACAGGTGACGCTGCGCGGCGAATTTCCCAATCCGAACGGCGAACTTCTGCCCGGCATGTATGTGCGCGTCATGCTTGAGCAGGGCGTCGATACGGACGCGATTGCGATTCCCGAGCAAGCTGTGCAGCGCGGCGCCAATGGCTCAAGCGATGTCTATGTCGTGAAGCCCGATGGCCGTGTCGCGAAGCAGTCCATCCGCATCAGCGATCATCAGGACGGCAAGTGGCTGGTGAGCGAAGGCCTGAAGCAGGGCGACCATGTCGTGGTCGAGGGCTTCCAGAAATTCGTCGCAGGCGATCTTGTTTCACCGATCTCCATTGATGGGACCAAGGTCAGCGCGGACACGGCTTCGCAATCAGCTTTCAATTAGCGCCCGATGCCAGCTTTTTTCATCGAACGCCCGATCTTCGCATGGGTGGTTGCGCTTTTCATCTGCTTGATTGGCGCGATCTCCATTCCTCTGCTTGCGGTTGCGCAATATCCCATCATTGCGCCGCCCTCGATCTCGATCAGCACTAGCTATCCCGGCGCTTCGCCGGAAGAGCTTTACAACAGCGTCACGCGGCCGATTGAGGAAGAGCTCAACGGCGCGTCCGGCATCCTGAATTTCGAATCCACCAGCGACTCGCTCGGACAGGTGGAGATCATCGCGAATTTCCAGCCGGGCACGGACACCACGACGGCGTCGGTTGACGTGCAGAACCGCATCAAGCGCGTCGAGGCGCGATTGCCGCCGGCGGTGATCCAGCAGGGTATTCTCGTTGAGGAAGCCTCAAGCGCGGTCCTGCAGATCATCACGCTGCGTTCGACCGACAACAGCCTTGATGAAGTCGGGCTCGGCGATTTCATGGTCCGCAACATCGTCGGTGAAATCCGGCGTATTCCCGGTGTCGGCCGTGCGACGTTGTATTCGACAGAGCAATCGTTGCGGATCTGGGTCGACCCGGAGAAGCTGATCGGCTTCAATCTCACATCGGAAGATGTGACCAAGGCGATCGCGGCGCAGAACGCACAGGTTGCCTCCGGCAGCCTCGGTGCCGAACCCAGTGTACCCGGCCAGAAAGTGTCCGCGCTTGTTCTGGTCAAGGGACAGCTCAGTACACCAGCGGAATTCGGCTCCATCGTGCTGCACGCGAATGCCGATGGCTCGGTCGTGCGGCTGCGGGATGTAGCGCGCATCGAGATCGGCGGCATGGGCTATCAGTTCACCACCCGCCTGAACGGCAAGCCGACGGCTGGCCTGTCGGTGATGCTGGCGCCGAGCGGCAACGCGCTGGCGACGGCGGCCGCCGTCAAGGCGAAGATGGAAGAGCTGTCGAAATTCTTTCCGGCCAATATCGCTTACGACATTCCCTACGACATCACGCCTGTTGTGAAGGCGGCTATCGAAAAAGTGCTGCACACACTGGTTGAGGCGGTGGTGCTGGTGTTCATCGTGATGTTCCTGTTCCTGCAGAACATCCGCTACACCTTCATTCCGACGATTGTCGTGCCTGTCGCGCTGCTCGGCGCCTGCGCGACGCTTTTGTTGGCCGGGTACTCGATCAATATGCTGACGCTGTTCGCGATGGTGATGGCAATCGGCATTCTGGTGGACGATGCCATTGTCGTCGTCGAGAATGTCGAGCGCATCATGACCGAGGAGGGGCTCCCGCCGAAGGAGGCCACCCGCAAGGCGATGACGCAGATCACCGGTGCCATCGTCGGCATCACGCTGGTGCTGATGGCCGTGTTCGTGCCGATGGCGTTCTTCCCCGGATCGGTCGGCATCATCTACCGGCAGTTCTCGATCACGATGGTTGCGGCGATCGGGTTCTCGGCCCTGATGGCGCTGTCGTTGACGCCTGCTTTGTGCGCGACGCTGCTGAAGCCTGCGAAGGGCGGCCATGGTGCGGGCAAGAAAGGCATCTTCCGCTGGTTCAACAGAACGCTCGATGTGTCGCGCGATCGTTACGTCAAGACCGTGAGCTGGTCGCTCGCGCGCAAGGGCAAGATGATGCTGGTCTATCTCGCCGTCGTGGCGGGTGTGGTCTTTGGATTCTCGCGGATGCCGGGCGGATTCCTGCCGGTTGACGATCAGGGATTCATCACCGTGGACGTCCAGACGCCATCGGATTCCTCGTTCTCGCGCACGAAGGCGGCTGTGGAGCGCGTCGAGAAATATCTGGAGACCCGTGCGGGTATTCAGGATGTCACCTTCCTCACCGGCTTCAGCTTCCTGGGGCAGGGCATCAACACGGCGCAGGCCTTCATTACTCTGAAGGACTGGTCGGAGCGTGGATCGCAGGATTCCGCGGCTGCGATCGTCAATGACATTAACGCAGCGATGGCGGGCGTGCGCGACGCCAAGATCACAGCGCAGCAACCGCCACCGATCGACAATCTCGGCAATTCCAGCGGCTTTTCCTTCCGCCTGCAGGATCGTGGACAGAAGGGATACACCGCGTTGCTCGCGGCGGCGAGGAAGCTTGTCACCGACGCCAATGCAAGCCCGGTTCTGCAGAAGGTCTATATCGAAGGCCTGCCCGAAGGGCCGGTCGTCAACCTCATGGTCGACCGTGAGAAGGCCAGCGCGTTCGGCATTTCCTTTGCCGACGTCAACAACATGATCTCCACCAATCTGGGATCGGCCTACATCAATAACTTCCCGAACAAGGGGCGCATGCAGCGTGTGATCGTTCAGGCGGATGCGATGGATCGCATGAACGCCGACGACATTCTCAAATACAACGTCAAGAACAGCCGCGGCGAACTGGTCCCGCTGTCATCGTTCACCACCATCGAGTGGGGCAAAGGGCCGTCGCAGATCGTCGGCTTCAACTATTATCCGTCGGTTCGTATCAGTGGCGAAGCGCGTGCGGGTTACACCAGCGGCGATGCCATCGCCGAGATGGAGCGGCTGGCAGGCCTGTTGCCGCGCGGATTCGGCTATGAGTGGAGCGGCCAGTCGCTGCAGGAGAAACTTTCCGGTTCACAGGCGCCGCTGCTGCTGGCGCTCTCGGTGTTCGTTGTCTTTCTGTGCCTTGCGGCACTTTACGAGAGCTGGACCATTCCGGTCGCGGTGCTGCTGACCATTCCGCTCGGCGTGCTCGGGTCGGTCGTGGCTTCGTCGATGCGGGGATTGCCGAACGGGGTGTATTTCACCGTCGGCCTCATCACGATCATCGGCCTGGCGGCAAAAGATGCGATTCTCATTATCGAGTTCGCCAAGGACCTTCGCGAGCAGGGCAAATCGCTGCTGGCCGCAACCATGGAGGCTTGCAGCCTGCGCTTCCGCCCGATCCTGATGACCGGCTTTGCCTTTGTCTGCGGCGTGCTGCCGATGATGGTGGCGCAAGGCGCGGGCAGTCTCAGCCAGCAGGCACTCGGGACCGGCGTGATGGGCGGTATGATCGCCGTCGCCATTCTTGCTTTGCTGATGGTGCCGGTGTTCTTCGTCTTTATTCAGGGATTGTTTTTAAAGCCCGCAGACAAGACGTCGGATGAAGCGAAGGCGCCCGAGCCTGAGCCTGAGCCTGTCGCGATGTCATCGCCTCAGCCTCATCCGTGAAATTTTAAAAATCCTTCTCAGTGAGACGATATAAACCTGTCGATCCTCGACGGGAGCGACCGGCTGTTCATTGCGGTGCAATAATAGAAAGGTCTACTATTCATTCGCTCCAGCTAATATTACAGTTTTGTGACAAGGCCGTATAAGGCCAAGAATTTCAGGGAGGAATAATGGTGAAGCGCGTTCAGCTAGCTAAGATTCTTGCAACGGCTTTGGTGCTCGGATGGCCGGCGGCCTCCATTGCGCAGCCAGCTTCGGGAAAAATCAGCGTCGTCACGTCCTATGCGAAGGACCTGACCGATCCGATCAAGAAGGCCTTCGAGGCGGCCAACCCCGGCGTTACGCTCGATGTGCAGAACCGTAATACGCATGCCGGCGTCAAATTCCTGGAAGAAACCAAGTCCAACAATCAGGTCGATCTGTTCTGGGCTTCCGCGCCGGACGCATTCGAAGCCCTGAAGGCCAAATCGCTGCTGCAGAAGTACAAGCCCAAGGCGACCGGCATTCCCGAGAAGATCGGGCAATTCCCGATCAACAATCCGGACGGCTACTACTTCGGATTCGCGGCCTCCGGCTACGGCATCATGTGGAACGAACGCTACGTGAAGGCGAACAAGCTGCCAGACCCGAAGGAGTGGCAGGATCTCGCGGCGCCGATCTATTACGATCACGTCGCCATGGCAGCACCCTCACGCTCCGGCACCACGCACCTGACGATCGAGACGATCCTGCAGGGCGAGGGCTGGAACAAGGGTTGGGCTACGCTTCGTGAGGTGTCCGGCAATTTCCGTGAAGTGACCGAGCGTTCGTTCGGCGTGCCGGATGCGGTCAACTCCGGTCAGGTCGGCTACGGCATCGTGATCGACTTCTTCGCCTTCTCCTCGCAGGCGACGGGCTTCCCCGTGAAGTTCGTCTATCCGAGCGTGACGGCCATCGTGCCGGCCAACATCGGCATTGTGGCGAACGCACCGAACAAGGCGGGAGCGGAAGCCTTTATTGAATTCCTGCTGTCGCCGGCCGGACAGGTCCTCTTGTTCGATCCGGGCATTCGCCGCCTGCCGGTCAATCCTTCGGTGTACGACAAGGCGCCGGCGGGCTACGTCAATCCGTTCAAGGACCCGCGCCTGAACTCGATGGTGAAGTTCGACGTCAAGAAGTCGGAAGGGCGTGGCGAAGTGGTCGATGCGCTGTACGACCAGACCGTGACTTTCCAGCTGGCGGATCTGAAGCAGACCAAGAAGGCAATCGACGCTGCGGCGGCGGCTGTGGCGAAAAAGCCGAACCCCAAGGCTGAGGCTGCCTTGAAGGAAGCGCGGAGCCTGATGGAAGCCATGCCGATCACCGAGGAGCAGGCGTCGTCTCCCGAGATCGTCGGCGCATTCGCGGGCGGCAAGAAGAAGCAGAAGGGCGCACGGCAGGCCGAACTCGAGCAGCAGTGGGCCTCCTTCGCCAAGGACCACAATGCACAGGCCCGCGCCAAGGCCGACGAAGCATTGAAACTCGCCAAGTAATCGTCGCGCACGCATGACGGCGATTGGCCTCCATAACAACCGGCGCGGAACATTCGTGTCCCGCGTCTTCACTGGCGCAACATGGGGCCAGGTCAGCGTTGCATTGCTGATCCTGGCCTTCCTGCTTGCTTTCCTCGTCTGGCCGGTCGCGACCGTTGTCTGGGTAGCCTTCACGGAAAAAGGCAGCGGCGTCTTCACGCTCGCGAACTTCGTCGATTTTTTCCGGACAGATCTGTTCATCCGTTCATTCTGGAATTCGCTGTACGTTTCCGGAATGGCGGTGGTCGGCGCATCGATGCTGGCGATGCCGCTGGCCTACTTCACGTCGCGGTTTACGTTTCGCGGCGCGGGGCTGATCCAGATTCTCGGCTTTCTGCCGCTGATTATGCCGCCGTTTGTCGGTGCCGTGGCGCTGCAGCTGTTTTTCGGCCGCAACGGCACGGTCAATCTGCTGCTCGACGACTGGTTCAGCTTCAAGCTCGGTTTCATGGAAGGGCTGAACGGAGTCATTTTCGTCCAGTCGATTCATTATTTTCCTTTCATCCTCATCAATCTGTCGGCGGCGCTGCGCAACGTCGACCGTTCGATGGAGGAGGCCGCACAGAATCTCGGCTCGTATGGATTCCGCCTGTTCCGGCGCATCGTGTTTCCGCTTGCGTTGCCGGGCTATGTCGCGGGTGCCTCGCTGGTCTTCGTCAAGGTGTTCGATGACCTCGCGACGCCGCTTCTGTTGAACGTCAAGGACATGCTGGCGCCGCAGGCCTATCTGCGTGTCACCTCGATCGGCATCACCGATCCGATGGGATATGTGATTTCCGTGGTTCTGATCGTGGCGTCGGTCGTCTCGATGTGGGTGTCGTCGCTCGCCACGCGCAACATCGATTATGCCACGACCCAGCGCGGCGGCGGCGGCATCGCCAAGCGGAAGCTGCGGCCGCTTGAAATGGCGCTGGCATACGCGCTGCTCACCTTCATCATCCTGCTGGTGCTTGCGCCGCATGTCGGTTTGCTGCTGCTGTCGTTCGCAACCATCTGGTCGTTCTCGCCGCTGCCGGACGGCTACACTGTTGCGCACTATGCGCGCGTGTTCGGCGAAAGCTCGATCTACATCAAGAACACGCTGCTCTATGCTTCGCTGGCGGGCGTGATCGACATCGTGATCGGGACCGCGATTTCCTATCTTGTCCTGCGCACGAAGCTGGTCGGGGTTCGCGGGCTCGATCTGCTGGCGAGCGCCGCACTGGCGATCCCCGGCGTCGTGCTCGGCATCGGTTACCTGCGCGCGTTCTATGGCATCCCTCTGTGGGACGGCACGCCGCTGGCGTCGCTCTGGATCGTCATTGTGCTGGCACTGGCGATCCGGCGTCTGCCCTACGCGCTGCGTGCCTGTTACGCAGCACTCCAGCAGATTTCGGCGTCGCTCGAGGAGGCGGCGGAAAACCTCGGCGCCACCAAGGCCTCCACCGTGCGGCGCATCGTGGTGCCGCTCATGACGGGCGGCCTGGTCGCGGGCTTCATCACCAGCTTCGCGACGGCGGCGGTCGAACTCTCCGCGACACTGATGCTGGTTCAGGCGAACCAGGACGCGCCGCTCGCCTACGGACTTTACGTTTTCATGCAGTCGGCCGCAGGCCGCGGGCCGGGTGCTGCACTCGGCGTGATCGCCGTGGTGATCGTCGCGCTCAGCACGGTCGCGTCTCAATATGTCATTGAACGTGACCGCCGCGCCAAGGGCGGCAGCAATTCGAATGATTGAGGGGCTCACTTGACAGACACCGACACCCAGCACCCCGGACTTGCGGTCAAGGCGCTCGATCTGAAGATCGATGACATCAGCGCGGCCTACGGCGATAACGTCGTGCTCGACGGCATCAATCTCGATATTCGGCCGGGCGAGCTGTTTGCGCTGCTCGGCCCTTCCGGTTGCGGCAAGACCACGCTGCTGCGGCTGATCGCGGGTTTCGCCGACGCAAGGCATGGCCGGATCGCGGTCGGCGGCAAGGAGATTTCGAATCTTCCGCCGTGGAAACGCGATGTCGGCATGGTGTTCCAGTCTTATGCGCTGTGGCCGCATATGACTGTCGGCGATAACGTTGCGTTCGGCCTGCGCGAACGGCGTCTCCCGCGCGCCGAAATCAAGCGGCGCGTGGACGCGGCGTTAAGTTTCGTCGGCCTGACCAGCCAGATCGATCGCCGCCCGTCGCAACTCTCGGGCGGCCAGCAGCAGCGTGTGGCCTTGGCGCGCACAATCGCGATCGAGCCGAAGATTTTGCTGCTCGACGAGCCTTTATCGAATCTCGATGCCAAATTGCGCGTGCAGGTGCGCCGCGAATTACGCGCACTGCAGAAGTCGCTGGGCCTGACCACCGTGATCGTGACGCACGATCAGGAGGAGGCCAACACGATCTGCGATCGCGTCGCCGTGATGAATGCAGGCAAGGTCCAGCAGGTTGGCACGCCGACCGAATTGTACGAGCATCCGGCCAATCTCTTTGTCGCCCAGTTTCTCGGCACGGCGAACGTTGTCGAAGGCAAGATGACTGGTGCAGGGTTTGAATCGGACCTCGGCGTTGTGTTGGCGTTGCCGAAGGGCATCGATGTGAAGCCGAACGCGAAGCCGGTCTTTCGTCCGCAGGACACCGTCCTGACGCCGAAGGGCCAATCGAGCGAGGGCAATCCGTCAATGCCGGGCGAGATCGTCGAGCGGGAATTCTTGGGCAGCACGATCCGTTATGGCGTAAAGGCAGGATCGAGCCATATCTGGATCGATGCGCCGTTCCGCTCCGGCTCGTCGCTGATGGAAATCGGCGAAGCGGTCGATGTGACGATCCCGGTCGAACGATTGCTGTGGCTTGCATGAACTAACGCACGATGGATCGATCCTAAAACCGATCCATCGCGGTCAGGGCTTGAACGCTGCGCTCACATGCCTTTCGCGGGCGCCTTACTTTTCTTTTTATGCTTCTTCGCATGTTTGCCGGTCGCGGAGCCGGTCGTCATGCTCTTGTTGCTTGTGGTCGCGCCCGGCATGCCGGCACCCGGAGATTTCGACATATCGTTAGACGATGCGGATGCGGGCGGGTTCGGCACGTTGGTGTCGCCCTGAGGCGTTCCGGCTTGCGCGAATGCGCCGGCCGAGGTCATCGATAAAAGGGCTGCCGTAATCAGAAGCTTTTTCATGCTGACGTCTCCAGTTTCAGGCGGCAAGCCAATCACCGGCTGGGGATGACGTTCCGGCAGCGGAAACAAAAATACTTGAGCAAACCGGGAGCAACTGGGGCGCTTTTGGGGACCCACGATACTTCTAACTTTGGGGGCGTTCGATGAGGCCGGGCAATCCCATGAATGTGTCGGGATTGGGAAGCCTTCCATCTTCCGCAAGTCGCGGCCGTTCGCTAGTGTTCGTTTATAGAATGCGGCCTGAGGTAAACCGGCCGAGGGAGGAATACTCATGAAGTCTGGTCGAAACGCGACCCGTCGATGTTTCCTTGGTGCGGTTGGTGCAGCCTGCCTGGGCGTGATGGCGGTACCGGTCCATGCGCAGCCGCTTGAACTGAAGATCATGGCGCCGGCCAATCCGGGTGGCGGCTGGGATCAGACCGCCCGTTCGATGCAGCAGGCCCTGATCGCCTCGGGTATCGCCCATAGTGTCCAGGTAACCAACGTCGGCGGGGCCGGGGGCTCGGTCGGCATCGCCCAGTTCGTCAACACGGCGAAGGGCGACGGCACCCAGTTGATGGTGAACGGCTTCGTCATGGTCGGTGCGCTGGCGATGAACAAGTCGCCTGTCACACTCGATCACGTGACGCCGATCGCCCGGCTCACCGAGGAATATCAGGTGATGGTCGTTCCGGCCAATTCGCCGATCAAGAACGCCAAGGACCTCGCGACCGCGCTGAAGGCCAACATTGCAAAGGTCACGTTCGCGGGTGGCTCGGCGGGGGGCATCGATCATATCATGGCGGCGCTGTTTGCCCGTGCCGTCGGTGCCGATGCGACCAAGATCAATTACGTACCGTTCTCCGGCGGCGGCGAGTCGCTGGCCGCCATTCTCGGCGGCAAGGTGACGGCGGGCATCTCCGGCTACAGCGAGTACGAAGGCCAGATCAAATCCGGCAAGCTGCGCGCGATCGGTATCACGTCGAGCGAGCGGCGGCCGGGCATCGACATCCCGACGTTCAAGGAGCAGGGGGTCGATCTGGTTCTGACCAACTGGCGCTCGGTTGTCGCCGCGCCCGGCATTACGCCTGAACAGAAGAAGGTTCTGGCGGATGCCATCGACCGCCTTGTGAAATCAAAGGCGTGGAAAGAGGCACTGGCCCAAAAGGGTTGGGACGATGCCTATCTCCCCGGCGATGCGTTTGCCGACTTCCTGAAGAAGGAGACAGTGCGCGTGAACGACGTTCTGAAGTCCATCGGTCTTGTGAAATCATAATGACAGACAGCGGCGCGCAGGAAACGAAACCCGCGCGACGCGGGGTGGATTGGGCAGGCGTCGCCATTGCTGCGGGATTGGCGATCCTCGCACTGGTGATCGCACTCGATGCAATGCGTATCCATGCGAACGTCACCTATGGCATGGGGCCGCAGGCTATCCCCATCGCCATTGCCATCGGGCTCGGTGTGCTGGCGATCGGCAATCTGGTCAATGCGCTGCGCGGTGACGTTCCCGAGCGCGAGCACATGGACTTTCGTTCGGTCGGACTCGTGCTCGCAGGTCTCGCGGCGATGATTGCGATCATCGATTTCGGCGGGGGGTTCATCCCGGCGATGACCGTCTTGTTCGCGGCGACCGCGACGGCCTTCGGCCGCCGCGCCATCCTCACCGATCTCGTCATCGGTTTTGTTATCGGCACCGTCATTTACGTGGTCTTCAGTCAGCTCCTCACCCTCAGCCTTCCCGCGGGCCCGCTCGAACGCCTGCTCTAGTCATCAGCCAAGGATCTTTGGCATGGATACATTCGCCGCTTTGGCTCACGGGATGGTCGTCGCCCTGCAGCCGATGAACCTGCTGTTCGCGCTGATCGGCGTGTTCCTCGGGACGGCGGTCGGCGTGTTGCCGGGCATAGGCCCTGCACTCACTGTCGCGCTGCTGCTGCCGGTCACCTACAAGCTCGATCCGGGCGGCTCGCTGATCATGTTCGCCGGCATCTATTATGGCGGCATGTACGGCGGCTCGACCACGGCGATCCTGATCAACACGCCGGGTGAAAGCGCCTCGATGGCGACGGCGCTCGAAGGTTACAGGATGGCCCGAGCCGGGCGCGGCGGCCCCGCGCTGGCGACGGCGGCGATCGGATCGTTTGTCGCCGGTACGCTGGCGACCATCGGTCTTGCGTTCGTGGCTCCCTATCTGGTGGATGTCGCGGTCAAGTTCGGCCCGGAGGATTACTTCGCCCTGATGGTGGTCGCGTTCGTCACTGTGTCGGCGACGTTCGGCGATTCGCCCGTGCGCGGGTTGACCAGCCTGTTCATCGGCCTGACTCTCGGCCTTGTCGGCATCGACAAACTGACCGGACAGCCGCGGCTGTCGTTCGGTGTGCCCGAACTGCTCGACGGTGTCGAGGTCACGACATTGGCGGTTGGCCTGTTCGCAGTCGGCGAGGCGCTTTATGTCGTCTCGCGGCGGCATCAGGACGAGAAGGTTGAGGCCGTGCGCGGCTCGCTCTGGATGACCAAGGAAGACTGGAAGCGGTCGTGGAAGCCGTGGCTGCGGGGCTTTTGTTTCGGTTTTCCCATCGGCGCATTGCCGGCGGGCGGCGCCGAGATTCCAACCTTCCTGTCCTATTCGACCGAGCGCCGCCTGACCAAGCATCCCGAGGATTTCGGCAAGGGCGCCATCGAAGGCGTCGCCGGACCGGAAGCCGCGAACAATGCCTCCGCTGCCGGCACGCTGGTGCCGCTGTTGACGCTCGGCCTGCCGACATCGGCCACGGCGGCGATGATGCTGGCGGGCTTTCAGCAATACGGATTGAATCCGGGGCCGCTGCTGTTCGCGGAAAGGCCCGATCTGGTGTGGGGCCTGATTGCGAGCCTGTTCATCGCCAACATGATGCTGCTGGTGCTGAACCTGCCGCTGGTCGGTCTGTGGGTCCGGCTGCTGGCCATTCCGCAGGCCTGGCTCTACGCCGGCATTCTCGTGTTCGCGACCATGGGTACGGTTGCCGCGAAACCTTCCGTGGTCGAACTGACCATGCTCACCGGCTTTGGCGTGCTCGGCTTCCTGATGCGGCGGTACGATTTCCCGATCGCCCCTGTGGTGGTGGGGCTGATCCTCGGTCCGCTTGCGGAAAGTCAGTTGCGGCGGGCCCTGTCGATCAGCCTCGGCGATCCGATGACGCTGGTGGAAAGCCCGATCTCGGCGACGCTGCTTGGCATCGCGTTCATCGCGTTGGTCGCTCCCTTCGTCCTGAAGAACATGAGCCGCTTCAAGGCGAACGAGGATTAGCGTTGATTGCTCGATGACTATCCTATCCCACTATACGTCCCGCTCTGGCCTCGAAGGCATTGCGTCAACTAAAACGCTTTGGGCATCAAATTTCTTGGACCTAAAGGATTCTAGCGAGTTCACATACGCATGGCATGAACTCCAGAAAGGTGCGCTGAAGCTATTCTTTGACAATATGCCACCTGGCTTGATGCCGCCCGAAGCTGATCCGCTCAAGATCGCAAAGCAGAGCACGGAGCAGTTCAAAGATTATCTAAAAAACTCTACCGGTGGACTCCTCTATGTGGTGTCGTTCGCCCGATGCCTAAACGACGATCATCGGCAGCGTGGCCATCTGACAATGTGGGATCGATACACACGTCATGAAGGCTACTGCATGCAGTTCGACGAAAAGGCTATACGTCGACTAATTCGGCTTGAATCCCTGAAGGGCAGCTACGCGGTATTATTTTTGGACTCCGTAGAATACGGCGTTAACACTAACGATCAGAAATATCGGGAGCTATGTTATCAGCTTGCGCAGCAGTGGCTTGTCCAGGCTATGCGCGCGAGGCCAGAAATCAGATTTGAACCTGACTTTGGGAAGATATGGCCTGACTCAAGATTGCATTATGAGCTTGCGAGATTCTGCGCGCTTCACAAGGATCCATGCTACGAAGACGAGCGAGAAATGCGCATTTTCGCTTACCCCTCAGTAGATGCGCGCATCGTGCCCTTAATGGGAATCGCAAACGTGAAGAAAGAGCACCAAAAGCCGGACGGATCGCGATATATAATTCTCGGAGAATATTGGACGCCAGAACTTGCTCCCGACCGTCTCATAGTCGGCACGAAAGCAGATCCTAACATCAACTCCGTCCTCAGCCATTATTCGCAGAAACCTGAAATTGCTTTTGCAAACTTACCGGTTGCGTAAGAGGCGAATTCCATGACCTACAATATGGCGAAAGCCCGCGCGCTCAACCAGGTAGCCATGGCGTTGCGGCCGCAACTGAATGAGTGGGCGAAAGTGCTGCGTCAGGAGATTAATGCGATCACACCGCCTAAAGATAAAACAGGGCTAGCACGCTTTACAATGGATGTCCCGGGACCACCCGAGTTGATTTCGCTAAAGACAGCAGATGTCGAGCGGCTGATAGGGTTCCTTCGCCAGGCGAGCGACGGATTGGCCAAGCACTCGGAGATGATCAAAAGAGGATGAATCATACTTCTCATTGGGCGTTGCATTCTTGACCTTGAGGGCAGTCAGATTCTCGATTCCATCCTCCAGAAGTGTCCGCCTAAACCCACGAGTCAATCCACGTCCATTTCGAGGAATTATGCGTGTTCGCTCATGCACTAGGTAGTGTGGAAGTGCAAAAAGCCCCTGCGCTACAGAGGCTTGTCTTTCACGGACGAACAAGAGCGAACGCTGACGAACAGGTTACTGGCGGAAGGGGTGGGATTCGAACCCACGGTACCCTTGCGGGCACGCCGGTTTTCAAGACCGGTTCCTTAAACCACTCGGACACCCTTCCAGCAGGTCCTTTGAGGACGGGGCCTGTTTAGGGCACCTTTCAAGGCGGCGTCAACGCAGGGAGTTCAGACGGCGTGGGGCTTGCCTGCTTTCAGGCCCGCCCACCACCCTCGGATAGCCGGAAGGTTGTCGGCGATCATGGTTGTGCCGCCGGTGAATTCCGCCCATGCGGCGCGGTGCTTCTCCGACACCGTGGTGAGGATCGGCTTGCCGGCGGCCGCGGCCGCTTCAAAAGCGGGACGCAACCCGCCGCCCATGCCCTCCAGTTTGCCGAATTTGCTCAAGATCACGACATCGCTGGCCTCGATCTGGCCAAGCAGCGCCATGCAGGCGGCATCGACGCCACTGCCGTCGAGATGGCATGAGGTGTGGCTCGGCGGAGTTTCCAGATACATCGCAAATCGCGCGTCGCTCGCAAGATCGCGCAGGAAACCGGCAGCACAGCTGCGGTCGGGCAGGGCGTGCGCCTCGGCGATGAGGCCTACGACATTCACGCCCGCGCTGCGCCATTCCTTCACCTGTGCTTCGAACAGCGACTGGATGGCCTGGCTGTCGGGCCTGATCACGGTGGCGATGGATGCGGAAAGTGGGGACATGGTTATGGCTCGCAAAGACTAGTGTCCTGAATCCGAAGTTCGCCACATTTTGCAGCGCGCGGCCTCGCGAACTTCGGATTCAAAAGGACACTAGAAATTATAATTCTAGTGTGGTCTTGGTTCGCAAGTCCGCAAACGAACGTGCCGAGCAAATTTTGCGGACTTGCGAACCACCACACTAGCGCCCCACCGTGCGTCCGGGCTTGAGGTGGCTCAAGTGCAGCCGGATACGGCGGATTCGGCTACCGTCATGTCAAGGGCGGCAACGATCAATTTACCACACGCAAGAGCCCCCGTTTCGCTGAAGCCTGCTATGGTTTATGCTGCGTTGCAGTTGATGGTGCCGGGCGGGGGCGCCGCAGGAATTACGGACGTCTATGGGGATTATCAATCAATACGCGGCCCGTCGTGCCTGCCAGCTTCTGCTGGGCGGTGCCGCCTGCCTGCTGCTCGCCAACTGTGCGCCCGGCAAATTCGCCAACCGATTCGATCCCAAATACGGCGTCTCCTCCAGCCCGCGCGTGGTCGATTTCGACCAGCCGGTGCCGAAGGGCGGCGGAGTCTACCGCGTCGGCAAGCCTTATCAGGTGGCTGGCCGGACCTATGTGCCCCAGGAAGACACCCATTACCGGGCCGAGGGGCTGGCCTCCTGGTATGGCGACGATTTCCACGGACGCCTGACCGCCAATGGCGAGGTGTTCGACATGACCTCGATCACCGCTGCCCATCCGACGCTGCCCTTGCCGTGCTACGTCCGCGTCACCAATACCGGCAACGGCAAATCGCTGGTCGTGCGCGTCAACGATCGCGGGCCCTACCATGGCAACCGGATCATCGACGTGTCGCACCGGGCCGCGACGCTGCTCGGCTTTCAGAATAACGGCGTCGCGCGGGTGAGGGTGGAGTATGTCGGCCGGGCTCCGCTCGAGGGCTCCGACGACGCGATGCTCGTCGCAACCTTGCGGACCAACGAACCGGCGCCGCCGCCGTCGAGCATCCGGGTCGCCTCTGCGGCGCCGTTCGTGCCGCAGATGTCGGCCCCGCAAGGCGTCCGGGCTGACGTACCGCTGCCTGCCGAACGGCCATACACGCTGGGAACGACCGAAGTGGCGAGCAGCGCCGAACTGCGGTCGAGCTACCAGGCCGCGGGATATGCCACTCCGGACAGCGATCCGGGGGCAGGACGCGGGCTTTACTGACCGTTTCCCGAGTGCGTCTGCTGGGGGCGGTTCCCGTCCCTCCGTTGTTTGGCACCGCCTCACCTGATACAAGCCGGGACATGGCGTCTCGATCCGAAACCACGGGAATTACAGCACAAATGCCGCGCATTGCGGGCTGGAGCGCGCGCGTTCTGGTCGCGATCCTGCTGGTCTTCGGGCTCGTGATCGCGCCGGTTCACGCCGCCAACCACAGCGTCCAGGGCGCTGTGAAAAAGGAAGAGGGCGGCATCGACACCGCGGCCCCGACCGCGATCCTGATCGAGGCGAAGACCGGCAGTGTGTTGTTCGAGAAGAATGCCGACGAGTTACGCGCGCCCTCCAGCATGATGAAGCTGATGACCGCCGAGGTCATCTTTCATGCGCTTGCCAAGGGCGAGATCAAACTGACCGACGAATATCGCGTCAGCGAGAATGCATGGCGCAAGGGCGGCGCGCCGTCCGGCACCTCGACCATGTTCGCCGCGATCCACAGCCAGGTCAGCATCGACGATCTGTTGCACGGCCTCGTGATCCAGAGCGGCAACGATTCATGCATCGTGCTCGCAGAAGGTTATGCCGGCAGCGAAGGCGCCTTCGTGAACCGGATGCAGGCGCGGGCGAAAGAGGTGGGGCTTACGCGCTCCACGTTCGGCAACACCAACGGCTTGCCCGATCCCGAGAATAAGATGACGGTGCGCGACCTTGCCCATCTCGCGCGCCATATCATTCTGACCTATCCGGAGTTCTACAAGCTGTTCGGCGAGCGTGAATTCACCTGGAACAAGATCCGCCAGATGAACCGCAATCCGTTGCTCGGCTCGCTCGATGGCGCGGACGGATTGAAGACCGGCTACACCAAGGAGGGCGGCTACGGCATGGTGGGCTCGGCCGTGCAGAACGGCACGCGGCTTGTCGTCGTTGTCAATGGCCTTGAGGATTCAGCGGATCGGGCCGCCGCGGCCAAGAAGCTTCTGGAGTGGGGCTTCAAGAATTTCGAATCCCGCATCCTGTTCGAGGCAGGGCAGACGATCGCTTACGGCAAGGTGTTCGGCGGCGAGGTTGGATCGGTCGCGCTGCATGCCGATGAGCCGGTCAACGTGATGGTGCAGAAGAACGGTAACGACAAGCTGATTGCGCGCATCGTCTATACCGGCCCGATTCATGCGCCGGTGCAAAGCGGCCAGCAGGTCGGCACACTCAGGTTGTGGCGCAACGGCAATCTTGCGCTGGAGGTGCCCGTGCATGCCGGCCAGTCCATCGGCACCGGATCGATGACAAGCCGCGCGCTCGATGGCGTGAGCGAGCTTGCGATTGGCCTGCTGCGCTCCGGCATCCAGAAGCTGTGACGCATGGCGAAGCACGCCGAAAAATCGGTACCCCGGAAAGATCACGCCATCGGCCGCTTCATCACGTTTGAAGGCGGAGAAGGGTCGGGGAAATCCACCCAGATTCAGATGTTGGCGGATCATCTGAAGGCGGAGGGCGTCGAGGTTCTGGTAACGCGCGAACCGGGCGGATCGCCGGGCGCGGAAATCGTCCGTCATCTTCTGCTGTCCGGTGTCGGGAAGCTGCTCGGTGCAGATGCCGAAACGCTGCTGTTCGCGGCTGCGCGTGACGATCATGTGCATCAGGTGATCAAGCCCGCGCTGGATAAAGGCGTTTGGGTGCTGTGCGACCGCTTCACCGATTCCACCGCGGCCTATCAAGGCGCTGCGGGGAAGGTCGATCCGGCTTTCATCCGCGCGCTGACGCATGCCACGATCGGCAGGCTGGAGCCGGATTTGACATTTCTCCTCGACGTGCCCGTGGCTGTCGGTTTGCAGCGGGCGATCAAGCGGCGCGGCAGGGCAACTGCTGACAGGTTCGAAGGAGAGAGTCTCGCGTTTCACGAAAGTCTTCGCGAGGCCTACCGCCGGATCGCAGCGGACAATCCCGTGCGCTGTGTCGTGATCGACGCCAACAATGAACCGGCCAAAGTGGCGGAACACATCTGGACGGCGTTGCAAAGCCGGCTTCCGACGACATCATCGGTGGGAGCGGGCGCATGAGCACGCGAGCCTCGCAGGCAGACGCGCTGCCTATTCCGCATCCGCGCGAAACCACATCGCTCCATGGCCATGCAGCAGCGGAGAACACGTTGCTGACCGCCTACAAGAGCGGACAAATTCCGCATGCCTGGCTGATCGGCGGCGGGCAGGGCATCGGCAAGGCGACGCTCGCCTATCGCATGGCGCGCTTCGTGCTCGCGCATCCCGATCCATCGTCGGCTGAGGTGCAGCAAGCAACGACTCTTGATGTCGATGCGCCGCATCCGGTTGCGCGGCAGGTTGCGGCAGGCAGTCATGGTGGGTTGCTGACGCTGGAGCGCAGCACGAATGACAAGGGCGTGATGCGCAGCGTCATCACCGTCGATGAGTCGCGCGAGACGATTTCTTTCTTTGGCTCGACAGCGGCGGTTGCGGGATGGCGCGTCTGCATTGTCGACACTGTCGATGAACTGAACGCCAACGCCTCCAACGCGCTTCTCAAAATTCTGGAAGAGCCGCCGTCGCGCTCGCTGTTCCTGCTCGTCAGCAACATGCCGTCTCGCGTGCTGGCAACGATCCAGTCGCGCTGCCGCAAGCTGTCGCTGCGGCCGTTATCTGTCGATGACGTGATCGCTGCGGCGGCGGAAGCGATGCAGGTCGAGGCGGCCGATCCGCAGTTGCGCGAGGCGGCGGAGGCGGCCGATGGCAGCGTCGCCCATGCGCTGACGTTGATGGGTGGAGAAGCTTTGGGCCTGCAGCAGCGTACGTCGGCCCTGCTCGACATGCTGCCGCGGCTCGATCATCGCGCGCTGCATACGCTGGGTGACGCGCTGCCGCTCAACGATCGCGTGGCGCTGCGGACCTTCGTTGAAACGGTCGAACGCTGGCTGTCCGCGCGGCTGCGCGCCGACGAATTGCAGTCGAATTTGCCGCGTCTTGCACGGTTTGCCGAGGTATGGGAAAAGATAGGCAAGGCCGCCCGCGAAACGGAATCATTCAATCTGGAACGAAAACCGCTGGTGT
>Ga0180223_1000198_pt1 | contig 104064 bp, 101 predicted proteins | sample eDN5th30CKraftOP_FD_151337 | JGI IMG/M metagenome (GOLD analysis project Ga0180223, IMG submission 151337) | Enriched Organic Plus compost microbial communities from Emeryville, California, USA - eDNA 5th pass 30_C Kraft OP (version 2) (version 2) ...
TGTCGTCGTTGTAGCCGCCGTGCAGGTTGCCCGCGGCCTCGCCGACGTAGTCCAGCTTGAAGTCGTAGCCCTTCTCCAGCAGCTCGCTGCGGGTGCCGCCCCAATCCCCCAGGCCCCATTTCGAATCAGCGGAAAAAGCCTCGTCGCCATGGGCGCCGCCGGCCAGCAGGGCGAGCAGCCCCAGCCCCGGGGCGAGATTGCGGGCGGTGATCATGGGGCCTATTCCTCCTGGCAGCCTGAAGCGAAAAAGCGCCACCCGGCCCGCTCCCCAACGGGGCGCGAGCCGCATGGCCAAACGAAAACTGTAGAACAGGGGCCGACGCAGCGCTCTGGCGCGGCCATTCCCCCTGCCCCGGAAAACCTGCGCAGCCTTGAGACAGCGCTATCTTTTGCAGGCGAAAAAAACGCCCGGTCAAAGGCGATGCGCACGTTACTGCCCACGTGGGCTAATGGCCAGACGCAGGGCTGGCAATATTATTTTTCATTTCCCGTAACAATCCAGCCGCTTGACGAAATTTTTTTGCGTATTCCCACAGAAAAAAGTCAGGGATGGATCGATGGGTTTCGCTTCGCGAAACGCCATCCTACGCATTCGCCGGATGCCACGTCGGGGGCGGGGATGCAAAGGCCTGGAGCGCCGGAAAGCACTATGGACAGCGCTGTCCAGGCGCTTCGGTCTCGCCTGAGGCGCGCTCAGGGCGCGCCGAACATCGCCGTCCAGTAGATGCCGGCGTCGCTCTTCGGGTCCACCGCGTAGGCCGCGCCCAGCTCGCGGTACTGCGGGCTCATCAGGTTGGCGCAGTGCCCGGGGCTGGCCAGCCAGGCCTGCACCACGGCGTTCGCGGTGCCCTGCCCGGCGGCGATGTTCTCGCCCACGGCGCCGGCGCTGTAGCCGCCCAGCTCGGCGCGGTCGCCGGGGGTGCGGCCGTCGCGGTCCAGGTGGGAGAAGTAGTTGCCGTTGGCCATGGAGCGGCTGTGCTCCTCGGCCACGCTGCCCAGCACGGCATTCCAGCCCAGCGGCGCGGCCTTGGCGAAGGCCTGCCCGCCGCACTGGCGCGCCTGGCCCCGCGCGGCATTGACCGCCTGCAACAGCTTCTGCCCCTCGGCCTGCCAGTCGCCCAGCTTGCCCTGCAACAGCGGCCGCGCCAGCACCACGCGCCAGTCGTTGCCCTGGCGGCTGACGCCGACCTCGATGAACTGCGGGTCGAGCAGCACCTGGCAGAAACTCTCCTGCAGCGCCGCCATGGCTGCCTGCTCGTCCTTCGGCCCGCTGAGGCTGAGCATCCGCGCGCTGCTCATCGGGTAGCCGCTGGCCTTGAGCGCCGACTGCCAGTCGGAAACGCCCGGCGCCAGCACCAGCCGCGCATCCTGCCCCAGCGGCGGCAGCGCCTCGCTGGCCCGGCCGGCGCAGGCCTGCGGCTGGCTGCGGTAGAGGTTGATGGCTTCGAGCAGCGGCTCGGCCGCCACGGCATGGCCGGCGCCGGCCAGCAGCGCCAGGGACGGCAGGAGGCATCGCAGAACGGACGGCAAGACGCGCATGAAAGGCTCCCTTGGTGGACTGCCGGACATGATGCGCGATCCGGCGGGATTTCGCTGCCCCCTGGCGTGGGGTCGCAGTCGCCGATTGCATAACCTGGAGCAACTCCCGGCGCCGATTCGTGAGCTAGAAACACAAATCAATTGCCGCGGGGCCGGTTTTTCCGCTTCCGCGGCCTGGCTATCCTGCCGGCCACTCACAGCTTTCGGAGCCTTTCCATGCAAAACATCCTCCTGCTCAATGGCGGCAAGCAGTTCGCCCATTCCAACGGCCAGTACAACGCCACCCTGCACGAAGCAGCGCTGGCCCACCTCGACCACGCCGGCTTCGACGTGAAGCAAACCTTCATCGACGGCGGCTACGACATCCAGGAAGAGGTGCAGAAATTCCTCTGGGCCGACGTGGTGATCTACCAGATGCCCGGCTGGTGGATGGGCGCGCCCTGGACCGTGAAGAAGTACGTCGACGAGGTGTTCACCGCCGGCCACGGCAGCCTCTACGCCAACGACGGCCGCACCCGCTCCGACGCCTCGCAGAAGTACGGCAGCGGCGGCCTGATCCATGGCAAGCGCTACATGCTCTCGCTGACCTGGAACGCCCCGCTGCAGGCCTTCGACGACCCCAGCGACTTCTTCGAGGGCAAGGGCGTGGATGCGGTCTACTTCCCCTTCCACAAGGCCAACCAGTTCCTCGGCATGCAGGCGCTGCCGACCTTCCTCTGTGTGGATGTGATGAAGCGGCCGAACATCGAGGCGGATGTGGAGCGTTATCGCAAGCATCTGGACGAGGTGTTCGGCAGGCAGTGAGGTTCGGCGTCGCCCCGTAGGAGCGGACTCCGTCCGCGATAGCCGGAACCACCGGCGCGATTCGCGGATGAGATCCGCGCCTACGCTGCCCCACCCACGCCATTCCCCCTGTAGGAGCGCGCCCTGCGCGCGAATCGCGGGCAGGGCCCGCTCCTACAGTTCCGGGGAAGCACGGGCGTAGCGGACTTTGTCCGCGATTGGATCCACCGGCCACGCCGGACGCCCCGGGGGCACGGACAGCCCCCTCTCCCTCAGGGAGAGGGTTGGGGTGAGGGCGCCCCGACGGAAACCCTCCGCACCGTACCGGCAAATGCGCTAGTCTCTGCCTCCCTCCCCTCTGCCTTTCAGGAGCATCACCATGGCCCGCGCTTCCGCCCGTCACATCCTGGTTTCCAGCGAAGCCAAGTGCAATGAACTCAAGGCCGCCATCGAAGGTGGCGCCGACTTCGCCGCCCTGGCCCGCGAGCATTCCACCTGCCCGTCCGGCCGCAGCGGCGGCGACCTGGGTTCCTTCCGCCCGGGCCAGATGGTCCGCGAGTTCGACCAGGTGGTGTTCAGCGCGCCGCTGAACCAGGTCCAGGGCCCGGTGAAGACCCAGTTCGGCTACCACCTGGTGGAAGTCACCAGCCGCGAAGACTGATCCCTCCCAGCCGGGCGCGCCTCAGGGCAACAGCGCCCGGCTGCCTTGCCGGGCCACGCCCGGCTTCCGCACACCGCGGCGCGCGGCGATGGCGCGCAGCAGCAGATAGCAGCCAGCCGCCAGCAGTAGCGAATCCAGCGCCGGCACCCAGGTCAGGGTGAACGGCCAGAGTACCTGCAATGCCGCCGCCCCTACCCCGCAGGCCCAGGCGCCAAAGGCTTCCGGCCGCCAGCGGCGAGGGCTGCGCACGGCGCCCCGCAGGTTCAGGTAGTAGTTGCACAGGTAGACCCCGCCCACCGGCGGCAGGGCCACGGCCAGCAGCGCCAGGTAATGCTGCAGGGCGTCGCCCAGGCCGGCCAGCCCCAATGTCGCGCCGACCAGCCCGGTGAACAGCGCCAGGCGCCGGCGCTGCACCTGCGGCGCCACGCTGGCGCACACCAGGGTCGCCGCGTAGAGGTTGTAGGCGTTGGTCGACCAGGCCGAGAGCAGGATGATCAGCATCGCCGGCAGGCCCAGGCCGAGGGCGAGCATGATCGCCACCAGTTGCCGCTCCCCGGTGGCCAGGCTGGGCAGCCCGGCCAGCGCCAGCACCAGCGGGAAGCCCAGGCCGAAGGCGCAGAACACCGCCGCCAGCGCGCGGCCGGGCGACAGGGCGTGGCGGCAGATGTCCGGCAGCAGGATGCAGCCGATGACCACCCCGCCCACCACCAGCGACATGCCCTGCAGCACCGAGTAATCCCCGGCGCCACCGCCCGCGGGCGGCATGCCGTGGCCTTTCAGCGCCACCCAGCAGGCCCACAGCACCAGGCCCAGCTTCAGCGGCGTGGCCAGTTGCGACAGCCGGTCCAGGGCGCGGAAGCCGACCAGGTTGGTGAGCAGCATCAGCAGGCAGCCGACCAGGCTCCAGCTCTGCGCCGGCACCCCTGCCAGGAAGGCCGGCGCGGCCGCCGCCATGGCCTGGCCGAACAGGCCGGCGACCACGCCGAACCAGCCCAGCAGCGCCAGCGACAGCACCAGGTTGACGCAGCGCCCGCCCACGGCGCCGAAGGCGTCGAGGATCAGCATGTAGGTGCTCAGCCGCGAGCGCGCCCCGGCGTAGGCGGCGGGCAGCGCCAGCAGCAGGAGCACCGCGCCGCCGCCCAGGCAGGCCAGCAGCGCCTGCTGCCGGCCCAGGGCGTGGGCCAGTTCGGCGCCGGTGACGAAGCACGGCAGGGCGATCAGCGCGCCCATCAGGATCAGGCCGAGGCGCCAGGCGCCCAGGCCTTCGCCGTGTGGCAGGGCGCAGGTGGCAGGGTCGCCGTCGGGCTGCGCGCCAGGTAGGTCGTTCATGCCGGCGCCCTCCCCTGGTCATCGGCCAGGAAGGAGCGCCACGGCGAGTCCAGGCCGAAGCGCGCCGGGCCCACCACCGCCAGCGCCGCCTCGCTGAGCAGGCACGGCGGCGCGGCGTAGGCCAGCAGGCGCACGCGCATGCCGTAGCGCAGGTTCTCGGCGGTCAGCGGTTCGGCGCTCTCGCTGTCCAGCAGGCACAGCAGGTCGGGCACCACCGCCAGCACGCGCTCGCCCTGGCGGGCGCGGAGGAACTCGTTCTGGATGTCGATGACCACCGCTTCGCCGCTCCCACTGGCCGGCTCCAGCAACACCTGGCCCCAGTGGAAGCCGTCGCGGGTCTCGTGGCGCACGTCGGCGACCTTGCCGTCGAACAGCTCGCGGGCGCGGCGCCCCGGCTCCAGGCCGTCGAGGAAGCGCACCAGCCCGGCCACCGGGTCGGCGCTGCCGGCGCGCGCCTCGCGGATGTGGCGGCCGATGCGCAGGGCCTGGGTGATGCTGCCCGCTACCGCGAAGCGCTTCGCCTGGGCCCCGCTCAGCGGATAGAGCACGCCGTACAGGCTACCGCCCAGGCTCGCGGCCAGGGCCCGGACCATGTGTTCCAGGCTCGGGTTGTCGACCGCGCTCAGGCGCGCCAGGTTGCCCAGGTCGTCGCTGAACAGGGCCGGCGAAGCGCTGCAGCCGTGGATGCCGAAGGTGGTCATGTCGATGTGCGGGAAGGCCCGGCCGATGCCGTCGGCATCCACCAGCGGCAGGCCGCTCAGGGCCGCGGCAGCCAGCGGCAGCATGGCATTGGCGCCGCCGACCTCGGCGCAGATCAGCGCGTCTATCGGCCGCGCGTAGAACGCCTCGGCCTGCTGCAGCAGGTGCCGCAGGGCGGCCTCGCTGAGCAGGTGTTCGACCAGCACGGTGGGCGCGCCTATCCCGGCGACGCTGACCACGAAGGCCTCGTCGGCGAGCTCGGCCAGCGGCAGCAGGCGCGGCTGCAGGCCACGCTGCAGTTGGCGACGCAGGAACAGCTCGCCGACATGGGGGTCGCCCCCGCCGCCGGTGCCCAGCAGCACGGCGCCGCGCGCCAGGTCCTGGCTGGAAATGGTATCGAAGCAAGGCATGCTCGGGTCCTCTTCGGGAGTTCAGTGGGTGGCGGCCAGGGCCAGGTCGCCGACGGCGCGGACCTGCACGCGGGTGGCGCCGGCGCGCAGGTGCGTCATGGGCAGTTCGTTCAGTTCCACGACGCCGACGCTGGCGGGCTCGGCGCCAGCCTCCACGGCGGCGTCGATGGCCTCCTGGCGGGCCTGGCGCAGCACGCTTTCGCGGTTGCCCGGGTGCATCTGGAACAAGCGGTCGACACGCCCGCTGACCTGGGCGATGGCCGCGCCGATGGCGTTGGCCACCTCCGCGCGGGCCGGGCGCAGCACCTGCGCGGCGCCCTGCAGGTGCATGGGCAGGAGGATGCTGCCGCCACCCACCAGCACCACCGGCAAGGGCGCGCTGCTGGTGCGCATGCGCTCCAGGGCGTGCTCCAGTGTCCCGCGGATGGCGGCCATGGCCTGCTCCACCTGGGCCGGTTCGAGATCGGCGAGGCGCCGCGGGTCGCCGATGCCCTGCAGGCCGTGGGCGGCCACGGCGATGTCGGTCGCGCACAGCGCGTCGCCGCCGAACACCCTGGCCCGCTGGCGCAAGCGCAGGCCCAGGGACTCGGGGCCGAGCACCGGCCGGCCACCTTCCAGGCGCACCAGGGTGCCGCCGCCGAGGGCGACGGACAGGGTGTCGGGCATGCGCAGGTTGCAACGCACCCCGCCCAGTTCCAGGGGGCCGGCGGTCTGCCGTGGGAAGCCCTGGACCAGCGCGCCGATGTCGCTGGTGGTGCCGCCGATGTCCAGCACCAGGGCGTCCTCCACACCGGTGAGGAAGGCCGCGCCGCGCAGGCTGTTGGTCGGCCCCGCGGCGCAGGTGAGGATCGGGAAGCGCGTGGCCATCGACGGGGTGATCAGGGTGCCGTCGTTCTGGCTGATGAACAGCGGCGCGTTCAGTTGCAGGCGGCGGAAGGCCCGCATCAGGTCGCCGACCACCCGCTGCGCCAGCGGCTGCAGGCTGGCGTTGACGATGGCCGCGTTCTCCCGTTCCAGCAGGCCGATGCCGCCGACATCCGAGGACAGCGTCAGGTGCACCGCGTCACCCAGGACCTTCCGCAGCACCGCCGCCGCTTCCTGCTCGATGTCCGGGCGCAGCGGGGCGAAGGTGGTGGACAGCACCAGCGCCTCGGCGCCCCGCTGGCGGATCGATGCGCCGATCCGTTCGAGCTGGCGCACATCCAGCGCGCTGTAGGTACGGCCGTTGAACAGCGCGCCGCCGTCGGCCAGGAAGACCTGCCCATCGATCGCCTCGCACAGCTCCGCCGGCCAACCCAGCAGCGGCGGCACGCCGTCGCCGCGCGGCAGGGCCAGGCGCACCACCGCGACCCGCGCCAGGTGCCGGCGTTCGAGGAAGGCGTTGAGCAGCTGGGTGGTGCCCAGCATCACCGCGGCCACCGCCGCCGGTTCCACCGCCGCCTCGCGCAGCAGTTCGTCGACCGCCGCCGCCACGCCGTCGCCGACCGCCGCGGTGGTGGGGCGCTTCAGGGCGCAGAGCACTTCGCGGCCGCGCATCAGCACGGCGTCGGTATTGGTGCCGCCGACATCGATGCCGATGCGCAGCGCAGGGGTGTCCTTGCGGACCATGGGCTCTCTCCTCAAAGCGAACGTGACCAGACGACGTAGGCGGTATTGGCCGCCAGCGAATTGCGCGTGCTCAGCGGCGCCAGCGCCTTGAACTTCAGCGAGCCGGCGGCGCGCGGCAGGTCGTAGGCCAGCACCGGCCCCAGCGCGGTGGCGCGGTAGCGCCGGCCGTCCGGCTCGACGCGCGCGCCGTGCTGGCGGTCGTCGTCGAGCTGGCGCGCGTGGTAGCCGGCCAGGCCCAGCTGCCAGCGGCCGATGCGCTGGCCGACGGCGAAGTTGAGGTTGGCCACGGTGCCGCTTTCGTAGTCGGTGGCGCGGTTCCGGGAAGCGACGTTGACGAAGGCGTGCAGGCTCAGCTCCAGGCCCTCGCCCAGGGCGTTCGGCCCGCCGAGGTAGGTGAGTGCGGCGTTGGGCACGAAGAAGTAGACGTTGCGCCCGGAGGTGTAGAGGTCCGAGGTGTTGTAGCGGCCGCTGGGGAACACCATCGAGTACGCCAGCTTGAGCGTCGCCCCGGTGGGCCGCTGGCCGGGGGCGGCGTCGCCCAGGTAGCGGCTCCACATCAGCAGGTCCGCGTAGAGGTCGCCGAAGCCCTGGTAGTGCTGGGCCTCGCCGTTCAGCTCCATGCGCCCGCCGTTGACGCTGCCCTGCAGGCTGGAGGCCAGGGTGCCGCCGAAGACCTGCCCGGGGTAGACGTAGAGCAGGCCCAGGGCGGCCACCTGGGACGCCATGCGGCCTTCCAGCGCCGGGTCGCGCCCGCCGTCGTTGCCATGGAAGCGGTCGCCGCTGGCGTAGCCGAGCACCAGCCCGCCGTACAGACCGGAGGTGGCCGGCAGCAGCGCCGCCCCCAGGTCGGTGCCACCCACCGGCCCGCCGTAGCTGGCCCCCTCGGCGGCGAATGCGCAGGCCAGGGGCAGCGCCGCCTGGCCGAGGAGTACCGCGGTCGTTCTTCGAAAATTCATTGCACGCCTCCTGCGCCCTGCCGGCTGAGCCGTCGCGGCTCACGGCCTGGCGAAGCCTGCGGCCTCGTGGGCCGCGGATTGTTGTTGTCATGGGCTGGCCGCGCGGCGCAGTGCCGCCGCTGCCTGCCGGGCGCAGTATGCGAAGACTCGGACGGCGCGAGCCGTCCCGGGATGAGGGAAGGTGGCGGGTAAATCGGGGGAGCGCTGCCCCCCGTCGCTACGGCGCTGGCGGGAGCGGCCTGGATGGCGTCCTGGCGTTCGGCCGCGCGGGATATGCGGACGCAGCCCACGGAGGAACCTGGGGGAAGCAGCCGATCCCCCGGCGAAGAATCGAGGCCGCGCCCCGGTTTCCGTTCCGGCAGGCCGGAACGGCGCCCTGGCTCAGGGCAGGATGGCCCGGCGCCGCGCCACGGCCAGCGCCTCCCGGCGCCGGTGCACGCCCAGCTTGGCGTAGACCGATTTCAGGTGCTGCTTGACCGTCTCCGGAGAAATCCCCAGTTCGCGGGCGATGACCTTGGTGGTGCGGCCGCCGGCCAGGCCCATCAGCGCATCCAGTTCGCGCCGGGTGAACAGGGCCTGGGCATCCAGGCGCGCGCGGAAGTGCCTTTCCCAGAGTTCGATGCAGCGCGCGATCAACTGCGCCTGGGCGTGGCCCAGGCGCCGCGACATCTCGCGCAGGTGGGTGATCACCTCGGCGCCCGCTTCGATGAAGCTCTGCACCGCGCCGCCCTGGCCGAGCAATTCCAGCGCCTCGTCGAGCACCGCCGTGGGCTGGCCGGGCAGTTCGCCGGCCAGCAGCGCGTGAGCCTTGAGCGCCAGGGCGCGGCCGACGCAGGAGCGGTTGCGCCGCTCGCGGGCCAGGCGCTCGAAGGCCTCCGCCGTCAGCAGCGCCGCCGCCATCTGCCCCTGGGCGGCCTGCAGCCAGTAGTGGGCCTGGGCGATGGCGACCAGCTCGGCCCAGAACAGCGGGCGCCCGTCCAGGATCTCCTGCCAGAGCTTCGCCAGGTTGATCTCCAGCGCCAGTTCCAGGCCGACCTCCACCTCGCCCTGGCGCAGGCGCAGCTCCACGAGGGTTGCGGCCACCGCGCGGCGCAGCGGGTACTCCAGGGCCCGCCCGGCCCAGGCCGCCTCCAGGCTGGCCATGGCCTGGGCGCTGTCGCCGAGGAAGTAGGCCGCCCGCGCCGCGCCGATCAGGCCGCGCTCCCAGGCCTCGGCCATGGCGTTGCCCAGGCGCGAGGCGCAGTGCGCGAACGCCTGCCGCGCCTGTTCCAGCTCGCCACGCACGTAGTGGACATGGCCGAGCAGCGCATGCACCAGGTGGAAGAGCACCCGCGCCTGTGGCGAGGCCAGCGGCCCGTCCTTGGCCAGCAGGAAGGTCACCGTCTGCAGCACCTCGTCGAAGCGCGCCTGGGCGCTGTCGCTCAGGGCCCGGTAGACCAGCGACCAGGGCTGGTTCTCGCGGAAGCCCTCGCTGCGGTTGACCTCGATGAACTCCTCCAGGCGCAGGCGCGCCTCGTCTATGTTGCCGTAGCGCAGCAGCAGTATGATTTCGCTCGGCAGCACCAGGCACAGGTAGCGCGGGTCCTCGAAGAAGCGCGCGCGGGCATCGGCCACGGCCCGCACCACCACCTCGCGGGAGGCGCCGTCGCCGGCCCGCTGCACGCAGCCGATGAGCATCATCGCGCGCACGTAGAGCAGGTCGGTGCGCGTCTCCGCGTCTTCCGCCGATGAGGTCACGCCGCCGTAGGCGGCCTCCAGCCGCGACAGGTCGAGGCTGTCCTGCAGCGTCTCGCCGCTGAGCATGTGCAGGCAGATGAGCATCAGGCGCAGGCGCGGCTCGCGGCGCACCAGGGTCAGCGGCAACAGTTCGAGCAGCGCCCGCGTGCGCGCCGCCCCCTCGCTGACCAGCAGGCGCACCGCGCCGGCTTCCAGGATGATCGACACGGCCTGGTAGTAGAGCCCCCCTTGCGAGGCGTGCTCGACGGCGCGGAACACCTGCTGGCGCTGGGCGTGGAAGTCGGCCGCGCGCCCCTGCAGCAGGGCGAAGCGGTCCGGCTCGCGGCTTTCCAGGCGGCCGAGGAGGAATTCGCGCAGCAGCGGATGCAGGCGCACCCGCAGCGGTTGCTCGGGCACCACGATGGGCGCCAGGCGCGCGGCCTCGCGCAGCCAGCGCCCGGCGTCGTCGCGCCCGCGCAGGGCATTGGCGCTGGGCACGTCCACGCTGTCCAGGATGCTGCAGTCGAGCAGGAACCCGCTCAGCTCCACAGGCAGGCTGGCGAACACCTCCTCGGCGAGGTAATCGAAGATGCCGCCCAGCGAGGCGTACGGGTCGGTCTCCGGCGGTGCCTGGCCGTCGAGGTTGCCGTTACAGCGCAGGCGCAGCAGCTGCAGGGCGAAGGGCCAGCCCTCGGTGTAGTTCGCCCAGTAGCGGGCGCGCGTCTCGCCCAGCTGCGCGCCGAGCAGTTGCTGCGTCTCCTCTTCGGTGAACCGCAGGTTGTCGGCCTCGACGACGCGCAGCAGACCGGCCAGTTGCAGTTGCGTGAGCGGCAGCGCCGGTTGCCGCCGGCTGCCCAGCAGCAGGCGGCACCCCGAAGGCAGGCGCCGGGCCAGGTCCTCCAGCAGCCGCTCGACTTCGAGGTCCAGGGCCAGGTCCAACTGGTCGACGAACAGGTTGCAATTGCGCGGGCAGGCTTCGAGCAGGCCGAGCAGCGCGCCGAGGCCGGCATCCGGCGCCGGGCCCAACCCGCCCTGGTGCAGGCACTGCAGCAGGCTTTCGAGGAAAAGTTCCGGCCGGCAGTCGCTCTCGCCGCAGTTCACCCAGAAGGTGTACTCGCCCCGCTCGGCCAGCAGCCGCTCGACCTGCGCCAGCAGGGTCGTCTTGCCGAAGCCCGCCGGGGCGCAGACCAGCACCAGGCGGGCGTCCCTCGGGGCGGCGCCGAGCAGCGCGTCGAACAGGCGCTGGCGGAGGAGTGAATCACTGATGTCGACGATCGGGGCGAAACGGCCATCGGCCAACGTACTCATGCTTGCAGTTCCCATACGTTCTCCAGGTGGCGCCGGCGCCCCGGGCATGGCGCGGATCGCCGGCGGTGGTGCGGGCGGCCGGAAAAGGGTTGTCTCCGTTGGTCGAGTGGGTATTGCGTATCTTTCGCATCCAGGCCCGGACCAGGATGCGCTACGCACAGGTGGACCCGGCCGGCCGCCGGGGGATCGAGTCCTGTCGCGTGTCTGCACGAACCTGGCGGCCTTCCTGCCGCCTTCCGGCACGGCAGTATGGGAAGCTGCCGGCTACGGACAGCGGTAAAAACGGGGGAGTGCCTAACCGCAAATGGGGGATGGCGACGGTCATTGGCAGCACCAAGACGAAGCATTGAGAAATGCCCGCGCAAGTCAGCCATCCACGTCCGCAAGCAACGAAGGATTTGGCTTTGTATTGCGTAGGAAATCGGCCAATCTGGCGCAGCCCCATCGACATCGCCGGGACGACCCAGGTCAAGAAATCGGCGCCGCCGGCACGCTAGGCTGCGCGCCACCCAACAGGCCACCGTCCGCCAGGCCGGCTAGGCTGAGAACATGCGCCCGTCCCACCCCGGGCGCCCGCCCTTGCGAGGATTCCCCATGAGCGATGCCAGCGACAGCGCCCTGCCCGACGTCTTCAGCCTGCTGCACCAGCTGGCGCAGCACGCTGGTTCCGACATGTTCTTCAGCGTCGGCGCGGCGCCGCACATCAAGGTCGAGGGCGTCAGCCGCCCGGCCGGCGAGCGCCGCCTGCGCAGCGGCGAGGTCAAGCAGCTGGCCTACCAGTTGATGTCGCAGCAGCAGATCGCCGACTTCGAGCGCGACCTGGAGATGAACCTGGCGGTGGCGGTGCCCGGCAGCGGGCGCTTCCGCGTCAACGTCTACCTGCAGCGCGGCGAGGTGGCCATGGTGGTGCGGCTGATCAGGCAGGTCATCCCCGACGCCGCCAGCCTCGGCCTGCCGTCGATCCTGGAGAAGCTGGCGGTGCAGGACCGCGGCCTGATCCTGGTGGTGGGCGCGGCCGGCGCCGGCAAGTCCACCACCCTGGCGGCGATGCTCGACTTCCGCAACCGCCACCGCTCGGGGCACATCGTCTGCATCGAGGACCCCATCGAGTTCCTCCACAGCCACCAGCGCTCGATCATCGACCAGCGCGAAGTCGGCCTGGACACCCACAGCTTCGAGGACGCCCTGCGCAACGTGCTGCGCGAGGCGCCGGACGTGATCATGCTCGGCGAAATCCGCGACGCCGCGACCATGCAGCACGCCCTGCACTACGCCGAGACCGGCCACCTGTGCATGGCCACCCTGCACGGCACCAGCGCCCGCCACGCCATCGAGCGCATCGCCCGCTTCTTCCCCGACGAGGCCCGCCCGCAGGTGCTGGCCGACCTGTCGCAGAACCTCCTGGCGCTGGTCGGCCAGCGCCTGGTGCCGGGCACCACCCAGCGCCGCGTGGCGGCGGTGGAACTGGTGCTGGGCACGCCGCACATCCGCGGGCTGATCCAGCGCGACGAATTGCCGGAACTGCGCGGCGCCATCGAACGCGCCCTGGAGCAGGGCATGCAGAGTTTCGACCAGAGCCTGTACCAACTGCTGGAAGCCGGCCGCATCAGCATCGCCGACGCCCTGAAGTTCGCCGACTCACGCACCGACCTGAGCCTGAAGATCAAGCTGGAGCGCGGCTTCGATGGCGACGACGGCGGGAGTGCCTTCGGTATCTGAACCCTGCCCCGCTGCATGCGCAATCGCGGATGAGATCCGCCCTACGCCAAGCCCGCCATGGGCGTAGGGCGAATAACCGTTCGCGGTTATCCGCCGCTTCACCTTTCTTGCCGGCAACTCTGTGGTTGAACCTGGCGCGGCTTCGAGGGCGGCTCCCTGTCCAGCAGCGAGCCACGTAGGATGGGTTGAGCTTGCGATACCCATCACCATGGCCCGATGGGTATCGCTTCGCTCAACCCATCCTACGAAGAGCGCCTCGGCGCAGCCGGCAAGGTAGTTGCTCCTACGGGGATCGAGCCGAACGCCGCGCACTCCCTGCCCCGCTCAAGAAACATCCACACGTATATTCGCCGCGGCGGGGAACCTCGCGGTTGCTAGGCTTCCCGGCTCACCTACGCCCCAGGAGGTAGCCGATGAACTTCACCCAAGGCCTTCAGAGCGCCCGCTTGCACTTGCGTCCCCTATGCCTGGACGACGCTGACGCCTTGTTCTCGATGATGTCCGACCCGCGGGTGATGCGCTATTGGAACACCCCGCCCTGGACCGAGCCGGAGCAAGCCGTGCACGGCATCCTCCGGGACATGGAGGCATTCGCCAGGGGGGGAATATCTGACCTTGGCCATCACCCGCCGCTATGAGACCGAACTCATCGGCACCTGCATGCTGTTCGACATCGCCGAGACGTCGAGAAGAGCCGAGCTGGGCTACTGCCTGGCCAGCGCCGCGCAAGGCCAGGGATTCATGAACGAGGCCCTGCGCAGCCTGCTCAACTACGCCTTCGGCGACCTGCGCCTGAACCGCCTGGAGGCGGACATCGACCCACGCAACCTGGCCTCCGCCGCCACCCTGGAACGCCTGGGCTTCCGCCACGAGGGCCTGCTGCGGCAGCGCTGGATGGTCGCCGGCGAAGTGTCGGACTCGGCATTGTATGGGCTGCTCGCCGAGGATTGGGCCCAAGGCCGGCAAGTTCCGCCTGTGCCGGGGGAGCGCGCGCCCGGTTCCTGAACGGCACGCCGGCCGTCTATGCTTGCCCACGCGGAGACGGCAAAATCGTCGGCTCCGCGCCCGTTCGCCATCGAGGGACCTTCATGGGCATGCGCCACCCGTTCTCCCGCCTCGCCGTCATCGGCCTGCCGCTGTGCCTGGCCGGCTGCGCCAGCCATGACGCCGAGCAGCAGCACCTGCTGTACCGCAACGACATGCTCGAGGCGAAGCTGCTGATCGCCTCGGCCGACCCGGGCAACTACGCCCGCGCCAACGACCTGCTCGAACGCGCCCGCGAGGCCGACCAGCGCGGCGAGGTGGCCTTCTACGAGGCGCTGCTGAAGATTCGCCAGCAGGCCCCGGCGGACCAGGCCCTGCCCCTGCTGGAGCGCGCCGCCAAGGCCGGCCAGCCCTACGCCATCGCCCTGCTCTACCGCGTCTACAACCAGCCCATGCTCGGCCAGGAGGCCGACGCGCTGAAGGCCGAGGAATACCGCAAGGCCTATGCCGAGCTGGACGTGGCCAAGAGCGGCTACCCGAACTTCGAGCGCGCCGGGCAGATCGTCGACCAGTTGCTCAGCCAGCAGCCGGCGCAGTGAGCCTCAGCCCTCCTCGGGGCTGCGCGTCTCGGCCTGTTCGAAGGTGCGCTCGCCGGGGTTCTTGCCGTGGGGCAGGTGGTGTTCGATCACCGCGTTGAGCTCGGCGCCCAGCAGCAGCACCGCGGCGGAGATGTAGAAGTACAGCAGCAGCACGATGATGGCGCCGACGCTGCCGTACATGGCGTTGTAGTCGGCGAAGTTCTTCACGTAGAAGCCGAAGGCCAGGGACGCCGCCACCCAGGCCACCACCGCCAGCACCGAGCCGGGGGTGATGAAGCGGAACTTCTGCTTGACGTTGGGGGTGGCGTAGTAGATCACCGCCACCGCCATCATCATCAGCAGGACCATCACCGGCCAGCGCAGCAGCGACCAGAGCACCACCACGTAATCCTGCAGGCCGATGCGCTCGGCGATCCAGCCCATCACCTGCGGCCCGAGGATCATCAGCGCGGTCACCAGCATCAGCATCACCGCCAGGCCCAGGGTGTAGAGCAGCGACAGCGGCACGCGCTTCCACACCGGGCGCGCCTCGCGCACGTCGTAGGCGGCGTTGAGCGCGTTCATCAGCGAACGCACCGCCGCCGAGGACGACCAGAGCGCGACCACGATCCCCACCGAGAGCAGCCCGCCCTGGCGCTGCTGCAACTGGTCGATGATCGGGTTGACCTGCTCCAGGGCCTGACCCGGCAGCACGTAGGCGGCCTGCTCGCGCAGCCAGTCGAAGAATTCCGGCAGGTGCAGGAAGCCCAGCAGGGCGATGAGGAACAGCAGGAACGGGAACAGCGAGAACAGCCCCTGGTAGGCCAGCGCCGCCGCGTAGGTGGGCATCTCGTCGTCGAGGAATTCCTTGACGGTCAGTTTCAGCAGTTGCCAGGGGCCCAGGCGCAGGCCCCGAAAATCCATGAATCGCATGCCTGGTTTCCTTCCTCCGCAGTCCGGCCGCGGCGCGGCCCCGTGTCGACGGTTGACCCGCCGGCGCGGCTCAAGTTCGGTCCTTGCGGGCAAGCCTAGCCACTCGTCGCGGCCAGGGGAAGTTGCGCAGGCGGCGGGCAGGTGTGGGAAATGGCCTATACACTTCAGCGCAACCACAGCCGGAGGAACCCCGCATGCCCATCCCGATGCTCCGCCCCGCCCGCCGCCTCGGCGCCACCCTGCTGCTCGCCGGCGCGGCCTTCGCCAGCCTGCAACCCCAGGCCCGGGCGGAGGACGAAGCCACTTTCCTCAAGGAGTCGGCCGCCTTCTTCGAGCAGCAGAGCAAGCAACTGCCGCTGCAGGTGGACCAGGTGACGCGCCTGGAGAACGTGCGCCTGGACACCGACAGCAAGGTGCTGCACTACCGCTACGGCATTTCCAGCATGAAGGCCGAGGGCATGCAGGCCAGCGACCTGGACAAGTTCAAGGGCGAGCAGCGCACCCGCCTGGAGCGCGCCACCTGCCAGCAGCCGGCGTTGCTGCAGCGCATCCGCGAGCACGGCATCCGCGTCGCCCACGACTACGATGGCAGCGACGGCAAGCCGCTGGCGAGCATCGAGATCGACCCGCAGAAACTCCAGTGCCAGGGATGAGCCGCGCCGACTATCACCGCGAACACGCCGCCCGGGCCGAAGCCGAGGCCCGCCGGCTACTGGCCGAGCGCCAGGCCCTGGGCGGGCGCTGGCTGGCCTGGGTGGCCGGCGAACTCTACCGTCTGGGCCCGCCGCAGTACGCGGCCATGGTCCGCCGCGAGCTGGAGCGGCTCAGCGGCCAAGCCTGAAGCGCCCGGCAGGTCTATGCTGAAGAGGCACCGGCCCGCGCCTGCGGGCCGACGGAGCGCCGACCGCAGGGATGCCAGTCCTTCCCAGTCCACGAGGTTACGGTCATGAGCAAAGGTCTGAACGCCCACAAGGAAGGCAAGAAGAAGCCCCTGAAGACGGCCCACGAGAAACGCATGGCGAAGAAGCAGAAGAAATCCGGCAATGCGCTGCTCGGCAGTCACGGGCAAACGTCCTGAGAGTGCAGCTGCGGACGGCCGCTTGGGGGCGGTTGTCCGCGAATTATTCAGGGGGTCGGTTCTTCGTAGGATGGTGTTGAGCTTGCGAAACCCATGCGGTTGCGCCGATGGGTATCGCTTCGCTCAACGCCATCCTACGAAAAGCCGTGCTCGCTCATGCGGTAGGAGCGGACTTTGTCCGCGATAACCGGACGTAACGGCGCGATTCGCGGATGAGATCCTACGCAACCCCACCCGCGCCATTCCCCTGTAGGAGCGCGCTCTGCGCGCGAATCGCGGGCAGGGCCCGCTCCTACAATTCCAGGGAGCACGGGCGTAGGAGCGGACCTTGTCCGCGATTGGACTCACCGGCCACGCCAAACGCACAGGAGGCGGCCCCTCAATCATCCGCCTTCGGATCCAACCCCGGGAACAGCACCTCGGTAAAACCGAACTTGCCGAAATCCGTGATCCGCGACGGATAAAGCCGGCCAATCAGGTGGTCGCACTCATGCTGCACCACCCTGGCATGGAACCCTTCCACCGTGCGGTCGATGGGTTGCCCCTGCGGGTCCAACCCCTGGTAGCGAATACGCTTGTAGCGGTTCACCGCTCCACGCAGGCCGGGCACCGACAGGCAGCCCTCCCAGCCCTCCTCCATTTCCTCGCCCAAGGGCGTGATCACCGGATTGAGCAGGATGGTCGGCGGCACCGCCGGCGCATCCGGATATCGCTCGCTGCGTTCGAAGCCGAAGATCACCAGTTGCAGGTCCACGCCTATCTGCGGCGCGGCCAGGCCTACGCCGCCGGCGTGGTGCATGGTGTCGAACATGTCGTCGATCAGTCGTTGCAGTTCGGCGCTGCCGATCATCTGCGCCGGCACCGGCGGGGCGACGCGCAGCAAGCGTTCGTCGCCCATCTTGAGAATCTCGCGGATCATGCCCCTGGGCCCCTGGCTGGCGGTTGTGCGTGAGCTGGCATCCTCGCCCCTTGCCCGGCGCCTGGCAAGGCCCGCTACGCCCGTCGCCCCGGGGGGCCGGGAGCGTCCAGGGAGGTAAAATTCAAAAAGTGACACGTGGCGATCCGCGTGGAACTGCCGCGAACGCCGGAGCGTTCGCCGAGGGGGAGCCGGGGGACTGACCTGGAGGTGCTCCATGAACAGGCACTACTACATCAGCAACGACCTGGACGAGCTGGAGAACGTCGAGAGCGAGCTGAAGGCCAACGGCATCGCCGAGGAGCAGATGCACGTGCTCAGCGAGCAGGACGCGCAGCTCGACCAGCGCCACCTGCACGAGGTGCCAGACGTGATGCGCAAGGACCTGGTGCGCGGCGGCAAGTACGGGCTGGGCATCGGCGTCGCCCTGGCGGTCCTGGTGCTGGCGCTGGGCTACTTCGCCGGCTGGAGCGAAAGCGCCGCCGGCTGGATTCCGGTGCTGTTCCTGGCGGCCGTGCTGCTGGGCTTCAGCCTGTGGGAAGGCAGCTTCTTCGGCCTGCAACGGCCCAGCGGCGATGTACAGCGTTTCGCTCCGTCGCTACACGCCGGCCGGCATGTGTTCTTCGTCGACGTGCGGGCCGACCAGGAGCCGCTGCTGGACATGGTCGTCGGCCACCACCCGCGCCTGGAAGTGGCCGGTTTCGGCGCGCCCATGCCGCGCTGGGTGCTGGCCTGGGAACAGGCCTGGCACCGCTTCAAACGCATGATGTAGCGACCGCGGCGGCCGGACCTGCCGCTGGATGATCGCGCCGAGGGCGGCCGCGGGGCTGCCGGGGGCAGTTGCGGCCCGGTGGAATCAGCGCAGCTCGATGCGGTCGTCGAGGATGGTGATCAGACCCTGCTTGAACAGCCCGCCGATGGCCTTCTTGAAATTGCCCTTGCTCACGCCGAACTCGCGGCTGATCGCCTCCGGCGGGCTCTTGTCGGACAGCGCCAGGCTGCCGCCGGCCTCGCGCAGGGCGGCGAGGATGCGCTCGCCGAGGTCGTCGCGGGCGGCCTGGCCGACCGGCTGCAGGCTCAGGCTGATCTTGCCGTCGGCGCGCACTTCCTTGATGTAGCCCTTCTCGCGCATGCCGCTGCGGACGAACTTGAACAGCTCGTTCTTGTGGATGAGCCCCCAGTGCCTGCCGTCGATGATGGCCTTGAAACCGAGGTCGGTGCGCTCCACCACCAGCAGGTCCACTTCCTGGCCAGCCTGGTAGTGCGCCGCGGTGTCGTCCAGGTAGCGGTCCAGGCGCGCGGTGGCGGTGATGCGGCGGGTGCGCTCGTCGATGTAGCAGTACACCACGCAGTAGTCGCCGACCTGCAGCGGGCGCTTCTCTTCCGAGTGCGGCAGCAGCAGGTCCTTGGGCAGGCCCCAGTCGAGGAACAGGCCGACGCGGCTGACTTCCACCACCTTCAGGCTGGCGAAGCCGCCGACCTGCACCTTGGGCTTCAGGGTGGTGGCGATGATGCGGTCTTCGCTGTCGAGGTAGATGAAGACGTTCAGCCACTCGCCCGGCTCGGTGGGCTCGTCCTTGGGGACGTAGCGCTTGGGCAGGAGGATTTCGCCGTGGGGGCCGCCGTCGAGGAACAGGCCGATCTCGGTGTGCTTGACCACCTGCAGGGAATTGAAACGGCCGATGGCTGCCATGTGCGGGACTCCGGGGAAAAGGCGCGCATTCTACACGCTCTGCGCCTGGCCGAACTGCAATTCCGCCAGGCGTGCGTACAGCGGGTTGCCGGCCACCAGCTCGGCGTGGGTGCCCAGGGCCAGCAGACGGCCCTGGTCGATCACGGCGATGCGGTCGGCATTGAGCACCGTGGCCAGGCGGTGGGCGATGACCAGGGTGGTGCGCCCGCTCATCAGCTGCGGCAGGGCCTGCTGGATCAGGTGCTCGCTCTCGGCGTCCAGGGCGCTGGTGGCTTCGTCGAGCAGCAGGATGGGCGCGTCCACCAGCAGCGCGCGGGCGATCGCCAGACGCTGGCGCTGGCCGCCGGACAGCCCCACGCCACCCTCGCCCAGGTGGGTGCGGTAGCCCTCGGGCAGGCGCTGGATGAAGTCGTCGGCATGGGCCGCGCGGGCCGCGGCGCGCAGCGCTTCGTCGCTGGCGTCGGGGCGGCCGTAGCGCAGGTTGTCGTCCACCGTGCCGTAGAACAGCGCCGGATTCTGCGACACCAGGGCGAAGCAGCGGCGCAGGTCGGCGGGGTCGAGGCGGGTGATGGGCGTGCCGTCGATGCGGATCTCGCCCTGCTGCGGGTCGAAGAAGCGCAGCAGCAGGTCGAACAGGGTGGACTTGCCGGCGCCGGAGGGGCCGACCAGGGCCAATGTCTCGCCGGGGCGCACGTCCAGGTCGATGCCGTCGATGGCCCAGTGCTCCGGGCGCGACGGGTAGGCGAAGCGCAGGCCGCGCAGCTCGATGCGCCCCTCCACCCGTTCGGGCAGGCGCAGCAACCCCTCCTGCGGCGCGACTATCTGGTTGCGCGCGCGCAGCAGCTCGGCGATGCGCTCGGCCGCCCCGGCGGCGCGCTGCAACTCGCCGAGCACCTCGCTGAGGGTGCCGAAGGCCATGCCAACGATCAGGCTGTAGAACACGAAGGCCGCCAGCTCGCCGGGGCTGATGCGCCCGGCGATCACGTCCATGCCGCCGACCCACAGCATCACCCCCACCGCGCCCAGCACCAGCAGGATGACCACGCTGACCAGCCAGGACCGCTGCAGGATGCGCTTGCGCGCGGTGCCGAAGGCGGCCTCCACCGTGCGGCCGAAGCGCGCGCGGTCCTGGGCCTGGTGGTTGTAGGCCTGCACCGTCTTGATCTGCCCGAGGGTCTCGCCGACGTAGCTGCCGACGTCGGCCACGCGGTCCTGGCTCTGCCGCGACAGCTCGCGCACGCGGCGGCCGAACAGGAGGATGGGCGCGATCACCAGGGGCAGCGAGGCCACCACTATGCTGGTCAGCTTGGCGTTGGTGACGAACATCAGGATCACCCCGCCGGCCAGGGTCAGGGCGTTGCGCAGGGCCATGGACAGCGAGGAGCCGATCACCGTCTGCAGCAGCGTGGTGTCGGCGGTCAGCCGCGACTGGATTTCCAGGGCGCGGTTGCTCTCGTAGAAGCCCGGGTGCAGCTCGATCAGGTGGTCGAAGACGCGCTGGCGGATGTCGGCGACGAAGCGCTCGCCGATCCACGACACCAGGTAGAAACGCACGAAGGTGCCCAGCGCCAGGCCCAGCACCAGCAGGAAGAAAATGCCGATGGAGCGGTTGAGCAGGTGCTCGGACTGGGTGACGAAGCCCTGGTCCACCAGCAGGCGGATGCCCTGCCCCAGGGACAGGGTGATGGCCGCGGTGAACAGCAGCGCCAGCAGGGCGCCAAGGGCGCGCCAGCGGTAGGGGCCGAGGAAGGCCCGGGCCAGGCGCAGGGCATTGCGCTGGCGGGACGACAGCAGAGGCATGGAGGGCTCGCAGCGACCGGGAATCGACCGAGGTTAACACCCCGCCGCGGGCCCGGCGATGGCGCTGCAATGGCCCTTCGGTCGATTTTCACCCCGAAGGACGGTCATTTCCTGTACAATGGGCGGCCATTTCGCGAATGAACAGGTAATGGCAAGCATGTCCAGCAAAACCATCTCCCGCCAGAAGTCCGCCCCGAAACCCGCTGCGGCCGTGACCAGCCGCGAGGCCCTGGAAGCCCAGGTGGCCGCCTTCCTCAAGTCCGGCGGCGAGATTCAGCAAGTCGCCAAGGGTGTGACCGGCCAGCCCAACGGCGCCGCCAGCCGCCACATCAGCCTCGGCAAGAAGTAATCCCCCCGCTCCTCCCGTAGACGCGAGCTTGCTCGCGGACCCCGCCGTTTCCGGCCCGGGCGTTCGCGAGCAAGAGCCCTGCGCACCCTCCCCCGCTACTCCTACTTTCGCTCGACATCCGGCGATTTCTCCCGCCCGACTTGCATTCCGCCGCGCACGGCCAATGCTCTGAGGAACCCCACGAGGCTTTCCAAGGAGAGATGCCATGCTGCCATCGGCGGACCGGGTGCTGTCGCGCAACCTGCTGGACGTGTTGATACGCGCCGGGCTCATCCTGTTCCTGGCGGTGTTCTGCTTCCGCATTTTCCACCCCTTTCTCGACCTGATGCTCTGGGCGCTGATCCTCGCCGTCACCCTCTACCCGCTGCAGGGCATGTTGCAGCGCGCCCTGGGCCAGCGGCCGGCCCTGGCGGCGACGCTGCTGGCGCTGGTGGGCCTGGCCCTGCTGCTGGTGCCGGTGGTGCTGATCGGCTTCTCCATCGCCGACTCGGTGGCCGACCTTGCGCACCGCTTCCAGGCCGGCGGCCTGCGCATCCCGGCGCCGCCCGAGGCGGTGGCCGGCTGGCCGCTGGTGGGGCCCTACATCTACAACGCCTGGCAGCGGCTGGCCGAGGACTTCCTCGGCGCCGCCCAGCAGGCCGCGCCGCACCTGCAGGGCGTGGCCCGCACGGTGCTGGCCAAGGCCGCCGGCGTGGGCATGGAGCTGCTGCAGTTCCTCGGCGCCTTCCTGGTGGCCTGCGTGATCATGGCCTACGGCCCGCTGGGCGCGCGCACCGCCGAGGACATCGCGGTGCGCATCTCCGGCCCCGAGCGCGGCCCGGAACTGGCGCGGCTGAGCACCGCGACCATCCGCGCGGTGGCCCAGGGCGTGGTCGGCGTGGCCTTCATCCAGACCCTGCTGCTGGGCCTGGGCTTCATCGTCATGGGCATCCCCGCCGCCGGCCTGCTGTCCCTCGGCGTGCTGCTGCTGGGCATCGTCCAGCTGCCGGTGGCGGTGATCTCGCTGCCGGCCATCGTCTACGTGTTCTGGAGCGGCGACTACGGCACCGTCAGCGCAGTGGTGTTCACCGTCTGGACGGTGCTGGCCGGGCTTTCCGACAACGTGCTCAAGCCGCTGATGCTCGGCCGCGGCGTCGCCGTGCCGATGCCGGTGATCCTCCTCGGCGCCCTGGGCGGGATGCTCACCGGCGGCATCATCGGCCTGTTCATCGGCCCGGTGGTGCTGGCCCTGGGCTTCCAGCTGTTCATGACCTGGGTGCGCGAGGGCGCCCGGCCGCCGGAAGCCGAGGACGTCTCGCCCTGAACGCCCGGCCGGGGAGTACAATGGCGGCCTTTCCCGCCGCCGACTCCCTGCCATGACCGAAACCACCCGCCTGTCCAAGCGCCTCGCCGAACTGCTGCCCTGCTCCCGCCGCGAGGCCGAGCTGTACATCGAGGGAGGCTGGGTCACGGTGGATGGCCAACCCGTCGACGAGCCGCATTTCCGCGTCGCCGAGCAGCGCGTCGAGCTGCTGCCCGGGGCCATCCCGGCGCCGATCCCGCCGGCCACCCTGCTGCTGTACAAGCCGGCCGGCCACTCCGCCGAGCAGGCCCTGGGCCTGCTGGTGGCGGCCAATCGCTGGGAAGCCGACAGCGCCGAGCAACGCCCGCTGAGCAAGCACTTCGCCCGCCAGCAGAGCACCACGCCGCTGGACGACCAGGCCAGCGGGCTGCTGGTGTTCACCCAGAACTACGGCGTGCTGCACCGCCTGCAGGACGACGCGGCGACCATCGAGCACGAGTACCTGGTGGAAGTCGCCGGCAGCCTCGACGACGCCGGCCTGGCGCGCCTGCGCCACGGCCTGCTGTACCAGGGCCGGCCGCTGCCGGTGCTGAAGGTCAGCTGGCAGAACGAGACGCGCCTGCGCTTCGCCGGCAAGGGCTTCCGCCCCGGGCAGATCGCCGACATGTGCCGCCAGGTCGGCCTGAAGGTCGTGGGCATCCGCCGCCTGCGCCTGGGCGGCGTGTCCATGGGCAAGATGGAACCGGGGCAGTGGCGCTACCTGCTGCCCAACGAGCGCTTCTGACAGCTTCTACAGCGGCTGGGCCAGGCCCCGCAGCACGGTCTTGAAGGTCTCTACCTGCTCGCTGCTGAAGCGCGAGAAGACCTTGGCCTGCTGTTCCTCGGCGATGCTCCACAGCGTCTCGGCCTGGTCGATGCCGGTGGCGGTCAGCGCGCAGCCGTCCTCGCCCACCTGCAGCAGGCCCTTGCGTTCGAGGTTGGCGCGGGCCTCCTCGATCTCCCGCAGCGGCATCGCCACCAGTTGCTGCAGCGCCGTGGTGTCCAGGGCGGCGTCCTTCTCCATCACCATCAACATGCGCGCCTCGCTGGTGCGCAGGCCGCTGGCCAGCTGCCGCGGCTGGTAGTCGGCCTGGTAGCAGCGCAGCGCCTGGGTCATCAGGTAGTAGAGGTTGTGGTTCAGGCGGCCCTGGAAGGCGGTGCGCGGCACCCCGGCCTGGGCCTCGCGCAGGCGCGGGTGCGGCAGCACGCTGGAGTACACGCCCTGGTGGTAGAGCAGCGGCGCGCGGCCCAGGTCGTCGAAGGCCAGCACGCGGCCGATGAGAATCCAGTGGTCGCCGCCGTCGAGCTTCTGCTGCAGCTCGCACTGGAAGCGCGCCGCGCAGTCCGGCAGCAGCGGCGCGCCGCCGGCGCCCTGCTCGCAGGCCACGCCGGCGAACTTGTCGGCGCTGGGCCGGGCGAACTGGTTGGACAGGTCGATCTGGTCGGCGGCCAGCACGTTCACCGCGTAGTGGCTGGCCTTGTCGAACACCGCCAGGCTGGTGGCGCGCTTGTCGATGCTCCAGAGCACCAGCGGCGGGTCGAGGGATACCGAGTTGAAGCTGTTGGCGGTCATGCCGACGCGCTCGCCGTCGGCGGCCGCGGTCATCACGGTGACACCGGTGGCGAAGTTGCCCAGGGCACGGCGGAAGGCACGCGGGTCCAGGCCCGCTTCATCGTTCTGGTTCATGGCGGTTCCTCCGCGCCGGCGCAGGGCCGGCGGGACAAGGCTGCGGGAAGAAGGGCGAAGTCGCTGGGCTCCCGCGTTCGCGGGAGTGACGGGGGGAGTTCGTCATCCCCGCGAACGCGGGGAACCAGCGACTCGAAGACGGCTCAGACCATGCTCGGATCAGGCTCCAGGCCCATCAGCTCGCGGCCGAGGATCTGCGCGCAGACGTCGTAGTCGGTGTAGGCATGGGCGCCGGTCATGTGCGAGTCGCGGAACAACCGCTGCATCTCGTTGCTCTCGAACCAGGCGGTGCCGCCGGCGGCCTCGAACAGGCGGTCCACGGCCTGGATGCACATCTTCACCGCGTAGGCCTGGTTGGTGCGCCAGAAGGCCAGGGTCTCGCGGCTGGGGTATTCGTGGCGCTCGCCGTGCTCGGCGTGGTCCTGCCAGGTCTTCTCGAGGAAGGCGCGGGCGGCGGCCACCTGGTGGGTGGACTCGGCCAGGCGCATCAGCGCCGGGGTGGCGGTGCCGACGCTGGCGCCGGTGTAGGCGCGCACGCGGTTGCGCGTCTTCTCCTTGAAGGCTTCCAGCATGCGCTCGGCGATGCCCAGGCCGATGGAGGCGAAGCCGCTGGCGAAGTACGGACGGTACGGGGTGTAGAAGATCTTGCTGTAGGGGTACAGGCCGAAGCCGGCGGAGCGGCCTTCCATCATGTCCTTGGCCGCCTGGATGCGGTGGTTGGGCACGAAGGCGTCCTTCACCACCAGGGTCTTGGTGCCGCTGCCCTTCATGCCGGCGGCGTACCAGTCGTCGCGAATCTCGTAGTCGCTGCGCGGCAGCACGGCGAAGCAGTACACCTGCTCGCCCTCGGCGTTCTGCCGGCGGCAGCCGAGGATGGCCCATTCGGCGTGGTCGCTGCCGCTGCTCCAGCCCATCTCGCCGTTGAACAGGATGCCGCCCTCGACCTCCTGGATGCGCCCGAACGGCGCGATGCTGCTGCTGGCGGTGGCATCGGGGTTCTCGCCCCAGACCTCGTCCTGCAGTTGCTTGGAGAACATCGCCAGCTGGTGGCTGTGGGTGCACAGCAGGCTGAAGGCCCAGGCGGTGCTGGCGCAGGCACCGGCCAGGGCGACCACGCAGTCGGCGAACTCGGGCAGGGAGATTTCCATGCCGCCGTAGCACTTGGGCTGGAAGGCGCGGTGCATACCGATGCCCTTGAGCAGGGCGATGTTCTCGGCGGGCGCGGTGCGCGCCTGTTCGGCCTTGGCGGCGTTGGCAGCAATGGCGGGCAGGACGGATTTCAGGTCTTCGAGCAGGGGGTTTGGCTTTTTCATCTTGGCGGCCCTTGATTGTTATTGGAGGCGCGCCGCCGTCGCGAAGTGCATGGCGACGGGCGGCAGGGCTCTCATGGCGAGAGTGGCAGGGCCGATTATGGGAGCCGCCCGGCGGGGCCTTGAATGCAACTTCCGCGGACTCGATTGCACTTTTCATGGGATTTAGCGGCCCCTGGAAGCGGCGAAACCGGCGCCGGGCCAGGCGCCGCGCGGCTTTCGTTAACATCTGAACGTTCTGACGGAATTTTTCCGTTATCATGACGCCCTTCCCTCATCCGCCCTCCGCCCGAGCGAGCCGCCGATGTCCGCTTCCCGTTCCTGGCCGAACAGCCTGCGCGCGCTGCGCCACCGCAACTTCCGCCTGTACTTCGCCGGCCACGCGGTCTCAACCCTGGGCACCTGGGTCCAGCAGGTGGCGCTGGCCTGGCTGGTCTACCGGCTGACCGGCTCGGCGGCGCTGCTGGGCATCACCAGTTGCGTGGCGCTGCTGCCGCAGCTGTTCATCGGCCCCCTGGCCGGGGCCTGGATCGACCGCCACGACAAGCGCCGCCTGCTGCTCGCCAGCCAGAGCCTGATGGCCCTGCAGGCCGCGGCCCTGGCCGGGCTGACCGCCAGCGGGCTGATCACCCCGGCGCTGATCGTCGGCATGTCGGCGCTGCTCGGCGTGCTCAGCGCCTTCGACACGCCGCTGCGGCAATCGCTGCTCAGCCGCTTCGTCGACGACCGCGCCGACCTGCCCAACGCCCTGGCGCTGAACGCCTCGCTGTTCACCTGCTCGCGCTTCGTCGGCCCGCCGCTGGCCGGGCTGCTGCTGGGGCTGACCAGCGAAAGCCTGTGCTTCGCCCTCAACGCCCTGTCCTACCTGGCGCTGGTGGCCGGCCTGCTGCGGGTGCGCCTGGCGCCGGGGGTGCGCGCCAGCGGCAGCATGGGCAGCGTGTTCCGCGAGGGCCTGGACTACGCCCTGCGCACCCCGAGCGTGCGCCGGCTGATGCTCGGCGTGTTGCTGGTCAACCTCACCGCCTCCAGCTACGCGGCGCTGCTGCCGGTGTTCGCCCGCGACGTCTTCGCCGGCGATGCGCGCACCCTCGGCTGGCTGTGGGGCGCCGCCGGCTTCGGTTCGCTGCTGTCGAGCCTGTTCCTGGCCCAGCACCAGGACCCGGCGCGGTTGCCGCGGATCATCCTGCTCTCCGCCCTGGCCAGCGCCGGCGCGCTGCTGGCGTTCGCCCTCAGCCGCGATCTGCCGCTGTCGCTGGCGGCCATGGCAGTGCTGGGCTTCGGCGTCACGGTGAACAACGTCGGCACCAACATCGTCATCCAGAGCAGCGCGCCGGAAGCGCTGCGCGGCCGCGTGGTGTCGATCTACACCGCCACCCGCTTCGGCTTCGACGCCATCGGCGGCCTGCTCGCCGGGCTGCTGGCGGCGCGCTACGGCGGGCCCTGGGCGATGGCCGCGGCCGGCGCCCTGCTGCTGGTCTACTGCGCCTGGCAGGGCCTGCGCCGCCCGGCGCGGACGGAACAGCAGCCGGCCTAGCTCAGGCCGCTTCCGCCAGGGGTTGCGGGGCGTGCCGGCGGGCCAGGAGGAAGGCCAGCAGGCAGCCGATGCCGGTGCCGCCGACCACCAGGCACATCGGCCATGAGCTGCCATCGGAAAGCGCGCCGACCAGCGCGCTGCACGCCGTGCCCAGGGCGAACTGCCCGGTCACCGCCAGCCCGGCGGCGGCCCCGGCCTCGCGCGGGAACAGCGCCAGCAGGCTGGCCACGCAGTTGGCGCCGAGCAGGCCGGTGACGCTGACGTAGAGCAGCACGCCCAGCACCAGCGCCGGCAACCCGCCCCAGCCGGTGAAGCCGCAGACCAACAGCAGCAGCCCCGACAGCGCAGCCACGGCAGCGCCGCAGGCGAGCATCCGCTGAGGCCCGAACCGCCCCACCAGGCGCGCATTGAGGCTGGTGGCCAGGATGATGCCGGCGATGTTCAGGCTGAACAGCCAGGCATAGGCCTGCGGGGGAACGCCGAAATGCTCGATGTAGACGAAGGGCGAGGCGGTGATGAAGGCGAACATGCCGCCGAACGAAAGGCCCATGCACAGCATGTAGCCCAGCGCCCTGGGCTGCAGGAGGATGCGCCCGTAGGCGTGGAACACCTGCGCCACCGACTGCCCGCGCTGCGCCGCCGGAAGGCTCTCGGGAATCCGCCACAGCACCGTGAGCAGGCAAAGCGCGGCGAAAACGAAGAGCACGGCGAACACCGCGCGCCAGCCGGCGGCCTGGGCCAGCAGGCTGCCCAGCAGCGGCGCCACCAGGGTGGCGAGCATGGTCACCAGGTGCATCAGCGAAAGCACCCGCGCCGACTGCTGCAGGGGGAACAGGTCGCGCACTATGGCCCGCGCCAGCACCGAGGCCGCTGCCCCGCCCAGGGCCTGGAAGAAACGCCAGGCGATCAGCGCCGAAGCCGTGCCGGCGAACAGGCAGCCGAGGGTGGCCAGCAGGTACAGGCAGATGCCGCCCAGCAGCAGGCGCCGGCGGCCAAAGCGGTCCGACAGCGGCCCGTAGAACAGCATGCCCAGGCACAGGCCGGCGAGGAACAGGCTGATGGTCAGCTGCACCTCGGCAGCGCTGGAGGCCAGGTCGGCGGCGATCAGCGGCAGGCTGGGGAGGTAGGTGTCGATGGACAGGGGCGCGAAGGCGACCAGCGCGGCCAGGGGCAGGATCAGGCGCTGGGGGTGGGCTGGGGTGGGCATGGGAGGGTCCGGGTGAGAGCGGAGCATAAAGTTAACAAGTTAACCAAAAGACCGGAAGCCACGGGTTTTCTGTCGGGGCAACGGGCTGCTTTTCGTAGGAGCGAGCTTGCTCGCGAACAGCGGTGCCAGGTTCAGCAACGGAGCGGGATAGAAGTCCGTAACCCTCTCCCCAGCCCTCTCCCTGAAGGGAGAGGGGGCTTGTCCGTGCCGAGAAGATGACAGCTTCAGCTTGCAGCCACGGTGCTTGCCGGCTGACTCCAAACTACCCAAATGCACCGAACGGTCCCCTCTCCCTTCAGGGCGGGGCGCGCAGCCGAGGGTTAGGGAGAGGGCGCTCTCAAACCCAGCCCCCATAGTCACCGACGAACCCCGTTCGCGAGCAAGCTCGCTCCTGCGAAAAGCAAGCAAAAGCCCCTACCGCCAGGCTTCTTCCTTGTCACCCGCCCTACGCTGCCGGTACTCCCCCGGCGCCATGCCGGCATTGCGGGCGAAGAAGCGGCTGAAGTAGGCCGGGTCCTTGAACCCCAGCTGGTAGCAGATCTCGTTCACCGAGCTGCCGCTGAACAGCAGCAGGCGCCGTGCCTCCTGCATCAGCCGTTCGTGGACCAGGCGCTTGGACGGCAGCCCGGCGACGCGCCGGCAGATGTCGTTCAGCCGCGCCTCGGTCACGCCGATGCGCTCGGCGTAGGCCGTCAGCGGCCAGTGCTCGGGGTAGTGCTGCTCGATCAGCTGGTTGAAGCGCTGGAACAGGCGCAGGTCCTCGCGGCGCATGGGCTGCGCCTTGAGCGAACGGGCCGACAGGCGCAGCAGGCTGACGAAGATCAGCCGCACCAGGTCGGCCAGGGCCAGCTCGCGGCCGGGGCGTTCGCCGCGGAATTCCTCGCGCAGCAACTCGAACAGGCCGTCGACCCGCGCCACCTCGCCGGCGAAGGTCTCGTCCAGTTGGTCGAAGGCCACGCACACCGGGCCGATGTCCGGCCCGGCGGCCAGGCCCTGCTCCGGCGCCAGCAGTGGCCAGAGCAGTTGCTGGCGCACGGTCAGCACGTGGCCGTCGGCGTCGTTCTCGGTGACGAAGGCGTGGGGGATGGTCGGCGGGGTGAGGAAGAACAGCGGGCCCTGGCGGTGGTAGAGCTGCTCGTCGAGGTACACGCGCACCGAGCCGCTTTTGACGTAGTGCACCTGAAAGAAGCGGTCGTGGCGGTGCACCGGCATGTTGCGGCCGAAGAAGTCGGCCAGCTTGCCCAGCTCCTCGTAGTGCACCTCGGAATCGCTGTAGCGCAGGTCGTAGACCTGGCCGATGTCGATGTTGGGGATGGGTGCGCGGGCCATGGGGTTACCTGCCTGTGGGACTGTAGGAGCGAGCAAGAACCAGGCGTCCCCCTCGCTCCTACACGAAGAGCCTCAGGGCTTGATCTTCTTCAGCTCGTCCAGCAGCCCCAGCAATTGCTGCAGCTTGTCCTCGCCGAACTGTTCGAGGATACGCCGGTAGTTGTTCTCCATGTCGCCGCTCATGGCCACGAAGCACTGCTGGCCCTTCTCGCTCAGGCACACCAGCACGCGGCGCTGGTCGTGCTCGGACTTCCAGCGGCGCACCAGGCCGTCGCGCTCCATGCGCGCCAGCACGCCGGTCATGCTCGGCTTGAGGATGCAGGCCTGCTGCGCCAGCTGGTAGATCTCCATCTCGCCCTGCTGGCGGAGGATGCGCACGATGCGCCATTGCTGCTCGGTCAGGTCGTGCTGGTTGAGCGAGGGGCGGAAGAAGGCCATGGCGGCCTCGCGGGCCTGCAGCAGGGTGAGGGTCAGGGACGGACGCGGCGTGGACATGTAGATGGGCTACTCGACTGAAAATAGGAAAGATTTTAACCAGCATAGCCCCTGCATAGGCAAACCCTGCGACGACCCGCGCGGCGCCCTGGCAGCGTCGGTCAAGGCCATGGCAGCGCCGGACAATCCCCACGCCGGCACGCCTGCTCCAATGCCCGTAGCGAAACCAGGCCCCGATGGACGAGGCTTGACCATAGTTAACATATTAACTATAACGCTAACATGTTAACGATACCCGGGTATCCACGGCCCGGGTGAAGCAGGAGAACGAAGCCATGCGTCGCGCTATCAGCGAAGCCGCAACGGGCACCCTGTTCGGCGTCGCGCTGAACTACCAGGGCCTGTTGCACAGCCGGCTGGAGGAATTCCAGCAGCCGCCCTACCAGAAGCCGCCGGTCAAGCCGGTGCTGTTCATCAAGACGCCGAACACCCGCAACGGCGACGGCCAGGCGGTGGTCTTCCCCGCCGGCGTCGAGCGCCTGCAGCCGGGCCCGGCCCTGGGCGTGGTGCTCGGCCGCGACGCCAGCCGCGTCAGCGAGGACGAGGCCATGGACTACGTGGCCGGCTACGTCATCGTCAACGAATTCAGCCTGCCGGAAGACAGCTACTACCGCCCGGCGGTCAAGGCCAAGTGCCGCGACGGCTTCTGCCCGCTGGGCAGCGAAGTGGTCGGCCGCGACGAGATCGCCGACCCGCACGCCCTGCCGCTGCGCCTGCTGGTCAACGGCGAAGTGCGCCAGCAGAACAGCACCGCCAACCTGGTGCGCAGCATTCCCAAACTGATCGCCGAGATCAGCGAGTTCATGACCCTGCACGCCGGCGACGTGCTCATCACCGGCACCCCCGAGGGCCGCGTCGACGTGCAGCCGGGCGACGAGGTGGTGGTGGAGATCGAAGGTCTCGGCCGCCTGGTCAATCACGTCGTGGCGGAGGAAGCCTGAGATGAAACACGCACGCATCCGCTACCAGGGCGAAATCCACGCAGTGACCGTGGAAGCCGACAACGCCGTGCGCCTGGCCGATGGCCGCCTGCTCGGCGAGCACGAAGTGCAGTGGCTGCCGCCGGCCGAAGGGAGCATGTTCGCCCTCGGCCTGAACTATGCCGACCACGCCGCCGAACTGGCCTTCAAGGCGCCCACCGAGCCGCTGGCGTTCATCAAGTCCAAAGGCACCTACACCGGCCACAACCAGGTCACCTGGCGCCCGGACAACGTCGCCTACATGCACTACGAGTGCGAGCTGGTGGCGGTGATCGGCAAGCCGGCGCGCAACGTCAGGCGCGAGGACGCCCTCGCCTACCTGGCCGGCTATACCGTGTGCAACGACTACGCCATCCGCGACTACCTGGAAAACTACTACCGCCCCAACCTGCGGGTGAAGAACCGCGACGCCACCACCCCGGTCGGCCCGTGGATCGTCGACGCCGCCGACGTGGCCGATCCGTCGAAGCTGAAGCTGCGCACCTGGGTCAACGGCGAGCTGAAGCAGGAAGGCACCACCGCGGACATGATCTTCGACATCCCCTACCTGATCGAATACTTCTCCAGCTTCATGACCCTGCAGCCGGGCGACATGATCGCCACCGGCACGCCGGAAGGCCTGGCCGACGTGGTGCCGGGCGATGAAGTGGTGGTGGAAGTGGAAGGCGTCGGCCGCCTGGTCAACCGCATCGTCAGCGAGGCCGAGTTCTTCGCGAACCGCGCCCGTCCCTAATCGAGACAGAGATACAAGCATGATCAAGCACTGGATCAACGGCCGCGAGGTCGAGAGCAAAGAAGTCTTCCAGACCATCAACCCGGCCACCACCGAAGTGATAGCCGAAGTCGCCAGCGGCGGCGCCGAGGAAATCGCCATGGCCGTGGCCGCGGCCAAGGAAGCCTTCCCGAAATGGGCCAACACCCCGGCCAAGGAACGCGCCAAGCTGATGCGCAAGCTGGGCGAGCTGATCGATGCGAACGTGCCCAACCTCGCCGAGCTGGAAACCCTCGACACCGGCCTGCCGATCCACCAGACGCGCAACGTGCTGATCCCCCGCGCCTCGCACAACTTCGAGTTCTTCGCCGAGGTCTGCACGCGCATGGACGGCCACAGCTACCCGGTGGACGACCAGATGCTCAACTACACCCTGTACCAGCCGGTGGGGGTGTGCGGCCTGGTCTCGCCGTGGAACGTGCCGTTCATGACCGCCACCTGGAAGACCGCGCCCTGCCTGGCCCTGGGCAACACCGCGGTGCTGAAGATGAGCGAGCTGTCGCCCTTGACCGCCAACGAGCTGGGCCGCCTGGCCCTGGAAGCCGGCATCCCGCCGGGCGTGCTCAACGTGGTGCAGGGCTATGGCGCCACCGCCGGCGACGCCCTGGTGCGCCACCCCGACGTGCGCGCCATCTCCTTCACCGGCGGCACCGCCACCGGCCGGAAGATCATGCAGACCGCCGGCCTGAAGAAGTACTCCATGGAGCTGGGCGGCAAGTCGCCGGTGCTGATCTTCGACGACGCCGACCTGGACCGCGCCCTGGACGCCGCGCTCTTCACCATCTTCTCGCTGAACGGCGAGCGCTGCACCGCCGGCAGCCGTATCTTCATCCAGGAGAGCGTGTACGACCGTTTCGTCGAAGAGTTCGCCGCCCGCGCCAAGCGCCTGATCGTCGGCGACCCGCAAGATGCGAAGACCCAGGTCGGCTCGATGATCACCCAGCAGCACTACGACAAGGTCACCGGCTACATCCGTATCGGCATGGAAGAAGGCGCGCGCCTGGTCGCCGGCGGCCTGGAACGCCCGGCCAACCTGCCGGCGCACCTGGCCCGCGGGCAGTTCGTGCAGCCCACGGTGTTCGCCGACGTGGACAACCGCATGCGCATCGCCCAGGAAGAAATCTTCGGCCCGGTGGTCTGCCTGCTGAAGTTCAAGGACGAGGCCGAGGCCCTGCGCCTGGCCAACGACACCGAATACGGCCTGGCCTCCTACATCTGGACCCAGGACATCGGCAAGGCCCACCGCCTGGCGCGCGGCATCGAGGCCGGCATGGTATTCATCAACAGCCAGAACGTGCGCGACCTGCGCCAGCCGTTCGGCGGGGTGAAGGGCTCGGGCACCGGCCGCGAGGGCGGCGAGTACAGCTTCGAGGTGTTCGCCGAGATCAAGAACGTGTGCATTTCCATGGGCAGCCACCACATCCCCCGCTGGGGCGTGTAAAAAGGCGGCCCGATGAGAGCGGCCGCCCAGGCCGCCTGCATCGCCGGCGTGCAGCCACAATCACAAGAATCCGGGCGCCCCAGCGCAGGCGCCCCGCACCAGGAGAACCACCATGGGCAAACTCGCTCTGGCTGCCAAGATCACCCACGTTCCCTCGCTGTACCTCTCCGAACTGCCCGGCCCGCGCCAGGGTTGCCGCCAGGCGGCGATCGACGGCCACAAGGAGATCGGCCGCCGCTGCCGTGAGCTGGGGGTGGACACCATCGTGGTGTTCGACACCCACTGGCTGGTCAACGCCGGCTACCACATCAACTGCGCGCCGCACTTCCAGGGGCTGTACACCAGCAACGAGCTGCCGCACTTCATCGCCAACATGGAGTACGAGTTCCCCGGCAACCCCGAGCTGGGCCGCATCCTCGCCGAGGGCTGCAACGCCATGGGCGTGGACGTGCTGGCCCACGACGCCACCACCCTCGGCCCGGAGTACGGCACCCTGGTGCCGATGCGCTACATGAACGCCGACCGGCATTTCAAGGTGGTCTCGGTCTCGGCGCTGTGCACCGTGCACTACCTCAACGACAGCGCGCGCCTGGGCTGGGCCATGCGCAAGGCAGTGGAAGAGCACTACGACGGCACCGTGGCCTTCCTCGCCAGCGGCTCGCTGACCCACCGCTTCGCCCAGAACGGCCAGGCCCCGGAATTCGCCGACAAGGTCTGGAGCCCGTTCCTGGAAACCCTCGACCACGAGGTGGTGCGGATGTGGCAGCGCGGCGACTGGCAGGCCTTCTGCGGCATGCTCCCGGAGTACGCGGCCAAGGGCCACGGCGAAGGCTTCATGCACGACACCGCCATGCTCCTCGGCGCGCTGGGCTGGTCGGATTACGACGGCAAGGCCGAGGTGGTCACGCCCTACTTCGGCTCCTCCGGCACCGGGCAGATCAACGCCCTGTTCCCGGTCACCCCGCAGGACGGTTCGGCGATCCCCGCCGCCCAGGCCTCCAACCCCGCCGGCAACCCGTCCGCCAGCCGCCTCTGAGGAACCCGCCATGCCGCACTTCATCGCCGAGTACACGCACAACATCGAAGCCGAGGCCGACCTGCCCGGCCTGTTCGAGAAGGTCCACGCCTGCCTCGGCGCGAGCGGGGTGTTCCCGCTCGGCGGCATCCGCAGCCGCGCCGTGCGCCTGGACACCTGGCGCATGGCCGACGGCGCGCACGACTACGCCTTCGTCCACATGAGCCTGAAGGTGGGCGCCGGGCGCGACCTGGCCACCCGCAGGCAGGTCGCCGACGCGCTGTTCGAGGTGATCAAGGCGCACTTCGCCGACCTCCAGGCGCGCCGGCTGCTGGCGTTGTCCTTCGAGATGAGCGAGCTGAACGCCGAGCTCAACTACAAGCAGAACAACGTCCACGCCTTCCTCAACGGCCAGGCGGGCTGAAGCCCGCCGCGCCCCCGGCCACTCGCAGAACAAAGACAAGACCATGAGCACCGCCACCCTGCCCTCCGCCGCACAGCCCTCCGCCGACCTGCCCGCCGGCAGCGACGCCACCCACGCCCGCGTGGTCTGGCGCCTGATGCCGCTGCTGCTGATCTGCTACGTCTTCGCCCACCTGGACCGCATCAACATCGGCTTCGCCAAGCTGCAGATGAGCGCCGACCTGCACTTCAGCGACACCGTCTACGGCCTGGGCGCCGGGCTGTTCTTCGTCGCCTACGCGCTGTTCGGCGTGCCCAGCAACCTGATGCTGGAGCGCGTCGGCCCGCGCCGCTGGATCGCCTTCCTGATGGTCACCTGGGGCCTGCTGTCCACCGCCATGCTGCTGGTGCAGAGCGCAGCCGGCTTCTACAGCCTGCGCCTGCTGCTGGGCGTGGCCGAGGCCGGCTTCTTCCCCGGCATACTGGTCTACATCAACCGCTGGTTCCCGGCGCGCCGCCGCGCCGGCGTCACCGCGCTGTTCGCCATCGCCGTGCCCATGGCCGGGGTGATCGGCGGGCCGCTGTCCGGCGGCATCCTCGAGGGCTTCCACGACTTCCTCGGGCTGCGCGGCTGGCAGTGGATGTTCCTCATCGAGGGCCTGCCGGTGGTGCTGCTCGGCCTGCTGGTCTGGCGCCGCCTGCCGGAGAGCTTCGAACGCGTTGCCTGGCTCAGCGACGAGCAGAAGGCCGGCCTGCGCGCGGAGATGCAGGGCGAGGAACGACGCAAGCAGATCACCTCCCTCGCCGGCATTTTCCGCGATCGCCAGGTCTGGCTGCTGGTGGCCATCTACTTCGCGGTGATGCTGGCGGTGAACACCCTGGCGTTCTGGATGCCCAGCCTGATCCACGGCGCCGGCATCGGCTCCGACGGCCGCGTCGGCCTGCTCAGCGCCCTGCCGTACCTGGCCGGCTGCGTGTTCATGATCGCCCTGGGGCGCTCCTCCGACCGCCGCCGCGAGCGCCGCTGGCACCTCGCCGTGCCGCTGCTGCTGGCCGCCGCCGGCCTGGCCCTGACCGGCCTCGCGCCAGGCAGCGCCTGGCTGGTGCTGGCCGGGCTGGTGCTCGCCGGCATGGGCGCCAGCGCCGCGCTGCCGATGTTCTGGCAGCTGCCGCCGGCCTTCCTCGCCGACCGCGCCCAGGCCGCCGGCATCGCCCTGATCAGCTCCTTCGGCAGCATCGCCGCCTTCGCCGCGCCCTACTTCATCGGCTGGATGCGCGACACCACCCACAGCTCCAGCCTGGCCCTGTACCTGCTGGCCATCCTCATCGCCCTCGGCGCCGCCCTGGTCCTGCGCACTCCGGCCGCCGTGGTCAACCCCCGCTAAAGAGATATCGCCATGCTCGACTCCAGCCTCATCCAGGAAGCCGCCGCCCGCCTCGACGCCGCCGAGCGTTCGCGCCAGCAGGTGCGGCAGTTCTCCCTCGACTACCCGGACATCGCCATCGAGGACGCCTACGCCATCCAGCGCGCCTGGGTGGCTCAAAAGATAGCCAATGGCCGCGTGCTCAAGGGCCACAAGATCGGCCTGACCTCGCGCGCCATGCAGGTCTCGTCGAACATCACCGAGCCGGACTACGGCGCCCTGCTCGACGACATGTTCTTCGACGAAGGCAGCGACATCCCCTTCGAGCGCTTCATCGTGCCGCGGGTGGAAGTGGAGCTGGCGTTCATCCTCGGCAAGCCGCTGAAGGGGCCGAATGTCACCCTGTTCGACGTGCTGGAGGCCACCGAGTGGGTGATCCCGGCGCTGGAGATCATCGACGCGCGCATCCAGCAGGTGGACCCGCAGACGAAGGTCACCCGCAAGGTCTTCGACACCATCTCCGACAATGCCGCCAACGCCGGCGTGGTCATGGGCGGCCGCGCGGTGCGGCCGACCGAGATCGACCTGCGCCGCGTGCCGGCGATCCTCTACCGCAACGGCGTGATCGAGGAATCCGGCGTCTCCGCCGCGGTGCTCAACCACCCGGCCAAGGGCGTGGCTTGGCTGGCCAACAAGCTGGCCCCCTACGACGTCACCCTGGAACCCGGCCAGGTGATCCTCGGCGGCTCCTTCACCCGCCCGGTGGCGGCGGCGCCCGGCGATACCTTCCACGTCGATTACGATCAGCTCGGCAGCATCTCTTGCCGGTTTGGATGAGTTTGAGCTGGAAGTTGGAAGCTGGAAGCCTGAAGCTGGAAGTCAGAGCGGCTCCGGCTTCTAGCTTCTAGCTTCTAGCTTCTAGCTTCCAGCTTCTAGCTTCCAGCTTCCAGCTTCCAGCTTCAGCCTTCCACCAAGGACCTCCCATGCCCCCCCCCTTCAATACCTTCAAACAACGCCTGCAATCCGGCGAAGCCCAGATCGGCCTCTGGCTCGGCCTGGCCGATCCCTACTGCGCCGAGCTGGCGGCCAACGCCGGCTTCGACTGGCTGCTGATCGACGGCGAGCACGCGCCCAACGACCTGCGCAGCCTGCTCGGCCAGCTGCAGGCGGTGGCGCCCTACCCGGTGCAGCCGATCATCCGCCCGGTGCTCGGCGATACGGCGCTGATCAAGCAACTGCTCGACATAGGCGCGCAGACGCTGCTGGTGCCCATGGTGGATTCCGCCGAGCAGGCCCGTGAGCTGGTGCGCGCCATGCGCTACCCGCCGTTCGGCGTGCGCGGCGTGGGCAGCGCCCTGGCCCGGGCCTCGCGCTGGAACAGCATCCCCGGCTACCTCGACGAAGCCGATGCGCAGATGTGCCTGCTGGTGCAGGTGGAAAACCTCGAAGGCCTGGCCAACCTCGACGCCATCGCCGCGGTGGACGGCGTCGACGGCGTGTTCATCGGCCCGGCCGACCTCAGCGCGGCCATGGGCCAGCGCGGCAACCCCGGGCACCCGGAAGTGCAGGCCGCCATCGAAGACGCCATCGCCCGCATCCAGCGCGCCGGCAAGGCCGCCGGCATCCTCAGCGCCGACGAGAAGCTGGCCCGGCGCTACCTGGAGCTGGGCGCGAAGTTCGTCGCCGTGGGCGTGGACACCAGCCTGCTGATGCGCTCGCTGCGCGAGCTGGCCGGCAAGTTCAAGGGCGGCGCCCAGCCCCAGGCCCCGTCCGCCCCCTCGGTGTACTGAAGCCCCCGCCGCCCGCCAGGCCCGCGCGGGAAGGCGCGGCTGGCGGGCGGCGCCCAGGCAAGGATTTTCCTGGCCCTTGCAAAGCCCCGCCCCCTTTCGGTCATGATCCGCCCCCACCTTCCCACTCGGAGTCCCCTCGATGACCGCACTCGTCCGCCAGCAGGCACACCTCACCCTCAACCTCGCCCAGCAGGCGCTGCAGGCCGCGCTCGCGCGCGCCGAGGAACTGGGCCTGCGGCTCAGCATCGCGCTGGTCGACGCCAGCGGCCTGCCGGTGCTCACCGCGCACATGGACGGCGCCGCGCAGCCGTGCCGCGAAATCGCGCTGAAGAAAGCCGGCACCGCCGCCGCCTTCGACAAACCCACCGGCGACTGGCAGGCCTACCTGGAACAGAGCGCGCCCACCGTGCGCCAGGGCCTGCCGCTGCAGACCGGGCTGGTGCTGTTCGGCGGCGGCGAGCCGCTGCGCCTGGGCGAGGCGGTCATCGGCGCGGTCGGCGTCTCCGGCGCCTCCGAGGCGCAGGACATGCTCTGCGCCCGTGCCGCCGTCGAGCGCGTGCGCCAACTGCTGGCCGACTGAGCCGCCGCTGTCAGTCCCGGACAAGTGGCCGGGCAGCCAGGGTCAAGACAGGAATGGGCGCCGCGGCCCCTAATAGGGCCATCCGCGCGGCAGCGGCCGCGCCCTTTTCCCTCCGGTTCCAGGCTGCAGTCATGATCAACATCGAGACCCCCACCTACTACACCGCGACCAAGAAATACGACCTGTCCTTCCCCTCCCTGGAGGCGGACCTGGAGGCCGACGTCGTCGTGATCGGCGGCGGCTTCTCCGGCATCAACACCGCCCTGGAGCTGGCCGAGAAGGGCATCACCAACATCGTCGTGCTGGAGGCGCGCTACCTCGGCTTCGGCGGCACCGGGCGCAACGGCGGGCAGATCATGGCCGGCATCGGCCACGACCTGGAGAAGATCAGGAAAGACGTCGGCGAGGACGGCCTGCGGCAGATCTTCGAGATCAGCGACCTGGGCGCCGACATCATCAAGGGCCGCATCCAGAAGTACGGCATCGACGCCGACTTCTGCCACGGCTACGGCTACATGGGCTTCAACGCCCGCCAGGCGAAGACCCTGCGGGCCTGGGAGAGGGAGTTCAAGTCGCTGAACTCCACCCACGAGATCCGCTACCTGGACGGCTCCGAGGTGCGCCAGATCATCGGCTCCGACGCTTACTCCAGCGCCCTGCTGCACATGGGCGGCGGCCACGTGCACTCGCTCAACCTGCTGCTCGGCGAGGCCAAGGCCCTGACCAGCCACGGGGTGAAGATCTTCGAATACAGCCCGGCGCTGGACGTGACCTACGGCGAGCGCATCACCGTGCGCACCGCCAAGGGCTCGGTGAAGGCCGGCAAGCTGCTCTGGGCCTGCGACAGCTTCCTCAACAAGCTGGAGCCGGAGCTGCACAAGAGCACCATCAACACCTACGCCTTCCAGATGATGACCGAGCCGCTGTCGGACGAACTCATCCAGCGCATCAGCCCGATCCGCGGCGCCTACAGCGACATCCGCCCGGTCATCGACTACTACCGCGTGACCCGCGAGAGCCGCCTGCTGTTCGGCGCCGCCACGCCCTTCATCGAGCACATCCCGCGCGACCTCAAGGCCTGGAACCGGGCGCTGATGCTGAAGATCTTCCCCTACCTGGAGAACGTGAAGATCGACCTCGCCTGGGGCGGCCCCATGGCCTGCAGCCCCAACCTGTTCCCGCAGATCGGCGCCCTGCCCGGCCGCCCCAACGCCTTCTTCGTGCAGGGCTACTCCGGCTTCGGCGTCACCCCCAGCCACATCATCTGCAAGGTGCTGGCCGAGGGCATGAGCGAAGGCTCTGCGCGCTACGACCTGATCAGCTCGGTGCGGCGCATCCGCGTCCACGGCAAGGACCAGTTCCGCCCGCTGCTGCTCAGCGCCGGCAAGACCTGGCACCAGGTGTCCGGCTACTGGTCCGGGCGCCGCTGAACCCTCTTTCCTTCACTTGCACAGGAGCAAGCACATGGCACTCACCCCCATCAGGCAAGGCATCACCCTCGACCAACTGGACGCCTGGGGCACGGTGGCCGACCTCGGCTCGGAAATCCTCGAAGGCGAAGTCCGCGCCTTCGGCAAGATGACCGCCGGCGCCCCCACCGACCCGGTCAGCGCCGCCTACTTCGGCACCACCGGCGGCAAGTTCCGCATGACCTATCCCTTCAACGAACAGGCCACGGTGGTCAGCGGCGAGGTGCGGCTGACCGACGAAGCCACCGGGCAGAGCCAGCTGTACAAGACCGGGGACAGCTGGTTCGTGACCAAGGGCACGCAGGTGCTTTGGGAGGTGTTGGGGGAGGGGTTCGTGAAGCACTATTACGCGGTGGTTTGAAAGCCTCAGGAGCGTGAAGAGCCCCTCTCCCTAACCCTCTCCCTGAAGGGAGAGGGGACCGTTCGGCTCCAAGCGTAACCTTGGCGCTCGCCGGCACATGCGAAGTTGCCGGCCAGCACAAGACCCGAAGCCGGCACGGACAAGCTCCCTCTCCCTTCAGGGAGAGGGCTGGGGAGAGGGTGCTCTGGCTTTTCGTAGGAGCGAGCTTGCTCGCGAATGGATGTTCGCCAGAAATTCCGCTGCATCGTTTGGGTCCGTTCCCTCTCCCTAACCCTCTCCCTGAAGGGAGAGGGGACCGTTCGGCTTCAAGCGTAACCTTGGCGCTCGCCGGCACATGCGAAGTTGCCGGCCAGCACAAGACCCGAAGCCGGCACGGACAAGCCCCCTCTCCCTTCAGGGAGAGGGCTGGGGAGAGGGAAACAAGCTCCCCTCAGGCACCTCCCCCACCCCCACGCAGGACCCAGCCCATGCCCACCCCCGAACACATCGGCCAACGCTGCCTGCAAGCCTTCCAGCAACTGGTCCCTGCCACCCGCGCCGCCTTCTACCGCATCGACGCCGACCTGCAGGCCTGCGACTTCCAACTGCTAGGCATGGGCCGGCAGATGCACGCCGACTACCTCGACCACTACCACCGCCTCGACCCGCTGCGGCCCGGCGCCTGCCTGGCCACCGGCCTGCCGGTGGTGCCGCTGGCGGTGGGCATGGCGCAGCAGCCCGGCGACCAGCGCGAGCGCTACCACGGCTTCCTGCGCCGGCACGGGGTGATCGACGTGGTGGAAATCATCGCCGCCGACCGCGGCCGCCCCCTGGCCGGGCTTTCGCTGCTACGGCGCGTTGGCGAAGCGCCCTTCTCCAGCGACGAACTCGTCCGCCTGCAGGCCCTGCAGGGGCTGCTGGAGCTGGCCGCCCAGGCGCTGCCCCGGAGCCACGACGCCCTCGCCCAGCTCACCCCGCGCGAGCGCGAGATCGCCCTGCTGCTGCGCGACGGCGCCAGCAACAAGGACCTGGCGCGCCAGCTCGGCCTGGGCCTGGCCACGGTGAAGACGCACCTCATCCACCTGTTCCGCAAGGCCGGCGTGGCTAGCCGCACCGAGCTGCTGGCGCGGCTGTTCCTGGATCAACCATCCGGTTGATGTTCCCCGCGCGCCCCGCCGCGCAGCATGGGGGCTCCACCAACACAGGAGTCCCACCCATGACCGCTTCTTCCGACTGGATCACCGTCGGCGCCCTCGCCGAGGGTTTCGCCCCCGAGGCCTTCATCCTGCCGCGCCTGGCCGACCTCGCCGGGCAGCGCCTGGAGCTGCACTTCGCCAATGGCTGGCGCATCGAGCACCGGTTCGACGCCGAGACCACCCGCTGGCGCGCCGCCGACGGCCACTCCGCGGGCGAGGCGCCCTACCGAGCCACCTCGGTGCGCCCCGGCATCGTCCTGGTCGACTTCATCAAGCACGAGGACGGCCAGGCCTGGTCGGTCAGCCTGGTGTTGGACCGCCACAGCCAATCCTTCACTGCCGTGCTCGGCCAGTTGCCCAGCGCCGCCGAGACCGGCGAAGGCCTCTACGCCCGCGCCCTGGCCGGCAAGGAACTGACCGGCGTGCAGGTGCAGATCCTCCACGGCAGCCTCGACCGCCCCTGGCAGCAAGGCGCCTGCCCGCACGCGCCGAGCAGCGAACTGGTGGGCCTGCGCAACCGCTACCGCTACAGCCCCACCGAGGTCTACGAGCATATCTACCTGAACGACGGCTTCTACACCTGGCAGTGCCTGGCCGGCGTCGAGGCCGGGCTGTGCGACACCGACCGCTGCCACTACTACAAGGTCGCCGAGCAGCTGTACCTGTTCGTCTGGCGCGAGAAGATCGTCCCCACCCTCGGCCTGGTGATGATCGACCTGCAACAGCACCGCAGCGACGGCAAGATCTTCGGCTACGCCGGCAGCGGCTTCGACGAGCTGTCCAACTTCCCGGTCGCCTCCTACTGCGACGAACTCAACCGCACGGTGTACCCGTGAGCGGCCGCGTCGTCGTCATCACCGGCGCCGGCACCGGCATAGGCGCGGCCTGCGCGCGGCGCTTCGCCGAAGCCGGCGACAAGGTGGTGCTGATCGGCCGCCGCCGCGAGACCCTGGAACAGGTCGCCACCCAGTGCGGCGGCCTGGTGCTGGCCGGCGACGCCGCCGACGGCGAAACCTGGCAGGGCTTCGTGCAGCGCATCGAGGCGGCCTTCGGCGGCATCGACGTGCTGGTCGCCTGCGCCGGCGGCCACGGCCTGGGCGCGGCCGGCGAGACCAGCGACCAGGCCTGGCGCGACGCCCTGCGCGGCAACCTCGACAGCGCCTTCGCCAGCGCCCGCGCCTGCCTGCCATCGCTGCTGGAACGGCGCGGCAACATGGTGCTGGTGGGCTCCATCGCCTCGCTGGTGGCCGGGCCCGGCGTGTGCGGCTACACCGTCGCCAAGCACGCGCTGCTCGGGCTGATGCGCTCCCTGGCACGGGACTACGGCCCGCGCGGCGTGCGCGTCAACGCCCTGTGCCCCGGCTGGGTGCGCACGCCCATGGCCGATGCCGAGATGCAGCCGCTGATGCAGCACCATGGCGAAAGCCTGGACGCCGCCTACGCGCGGGTCACCGCCGAGGTGCCGCTGCGCCGCCCGGCCACGGCGGACGAGATCGCCGGGCTGTGCCAGCTCCTCGCCAGCGACGCGGCGGCCATCGTCACCGGCGCCTGCCTGGTGGCCGACGGCGGCGCCAGCGTGGTGGACCTGCCCACACTCGCCTTCGAACGCATGGAGAACCAGCCATGACGCGCTTCGACTTCAGCGGCCGGCGCGTGCTGGTCACCGGCGCGGCCCAGGGCATCGGCCGCCGCATCGCCAAGGGCTTCGCCGCGGCCGGCGCCTCGCTGCTGTTGCTCGACCGCCAGGAGCAGGCCGTCGCAGCCCTGGCCAGCGAACTGCGCAGCCAGGGCCGCGAGGCCCGGGCGCTGGCCGTGGACCTGGCCGATCCCGCGGCCATCGCCGCCGCCCTCGCCGGGTTCGATGGCCTGGACGTGCTGGTGCACAACGCCGCCTACTTCCCGCTGACCGAGTTCGCCGCCATCACCCCGCAGCTGCTGCAACGCACCCTGGCGGTGAACCTGGGCGCGCTGTTCTGGCTGACCCAGGCCGCCCTGCCGCTGTTCGCCGCGCGCGGCGGCGGCTGCGTGCTGGCCACCTCCTCGGTCACCGGCAACCGGGTGGCCTACCCGGGGCTGAGCCACTACGCGGCGTCCAAGGCCGGGGTCAACGGCTTCATCCGCAACGCCGCGCTGGAACTGGCGCCACGCAACATCCGCGTCAACGGCGTGGAGCCGGGGATGATCCACACCCCGGCCATGGCCAACCTGGGCGACGCAGCACTGGAAGCGCACATCGCCGCCGGCATCCCCCTGGGCCGCCTCGGCCAGCCGGCGGACATCGCCAACGCCATGCTCTTCCTCGCCTCCGACGCCGCCGCCTACATCACCGGCCAGACGCTGGTGGTGGACGGCGGCGCCGCCCTGCCGGAAAGCAGTGCCGCGCTGGCCTGAACCACCCGCGGCAGGCCAGCGGTCTCACGGCGCCAGCCAAGCGTCTGCGTGAGGCCGCCGATCCGTTTGTCCAGGCGTGGAAGAAAGCCCGGCGAACCCGTGGTCCAATCCAGGAGAAGGCCGGGCATCCGTGCCGGCCGACGAAGAACTGGAGGCCACGCCATGAGCACCCTGACCATCGAAGGTTGGTACAAGCCCGACCCCGACGCCAAGTCCATGCCCATCGAGGACATCCACTTCTACCTCAGCGGCACCGACCGCCGGCACCTGGAAGACGCCGAGGAAGAACTGCAGCGCACCCACGAGCGCGAGGCCTGGGTGGACGTCGACATGAGCACCCTGGAACTGGACCTGCCCGAGGGCTACGGCCCGCTCTCCGACTGCCGGATGCGCGTCTACCTGGACCAGGAGGAACGCGGCCACTTCCACCTGGTGGGCCACCGCGCCAGCGACGGCAGCCTGATCTACAGCAACGCCGTGCTCATCGACCAGCTGCTCTGACTCAGGCCAAGCTCAGGGCGCTGGCCCGGTAGTCCTTGGGCGAGCGCTCGAAGTGCTTCTTGAAGGCGCGGCTGAAGTGCGCCGAGTCGGTGAAGCCCCATTTGTAGGCGATGGTGGTGATCGACTCGCCGCGCAGGATGGGGTTGGCCAGGTCGTCGGCGCTGCGCTGCAGGCGCGCGCGCTGGATGTAGCGGCAGACGCTGTCGCCCTGCTCCTCGAACAGGCGGTACAGGTGGCGCACCGAGATGTTCAGGCGCTGCGCCAGGCCCTGGGGGTTCAGGCCCGGCTGGGTGAGGGATTCGTCGATGACCTTCTGCACGTAGCTGCGCAGGTTGCCGCCCTGCAGCGCCTCGCTGCCGGGCGTCTCGCCGTGGCTGCCGAGGGCCGTGGGCAGGAGCGCGATGAAGGCGTTCTCCAGGGCCTCGCTTTCGGCGCCGGCGGGGTTCGAGCCGGACTCGCGGCACAGCTGGTCCACCAGCAGGTGCAACATGCGCCCGCTGGCGCAGGCGGCGGAGACCTTGCCGAACTTGCTGCGCCCGGGCAGCACCTTGTCCAGCGCCGCGCGCGGCAGGTGCAGGGAGGCGTGCTCGATGAGGCCGAAGGGGGTGATCTCGCAGCTGCCCACCGAATCCATCAGCAGCAGCTCGCCGGGGGAAAGCTGGATGTCCACGCCGTTCTGGCTGACCTGGGAGAAGCCGCTGCGCTGGCTGATCAGGAAGCAGTGGCGGTCGTCGTCCTGGTCCGCATTGAGGCGCTTGCGGGCGATCAGCCCGGCATTGGTGCGCAGGTGCGCCATGGTCAGGCCGGAGTGCGATTGCGCGTGGATCTCGCCGATGAACAGCGAACGGCTGAAGGCCAGCTGCGTCTCGAACTGACCGCAGATGGAGCGCAGCGCCGCGCTCCAGCCTTCCAGCCCGACCTGGGCGGCATGATGGGCTTGCATACGCACCTCCGTAGGGTGGCGTTGTTGTTGTCGCGAAACAGTTAACATGTTATCGAAATGCCCGCAACGAATTTCTGACAGCCGTTTCCTATGCAGCTGGCATGCCAGGGGACGTGGATAACCTGTAAACGAACGCCGCGCTCAGAGCTCGCCGAGCAGGCGCCCCAGGTGGAACAGCGCGCGCAGCAGGTGGTCGCGCTGTTCGCGCTCCAGGCGCAGGTAGCGGCGGAAGCTGGGCAGGCGGTTGACCACCTCGCTGGCGGCCATGTGCTCCAGGCGGATGCGCCAGCGCCCGGCGCCGAATTCCAGTTCCAGGCGCTTGAAGTCCAGCGGCGGCAGCGCCCGTTGCAGGTGCTCGTCGGCCGCCAGGCGCTCGGCCAGGCGCGCGCCCAGCTCCGGGTCGCCGGCGCGCTGGCGGCATTCCACGCCCTGGCGCCGCAGCAGGCCCTGGTGGCGCAGCTCGAAGCGCGCCTCGCCGGCATGCGCCGCCGGCCCCTCGACGACGAACTCGGTGAGCACCAGGTGCATGAGGAACTGCGCCTGGGGCCGCTCGCGCAGCTCGAAGACCAACCCGCCGTCCACCGTGCTGAAGCGCCCGGCGCCGGGCCCAAGCGCTTCGAAGGCCAGGCCGCCGAGGTTGCGCCGGGCCTGCTCCAGGGTCACCCCCGAGCGGTAGCCCGAGGGCGGCCGGCGCAGCCAGTCAGACAGCCTTGGAAGCATGGCCGTAGAACTCGCTGGAATGGATGCCGGGTTCGGCGCGGAACTCCTTCTCCAGCACCTCTTCCACCGGCACCGGGCGGAACGGGTTGACCTTCTGCACCAGCAGGGTCCAGACCAGCGCGTAGGCGGCGGTCAGGCCGAGCATCACGGCGAAGGGCACGTAGATGTCGGCGGGGTTCATGCCCGGCGGGGTGATGTACCACATGCCGATGAGGATGCCGACGCTGGAGACGATCTGCGGCAGCGGGAACAGCGGCGAGCGGTAGGCCCGCGGCAGGTCCGGGCGACGGATGCGCAGCAGCACCACGGAGAGGGTCACCAGCAGGTAGGCGGTGCTCCAGGCACAGACCGCGGCCAGCACCAGGTTCATGATGTGGTCGGTGTTGCCGCGCAGCCACAGGGCGTGCAGGCAGGGGATCAGCACCGCCACCAGGATGCACAGCACCGGCGTCTTGAAGCGCGGCTGCAGGTAGGCGAAGCACCTGGGCAGCGCGCCGTCCACGGCCATGCCGTACATGATGCGCGGCACCCCGGCCATCAGGGTGTTGATGGTGGCGGCGCCGGCGAACAGGAAACCCACGCCCAGCCACAGCGGGCCGACCTGGCCCATCACCTGCTCGGCGAAGCGCGGGATGGCCATGGGCGTGTCCAGCAGGTGCACGCCGGCGGCCGGGTCGAGCAGCACGTTCTCCACCTGGCGCTTCATCGCCGCGCCGTAGATGAACATGCACGAGGCCACGCCGAACAGGCCCAGGGCCATGGCCCGCGGCATCACCTTGGCGGAGTTGCGCAGGTCCGGCGCCAGCGGGGTGACGAACTCGCAGCCGACGAACATGAACATGGCCATGCCCACCAGCGAGAGAATGGTCTGCAGGTCGGTGCCCACCAGCGAGGCGCCGAACCAGCCGTCCAGCTGCACCGCCGGGGCGGCCAGCAGGCCGAGCACGCCGAACACCATCAGGGTGCTCCACATGCCGAAGGTCAGCACCACCTCGGCGCGGCCGAAGGCGTTGACGCCGAACACGTTGAGGATGCCGAACACCACCACGAAGCCCACGCCCAGCAGCCAGGAGCCGCCGGCGGACTCGGCCAGGGTGTTGAGGTGCTCGAAGTTCACCAGCGCCATCACCCCGGAGAGGATGGTCTCGGCGGTGCCGGCGAAGACGTGGACGATCAGGTAGGCGGCGATGGTCCCGGTGATGGCGAAGAAGCGTCCCATGCCGCAGGAGATGTAGTCGTACACCGAGCCGCTGGTGGGCAGGATCGAGGCCGCCTCGGCGAAGGTGGTGGACTGCGCCAGCATCATCAGCACGGCGATCACCATGGCCGCGGCGAAGGCGCTGCCGCCGATGCCGAAGCCCATGGTGGCGGTGAGGATGACCGGGCTGGCCATGATCAGGCCGATGGTGCTGGCCAGGGCGGTGGGAAAACCGACAGTGCCGCGCTTGAGGTGCGCGTCGAGCTGCTGCTGGATGGACATGATGGTGGGCCTCTAAGCAAATGTTCTGGTTTGTTGTGGCTTAGGCATGAAGGGGCGGCACGGTGGGCCTGGCCGACACTCTGCGCCCGGCGCCTGCTGGCGTCTTGCCCAGGCTTGCCGGCGGACTTGCCCATGGCTGCCAGGGCGGCAGTGAGGGTCATGCCCGACTGGCAGGCTCGGACAAGCCGCCGGCGCGCGCCGCGGCTAGCCTGGGCCATCGACCATCGCAGCCCAGGAGTTGCCCATGTCCAGCCCGCTGATCCCGATCCTCCCGGAGGTGCAGGCCTATCTCGCCCGCGCCCACGCCTCCTTCATCGACGGCGAACAATGCGCGCCGCGCGGCGACGCCCGCCGCACCCTGCGCAACCCCGCCGACGACAGCCCCCTGGCCGAAGTGCGCCTGGCCGACCTGGAGCAGGTCGACGCCTGCGTGCAGTCGGCCCACCGCGCCTTCCGTTCCGGTATCTGGAGCGGCCTGGCGCCGAGCGAGCGGGAACGCCTGCTGCTGCGCTTCGCCGAGCTGGTGGAGCGCCACACCGAGGAACTGGCGCAGCTGGAAAGCCTGGAACAGGGCAAGTCGATCCACATCGCCCGGGCCATCGAGGTCGGCGCCTCCCTCGGCTACATGCGCTACATGGCCGGCTGGGCCACCAAGATCGAGGGGCAGACGCTGGACGTGTCCATCCCGATGCCGGCCGGCGCGCGCTTTTCCGCCTACACCCGGCGCGAGCCGGTGGGCGTGGTGGCCGGCATAGTGCCGTGGAACTTCCCGCTGATGATCGCCCTGTGGAAGGTCATGCCGGCGCTGGCCTGCGGCTGCGCCATCGTCATCAAGCCGGCCGACGAGACGCCGCTGACCGCCCTGCGGGTGGCCGAGCTGGCCATCGAGGCGGGCATCCCCGCCGGCGTCTTCAACGTCCTGCTCGGCGGCGCCGAAGCCGGCGCGGCGCTGGTGGCGCACCCGCTGCTGAACAAGGTGTCCTTCACCGGCTCCACCGCGGTGGGCAAGCTGGTGGGCGGCGCGGCCCTGCAGAACATGACGCGCTTCACCCTCGAACTGGGCGGCAAGAACCCCATGCTGGTGCTGCCCGACGCCGACCTGGACAAGGCCGTCGCCGGCGCCATCGGCGGCGGCCTGCTGAACCAGGGCCAGGTCTGCGCGGCGGCCTCGCGGCTGTTCGTCCACGCCAGCCGCCACGCCGAGTTCGTCGAGCGCCTGGGCGAACAGGTGGGCAAACTGAGCATCGGCCCGGGCCTGGACCCACAGGCCCAGGTCAACCCGCTGGTCTCGCGCCGCCAGCAGGACAGCGTGCTGCGCCACCTGGCCCTGGCCCGCGAACAGGGCGCGCAGTTCGTCTGCGGCGGCAACCGCCCGGACCTGCCCGGCTACTACGTCGAACCGACGGTGCTGGCCGGGGTGAACGCCGGCATGGCCTGCGCCCGCGAGGAAATCTTCGGCCCGGTGCTCTCGGTACTGAGCTACGACAACCTCGACGCCGCCGTGGCGCAAATCAACGACAACCCCTACGGCCTGGCAGCCAGCATCTGGAGCAACGACCTGGGCCGGGTGATGGACCTGATCCCGCGGATCGAGGCGGGCACGGTGTGGGTCAACAACCACGTGCCGGTGGACGCCAACCTGCCGTTCGGCGGCTACAAGCAGTCGGGGCTGGGACGGGAGTTCGGACGGGCGGCGATCGAGGGGTTCACGGAGGGGAAGTCGGTTTGTATTGCGTATTGAGGTGAGGGGGAGTTTGCCGGGGATATTAGTGTCTTGGGTTGACTCCGTTCCCTCTCCCTAACCCTCTCCCTGAAGGGAGAGGGGACCGTTCGGCGTGCGTTGGTATTCCACAGTTAGCTGGCAAGCACGAGGTATCCGGCATAGGCCATTCTCCCCTCTGGCACGGACAAGCCCCCTCTCCCTTCAGGGAGAGGGCTGGGGAGAGGGCGCTCTTGAACCCAACACCGATCCCCCCGGCAAACCCCATTCGCGAGCAAGCTCGCTCCTACAATGGAATGCCATACCCACCCCACACCACCCCACATAGGAGCGCGCCCTGCGCGCGAATCGCGGGCAGGGCCCGCTCCTACAGGTGCGGGAACGCTCGGCTCAGAAACTCAACAACCACAGCGACAACCCCGGCACCAGCACCAGCAGCACGATGCGCAGCAGGTCGGAGGCGAGGAACGGCAGCACGCCCCTGGCGGTTTCCATGTAGGGCACGTCCTTGGCCAGCTTGTTGACGATGAACAGGTTCATCCCCAGCGGCGGGTGGATCAGACCGATCTCCACCACCATCAGCGCCAGGATGCCGAACCAGATGGACTTCTCCCCCGCCGTCAGGTCGAAGAACTCCAGGCCCATGATCATCGGGTAGAAGATCGGGATGGTCAGCAGGATCATCGCCAGCGAGTCCATCACGCAGCCCAGCAGCAGGTAGATCAGCAGGATCACCGCCAGCACCAGCAGCGGCGCCAGGCCGCTGTCGCGGACCCAGGTGGCCAGTTCCACCGGCATCTGCGTCAGCGCCAGGCCGGAGTTGAGCAGGTCGGCGCCCAGCAGCACCAGGAAGATCATGGCGCTGGCCTCGGCGGTGCCGGTCAGGCTCTTGCCCAGGCCGTCCCAGCGCATGCCGCCGCGCAGCGCCGCCAGCAGGCCGCAGGCCGCGGCGCCGATGGAGGCCGCCTCGGTGGGGTTGGCCCAGCCGCCGTAGATGCCGACGATCACCACCAGGAAGATCGCCAGGATCGGCAGGATCTGCACGAAGGCCGCCAGCCTTTCGCGGCCGCAGGCCTTGGGCGCCGGCTGGCAGGCATTGGGATCGCGGGCGACCTGGATGCGGATCACCAGCATGTAGCCGATCACCGCGACCAGCGCCGGCAGCATGGCGGCGACGAACAGCTTGGCGATGGATTCCTGGGTCAGCACCGCGTAGATGATCAACGGCACCGACGGCGGGATGAGGATGCCCAGGGTGCCGCCGGCCGCCACCGAGGCCGTGGCCAGGCGCCCGGAGTACTTGTGCCGCGCCAGTTCCGGCAGGGCCACCTGGCCCATGGTCGCCGCGGTGGCCAGGGACGAGCCGCAGATCGCCCCGAAGCCGGCGCAGGCGCCCACCGCCGACAGCGCCAGGCCCCCGCGCCAGTGGCCGATGAAGGCCGAGGCGCAGCGGAACAGCGCCTTCGACAGGCCGCCGTGGGTGGCGAACTGGCCCATCAGCACGAACAGCGGGATCACCGCCAGGTCGTAGTTGGACAGGCGCGCGTAGGCGAGGTTGTTGAGGGTATAGAGCAAGGCGCCGAGGTCGCCCTGGTTGATCACCAGGAAGCACAGCGCGCCGGCCAGGAACATCGCCACGCCGACCTGTACGCGCAGCACCAGCATCGCCAGCAGGCCGGCGAACATCCACAGGCCCAGGGCCATTGCGCTCATCGTCCGGCTCCTTCTTCCAGCAGCGCCAGCAGGCTGCGGCACAGGGCGCACAGGCACAGCAGCGCCAGGCTCGGCACCACCAGCGCCAAGGGGATCCAGTGCGGCACCGCCAGCAGGGTGCTGCTGTCCTCATGGGCGTGGGCCTCCAGCACCTGCAGGCCGGTGCGCCAGGCCAGCACGGCGGCGACCGCGGCGAACAGCAGGTGCGCCACGGCATCGAGCCCACGGCGCACGGCCAGGGGCATCCAGTTGGAGAACATCTCCACGCGGATGTGGCTGTTGCGCATCTCGCACAGCGGCAGGAAGGCGGCGATGGCCACCGCCGCGCCCATTTCCAGCAGCTCCATGTCGCCGGTGACCGGCGTCGACCACAACTTGCGGCCGACGATGGACACCAGGGACATGCCCACCAGGGCCAGCAGCAGGGCGCCGCCGGCATAGGCGAAGCCCTGCGCCACGGATTCCAGCAGGCGCACCGGCAGGCCCTTGCCGCGGACCGGCACGGCGCCTTCGAGGGACAGCATCTCGCTCATCGCGGCCACCCCTTACAGCTCGACGCCGGCGGCCCGGGACAGCTCGCGCAGCCGGTCGGCCAGTTGTCCGCCCGCCAGGCCCTTGCCCTCGGCGTCGGCCACCCACTCGGCGGTGACCTTGTCGCCGGCCTCGCGCAGGCTCTGGTAGGCCGCCGGCTCGAAGCTGGCGACGCTGTCCCTGGCGACCATGTCGCGGGCCCGCGCCAGTTCGTTCTCCCAGGCCTCGCCGAAGCGCTGCACCAGGGCGTCGCCGCTGTTGCGGTCGAGGATCGCCTTGAGGTCGTCGGGCATGCGCTCGTAGCTGCGCGGGTTCATCAGCATGCCCAGCAGGGTGATGGAGAAGGTCGGGCGGCCTTCCGGCACGTCGGTATGGTGCTGCGTCACCTCGTCGAGCTTCAGCGCCGGGATCAGTTCCCAGCTGGCCAGGGCGCCGTCGATCACGCCCTTGGACAGCGACTCGGTGAGCTGCGCCGCCGGCATGCTCACCGGGGCGGCGCCCAGGCCGGTGGCCAGGCGGGCGCTCATGCGCGAGGAGGCGCGCAGCTTCAGGCCCTTGAAGTCTTCCAGGCTGCGCACCGCCTTGCCGGTGGTGTGCAGCTGCATGCCGCCGTCGCTGTGCAGGGCCAGCACGCGGTAGCCCTTGTAATCCTCCTGCAGGGCCTGCTGGTAGAACTGCCAGATGATCTTCGAGGCCTGCACGCCGTTGGCCGGCAGCATGAACGGCAGCTCCACCGCCTCGCTGTGCGGGAAGCGCCCGGGCGAGTAGCCGGGGGCGGTCCAGACGATGTCCACCACGCCGTTGCGCACCTGGTCCGGCAGTTGCCCCGGGGTGCCGCCGAGCTGCATGGAGGGGTAGATCTGGCACTGGATGCGCTGCTCCGACTCGCGGGCCAGGGTGTCGCACCAGGGCTGGATGACGTGCTGCTGGGCGTTGGAGCTGGCCGGGAGGAAGTGCGCGATCTTCAGCGTCACGCGCTCGGCCGCCACGGCCGGGGCCAGGCTGCCACAGGCGAGCAGCAGGGCCAGGAAAGAGGATTTCTTCATGCCGTTACCTCGGTGTTGTTCTTATCGTCGGGTGGACACCTGGTGGCGCCCGGGGGCTAGATTCAGGCACATAGTTAATATTTTAACAATACACCCAGCGAATCAGGCGGCGGATTGCCATCCGGGCAAATGTGACAAAATGTTATGAGACGCCCCTGAAAGGCCTATGAACACCGGGATGAAGGCTTTCTCAAGCAGGCAACGGCGCGCATTCCGCGGAAAACACCCGATCCGCAGGAGGAAAGTTCCGGGTTGCTCCGGCATATCGTTAACAAATTAATTATGTGGTACAACCTCTCCCCGCTCGCTCCCGCCGAGGAGCGAAGAACAAGAACAAAACAAGAACAACAAGGGGAAGAGCATGTCCGCCACACACATTCAGAAGCGCATTCCGTTCCGCCTCGGCCTGTTGGCCACCGGCCTGCTGCCGCTGGCCGCCCAGGCCGATTTCATCGACGACAGCAGCGGCCGCCTGGACCTGCGCAACTTCTACCAGCTGCGCGACTACCGCCAGGACAACGCCGCGCAATCCCAGGCCGGCAACTGGTCCCAGGCCTTCGTCCTGCGCCTGCAGTCGGGCTTCACCGAAGGCCCCATTGGCTTCGGCCTGGACGCCACCGGGCTGCTCGGCGTCAAGCTCGATTCCGGGCGCGGGCGCAGCGGCGACGGCACCCTGCCCTTCGGGCCCAACTCCCGCGAGCCGGTGGACGACTACAGCCACGCCGGGCTGACCGCCAAGCTGCGCTATTCGAAGACGCAGCTGAACATCGGCCTGCTGGAGCCGCAACTGCCGGTGGTGTTCCGCGACGACGTGCGCCTGATGCCGCAGACCTTCGACGGCGCCCTGCTGACCTCCAACGAGATCGACAAGCTGACGCTCACCGCCGGCCAGCTGTGGAAGTCGCGCACCCGCGAGTCGGCGGGCAACGACGACATGTACATCATGGGCCGCAGCAAGGCCTTCGCCAGCGACGAGTTCAACCTCGCCGGCGCCAGCTACGCCTTCACCCCGAACCTGACCGCCAGCTACTTCTACGGCCAGCTCAAGGACATCTACCAGCAGCACTACTACGGCCTGGTGCACACCCTGCCGCTGGCCGAGGGTCTATCGCTGCGCAGCGACCTGCGCTACTTCGACAGCGACGACGACGGCAAGGCCATCTCCGGCCCGGTGGACAACCGCAACCTGAGCATGATGTTCACCCTGCGCGCCGGCGCCCACGCCATCGGCGTGGCCTACCAGAAGATGATCGGCGACGACGGCTTCCCCACCCTCAACGGCTACACCCCGCCCTACTCGCACAACCTGATGACCATCCAGACCTTCACCCAGCCGGGGGAGAAGTCCTGGCAGCTGCGCTACGACTACGACTTCGCCTCCCTCGGCGTTCCCGGCCTGAGCTTCATGACCCGCTACACCCGCGGCGACGACATCCGCCGCGGCGCGGGCCTGGAGGACGGCCACGAGTACGAGCGCGACAGCGACCTGGCCTACACCCTGCAGGACGGGCCGCTCAAGGGGCTGTCGCTGCGCTGGCGCAACGTGACCGCGCGCAGCAGCCATGGCGCGGACATGGACGAGAACCGCCTGATCGCCAACTACAGCATCCCCATCTGGTGAGCCTCAGGCGGCCGCCCGCCGCCGCGCGCGCGGATCGCCCGGCAGGTAGGCGCCGGTGACCAGGCGCCAGGCCTCGGAAGTGCGCTTGCCGGGCACCCCGTCGATCTTGACGAAGACGCCCGGGAAGCTGTTCAGCCAGGTCTGCAGTTCCTCCACCCGGCGCACCTCGGTGGCGTCCTCGGACAGGCTCATGGAATAGTTCACCAGCAGCGGCTGGGCCGCGCTCGGCTTGGGCTGGTCGACGAACTCCAGCAGGCCGCGCTCGGCCATGCGCCGCAGCAGCACCGCGGCGCCGCACTGCCTGGACTGGGCGCTATCGGACCAGGTGCCGTCCTGCACGTACTTGCCGCTCTGGTAGTGGTTGCAATAGCTCCACAGGTAGGGCGAGAGCACGTGGGGGTGGTACAGCCGGTAGCCGAAGCCGTTGTAGGCCTCCAACTGGTAGAGGGTGCCGGCCAGGCTCCAGTCGGTGGCCGCGCCCAGGCGCTTCAGGCGCAGGGCGTCCTCGGCGCTTTCCTCCCAGGTGAACGGCGGCTCGCCCTCCTTCGGCCGCCCCGCCGGCACCTGCACGGTGCGCGCCGTCAGCGGGTCGCCGTTGTGCAGGTGGCGGTCGAAGCGCAGGCCGCTTTCCATGCAGTGCACCACGCAGATGAAACCCCAGGGGATGCCCAGGGCCTTGCCGACCTCGGCGTAGCGCGGCTGGTTGTCCTCGATGCGTTCGACCAGCGCCTCCACCTCGGCGGCGCGCGCCGGGCGGATCTGGCAGCTGTTGAAGAGTTGTTCGTATTCGCCGCGCAGCGCGGCGGTCAGCAGTACCTTGGCCATGGCAGCAATCCCGTGTTGTGGTCCGACTCCGTTCAGGTCGTACCACGGCACGCGCCACCGGCCCTCAAGTGAAAGTGAAGGCCGCCAGCGGCAGCCGTCAATGGCGGGCGACGAACGCGGTGCCTCACTCGTCGCGGCGCAGGTCCGGCGGGATGGGCACGTCGGGCATCGGCCCGGGGCGCTTGCCCTTGCCGGCGCGGAACTGCCTGAGCTGGTAGACGTAGGCCAGCACCTGGGCCACCGCCAGGTAGAGGCCGGCGGGAATCTCCTGGTCCAGTTCGGTGGAGTAGTAGACCGCTCGGGCCAGGGCCGGCGACTCCAGCACCGTGACCTTGTGCTCCTGGGCCACCTCGCGGATCTTCAGGGCGAGGAAGTCGTTGCCCTTGGCCAGCAGGCGCGGCGCGCCGCCGGCCGCAGCGTCGTACTTCAGGGCCACGGCGAAGTGCGTCGGGTTGGTGATCACCACGTCGGCGTCGGGCACCGCCTGCATCATGCGCCGCTGCGCCATCTCGCGCTGCAGGCGGCGGACCTTGGCCTTGACCTCGGGCTTGCCCTCGGAGTCCTTGTACTCGTCGCGCACTTCCTGCTTGGTCATCAGCAGCTTCTGGCGGTTATCCCAGAGCTGGTAGGGCACGTCCACGGCGGCGATCAGCAGCAGGCTGCAGGCCATCCAGAAGGCGCTCCAGCCCACCACCTTGACGCTTTCCACGATGGCCGTCTGCAGCGGCTGGTGCAGCAGCGCCAGCAGGGCTTCCTTGTCCGAGCGCAGCACCAGCACCGCCACCGCCAGCACCACGACGAACTTGATCAGCGCCTTGAACAGCTCCAGCACCGACTTGGCGGAGAACATCCGCTTGATCCCCTCCAGCGGGTTCATGCGGCTGAACTTGGGCGCCAGGGCCTCGCCGGAGAACAGCCAGCCGCCCAGGGAGATGGGCCCGATCAGGGCGGCGCAGAGCAGCACCAGCAGGATCGGCCAGAGCCCCTCGGCGGCCCCGCGCGCGGCGGTGCCCAGCAGTTGCAGCATGCTCTCGCTGCGCATCGCCGTCTCGCGGGACATCTCGAAGCTGTTGCGCATCACTCCCATCAGCACCTCGGCCAGGTGCGCGCCATAGACCAGCAGCGCGCCGGCCCCGGCCATCAGCACGGAGAGGGTGTTCAGCTCGCGGGAACGCGGCAGCTGGCCTTTCTTGCGGGCCTCGCGGCGACGTTTCTCTGTGGGTTCCTCTGTCTTGTCCTGGCCGCTCTCGCTTTCCGCCATCAGCGCGCTCCCACCAGTTCACGCAGCAGCGCCAGGGCCTCGCGGACGAGGTCCTGGTACTGCGAGAGGATTTCGGCGGTGCCGATCCAGACGATGATGAAGCCCATCACCAGGGTCAGCGGGAAGCCGATGGAGAAGATGTTCAGTTGCGGCGCGGCGCGGGTCATGGCGCCGAAGGCGAGGTTCACCACCAGCAGCGCGGTGACCGCCGGCAGGGCGATCAGCAGGCCGCCGCCGAGCACCCAGCCGAGCTTGCCGGCCACGGTATACAGGTGCTCGCCCGACAGGCCCTGGCCCACCGGCAGGGTGACGAAGCTCTCGGCGATCACCTCCAGCACCACCAGGTGGCCGTTCATGGCCAGGAACAGCAGGGTCACCAGCAGGCTGAAGAACTGCCCCATCACCGGCACCGAGATGCCGTTGGCCGGGTCCACGGTGGAGGCGAAGCCCAGGCCCATCTGCATCGACAGCAGCTGCCCGGCGACCACGAAGACGTGGAAGAACAGCTGCAGGGTGAAGCCGAGCATGGCGCCGATCAGCACCTGCTCGCCCACCAGCAGCATGGCACGCAGGTTCAGGGCGTCGACCTGGGGCATCGGCGGCAGCGTCGGCACCAGCACCACGGCGATGGCCAGCGACAGGTACAGGCGCACCCGCGCCGGGACCATCTGGTTGCTGAAGATCGGCATGGTCATCAGCAGCGCGGCGATGCGGAACAGCGGCAGCACGAAGCTGCCGACCCAGGCGCCGATCTGCGCGTTGGTGAGTTCCAGCATCAGCCGATCAGCGTGGGGATGCTGGTGATCAGGCCCTGGGTGTACTCCATCAACTCGCGCACCAGCCAGGGGCCGAGGACGATCAGGGTGCCGAGGGTCACCAGCAGGCGCGGCAGGAAGCTCAGGGTCTGCTCGTTGATCTGCGTGGCGGCCTGGAACATGGCCACCACCAGGCCCACCAGCAGGCTCGGCAGCACCAGGATGGCGACCATCATGGCGGTCAGCCAGAGTGCCTGGCGGAACAGGTCGACGGCGACTTCCGGGGTCATGGCGCGCCCTCCTCTCTAGTCAAACGGTGCCGAAGCTGCCGGCCAGGGTGCCGATGATCAGCGCCCAGCCGTCCACCAGGACGAACAGCATGATCTTGAACGGCAGCGAGATGATCAGCGGCGACAGCATCATCATGCCCATCGCCATGAGCACGCTGGCCACCACCAGGTCGATGATCAGGAACGGGATGAAGATCATGAAGCCGATCTGGAACGCGGTCTTCAGCTCCGAGGTGACGAAGGCCGGGACCAGGATGGTCAGCGGCGTGGCGTCGGCGTTGGCGATGTCGGTGCGCTTGGACAGGCGCACGAACAGGTCCAGGTCCGACTGCCGCGTCTGCGCCAGCATGAACGACTTCAGCGGCACCTCGGCGCGGCTCAGCGCCTCCGGGGCCTGGATCTGCTCGTTCAGGTAGGGCTGCAGCGCGGTGCTGTTGACCTTGTCGAACACCGGCGCCATGACGAACAGGGTGAGGAACAGCGCAAGGCCCACGAGGATCTGGTTCGACGGCGTGGTCTGCAGGCCCAGCGCCTGGCGCAGGATGGCGAAGACGATGATGATCCGGGTGAAGCTGGTCATCAGCATGACGAACGCCGGGATGAAGCTCAGCGCCGTCATGATCAGCAGTATCTGCAGGCTGACCGAGTATTCCTGCTGGCCCTGCGGGTTGGTGGTCACGGTGATCGCCGAGACCTGCAGCGGGTCGGCGGCGAAGGCCTGGGGCGCGAGCAGCGCCAGCAGCACGGCCAGCAGCGGCAGGCAGCGGCGCAGTGCCTGGGCGAAGGCGGGGAAGCTCATTGCGGGCGGCCCTTGTCCTTGTTCAGCAGCTCCAGCAGGCGCTGGGCGAATTCCGGCGGCGTCGGCTGCTCGCCGGCCTCCACGCCGCGCACCGGCTCCTTGAGCACGTGTAGCGGGGTGATGCGCCCGGGGGTCAGGCCGAGGAGAATCTGCTCCTCGCCCACCTGCACCAGCAGCAGGCGGTCGCGCGGGCTCAGGGCCTGGCTGGCCACCAGCTTGATCGCCTGGTTGCCGCGCGGGCCGATCTGCTGCACCCGGCGCACCAGCCAGGCGAGCAGGAAGATCAGCGCCACCACCAGCACCAGGCCGAACAGCAGCTGCAGCAGCTGGGCCCCGGCGCTGCCGGTGATCAGGCTGGGCGAGGCGCTGGCGTGGACGATGGCCGGCGCCGGCGCGACGGCCGGCTCCTCGGCGGCCCGGGCCAGGGGCAGCAGCCCCGCCAGCGGCAGGGCGCAGAACAGCGCGAGCAGGCGGGCCATCATCAGCGCAGCTTCTTGATGCGTTCGCTGGGGCTGATCACGTCGGTCAGGCGGATGCCGAACTTCTCGTTCACCACCACCACCTCGCCGTGGGCGATCAGGGTGCCGTTGACCAGCACGTCCAGCGGCTCGCCGGCCAGGCGGTCGAGCTCGATCACCGAGCCCTGGTTGAGCTGCAGCAGGTTGCGGATGGTGATGTCGGTGTGGCCGACCTCCATGGAGATGGTCACCGGGATGTCGAGGATGACGTCCAGGTTCGGCCCTTCCAGGCCGGCGATGGTCGGCGCCCGCGGCGCCATGCCGAACTCCTCCATGGGCGCGCGCGGCGCCACCGGGGCGGCCGGCGCGGCGTTGCCGGCCATCATCGCGTCGATGTCGTCCTGGCTGGCGTCGCCCGCCTCGGACAGGGCCGCGGCCCATTCGTCCGCCAGGGCCTGCTCCTCGGGGGTCACTTTGTCTTCATCTGCCATTGTCGGGTCCTCTGGGGGGATGCGCTCAGCGCGGGCGCTCGAGCGGATCGAGAATCTGGAAGGCCAGGTTGCCCTTGTGCGAACCCAGCTTGACCTTGAAGGAAGGCACGCCGTTGGCGCGCATCACCATGAATTCGGGCATCTCCACCGGGATCACGTCGCCCGGCTGCATGTGCAGGATGTCGCGCAGGCGCAGCTGACGGCGCACCACGGTGGCGTCCACCGGCACGTTGACGTCGAGGATGTCCTCGCGCAGGGCGTTCTGCCAGCGCTCGTCCTGGTCGTCGACGTCGGACTGGAAGCCGGCGTCGAGCATCTCGCGGATCGGCTCGATCATCGCGTAGGGCACGGTGATGTGCAGGTCGCCGCCGCCGCCGTCCAGCTCGATGTGGAAGGTGGAGACCACCACCACCTCGCTGGGGCTGACGATGTTGGCCATGGCCGGGTTCACTTCCGAGTTGACGTACTCGAAGGTGATCGGCAGCACCGCGCTCCAGGCCTCGGCCAGGTCGACGAAGGCCTGCTCGATGACCATGCGCACCACCCGCAGCTCGGTGGGGGTGAATTCGCGGCCCTCGATCTTGGCGTGGCGGCCGTCGCCGCCGAAGAAGTTGTCCACCAGCTTGAACACCAGCTTGGCGTCGAGGATGAACAGCGCGGTACCGCGCAGCGGCTTCATCTTCACCAGGTTGAGGCTGGTGGGCACGTAGAGCGAATGCACGTACTCGCCGAACTTCATCACCTGCACGCCGCCCACGGCGACGTCGGCCGAGCGCCGCAGCAGGTTGAACATGCTGATGCGGGTGTAGCGGGCGAAGCGCTCGTTGATCATCTCCAGGGTCGGCATGCGACCGCGGACGATGCGGTCCTGGCTGGTCAGGTCGTAGGACTTGACCGCCGTGGGGTCGGAATCGACTTCGGTTTCCACCAGGCCGTCGTCGACGCCGTGCAGCAGCGCGTCGATTTCGTCCTGGGAGAGCAGATCTTGCACAGCCATGGCGGCTTACCTACTGGAGTACGAAATTGGTGAAAAGCACCTGTTCCACGGTCAACTGACCGGTGGCCTTCTTGGCCAGTTCCTGGATGCTGGCGGTCGCCTGCTGTCGCAGCATCTCCTTGCCCACCGGGGTGGTCAAGGCGTCGAAATTCTGGCTGGAGAACAACATCACCAGCTGGTTGCGCACCAGCGGCATCTGTTCGCGCAGGGCGTCCAGCTGGGCCTGGTCGCGGCCCATCAGGGCCACGGCGACCTGCAGGTAGCGCTGCCGCCCGCCCTGGTTGAAGTTGACCACGAAGGACGGCGCCAACACCTCGTAGAGCGCCGGTTTCTTGCCGCTGCCGGCCTCCGCGGCCGGTGCCTCGGCCGGCTTGGCGCCGCGGCTGAGGAAGAACCAGGTGCCGCCCACCGACGCCCCGACCGCCAGCAGGAAGGCCAGGCCCAGGATGATGATGAGCTTGAGCCGGCCCTTGCCGGCGCCGCCCTCGGCGGGTGGAGTGGTCTGCTGATCGTTCTTAGCCATGCCAGAAATCCGTCACTTGCGCGGTCCGTTGCCTGTCCATAAGGATAGGAGCAAGGGCTGTGCCAGGTCATGCCCGGCCGCCGCGGCGGATATTACAGGCTGCCGATGAGCGGAGCGAGGGGCGGCGTGCGGGATGGCGGAAGTGCGGGGCTTTGCGCTTGCGATGCCCATGCGACCGTGGCGATGGGTATCGCTTCGCTCAACGCCATCCTACGAGAGTGCTCCGCCGGCTCGCTCCTACGAAAGCGCTGCCAACCGGTGGTGTGGGAACGGCAGGGCCGGCGTCAGGCGTAATAATCCACCATCCCCAACCCACCCAGCTGCGGCCGCGCGCGGATTTCGCTGACGCCGCTGAGCACCGGCTCGTCGTCGCCTTCCGCGCCCGCCGTGGCCGCGCCGCCGCGGGCGTTGCCCTGCTGCTGGCCCTGGCCCTGCCAGCCGCGGGCCAGGGACTGGTCGGAGACGTTGACGTTGACCTGGTTCATGCCCTGCTGGCCGAGCATCTCGCGCAGGCGGTGCTGCTGGCTGTCCAGGGCCTCGCGCACGCCGGCGCTGGCGCTGGCGAAGGTCACCTGGGTCTGGTCGCTGGTCATGTGGATGCGCACTTCCAGGCGCCCGAGGTCGGCCGGCTCCATCTGGATGTCGGCGGACTTCAGGTTCTGGCTGGACATCCACATCACCCGGTCCACCACCTGGTCGGTCCAGCCATTCTGCTGCATGGCCACCGGCTGGCCGGGCACCTGCGGGTTGACCGGGCGGCTGGTGAGCGCCTGCGGGGTGCCGTTGAGCGCCTGGGTCATGGCCTCCAGGCGATGGGCGAAGCTCTCGTTGCGCGTCTCGGTCTTGGGCTGTGCCACGTCGTCGGCCAGTTGCCCGGCCAGTTCGCCGGCGGCATCGGTGGCCTTGGCCTCGGTCGAACCCTGGGCATCCTTGAGGCCGGCCAGCAGGCTGGTCATGTCCAGCTTGGCGTCGCCCTTGCCCTGGTCGTCGGTCAGCTTGAGGTTGATTTCACCCTTGCCGGCGGGGGGCAACTGCAGGGCCTGGGTCACCTCCTCGGCGCCCGCCTCCGGCAACAGGGCCACGCCCTGGGCCTGGTTGAGCTTCTGCAGGTCGCCATCGCTGTTGGCGGCATTGAGCTGGGCCTGGCCGAGCTGCGCGGCGCTGTCCTGCACCGTCGGCTGCGCGCCCATGGCCAGCGCCAGCAGCGGGTCGAGGCTGGGGTCGGGCGGCTGCTGGCCGCCGTCGTCCACCGACGCCTGCTCCTGGGCCGGCAAGGGCTTGCCGCCATCGGCAACCTTTGGCTGCTCGCTGCCGGCTTCCGGCGCCTTGGCGCTGTCCTTGGCCGGCGCGTCGTCCTGCCCGCGCGGCTTGTCGCGGCTGGCCTTGGTTTGGGCCTGCGGGCGCTCCTTGGCGGCCGGCCGGCTCTCCTGGGCGTAGACGTCGGCGAAGCTGGAACCCTTGTCGTTGCTGGTGTTGGCCGAATCCTGCGCGGCCCTGGACGGGGATGTCCGGGGGCTCGCTGGCGCGGTCGGCGAAAGTAGGATGTCCGGGGCGACAGCCATCGGCGATCTCCGTTCTCGTTTGCGTCGATGACACGGAGATAGCAAGGGCCGGGCCAGTTTCCCGGATCGCTCGTCAGGAACGCTGCAGGCGCTGCTGGCGCAACAGGATGCGGACGATGGCGAACTCGCGTTCGACCTGCTCGATCAGCCCGGCGGCCTTGGCCATGTCGCCCTGCCGGGCGGCGTCCTCCAGGCGCTTGCACAGCGCGGCCAGGGCCGGCGCGCCCATGTTCCCGCAGCTGCCCTTGAAGCTGTGCGCGGCGTGGCGCAGGGCCTGGCCGTCGAGTTCCGCCAGGGCCTCGTGGAGGTTGCGCAGGCGCTCCTCGGAATCCGCGACGAAGGTGTCCAGCAACAGCGGAAACTCTTCCGCCATCACCTCCCGCAAAGCCTTCAGTACGGCATCGTCGAGATGCACATCGGACATTCGCTCGCTCCCTGGCTACCCGTGGCCAGGGCCGGCGCACGGGAAGTGCCGGATTATGCCTGAGCGGACCAGAAAAACTCCACGGACACCGACTTGCCGTCCGCCGACCACTGGCAGCGGTCGGCCAGGCTGCGCACCAGGGTCAGGCCGCGGCCGCTGAAGGAACCCGGCGCGCACTGCGCCTGGGCTTGCAGCACGGCATTGACGTCGAAGCCGTTGCCGCTGTCCTCCACCCGCACCAGCAGACGGCCGCCGTCGCCGTGGGGGGCGAGGTCGATGTGGAAGCGCACGAAGCCGTGGTCGAGGCTTTCCAGGCGCCTGCGGCGTTCCTCGTAGTAGCGGGCGAAGCCCTGGGCGTCGCACTTCAGGCGCGACTCCAGGCCCATCACGCCGTGCTCCAGGGCATTGGAATAGAGCTCGGCGAGCACCGTGTACAGCGCCCCGCCGCGGGGGCGCAGGTCATGCACCTCCATCAGCAGCTGCAACAGGAACGGCAGGGGGTTGAAGTGGCGCAGCGTGGGCGCGCGGAACTCGAAGCTGCAGGACCAGTCCTGGGTGCCGCCCAGCCCGCTCTCGGAAAACGCCAGCGGCGGCCGCTGCAGGCTGGCATCGGGCACCAGGGCCACTTCCAGCATGCTCAGGTCGTCCTGGGCCTCGCCGCGGAAGCGCACCAGCGCCGCCTTCACCCCGTCGAACAGCCGCGAAGCGTCGCGCTGCTCCTCGAACACCTGGCGCAGGCGCTGCTCGCCGAACATCTCGCCCTGCGGGTTGCGCGCCTCCAGTACGCCGTCGGAGAACAGCAGCACACGGTCGCCGTCCTCCATAGGGAAGACTTCGCAGCGCTCGTCGAAGGCCGCCGGCTCCAGGATGCCCAGCGGCAGGTGGCGCGACACCAGGGGCTGCAGTTCGCGGCCCTGGCGGAACAGGTAGCCGTCGGGCAGGCCGCCGTTCCACACCTCCAGCAGGCCGCGCTGGAAGCTCAGGTTGAGCATGCTGGCGCAGCAGAACACCCCCACCGGCAGGATGCGCTTCAGCTTGGCGTTCATCTCGCGGAGGATGTCGGCGATCGGGTAGCCCTTGGCGGTCATGCCGTAGAACACCTCGGCCAACGGCATGGCGCCGATGGCCGCCGGCAGGCCGTGGCCGGTGAAGTCGCCGAGCAGCACGTGCATGCCGCCGGAGGGCTTGTAGGCGGCCAGCAGCAGGTCGCCGTTGAACAGCGCGAAGGGCGACTGCAGGTAACGGATGTTCGGCGCGTTCAGGCAGCCGGAGTGGGCCACCTTGTCGAACACCGCCTTGGCCACCCGCTGCTCGTTGAGCAGGTGCTCGTTGTGCCGGGCGATCAGGTCGCGCTGCGCCAGCACCTCGCGCTGCAGGTGGTGCAGGCGGCCCATGGCGCGGATCTTGGCTTCGAGTATCACCCGGTTGTAGGGCTTGGAGAGGAAGTCGTCGCCGCCGGCCTCCAGGCTCTGCACCAGGGCCTCGGTCTCGCTCAGCGAGGTGAGGAAGATGATCGGCACCAGCTCCTCGCCGGCCTGGCGGCGGATCCGCCGGGCCGCCTCGAAGCCGTCCATCACCGGCATCAGGGCGTCCATCAGCACCAGCTGCGGGCGCTCCTGCTCGAACAGCGCCAGGGCTTCCAGGCCGTTGGCGGCGGTCAGCACGCGGTGGCCCTGGCGGCTGACGATGGTGGACAGCAGCAGGCGGTCGGCGGCGTTGTCGTCGGCGATCAGGACCGTGAGGAAGTTGGCCATGACCGCCACGGCTCAGGAGATGCGGAACAGTTGTTCGAAATTGGAGATGGAGAGGATCTTGCGCACGTCCGGGCTGCAGTGCACCAGGCTGATCTGCGCATGTTCGCCGCCGGCGTGGTCGCGCAGCAGCAGGAGCATGCCCAGCGCCGAGCTGTCCAGGTAGGTGGCGCCCTTGAGGTCGACGACGTAGCGCCGCGGGGTGGTCTCGACGCGCTCGTAGGCGTCGCGGAATTCCTGGTGCGCACCGAAGTCGAAGCGGCCCTGGACGACGATGGTCAGTTCCTGGCCGTCGGCCGAAGGTACGGATGTGATGGCCATGGAGGCCTCCCTGCTGAATGGACTGCGCATGCTGGGGAAGATTTAGCAGCTAGTCCGCGGCCCGGCAACCTCGGCGAGCGCCGGTACGCAAAGGTTCGCTCCGGCCGACAAATGGACCGCCGGTCATTGCCCGGTCACCGAATGGCTTTACCCTGTAAAGGTGCGGAGGGGACCGCACCTGCCAAGGAGCATTTCGAAGATCTAGGGGGGAGCCATGATCATCCACCGTCTGCTGCTGGGCGCCACGCTGTGCGCCAGCCTGGCCGCCAATGCCCAGGTCATGCAGCGCCAGCTCGGCGACTTCGACCTCAAGTTCGCCACCTCGCCGGCCCGCAGCATGGCCCAGGGCCTGGTCCAGCCCGGCGGCCTGGACAGCCTGCACGGCGGGCTCGACGCCAGCCACGACTCGGGCTGGTACTTCGGCGGCTGGGCCGCCAACCTGGAGCCGGACAAGCCCACCGAAGTCGATTCCTACGCCGGCTTCAAGCGCCCGCTGGGCAATGGCCACCTCGGCTACGAGCTGGGCAGCATCCGCTACGTGCACCCGCAGCGGCCGGACCTGGACACCCAGGACGTCTACGGCGGCCTGTCGATCTTCGGCAGCCGCCTGGGCGCCGCCTACAGCAACAGCGCCGGGCGCAGCAGCGCCACGCTGTTCGCCGACCTGGGCCTGACGCCGCCGCTGGGCTTCGACCTGACGCTGAAGTACGCCAGCTACAGCCTGGAGAACCCAGTGAGCGTGACCAATGGCTACGTCAGCGGCTTCAACGACTGGTCGGTGAACCTCAGCCGCCCCTGGCTGGGCCTGGACCTGAACTTCTCCTACAGCGGCAGCAGCCTGAGCGGGACGGACTGCACCGCCTATTCCGGCCACAACGCCTATTGCGACAGCGCCGTGACCTTCAAGGCGTCGCGGTCGTTCTTCTGAGCCTGCGCGGATAATCGCGGACGGTGTCCGCTCCTACGGCTCCAGGAGACACGGGCGTAGGAGCAACCGTCTTGCCGGCTGCACCGAGATGCGCCTCAACGGATGGGTTGAGCCTTGGCGAAACCCATGCGGTTGCGGTGATGGGTATCGCTTCGCTCAACACCATCCTACGAAAAGCCATGCTCGCTCATGCAGTAGGACCTTGTCCGCGATAGCCGGACGTATCGGCGCGATTCGCGGATGAGATCCGCTCCTGCGGGTTGTCCCAACACCGTGCCCATGCAGGAGCGCGCCCTGCGCGCGATTCGCGGGCAGGGCCCGCTCCTACAATCACCGCCCGCGACCGCCTACAACCGCTCCCGATACTCCCCCGGCGTCACCCCGAACCAGCGGCGGAAGGCGCGGAAGAAGTTGCTCGGCTCGGAGAACCCCAGCAGGTAGGCGATCTCCAGCAGCGTCATGTGCGGCGTCGCCAGGTACTGCTGGGCCAGCTCGCGGCGGGTGTCGTCGAGCAGTTGCTGGTAGCTGCTGCCCTCCTCCTGCAAGCGCCGCTGCAGGGTGCGCTCGGACAAGTGGAGGATTTCCGCCACCACCTCGCGCCGCGGCTCGCCCTGGGGCAGCAGGCGGCACAGCACCTGGCGCGTCTGGTGGCTGAAGCGGCTGCTGCCGAAGCGCGCCAGGTACTCGCCGGCGAAACGGTCGTGCAGGCGCGCCAGTTCGGCGTTGGCCGTGGGCAGCGGCGCATTCATGTCCTCGTGGGAAAACAGCATGGCGCACTGCCCGTGGCCATGGCTGAGCGGCGCCTGGAACAGCGCCTGGTAGGGCGCCAGGTCGACCGGCGGTTCGCCCGCCAGGCGGACCTCCAGCGGGCGGATGTCGCGCCCGGTGATCCAGCGCACCAGGGCGATCATGCTGGCCAGCGAACTTTCCGCGCTCTGCCGTGGCGGCAACAGGCGGTCGCCATGCACCTGCACGCTGAACAGGCAGCCCTCGGGCAGGCGGCGGAAACTCGCGTCCGCCCCCTCGGCGATGATCCGCTGGTAACGCTCCAGGCGCTCGAAGGCTTCGGCCAGGGTGCGGCTGGACATCATCGAATACCCCAGCACCGGAAACGCCGGGGTGTGCACACGGGCGAAATTGAGGGCGATGGCCGGATTGCCGCTGCGCTGCACGGCCAGTTGCCACAGGCGCGTCATGTCGTCCTGGGGGAAACGCGCGTCCGGGTCGGCGAGGACGGCAAGGTCCAGGCCCAGCTCGGCGAACAGCTCGCGGCTGTCCAGCCCCTCCAGCTCGATGGCAAGGAGGATCCCACGAACCCAACTGGACAGGGTGGTACGCTCAGGCATCTCGGTTCTTCTTGTTGTCAGCGCGCGCAAGGAATGGCGGGGTTGGATACTAAACTGGCTGCAGGGGTCATCTGCAAGTCATCGGCCGCCTTCGTAGACTGCGGCCATCACAACAACAGGAGGTGCGCCATGACCACCCACACCGCCGAGCGTTTCCACAGCTTCGCCGAGTTCTACCCCTTCTACCTGCAGGAACACAGCAACCCCACCTGCCGCCGCCTGCACTACGTGGGCAGCCTGCTGGTGCTGGCGATCCTCGCCTACGCCATCGCCAGCGGCAACCTGCTGTGGCTCATCGCCCTGCCCTTCGCCGGCTACGGCTTCGCCTGGGTCGGCCACTTCGTCTTCGAAAAGAACCGCCCTGCCACCTTCAAGTACCCGCTGTGGTCGTTCATGGGCGACTGGGTGATGCTCAGGGATGCTTTTACGGGGCGGATTCGGTTCTGAGGTTGCAGCAGCTTGCTCGCGAACGACAGGGGTTCGCGAGCAAGCTCGCTCCTACGAAAAGCATGAAGCGTGATCTAGCGCCGGATCAGTAGCTCCCGCGCCTTCGCCATTTCCTCCGCCGGCAGTTCCGCCCAGAGCACCGGCTTGCCGGCGATGAGCGCGCCCAGGGCGGCGCCGTCGCGGTAGAGCACGCGGTTGCCGGCGACTGCCGGTACCTTGCTGCCCGGCAGCAGGGTGCCGGCGAGGTTGAGGGGATCCACCGCCGAGAGCACCAGGTATTCGCCGTCCTTTTCGCGCCGGCGCACTTCGCGCAGCAGGCCGACGGCCTCGGGCAGGGCGAACTGTTCGCCGGTGAGGCCGGCGACGAAGCGCCCGCCGCGGATTTCCCCGCGGGCTTCCAGGCGATGGTAGACGCGCAGCAGGTCGCGCCAGGGCGGCAGCCAGTCGGCCTCGCGCTCCAGCACGCGCCAGCAGACCACGCCGTAGCGGCGCAGCAGGGTCATGGCCACATGTTCCAGCACTTCCGCCTGCAGGCGCGGCGGCTGGCCTTCGATCAGCTCGTTGCGCGGGCGCCGCAGCAGCGCCCAGCGGCCGGCGTCGGCCATGCCGAACAGCGGTGTGCGCGCCCGGCGCTCCTGGCGACTGCGCTTGGCCGCCGGCAGCAGCAGCGCGCGTAGGCCGGCGAAGCTGTCGGCGTTCACCCGGCCCACCGCCACCAGTTCGCCCAGGGCCATTTCCAGTTCGCTGCGCAGCAGGTGCGCCTCGCTGGTGAGTTCGTCGAAGAAGAGTGCGCCCTGCTCCTGCAAGGCCTGCAGCACCTTCTGCGCCTTCGAGGACAGCTCGGCCTCCGGCGCATCGGCGCAGAGCGCGCCCCACAGCGGCAGCTGGCGGCGCGGCAGCAGGACGATGGGCGTGCTACGCAGCGGCCCGGCGCCGCTGCGGCCGCGCGCCGTGCCGCGGCTGGGCAGGCGCGCCCAGACCAGGCGGCCGGCGCGGCACAGGTCGTCCAGCCAGTTGATGCCGTAGTCGGCCACCCGCGCCGGCAGCAGGTCGCTTTCCCAGGCCCCGGCGGCAGCCTGGAAGCCTTCCAGCTGGCTGAGCACGCCGGCCAGGGCCTCGGCGCCGCGCGCCCGGGTGGTTCTGGAGACGCGCTGCCAGTCGAACAGGAAGCGCATGAAGTCGGCGCGTTCCACCGGTTCGATCTCGCGGCGCAAGCGGCGCACCGTGTAGCGGTGGATGCGTGCCAGCAGGTGGCGCTCGCACCACTCCTCGTCGTCGATGCCGGGGCTGAAGCGGCCGCGCAGCACGTAGCCCTCGCGCTCCAGGCCAGCCAGGGCGAAGGCGATGTCGGCGGGCGGTAGGTCGAGGTCCATGGCCAGTTGCGCCTGGGTGCGCGGGCCGAAGCCGGTCAGGCGCGCGCGCAGCAGTTCCAGGCGCGCATCCTCGGCGGACCAGCCTTCCTGCAACGCCAGCGGCAGGTCCAGCTCGGGCGCCAGCCGTGCCTGGGGATAGACCGCCCGCAACTGGCTGAGGCGTTCGGCGGCCACCCAGAGGTCGGCCGCGCCGCTGCGCAGGCGCGTCGCCCGCCCGACCCTGGCCAGGCGCCCGAGCAGCAGTTCCCAGCCCAGGTTGGCGCGGGCTTCCTCGGCGAGGATGCAGCCCAGGCCGGTCAGCGCCTCGTGCATCTCGTCGGCGTCGCGGGCCTCGGGCCAGGCTTCGGCGCGCACCGCGGCGATGGCCTCGGGGTCGAGCGCGCCGAGGTCGTCGGCGGATTCCGGGTCGCTCCAGCGCCGGCTCAGCACGGCCTGGGTGCGGCGTTCTTCCAGCGGGGCGTCGTCGAGGTAGGCGTAGGGACTGGCGCTGAGCACTTCCGCCGCCAGCGGCGAAGGCGCCGGCAGGTCGCGGGCGTGCAGCGCCACCTCGCCGGCCTCCATGCGCCGCAGCAGGGCCAGCCAGCCCTCGCAGTCCATGGCTTCGTGCAGACAGTCGTCGAGGGTCTGGGCCACCAGCGGGTGGTCGGGAATCTCGCGCTCACCGACGATGTTCTCCAGGCACGCCACCTGGTCGGGGAACACCGCCGCCAGCAGGTCCTCGCTGCGCATGCGCTGCAGTTGCGGCGCCACCTTGCGTCCGCCGCGGAAGCGCGGCAGGGCCAGCGAGGTGGTGGCGTTCCAGCGCCAGCGCACGCCGAACAGCGGCGCGTCGAGCAGGGCCTGGATCAGCACGTGCTCGGCGCTCTTCGAGTTCAGGTAGCGCCACACCTCGTCCAGCGGGAAGCTGTGGCTGGTGGACAGCGAGAGGATGATGGCGTCTTCGGTGGCCGCCGCCTGCAGCTCGAAGTTGAAGGTGCGGCAGAAGCGCTTGCGCAGGGCCAGGCCCCAGGCGCGGTTGATGCGGCTGCCATAGGGCGAGTGCAGCACCAGCTGCATGCCGCCGGATTCGTCGAAGAAGCGCTCCAGCACCAGCGCCGACTGGCTCGGCAGCACGCCGAGGGCGGCGCGGGCACGGGCCAGGTATTCCACCAGTTGCCGGGCCGCGGCTTCCTGCAGGCCCAGCTCGTCCTCCAGCCAGCGCAGCGCCGGGGCCAGGGGCGCGTCGCCGCCCTGCCCTTCGGCGAGCAAGGCGTCCAGACGCTCGCGCAGGCGCGACACGCTCACCGACAGCTCGTCGCTGCGCCCCGGCGCCTCGCCCAGCCAGAACGGGATGTTCGGCGGCAGACCCTGGGCGTCCTCGACGCGCACCTTGCCCGGCTCCACGCGGAGGATGCGATAGGAGACGTTGCCCAGCTGGAACACGTCGCCGGCCAGGCTTTCCACGGCGAAGTCCTCGTTCACCGTGCCCACGGTCAGGCCCTGGGGCTCCAGCAGCACCTGGTAGTCGCCGGCGTCGGGAATGGTGCCGCCGGAGGTCACGGCGGTCAGCCGAGCGCCGCGCCGGCCACGCAGCAGGCCGTGGACGCCGTCGCGGTGCAGGTAGGCGCCGCGCTGGCCGTTGCGGCTGGCGTAGCCCTCGGCGAGCATGCGCAGCACGGCGTCGAAGCGCTCGCGCGGCAGGCCGGCGTAGGGCTGGGCGTGGCTCAGCAGCTGGAACAGCTCGTCCTCGCGCCACTCGCGGCAGGCCACTTCGGCGACTATCTGCTGGGCCAGCACATCCAGCGGCGCGTAGGGGATCGCCAGGGCATCCAGTTCGTCGCGGCGCACGCTGTCGAGCAGCGCCACGCATTCGATCAGTTCGTCGCGGGAGGTGGGGAATAACCGCCCTTTCGGCGTGCCGCCGACGCTGTGCCCGGAACGCCCGACGCGCTGCAGGAAAGAGGCGATGGAGCGCGGCGAGGCGACCTGGCAGACCAGCTCGACGTCGCCGATATCTATACCCAACTCCAGCGAGGCGGTGGCTACCAGCACCTTCAGGCGCCCGGCCTTGAGCCGCTGCTCGGCGCCCAGGCGCTGCTCCTTGGACAGGCTGCCGTGGTGCGCGGCGACCTTGTCTATCCCCAGGCGCTCGCCCAGGTGGCGCGTGATGCGCTCGGCCAGCCGGCGGGTGTTGACGAACACCAGGGTGGTGCGGTGTTCCTCGGCCAGCGCGGCGAGGCGGTCGTAGACGCTGTCCCAGACCTCGTGGGACATCACCGCCTCCAGCGGCGCCGGCGGCACTTCGATGCCCAGGTCGCGGGCGCGGCTGTAGCCGATGTCGACGATGCGGCAGTCGGCGTTGCCGCAGAGGAACCGCGCCACCGCCTCGATGGGCTTCTGCGTGGCGGACAGGCCGATGCGCACCAGCGGCTCGGCGCACAGGACCTGCAGGCGCTCCAGCGACAGCGCCAGGTGGCTGCCGCGCTTGCTGCCGGCCAGGGCGTGGATCTCGTCGACGATGACGCTGCGCGCGCCGGCCAGCATCTGCCGCCCGGAGTCGGAGCCGAGCAGCACATAGAGCGATTCCGGGGTGGTCACCAGGATGTGCGGCGGCCGCCGGCGCATGGCCTCGCGCTCGCCCTGGCTGGTGTCGCCGGTGCGCACCGCGCTGCGGATGTCCACGGCCGGCAGGCCCTGGCGCTCAAGCTCGGCGCGGATGCCGGCCAGGGGTTCTTCCAGGTTGATGCGGATGTCGTTGGACAGCGCCTTGAGCGGCGAGACGTAGACCACGCAGGTGCGGTCCGGCAGCTCGCCGCCGTTGGCCAGGCCCTCGCGCACCAGTTGGTCGATGGCCGAGAGGAAGGCGGTGAGGGTCTTGCCCGAGCCGGTGGGCGCGGCCACCAGGGTCGAGCGCCCGGCGCGGATCGACGGCCAGGCCTGCACCTGGGCCGGGGTGGGCGCGGCGAAGTGGCGGGCGAACCAGGCGGCGACGGCGGGGTGGAAACCCTGCAGGACGTCGGCGGGCGTGGCGCTGCTGGCGAGTCGGTTCATGGGCACCAATATGGTGGCGGCGGGCCAGGCCCTCAAGCACCGCCGATCGTGGCTGGCCTGGCGCGGCGCAGGCATCGCGCGGCCAGGTCATGGGGGACCGAAGGAAACAGCCTCAGCACTCTACACAAACGACAGCGCCCCTCGGAGATCACCTACAAGCAGTACGGGCATGTCATAACAACACCTCCCCTTATCATCTCGGCGCATCACGAATCGCGCACTGACTTCCTACCAGGACAGGGCGCCCAGCCCGCCCTGGAGGACACTTCGTTTGGCAATTTTCGGCAAGCTCTCCGACTTCCCGCTCGCGGAAGTCCTCTCGGTCATCGGCAAGCGCGCAGGCCAGCTGACGCTTGAAGAAGCGGACGGCAGGCGGCTCCGCCTGCGGCTGCAGAACGAACGGCTGCTCGGCCTGAGCCTCGAGCAGCCGATCGGCGAGCCGGGCGAGATCAAGCGCGCCCTGCAGTCGATCGGCGACGCCAGCTTTCACTTCGAACCCACGCCGCCCATGGAGGCGAAACCCGGCCAGCACCTGCCCATCGACCAGGTGCTCGCCAGCCTGGCGCCCTCGTCCCGGGCGGAGCCGTCGGTGCATCCGGACACGCGCTTCGTGCTGATCCGCGGGCGCACGGTGACGCTGCCGGCCGAACTCGACGCCTTCCTGGCCAGGGCCATGCCCCTGCTGGCCGAGGGTTGCAGCGCGCGGCAACTGGCCCAGGCGCTGAAGCTGGAAGTCCGCGAGACCTGCGCATCCCTGCAGCACCTGCGGGAGATCAAGAAAATCTGGCCGGTGCGCGCCCACGAGAGCGCCGGTGCATCGACGAAACATGCCAACCCCACCCTCGCCAGCCGTCTGAAGAGGCTCTTCCGCCCATGAACCAGGACAGCGCACCGCCGATCAAGGTCGTCGTCTCCGGGCCCGTGGGCTCGGGCAAGACCACCCTGATCCGCAACCTCTCGCAAATCCCCGTCGTCGACACCGAGGTGCCCAGCAGCGAAGCCATCGGCAAGGCGAACACCACTGTGGCGCTGGACTTCGGCCGGATCACCCTGGGCGCCACCGACATCCATCTGTTCGGCACGCCCGGCCAGGAGCGCTTCAGCTTCATGTGGGAACTGCTCAGCGAAGGCGCCGACGGCCTGGTGCTGATGCTGGCCGCCGATCACCCGGAGCAGTTCGGCCAGGCCCGCAGCATCCTCGAGGCGATCACCAGCGTGCAGCCGGTGCCCTTCATCGTCGCCCTCACCCACTGCGACGCCGACGACCAGGCCTGGGTGCCGGCCGAGGTCGCCGCCTACTTCGATCTGCCACCGCAGCACGTCATCGCCACGGACGCCCGCGACCGGCAGAGCGCCTGCGACGTCCTGGTACAGCTGCTGGCCAACGACGATCCATCACCCGACCCCCACCACGGAGAAACCCCATGACCCGACAAGAACGCCTGCAAGCCGAACTCGACCGCCTCCGGCAGTCGGTCCCCAGCATCCGCGGGGTGCTGCTCGGCAGCCTGGACGGCATGCCCATCGTCGACGCCATCAGCGACCATGGCATCGAACCGGCGCGCATCGCAGCCATGGCCGCCGCTGCCCTGGGCGTGGGCCGGCGCATCGGCGAAACCCTCAAGAGCGGCGCGATGAAGGAACTGAGCCTGCTGGCGGAAGACGGCCGGGTGTTCATCCACCTGGCCGGCGACAAGGCCTGCCTGGCGATCGTCGCCGCACGCGACAGCAACGTGGGCCTGATCAACCTCGAAGTGGCGGACAGCCTCGCCACCCTCGACAGCATTCTCTGAGGAGCCCCCCATGCATGCAGACCGACTGTCCTGGGCCACCAAGGACGCCGCCATCGTTCACGAACTGATCGCCCTGCTGGACCTGTCCGACAAGGAATGCGCACTGCTCGCAGGCCTCGCCGAACAGGCCAAGGCCATCAGCCCGGCGCTGATCGAAGACTTCTACCAACGCCTGCTGAGCCAGGAGGCCACCCGCGAATTCATCACCGACCAGAAGCGCCTGGGGGAATCCCTGGCCACCTGGTTCTGCGAACTGTTCGGCGGCGTCTACGACGACACCTACGCGCTCAAGCGCCTGAACATCGGCCTGATCCACGTGCGCATCGGCCTGCCGGTGCGCTACCCGCTGGTCATGCTCGACCTGATCGCCCGCTACGGCGAAGAGGTGGCCGGCCAGGCCGGCGCCGAGGCGCTGACGGCCTTCCGCAAAGTCCTGGCGCTGGACGTGGCGACCTTCAACCAGGCCTACGAGAACAACCAGCTGCAACACCTGGCCGACCTCACCGGCAACGAACGGCTGGCCCGCCGCCTGCTGTCCGGCGGCTGAGCCGGGCGCTACCCTTCGCGGATTCCCCCGACGGACCGCGAGACATGGCCGAGAAAGACCGCGACTGGTACTGGCAGAACCTGAAGAACCCCGGCCAGCCCGGCGAACCACCGCCGCGCCGGCGGCAGTGGCACCTGCGCCGGGCGTTCAGGCACCTGCTGCAACTGGCCCTGCTGGTGGCGCTGGCGATAGGCGCCGGCGCCCTCTGGCAGAACCCTGCCAGCCACCAGTGGGGCGAGGCGCGCTGGCACGCCCTGCTCGGCCGCCTGGGCCTGGAGCGCCCGGCCGACAAGGTCACGGCCCAGCCCATGAAGTACACCGACAGTTCCCGGAGCCTGGCCGAGTGCATCAAGCCGGGGAACCTGATCGATGACGAGGTGCGCGCCTGCGTGAAGGGGCAGCGGGTAAAGACCTGGTGACATCCGCCAGCGGAGTCTATCGCGGACGGAGTCCGCTCCTACGCGATCCCCATCCACACCATTCCCATGTAGGAGCGCGCCCTGCGCGCGATTCGCGGGCAGGGCCCGCTACAGGGAGGCACGGTGCAAAGAGGCAAACCGAGCGGATCTTATTCGCGATCCGGCTGGCGTGTGTCGGTGATCACGGACGGAGTCCGCTCCTGCCATACCGGCGGGCACGGCTTCTCGTAGGATGGGTTGAGCTTGCGAAACCCATGCGGTTGTGGCGATGGGTATCGCTTCGCTCAACACCATCCTCCGAAAAGCCGTGCTTCCTGGAACCGTAGGAGCGGATTCATCCGCGATCGCCCTCTCCCCAGCCCTCTCCCGCAAGCGGGAGAGGGGGCTGTCCGGTGTGGGTGGCGAGTCTGGAGTCGGCCGGGAATCCGGGTTCGCGAGCAAGCTCGCGCCTACAGGGGCGGAGCCCGGGCCAGGAGCCGAACCCCGATGTCAGGACTCCCCGCCCTGCCCCAACCCATGCTGGCGCAGCTTGTTGGCGATGGTGGTGTGCGACACCCCCAGGCGCTTGCCCAGCAGGCGGCTGCTGGGATGTTCGCGGTACAGGCGCTCCAGCACCGCGCGCTCGAAGCGGCCGACGATGGCGTCGAGGCCGCCCTCCAGCGAGAAGTCGCCCAGCGGATGCGGCGCGCCGTAGTCCGGCAGGCGGATGTGCTCGACCTTGATGGTGCCGCCCTCGCACAGCGACACCGCCTGGAACAGCACGTTCTCCAGCTGGCGCACGTTGCCCGGCCAGTGGTAGCGGCCCAGGCGGTCCATGGCCTGGGGCGCCAGCTGCGGCAGCGGGCAGCCGATCTGCCGGCTGGCCTGGTCGAGGAAGTGCTCCACCAGCGGCGCCAGGCCGTCGAGGCATTCGCGCAGCGGCGGGATGTGCAGCGACAGCACGTTGAGGCGGTGGTACAGGTCCTGGCGGAACTCGCCCTTGGCGCAGAGTTCGGACAGGTCGACCTGGGTGGCGCAGATCACCCGCACGTCCAGGTACACCTCCTCGTCGCTGCCCACCCGGCGGAAGCAGCCGTCCTGCAGGAAGCGCAGCAGCTTGGCCTGCAGGCGCGGGCTCATCTCGCCGACGCCGTCGAGGAACAGGGTGCCGCCGGCGGTCAGCTCCAGCAGGCCGAGCTTGCCTTCCGGGCGCGCGCCCTCGAAGGCGCCGGGGCCGTAGCCGAACAGCTCGGTCTCGGCCATGGATTCCGGCAGCCCGGCGCAGTTCAGCGCCATGAACGGCGCCTGGCCGCGCGGGCTGGCCAGGTGGCAGGCGCGGGCCAGCAGTTCCTTGCCGGTGCCGGTCTCGCCCTCGATCAGCAGCGGCGCGTCCAGCGGCGCCATGCGCCTGGCCTCGCGCACCACCGCGGCCATCACCCGCGAGCTCTGGAAGATGCTGTCGAAGCCGCGCAACTCATGCTTGCGCACGTTGTAGATGCGCTCACCCACGCGGTCGGCGCGGTGCAGGGTGAGCACGGCGCCGGCCAGGGCCTCGCTTTCGTCGTGTTCGGATTGCAGGGGGGCGATGTCGGCGAGGAACACGTCGCCCTTGATCTTCACCCGCAGGCCGTTGATCCGCGCCTTGTTGGCGCGCACCAGTTCCGGCAGGTCGAGGTCCTCGGCGTAGCGCGCCAGGGGAATGCCCGGCACCTCGTCGACGCGCACCCCGAGCAGCTGCGCGGCGGCGCGGTTGCCGGCGACTATCTGCCCGGCCATGTCTATGGACAGCACCGGGAAGTCCAGCGCCGCCAGCAGCGCGTTCAGCTCCAGGTGGCGGCGCTCGCTGGGCATCAGGCCGACGCGCTTGACGCCGAACACCCCGGGAATGGCCTCCAGCTTGGGCTTGAGCGACTGGAACTGCAGGTTGATCAGGTTCGGGCAGAGCAGGTAGATGGCGTTGCCCTGCTCGCCGCCGACCTCGCCGCGGTTGACGTTGATGCCGTAGTCGACCAGCAGGTTGAGGATGTCGCGCAGGATGCCGACGCGGTTCTGGCAGTGGACTTTGATACGCATGGCGAGCCCGGAGATTGTCGTTGTGCGGGGCGGCGCCCAGCCGGATTTCGCCGGCGAGGCGGAAATTTCCGTCAAGAATATGTGACAGCAGACGCCAGCAGCAAGCCGATGACTCGCGATTCGGCGCGATTCGTAATCTTTTCTTTACGGGCGAAGGGGATTTGCAGCGCTCGCCCAAGGTCCACGGGGGCTGCATGGGCACGCCGACGCGGCTATTGATGAGGCATCAAAACAACAAAGGCCTCGAAGCCGGAGGACCCATGAAGACAACGCAGTACGTGGCCCGCCAACCTGACGAAGACGGTTTCATCCACTACCCCGAAACCGAGCACCAGGTCTGGAACACCCTGATCACCCGCCAGCTCAAGGTGATCGAAGGCCGCGCCTGCCAGGAATACCTGGACGGCATCGAGCAGCTCGCCCTGCCCCACGAGCGCATCCCGCAACTGGGCGAGATCAACAAGGTGCTCCAGGCCGCCACCGGCTGGCGCGTGGCCCGCGTCCCGGCGCTGATCCCCTTCCAGACCTTCTTCGAGCTGCTGGCCAGCCAGCAGTTCCCGGTGGCCACCTTCATCCGCACCCCGGAAGAACTGGACTACCTGCAAGAGCCGGACATCTTCCACGAAATCTTCGGCCACTGCCCGCTGCTGACCAACCCCTGGTTCGCCGAATTCACCCACACCTACGGCAAGCTCGGCCTGGCCGCCAGCAAGGAAGAACGCGTGTACCTGGCGCGGCTGTACTGGATGACCATCGAGTTCGGCCTGCTCGACACCCCGCAGGGCCGGCGTATCTACGGCGGCGGCATCCTCTCCTCGCCGAAGGAGACCGTCTACAGCCTCTCCGGCGAGCCCGAGCACCAGGCCTTCGACCCCGTGGAAGCCATGCGCACACCCTACCGCATCGACATCCTGCAGCCGCTGTACTTCGTGCTGCCGGAACTCAAGCGCCTGTTCGAACTGGCCCACCAGGACATCATGGCGCTGGTCCGCCAGGCCATGCAGCTGGGCCTGCACGCGCCCAAGTTCCCGCCGAAGCAGGCGGCCTGACCCCTACAGCCTGCCCGACATCTTTTCGTAGGAGCGAGCTTGCTCGCGAACAAACGCAGTGCCATGCGGTTCGCAAGCAAGCTCGCCTCTACAGTCCTAAGATCAATATCTTGCGTGACGCCCCCTACAAGGAGAACCCCATGACCGCCCTCAACCAAGCCCATTGCGAAGCCTGCCGCGCCGACGCCCCCCACGTCTCCGACGAGGAACTGGCGACCCTGATCAAGCAGATCCCGGACTGGAACATCGAGGTCCGCGACGGCCACATGGAGCTGGAGCGCGTGTACCTGTTCAAGAACTTCCGCCACGCCCTGGCCTTCACCAACGCCGTAGGCGCCATCGCCGAGGAGGAAGGCCACCACCCGGACCTGCTCACCCAGTGGGGCAAGGTCACCGTCACCTGGTGGAGCCACGAGCTCAAGGGCCTGCACCGCAACGACTTCATTATGGCCGCGCGCACCGACGAGCTGGCCAAGGTCGCCGAAGGCCGCAAATGAACCATTTCGCCCCCATCCCACGCGTGCCGGGCGACCCCATCCTCGGCCTGCTCGATGCCTACCGCGCCGACCCCAACCCGGCCAAGCTGGACCTGGGCGTGGGTGTCTACAAGGACGCCCAAGGCCTGACGCCGATCCCCCGCGCGGTAAAGCTGGCCGAACAGCGCCTGGTGGAGCACGAGACCACCAAGAGCTACGTCGGCGGCCACGGCGATGCGCTGTTCGCCGCGCGCCTGTGCGAGCTGGTGCTGGGCAGCGACTCGCCGCTGCTGGCCAGCCAACGCGCCGACGCCAGCCAGACGCCCGGCGGCACCGGCGCCCTGCGCCTGGCGGCGGACTTCATCGCCCGCTGCCTGCCCGGCCGCGGCATCTGGGTCAGCGACCCGACCTGGCCGATCCACGAGACGCTGTTCGCCGCGGCCGGCCTGAAGGTGCACCACTACCCCTACGTCGGCGCCGACAACCACCTCGACGTGGAAGGCATGCTCGCCACCCTGGAAAAGGTGCCCCACGGCGACGTGGTGCTGCTGCACGCCTGCTGCCACAACCCCAGCGGCTTCGACCTGGCCTACAACGACTGGCAGAAGGTGCTGGAAGTGGTGCGCCGCCGTGAGCTGCTGCCGCTGATCGACTTCGCCTACCAGGGCTTCGGCGACGGCCTGGAGGAAGACGCCCGCGCCGTGCGGCTGTTCGCCGAGAGCCTGCCGGAGCTGCTGGTGACCAGCTCCTGCTCGAAGAACTTCGGCCTCTACCGCGACCGCGTCGGCGCGCTGATCGTCTGCGCCGCCAATGCCGAGCAACTGGGCAACGTGCGCAGCCAGCTGGCCAGCCTGGCGCGCAACCTCTGGTCCACGCCGCCGGCCCATGGCGCCGAGGTGGTGGCGACCATCCTCGGCGACCGCGACCTCAAGCAGGTCTGGCTGGAGGAAGTCACCGCCATGCGCACGCGCATCGCCGGGCTGCGCCTGGGCCTGGTCGAGGCGCTGCAGCCCCACGGCCTGGCCGAGCGCTTCGCGCACATCGCCATCCAGCGCGGCATGTTCTCCTACACCGGCCTGAGCCCGGACCAGGTGCGCCGCCTGCGCGAGGAACACAGCGTGTACCTGGTCGGCAGCGGCCGCGCCAACGTCGCCGGGCTGGACGCCAGCCGCCTGGGCGACCTGGCCCGGGCCATCGCCGCGGTCTGCGCCTGAAAGCTTTTTCCACCCTCGTTCGACCGGCCGCTGGCCGGTCTTTTTTTGCCCGCGCTCAGAGTGGCGAGAATGGCCCAGCCTGGCGCTTCCAGCGCCCCGGGGTGGTCCCGGTCCAGCGCTGGAAGGCCCTGCAGAAGCTGGCCGCCTCGGCATAACCCAGGCACTGGGCGACGCCGTTCAGGTCCATGCGCGACTCCAGCAACAGGCGCTCGGCCAGGCGCAGGCGGATGCCGTCGCTCAGCGGCTGGAAGCATTGCCCCTCGGCGGCCAGGCGGCGCTGCAGGGTGCGTTCGGAAAGCCCCAGGCGCTGCGCCACCTCGCGACAGCCCGGCAGGCTCGCGGCATCGCGCACCAGCAGACGCTGCACCGCCCGCGCGGTGGGCGTGGCGGCCAGGGGCAGCGCCAGTTCCTCGCAGAGTTTCTCGCACAGTTGCTCGCCGCTGCTGCGGCTGTCCGGGTTGGCCTGCGGCAGGCTGGCCTCCAGGTCGGCGCGGGCGAACAGCAGGGCATTGCGCGGGGCGCCGAAGCGCACCGGGTACGGCCAGGCGCGGGCGTAGGCGTCGAGGTCGGCCGGCGCCTCGGCGCGCAGCTCCAGCGCCAGCGGCTGCACCGGGCGCTGCAGCAGTTCGCCGGCCAGTTGCAGGCAACCGGCAATGCCGCGCTCGACCACGAAGGCGCGGGCGTCCGGCGGCAGCACCTGGTCGTCGAAGATCATCCAGTGCCCGCGCGGCTCGGCCTCGCGGCTCACCGGGCACAGCGTCAGGGCCAGGCTCTGGTAGCGGCCGAAGGTCTCGAAGGCTTCCCGCAGGCTGCGGCAGGCGAGCATGGTGAAGCCCAGCAGCCCCAGCGAAGTGAGGTGGTAGCGGCGCCCGGCGGCGAAGCCCAGGCCGGGGCGGGCGCCCTGTTGCAGCAGGTTGCGGATCACCGCCAGCTCCTGCCAGGCCTGGATCTGCGCATGGCGTCCGCTGAGTTCGCGCGGCTCGATGGCGCTGCCCACCAGGCAGGCCTCCGCGGCCAGGCCCTCGCTGCGGGCGCAGTCGAGCAGGTGGCGCACGCCGGTGATGTCGCGGGTCTGTCGCCAGTCCATGGGGCCTCCTGCAAGTGGCGGGAATCATCAATTTCTGGCGCCGATCATCATGGCGCAAGTGCGCCGCGGCGACCATCCTCAACAGGCCGACAACACCAACAAGAGGGCACCCCATGTTCGAGTTCTTCTACGCCTTGCCGAGCCAGAACCGCGCCGCCAGCTACCGTCACTTCCAGATCGTCCCAGCCACCGGCGCCATAGGCGCGGACGTCAGCGGCGTCGACCTGCGCAGCCTGGACGAGGAAGGCTTCGCCGAGCTGCGCCAAGCGCTGCTGGCGCACAAGGTGCTGTTCATCCGCGGGCAGTCGCTGGGCGTCGAGGACCTGGAGGCGGTTACCCTGCGCCTCGGCGAATTCGGCCGCGAGCCCTACGTGCAGGGCCTGCCCGAGCATCCCCACGTGGTGCGGGTGGTCAAGGAAGCCGACGAGAAGACGCCGGTGGTGTTCGGCGGCGCCTGGCACAGCGACTGGTCGTTCCAGGAGCGCCCGCCGGCCTTCACCCTGCTCTACGGCCACGACATCCCGCCGTTCGGCGGCGACACCCTCTACGCCAATCTGGCGCTGGCCTACGAATGGCTGTCGCCCAAGCTGCGCGCGCAGCTGGAGAGCCTGGACGCCATCCACAGCCCGGAACGCGCCTACGGCGCCGAGGCCAAGCACAACGAGCTGATGGAGAACATGGCGGTGCGCTACGGCAACGCCGATGGCGAGACCCGCTCGCACCCGCTGGTAACGCGCCACCCGGAGACCGGCAAGAAGATACTCTTCGTCAACCCGGCCTACACCAGCGGCATCAAGGGCATGCGCCCGGCCGAGGCGCAGCCGCTGCTGGACTACCTCTATAGCATTGCCACCCAACCGGCCTTCACCTGCCGCATGCGCTGGAGCCAGGGCACCCTGGCGATCTGGGACAACCGCAGCACCTGGCACTACCCGGTGTCGGACTACCATGGGATGCGGCGTGAGATGTATCGGACTACGGTGGTGGGTGAGGTGCCAAGCCGGTGAGAGGCGCTGCTTCGCTGCTTCACTGCTTTTCGTAGGAGCGAGCTTGCTCGCGAACAGCGTTTACTGGCGGCAACTGTGTTTCAGATTGACTCCGCTCCCTCTCCCCAGCCCTCGGCTGCGCGCCCCGCCCTGAAGGGAGAGGGGGCTTGTCCGTGCCGAGAGTAGGAATGGTTTCAGCCGAAAACCTTCGGTGCTGCCGGCTGACTCAGGAATACCCACGTACTCCGAACGGTCCCCTCTCCCTTCAGGGAGAGGGTTAGGGAGAGGGAACAGAGGTGGGCCCGGCAGCGGAGTCACCGGGGAGCCTGTTCGCGAGCAAGCTCGCTCCTACGAAAAGCCCAGCTCACTCCCCCGCAAACCTCTGCGCATGCTCCCGCAACATCCCCCGCAACAACTGCGCCGCCGGCGACAGATAGGCCCCCTCCCGCACCGCCAGGCCCATGGTCCGCGTCAAGGTGGTTTCCGCCAGCCTCACCTCGCGCAACTGGCTCATCCCATGCAGCCCGCCGTCCAGCGTTTCACGGGCGACGAAGCTGAGCAGCCGGGTGCGGGCGATCAGGTTGGGCAGCATGGGAATGGCGTTGGTCTCGATCTGCACCCGCGGCGGCGGCAGGCCGTGGGCCTGGAAGGTGGCGTCCATCCAGCGCCGCGACGACACGCTGGGCGCCGGCAGCACCCAGCGGTAGCGGCACAGGTCGGCGATGGCCACCGGGCCGTCGAACAACGGATGCTCGCGGCTGGCCACTACTACCACCTGGTCCTGCAGCAGCGGCTCGCTGACCAGATGCGCGTCGTCGAGGATGCGCGAGCAGATCGCCATGTCCAGGCGTCCGCCGCGCAGGGCCTCGCGCAATACGTCGTCCTGGCCCAGGGACAGGCTGATGGTCACCTCCGGGGCACGCCGCAATAGTTCCTCCACCAGCGGCGGCAGCAGGTACTCGGCCATGGTCGCGGCGCAGCCCAGGCGGATGTTGCCCACCAGGCCGCTGGCGAAGTCGCGCACCTCGCGGCGCGTCTCCTCGATGTCCTGGCGCAGCTGGCGGGCGCGCAGCAGCATCAGCTCGCCGGCCGGGGTCAGGCGGATGCGCCGGCCCTCGCGCTGGAACAGGCTGGTGCCCAGGGACTGCTCCAGGCGCTGGATGCTCTTGGTCAGCGCCGGCTGGCTGCGCCCCAGGCGGTCCGCCGCGCGGCCCAGGTGGCCGAGCTCGGCGATGGTTTCGAAATAGGCGAGATCGCGCAGGTCCATGGCGGCCACCGATAGATTTCAGGAATGAATTCATGACTATTAGAAAATAGACTTGATGGATTGCGCTATCGATAATTTTCCCCGTTGTCCGCAGTCGGGAGCCTTCGCGTGTCCAGCCCTCCAGCCCAGAGCCTCAGCCGTATCCCCGCCAGCCTGCAGTGGCCGGCCCTGATCCTGGCGGCCGGCGGCGCCGGGCAGCTGCTCGCCTGGCTGGGCATCCCCGCCGCGCTGTTCCTCGGCCCCATGCTGGTGGCCATCGCCTTCGGCGTCGGCGGCGCCGGCATCCGCCTGCCGCGCCAGGCCTTCCGCCTCAGCCAGGGCTGCATCGGCCTGCTGGTGGCCCACGCCATCAACTGGTCGGTGCTGCAGGCCATGGCCGCGTCCTGGCCGCTGATGCTCTGCGCCACCCTGCTCACCCTGCTGCTCAGCGCCCTGGTCAGCTACGCCATGGTGCGCTTCGGCGGCATCCCCGGCAGCACCGCCGCCTGGGGCACCGCGCCCGGCGGCGCGGCGGCCATGGTGGCGATGGCCGAGTCCCACGGCGCCGATCCGCGGGTGGTGGCGACCATGCAGTACGTGCGGGTGGTCTGCGTGGTCATGGCCGGCGCCCTGGTCGGCCGCCTGCTGGGCCTGGAAGGCGGCGGCTCGGCGGCCCACAGCACGCCGCTGAACGACGCCGGCCACCTGCCCGACCTGGTCAACTGCCTGCTGCTGATCTTCGTCGGCGTCAGCCTGGGCGCGCGCCTGCCGGCCGGCCCGCTGCTGGTGCCGCTGGTGGCCGGCGCCGCGCTGCAACTGGGCGGGCTGCTGCAGATCGCCCTGCCGCACTGGCTGCTGGTGCTGGCCTACGGGGTGATCGGCTGCTACATCGGCCTGCGCTTCGACCGCGCCAGCCTGGCCTACGTCGGCCGCCACCTGCCGGCCATGCTGGTCAGCGCCCTCGGCCTGATCCTCAGCTGCGCGCTCTTCGCCTGGGCCCTGGCGGCCGTCACCGGCATGGACTTCCTGTCCCTCTACCTGGCCACCAGCCCCGGCGGCCTGGACGCCATGGCGATCATCGCGGTGGACACCCACTCCGACGTCGGCCTGGTGCTGGCCATGCAGACCCTGCGGCTGTTCGTGGTGCTGTTCAGCGGCGTGTCCATCGCCCGCCTGGTGATCCGCCTGAGCCACGCCTGAAGCGCGGCGCCTTGTGCGCGCAGCCAGGGGCGTCCAAGATCGGAAGCCCTTCGACTCGGCCAAGGACAGCCCCCATGCACAGCCCCACCGCCTGGCACGTCACCCACTGGAGCGACGACCCCTTCAGCCTCGGCGCCTACAGTGCCCTGCTGCCCGGCGGCACGCCCGTGCACCGCGCCGCCCTCGGCGCCTGCCTGGACGGCCGCCTGGTGCTCGCCGGCGAAGCCTGCAACCCGCGGGCGCCGGCCATGACCCACGGCGCCTGGGACGACGGCCTGCGCGCCGCCGAGCTGGCCCTGAGGGCGGGCGCCCGCCGGGTGATCGTCATCGGCGCCGGATGCGCCGGCCTGGCCGCCGCGCGGCGCCTGCGCGAGCAAGGCGTCGACTGTGTGGTGCTGGAGGCCCGCGAGCGCATCGGCGGGCGCACCCACAGCATCCGCCTGGGTGATGCCAGCGTGGACGTCGGCGCCGCCTGGCTGCAGCAGTTCGCCGACAACGCCCTGGCCCGCGAGGCGCTGGCGCTGGACCTGGCGCTGGTGGAAACCGACTTCGCCCGACCACTGGCCGCCGCCAGCGACGGCCCGCTGCCGGACATAGACGCGGCCTGGCAGGCCCTTCGCAACGGGCTGGACCGGCGACTGCCTCTGGCTGAGGCGGTCGAGCGCTACCTGGCCGACCTGGACGCCGCGCAGGCCCGCGCCACGGGTTTCGCCATCGACGCCAACCTCGTCCTCGAAGCCTGCCTGCCGCTGGCGCAGCTCTCGGTGGACGCCCTGGACGAGGAAGGCGTCGGCAACGGCGACCGTTTCCTCCCCGGCGGCTACGGCCAGTTGATCGCGCACCTGGCGCAAGGCCTGGACATCCGCCTGGGCCAACTGGTGACGCACATCGACTGGTCGGGCGAGCAGGTGCGGGTGAACGACGAGCGCGGCGACTTCTGCATCTGCAGCCTGCCGCTGGGCGTGCTCAAGACGCTGCGCTTCACCCCGGCGCTGCCGGCGGCGCAGCAGGATGCCCTGGCCCATCTGGGCATGGGCCGCCTGGAGAAGGTGGTGCTGCAGTTCGAGCAACGCTGGTGGCCGCGCTCGCCCTCGGGCTACCTGCGCTGGTACGACAGCCCGGCCAGTTGGGGCGAATGGCTGGACCTCACCGATGCGGTGGGCGTGCCGACGGTGGCCGGGCTGATCGCCGCCGACGCCGTGGAACGCCAGTTCGCCGGGCGCAGCGACGAGCAGATCGCCCTCGCCGCCCGCGATGCCCTGCAGGCCTGGGCCGCCGCGGTGGAAGGTTCACGCCAGATATCCCAGGCTCCGTAGGATGGCGTTGAGCGCAGCGATACCCATCGATGGGAGTCGCTTCGCTCGTCCCCTCCTGCGCAGAGCCGGCAGCCCCTTTCAGTAATCCACCTTGCCGCGCCCGGCCTTGATCGCCCCGCGCTTGCTCTTGCCCTCCAGGCGGCGGGTCTTGGAGCCGAGGGTCGGCCGCGTCGGCTTGCGCTTCTTCTGCACCTTGGCCACCGAGCGGATCAGCTCGGCCAGGCGCTCCAGCGCATCCTCGCGATTCTGCTCCTGGGTGCGGTACTGCTGGGCCTTGATCACCACCACGCCGTCACCGCTGATGCGCTGGTCGCTCAGCGCCAGCAGGCGCTCCTTGTAGAAATCCGGCAGCGACGAGGCGCGGATGTCGAAGCGCAGGTGCACCGCGCTGGACACCTTGTTGACGTTCTGCCCGCCGGCGCCCTGGGCGCGGATGGCGCTCAGCTCGATTTCGGCGTCGGGGATCTGCACGGCGTTGGAGATGACGAGCATGGCGGGGAATTCGGACGGAGGGAAAGCACAGCATAACGCGCAATCGCCAGCAGGCACAGAACGCGGCCCGGCGCGGCGCAAGGCCGATTCCTGACTCGCGGATCAATTTTTGAATACACTTGTGTATACAAAAACCTCTTGCAATGAATCCAACAGACCTTTAGAACCGTCCCTGTCCGGCCGCGGGCAGTCACGCGGCAACCGGCCCCATAACAACAACAAGATCGAGGTGCAGCATGTTCCGCCCGGTATCCTCCGTGCCGGCGCCCAGCGCCGTCCGCCAACACCCGCATACGTCCCGCCGCCTGAGCACCGGTAGCCGTATCGCCCTGAGCGCCGCCCTGCTGGCCGGCCTCCCCCTGGACGCGGCCTTCGCCGACGACGACCGCTTCTTCGAGTGGACCAGCAACACGCTGGGCTTCCGCTACGGCCAGCAGTTCACCAACCCGAACAACCCGGACAAGTTCGCCAAGCGCATCTACAGCTTCAGCCACGCCGACGGCTACCGCTACGGCAGCAACTTCTTTCACCTGGACGTGTTCCTCTCCGACAGCCGCGACCCGCGCAAGGGCACCGACCACGGCGGCAGCGAGGTCTACGCGGTGTACCGCCACCAGTTGTATGCCTCACGGGTGTTCGACGTGCCGCTGGGCAAGGGCCTGGTGAAGGACCACGCGCTGACCTTCGGCTTCGACGCCAGCCGCAACAACAACCTGGCCTCGGCGAAGAAGCGCGCCCTGGTGATAGGCCCCACGGTGAAGTTCAACGGCGCCGGCGTGCTCGACCTGAGCCTGATGTACTACCGCGAGAAGAACCACTTCGGCGTGCCCGGCGCAAAGCACCCGGACCACACCTTCGACGGCACCTACATGCTCAACCTGACCTGGCTGAAACCCTTCCAGCTCGGCGAGCGCATGGCCAAGTTCCAGGGTTTCCTCAACCACGTCGGCGAGAAGGGCGAGGACTACAACGACAAGGACACCGCCGCCGAGACGCTGGTGCGCACCTCGCTGATGGTGGCGGCCCTGCCCGGCGCCAGGCGCCAGCCGAACCTCTGGCTCGGCGTGGGCTACGAGTACTGGCACAACAAGTTCGGCGTGGACGGCGGCACCGGCAGCCGCACCTCGACGCCGACGGTGAACCTGGAGTTCAGTTTCTGAGGTTCGGGCCTCGGTACGGGTACGGCTTCTCGTAGGAGCGAGCCCCGTAGGATGGGTTGAGCGAAGCGATACCCATCACCAATGCCCGCATGGGTTTCGCAGGCTCAACCCATCCTACGAAAGCACCTCGGCGCAGCTCTCACCAATGAAAAAGCCCGGCGCAGGCCGGGCTTTCTTCATCGCGACGAACTCAGCGCTCCTTGCAGGAAACCCCGTCGGCGGGCTCGCCGCCCTTCCAGTCCTTGTACAGGGTGGCTTCCTCGCCCTTGGTCCACCAGATGTACTGGCCGGCGGCGTACTTGGCGCCTGAGGCCGAGATGACGTTGGCGAACACCAGGCTGGCGCTGTCGCTCACCGGCACCACCGCCAGGTGGTTGTCGCCCTTGTTCAGGTACTGGACGCTGAACTTGCGGCCATCGTCGCACTTGTAGTCGACGCTGCGAGAATCCAGCTTGGCGTCGCCGGGCAGGACCAGCGCGTCCACCGGCGGCGCCTTCTTCTCCTCGCCGCCACAGGCGGCCAGCAGCACGGGAACGGCGGCCAGCAGCCAGAATGCTTTTTTCATGGGTGTCCCTCTGACGAAAAATGGCCAGGACACTCTAGCCAAGGTTCGCCGCCGGCGGCAACGCCGCGCGCCCCGGCGAAAAGTCGGGCGCGCGGCTCGCCCTCATTCGGCCAGGGCCAGCGCCGGCTGCACGGCGCGCGAGCGCTTGAGGCGGTAGCAGGCGAACATCACCAGCAACCACAGCGGGATCACGTACACCGAGACCTGGATGCCCGGGATCATCGCCATCACCCCGAGGATGAACAGCACGAAGGCCAGGCACAGCCAGTTGCCGTAGGGGTAGAAGATAGCGCGGAAGGCGGTGCGCACGCCGTCGCGGTCCATGCGCTGGCGGAACTTCAGGTGCGCGTAGCTGATCATCGCCCAGTTGATCACCAGCGCCGCCACCACCAGCGACATCAGCAGCTCCAGCGCCTGGTGCGGGATCACGTAGTTGACCACCACCGCGAGGAAGGTCACCAGCGCCGACACCAGCAGCGCGCGCACCGGCACGCCGCGCTTGTCCACCTTCGCCAGGGCGCGGGGCGCGTCGCCCTGCTCGGCCAGGCCGACCAGCATGCGGCCGTTGCAGTAGGTGCCGCTGTTGTAGACCGACAGCGCCGCGGTGAGCACCACGAAGTTGAGGATGTGCGCGGCGGTGTCGCTGCCCAGCAGCGAGAACACCTTCACGAAGGGGCTGCCGCTGTAGTCGTCGCCGGCTGCGCTGATGCTCTGCAGCAGGCTGTCCCAGGGCGTCAGCGCGAGCAGCACGGCCAGGGCGCCGACGTAGAAGATCAGGATGCGCCAGAGCACCTGGTTGATCGCCTTGGGGATCACCGTCTTCGGCTGGTCGGCCTCGGCGGCGGTGAAGCCGAGCATCTCCAGGCCGCCGAAGGAGAACATGATGAAGGCCATGGCCATCACCAGCCCGCTGGCGCCGTTGGGGAAGAAGCCACCATGGCTCCACAGGTTGCTCACGCTCGCCTGCTCGCCGCCGTGGCCGGAGAACAGCAGCCAGCAGCCGAGCAGGATCATGCCGACCACGGCGCTGACCTTGATCATCGCGAACCAGAACTCGGCCTCGCCGAACAGCTTGACGTTGGCCAGGTTGATGAGGTTGACCAGCACGAAGAACACCGCGGCGCTGGCCCAGGTGGGCACGTCCGGCCACCAGTAGTGCACGTACTTGCCCACCGCGGTGAGTTCGGACATGCCGACCAGGATGTACAGCACCCAGCAGTTCCAGCCGGAGAGGAAGCCGGCGAAACCGCTCCAGTACTTGTGGGCGAAGTGGCTGAAGGAACCGGCCACCGGCTCTTCGACGATCATCTCGCCGAGCTGGCGCATGATCAGGAAGGCGATCACCCCGGCGATGGCGTAGCCGAGCAGCATGGACGGCCCGGCCGACTTGAGCACCCCGGCCGAGCCGAGGAACAGGCCGGTGCCGATGGCGCCGCCGAGGGCGATCAGCTGGATGTGGCGATTCTTCAGGCCGCGCTGCAACTGGCCTGCGTGCTGGGTATCACGCGTCATTGCGTCACCTTTTGTTGTTATCTGTGACGGATCGGGCCCCGCGGTTCGTGGCCGCGCGGCATGCAAGGCGCATCGCGCCGCGACGAGTTGCCGCCGGGCGCGGGGCAGGCGCCATATCAGCGGCTGCGGTCGCGGCGAACAAGTCCGCAACCCTTGTGGGAAAGCGCCCGGCCAGCGTCGCGGGCGGCAGCTTTTCGTTACAGCCATGGCGGGCTGCGCAGTGCGTCGGCGGCCGCGTAAAGCCTTCGTTACACAGCGGTTCGTCAGGTTTCCAGGGTAGATGCACGGCGCTACACCGCTGTGGGGTGGTGGCGTAGGGCGGATAACCGTTCGCGGTTATCCGCCGCGCCATGTTCTTGCTTGCGAAGGAGCCCGCAGCTGAGTCTGTTCGCGAGCAAGCTCGCTCCTACGAAGGGCACATCGGCGCGGCCTGTAAGACAGTTGCTCCTACGCCTTCAGGGAAGCACGGCTTTTCGTAGGATGGCGTTGAGCGAAGCGATACCCATCACCACGGCAGCATGGGTATCGCAAGCTCAACCCATCCTACGAAAGCACCTCGGCGCAAGACAGTTGCTCCTACATCTCCCTCGTAGGAGCGCCCCCATGGGCGGCGCAATCCGCCTGCCTCTACGCCTGCCTCTACCCCGCCAAACGTCCCCGAGGCGGGGCTTCAGCCGGCCACGCGCACCTGCGGGCGGCGCGTGGTGCCGGCCAGTTCCCGGGCCAGGCAGTGGTCGAGGAACAGTTCCATATAGCGGAAGCTCTTGCAGATGGCCGCGCGCAGTTCGTCCCAGCGCCCGGGGGCGATTTCCTGGCCGCACAGGGTGCAGATGATCTCCAGGGCTTCCCAGGGGTGGTCGTCGTCGTAATGGGCGTGCAGGCGCAGCCACTTCATCGCGCTCTTGCGCAGTTCCGCCGGCAGCGTCTGCTCGTAGGCGTCGCTGGAGCAGACCAGCGCCGACCAGTCGCCGGTCACGCCCTCCACCGCGTAGTTGGTGGCCGCCATGGCCACCGCCAGGTCGTCCGAGGCGCTGCTGTGCCAGCACCAGTGGCCGAGGGCGTGCAGCGCCTCGGGCACCTCCTGCGCACGCAGCGCCGCCAGGCCCACGCCATAGGCCTCGGCCCAGCGCAGCCAGTGGTCGGCGTGGTTCAGTTCGACGCGGATGTTGCGCATCAGCCAGCGCCGCGCCATGTCCTCGCCGGGGGAACGGCCGAAGCGCGTCTTCAGCAGGTTCTGCGACATATAGAGGGGGAACTGCTCGACCACCGGCCAACCGCCGATGAGGTAGGTGCGCATGGTCGCGGCGCCAATCTGGCCGTCGCGCAGGCGGCGGTAGAACTCGTGCCCGGAGACCGCGCGGCGGGCGCCTTCGCAGGCGGCCACCAGGTCCTGTGCCCACTGCGGGTAACTGGTCAGGTCCTTCAGCGACCCGACGCGGAGAAATGCTTCGTTCATGCTGGCCCATCCTTGTGCGTCGACGAAATCGACCGCCAGACTAGATGACGGGCCGCCGGCTGTCACCGTCCGGAGGTGGTGTCCGGCTCCACCAGGGCCGGCTCCGCCTGCCCGGAATAGTGACGGTTGAACGGCAGCGGGCGGCCCACGGCGTAACCCTGAGCATAATCGATACCGATTTCCCGCAGCGCCTCGAGGATTTCCTCCGATTCGACGAACTCCGCCACCGTGCGCTTGCCCATGACGTGGCCGATCTGGTTGATCACCTGGACCATGGCGCGGTCGATGGGGTCGTCGAGCATGTCCTTGATGAAGCTGCCGTCGATCTTCAGGTAGTCCACCGGCAGGTGCTTGAGGTAGACGAAGGACGACATGCCGGCGCAGAAGTCGTCGAGGGAGAAGCGGTAGCCCATGGCCTTGAGTTCGTGGATGAACTGGGTGGCACTGACCAGGTTGGCGATGGCGCTGGTCTCGGTGACCTCGAAGCAGATGTTCTCCGGCGCCAGGCCGTAGGCCGGCTGCAGTTCGCGGAGCATCTGGATGAAGCTGGCGTCGCCGATGGTCGCCCCGGACAGGTTGATGGCGCAGGTGGCGATCGGCTCGCAGCCGGCCTCGCGGCGTTCGGCGAGGATCTCGAAGGCGCGGTTGGCCACCCAGCGGTCGATCAGCGGCATCAGGCCGTAACGCTCGGCGGCCGGAATGAAGTCGTTGGGCGGCACCAGGCGGCCGTTCTCGTCCAGCACACGCAGCAGCAGCTCGACGTGCAGGCCCTCCTCGGCCTGCGGGTCGACCGCGCGGATGCGCTGGGCGAACAGGCGGAAGCGGTCCTCGTCCAGGGCCTGGCGGATGCGCTGAACCCAGGCCATCTCGCCGAAGCGCATGGACAGCTCGCTGTCGTCCGGGCTGAACACCTGGGCGCGGTTGCGGCCCTTCTCCTTGGCCAGGTAGCAGGCCATGTCGGCGCAGCGCAGGGCCTCCTCCACCGACACCAGCATGGCCGTGACGTGCACCACGCCGATGCTGACGGTGATGTTGAAGGGCCGCCGGTCCCAGACGAAGTGCAGGTTCTCGACGCCCTGGCGGAGGTTCTCGGCGATCTGCTCGGCGACCTCCGGCGGGCAGTTCTCCAGCAGCACGCCGAACTCGTCGCCGCCCAGGCGCGCCAGGGTGTCGCCCTCGCGCAGGCAGCTTTCGAGGACGCTGCAGGCCTGGCGCAGCAACTCGTCGCCGGCGGCGTGCCCGCAGGTGTCGTTGACCAGCTTGAACTGGTCCAGGTCGAGGTACATCAGGCTGTGGCGGTCGTTGCGCTGCGCCGAGCGCTCCAGCGCCTGCTCCAGGCGGTACTCGAACTCGCGGCGGTTGCTCAGGCCGGTCAGGGAATCGTGGGTGGCCTGCCAGGACAGGCTTTCCATGTACTGCCGCTCGCGGGTCATGTCGTGCAGCACCAGCGCCGCGCCGACGATGCGCCCGCCGACGCGGATCGGCGTGCCCACCAGGGTCACCACCACGCCGCTGCCGTCCAGGCGCTGCAGCAGCTTGCTGATCTCGCTGCCGGCCTCCACCTCGCCGCGCAGGACCTGCCCGACCAGGGCCAGGTCCTCTTCCTCGGAGGTCTCGTCGAGCATGCGCAGCAGCGACTTCAGCGGCAGCCCCACGGCCATCTCGCTGTCCCAGCCGATCATGCGTTCGGCGGCCGGGTTGAGGTAGGCGATGTGGGCGTTCTCGTCGATGGTGATGACCGCGTCGCCGATCGCCGCCAGGGTCGTCTGGGCCTTCTCGCGCTCGCTGTCCAGCGCGCTCTGGAAGGCGCGCTGGGCCAGCAGCAGGTTGCGCGTGCGCCAGGCCGCCAGGAGGATCAGGGCCAGGCCGCTGACGATGTTGGCCGCCAGCAGCAGGCGCATCACCGAGCGCGAACCCTGGGCGAGCGCAGCGCTGAAGGCCATGGAGGCGGGGGTCACGCCTTCGTTGATGGCCTGGATGCGCTGGTCCCAGTAGCTGATGTCGCCGGGGCCGACCTGGCCGGTCTGGATGCGCTGGTGCATCTCTTCGGCGATGGCCTGGAGCTGGTCGAGGTAGCGGTCGCCCTCCTTCCAGTAGCGCACCGCCTCGTTGAAGTAGCTGAAGTCGTGGAAATAGCGGTAGAGGGTGATGATGGCGCCGACGTCGTCGGGATGGTTGCCGCCGGCGAGGATGCCTTTGCGCGCCAGTTCGTAGTCCGGCTGCGGGCTGTCCAGGGCGGTGCGCAGCAGGCGGTCGCCGAGGGGGATGGCGATGGCTTCCTGGTAGCGCCGGTAGTCGTCGGCGTCGCGCGTCTCGCCGTAGCGCTGCAGGTAGTGGATGGCGTCCTTCTGGCCCTTGGACCAGAGGCTCTCGCCGCCGACGTAGGCGCGCACTCCCGAAATCAGGTAAAGGCTGCCTACGCCAAGCAATCCCTGCAGCAGGACCACGGCGATGAACGGCCATACCAGCTTCCACAGCCGGGAGTCATGGCGAATACGGCTCTGCCCAGTAGCACCCATGGATATTGTCGGATTCCTTTCGTGTCCTTACCGCTGCGGCAGCCCGCCGTAGCCGGACTGGAGCGCAACGGCCCCTCCTTACTCTTAGCGCATGGTAGCCATTCCACAAGGCGGGGGTACAGGGCCTGGGCCGAGGAAAATCTCAAAATTGTCCGACAATATGCCGCCGGCCGTCGCCTGCGCCGCTGCCAACCCCTGCGCCAGGGCCTCCGGTCAGCCGATGGGCGACAGTGGCGCACTTCGTCGGTGGTGGATGTGTCGGTGCCGCAGGGCAATTCCGTTCGCGAACGCGAAGCGCAGCGATGCGGATTCAGGATGACGCCGAGCGATCAGGCCACGCCGGCCGCCGGGGAGCGCCGTTCGCGAGCAAGCTCGCTCCTACATCCGCCGGCAAACACCATGCCCGTAGGGTGGGTTGACACGAAGCGATACCCATCGCCATGGCGATGGGTTTCGCAAGCTCAACCCATCCTACGAAAAGCGCCTCGGCGCGGGCGGCAAGACAGTGGCGTCGGCATGACAGGAGGAACACCGACGTAGGATGGTGTTGAGCGAAGCGATACCCATCACCACCAACAGCGAAACAGGAATCAGCCCTGGCGGCCGCGCTCCAGCCAGCGTTCGAGCATCGGCGCCAGTTCTTCCAGCGGCTGGTAGCCATTGGTCAGCAGGGCCAGCTGGCCGTTGCGCTCGGCCAGCAGGGTGGGGAAGCCGGCGATGCCCAGGTCGCGGGCCCAGGAGAAGTCGGCCTGGGTCGCCAGGTGGTTTTCCTGGCTGTCGAACAGCTCGGCGAACTCGATGCGCGGCAGGCCGACGCTTTCGGCCAGCTGCGCCAGGGTCGCGGCCTCGGTGACGTCACGCCCCTCGACGTAGAAGGCCTGCTGGATGGCCTTGACCAGCGCCCAGGCGGCCTCCTCGTCCAGGCGCCGGGCGGCGACCACCGCGCGGCAAGCCGGCTCGGTGTCGTAGACGAAGCCTTCGGGCAGCGCGCCCTCGAAGCGGAACGGCTGGCCGGTGGCCTGCTGCACCGCCTGCCAGTGCTCGAGGATGTAGCGCCGGGTGGTCGGCTCCAGCGCCGCGCCATGGCCGGTGCGCAGCCCGCCCATGACCAGCGCCAGCGGTACGCCGGCGGCATCCGCCTGCTCGATCAGCGCCTGGGCCACCGGGGCGAAACCCCAGCACCAGGAGCACATGGGGTCCATCACGTAGAGCAGGCGGGCGTTGGCCAAGGATCAGTCCTCCAGGACGGCCTGCCGCGGGTCGCGGCCGATGGGGTGGGGCTGGTTGCGCAGCTTCGCCAGTTCGATCTGCTTCTGCCGCTCGCGGGCGCTGGCGCGGGTCTTCTCGCTCAGCGTGTCCCAGCAGTGCGGGCAGCTGATGCCCGGGGCGTAGTGCTCGCTGGCGCGGTCCAGGGCCGAGATCGGGTTGCGGCAGGCGTGGCACTGGTCGTAGTCGCCCTCGGTGAGGTCGTGGCGCACGGTCACCCGGTTGTCGAACACGAAGCAGTCGCCGCGCCACAGGCTCTGTTCCTCGGGCACTTCCTCCAGGTACTTGAGGATGCCGCCCTTGAGGTGGAAGACCTCTTCGAAGCCCTCGCCGAGCATGTAGCTGGAGGCCTTCTCGCAGCGGATGCCGCCGGTGCAGAACATGGCGACCTTCTTGTGTTTGGCCGGGTCGTAGTGGGCCTTGACGTATTCGGGGAACTCGCGGAACGACTTGGTCCTGGGATCGACGGCGCCTTCGAAGGTGCCGATGGCCACTTCGTAATCGTTGCGGGTGTCGATCAGCAGCACCTCGGGGTCGCTGATCAGCGCGTTCCAGTCCTGCGGCTCGACGTAGGTGCCGACGCGGCGGTTGGGATCGACGCCGGGCACGCCCAGGGTGACGATCTCTTTCTTCAGCTTGACCTTGGTGCGGTAGAACGGCTGCTCGTCGCAGTAGGATTCCTTGTGGTCGACGTCGGCCAGGCGCGGGTCCCGGCGCAGCCAGGCGAGCAACGCGTCGATGCTCTCGCGGGTGCCGGACACGGTGCCGTTGATGCCTTCCTCGGCGAGCAGCAGGGTGCCCTTGATGCCGTTGTCCAGCAGGGTCTGCAGCAGGGGTTCGCGCAGCGCGACGTAGTCCGGCAGGGAAACGAACTTGTACAGCGCCGCCACGACGATGGAGCGGGTCATGGGGTACATCCTCCAGTGGTCGCCCGCGTAAAGGGCGGACCGGGTCAGAAAAGACAACGCCGGCATCGGTTGCCGGCGTTGGCGCATTCTACCGCAACGACCGGGCAGCGTCAGTGGTCGTGCTTGCTGCCACCGCGGCAGGTCGGCGAGTCGGGCGCGGCGCCCTGCCCGGCCCATTCCTCGGGGGTGTAGGTGTGCAGCGCGAGGGCGTGGAACTGGCCCATCAGCTCGCCGAGGGTGGCGTAGACCTTCTGGTGCCGCTTGACCGAATTCAGCCCGGCGAATACCGGGCTGACGATCACGGCCTTGTAGTGCGTTTCCTGGCCGCGGCTGTGCATGTGGCTCTCGTCCAGCACCTGCAGGTGCTGCGGTTCGAGGCCGGCTGCCAGGGCGGACTGGATACGTTCCTGCATGCTCATGTCGCTGTTTCCGTCACTTCTTCGCCGGGGCCTTCACGCCCAGTTCCTTGTCCATGTCGCCCAGCAGCTTGTTCACCGGGTCGACCGCGGTCTGCAGCTTGGCCTGGGTCAGCTGGGCGGACTGCGCGGTCAGGCGCGGCATCTTCTGCAGCACTTTCTGGCCCAGGGGCGAGGCGTAGAAGTCGTTCAGTTGCTTGAGCTCGGACTCGGTGAAGTTGTCCGAATAGAGCTTGACCAGCTCCGGCTTGATCTTCTCCCAGCCCACCGCGCGGTCCAGCTCGGCGTTGGCCTTGGCCTGGTAGCGGTCGAGCACCGCCTTCTTGCTGTCCGGCGCCTTCGCCTGGGCGAAGTGCTGGGCGAACATCTGCTGCACCTGGGCGTAGACCGGCACCGTGAGCTTGTCGGCGTGGACCTGCTTGAGGAATTTCTCGGCCTCGGCGGCGGAATCGGCCAGGGCCATGGAGCTGAAACCAACGAGGAGTGCAGCGGTGCAAATCTTGCGAAGGGCGGTCATGGGCAGTCCTTGAGTCTGTCTGGTGTGTCCCTTGGGACCCGCCATTCTGCGCCTAAGTTCTGAAAGCCCTCAAGCGGGAGCCGAGCAACGGCGTTTATGCCAGCCCAGTGGCAGAAATGACTGAAAGTTGCTGCCTACCCTTGTTCTGCCTGCGGCGAATCGGCATGCTGGGTCAGATTGTCACATGGATGTGTTCGATGACCTCCCAGGCCCGCCTTACGCTGCCTCCTGCCCTACCGATGTTGTGCGATGCGCGAGGCCACCTGGACCCGGGCGCCATCGGCTGGTCCTCGCGGCCGCTGCTGGATTGCGCCCTGCCCGGCCAGCGCGGCCGGCGCAAGCGCTGGAACCACTGGTGCCTGATCAGCCCGGGCTGGATGCTCTCGCTGACCATCGCCGACCTCGACTACCTCGGCTACGGCGCCCTCTACTTCCTCGACCTGAACACCGGCAAGGCCTATTCCCGCACCCAGATCTGCCCGCTGGGCCTGTGCTGCGAGCTGCCCGACCACCCCAACCAGAGCCACGCCTTCCGCCACGAACGCCTCAACCTGGGCTTCGACGACCAGGGCGCGCGCCTGCGCATCCACGCCGACGCCGGCGACCTGGGCGGCTTGCCGCTGTCCCTGGCGCTGGACGTGCAGCGCCCGGCGCACCTGGACTCGGTCAACCTGGTGGTGCCCATGGGCGGCAACCACTTCCACGCCTGCAGCCGGCAGATGGGCCTGCCCTTCACCGGCGCCCTGCAACTGGGCGAGGAAACCTACCAGGCCCAGGCCGGGCAGAGCTTCGCCGCGCTGGACTTCGGCCGCGGCGTGTGGCCCTTCCGCAGCTTCTGGACGCGCGCCGCCTTCGCCGCGCCCGGCGGCATCGCCGGCAACTTCGGCTCGGGCTGGACCGACCACAGCGAACACAAGGAAAACGCCCTGTGGTTCGGCGGCGAGCTGCAGCGCCTGCGCGGCGAGGTGGACATCCGCCAGGCGCCCAACGACCCGCTCGCCCCCTGGCGCCTGAGCACCGCCGACCAGCGCGTCGACCTCGCCTTCACCCCGCTCAAGCTGCACGAGGCCTCGCCGCGCCTGGGCCTGCTCTATGCCCACACCAGCCAGTGGTTCGGCCACTACGACGGCTTCCTGCGCAGCGCCGCCGGCGAGCAGGTGCCGGTCAAGCGCGCCCTGGGCTGGATAGGCGCCACCCACGCGCGCTGGTAGGCGCTATCGGCGCCATTGACGCAGCGCGGAACCCGAAAGCCGGCACAAGGCCTAAACTCCCTCAGATCATTCCGGGAGGACGCCTTCATGAAACGGACCGAAACCGACAGCCTGGGGCCCATCGAGGTCGACGAGCAGGCCTACTGGGGCGCGCAGACGCAGCGCTCGCTGGAGAACTTCGCCATCGGCGGGCAGCGCATGCCGCTGGCCGTGGTCTATGGCCTGACGCTGGTCAAGAAGGCCGCCGCGCGCATCAACGTGCGCCTGGGCGAGCTGCCGGCGGAGATCGGCCAGCTGATCGAGCAGGCCGCCGACGAAATCCTCGCCGGCCAGCACGACGACCAGTTCCCGCTGGTGGTCTGGCAGACCGGCAGCGGCACCCAGAGCAACATGAACGTCAACGAGGTGATCGCCGGCCGCGCCAACGAGCTGGCCGGCAACGCCCGCGGCGGCAAGGCCCCGGTGCACCCCAACGACCACGTCAACCGCGCGCAGAGTTCCAACGACAGCTTCCCCACCGCCATGCACCTGGCCGCCGCCCGGGCCGTGCACCAGGAGCTGCTGCCGGCCATCGCCGAGCTGGTCGGCGGCATCGCCGCGCAGTCGGCGCGCCACGCCGACCTGGTGAAGACCGGGCGCACCCACCTGATGGACGCCACGCCCATCACCTTCGGCCAGGAACTGTCGGCCTTCGTCGCCCAGCTCGACTATGCCGAGCGCGCCATCCGCGCCGCGCTGCCGGCGGTCTACGAGCTGGCCCAGGGCGGCACCGCGGTGGGCACCGGGCTGAACGCCCCGGCGGGCTTCGCCGAGGACATCGCCGCCGAGCTGGCCGGCCTCACCGGCCTGCCCTTCGTCTCGGCGCCGAACAAGTTCGCCGCCCTCGCCGGCCACGAGCCGCTGGTGACGCTCTCCGGCGCCCTGAAGACCCTCGCCGTGGCGCTGATGAAGATCGCCAACGACCTGCGCCTGCTCGGCTCCGGCCCCCGCGCCGGCATCGCCGAGGTACGCCTGCCGGCCAACGAGCCGGGCAGCTCGATCATGCCCGGCAAGGTCAACCCGACGCAGTGCGAAGCGCTGTCGATGCTGGCCTGCCAGGTCATGGGCAACGACGCCGCCCTCAGCTTCGCCGCAAGCCAGGGCCACCTGCAGCTGAACGTGTTCAAGCCGGTGATCATCCACAACCTGCTGGAGTCCATCCGCCTGCTGGCCGACGGCTGCCGCAACTTCAACAGCCACTGCATCGCCGGCCTGCAGCCGGACGCCGAGCGCATGGCCGAGCACCTGGAGCGCGGCCTGATGCTGGTCACCGCGCTGAACACCCACATCGGCTACGACAAGGCCGCGGAAATCGCCAAGAAGGCCTACAAGGAAGGCACCTCGCTGCGCGAGGCGGCGCTGGAACTGGGCTACCTGACGGACCAGCAGTTCGACGAATGGGTCCGCCCGCAGGACATGCTGGAGGCCGGGCAGCATGGTTGAATCCGGCAAATCCGGCGCCACGCCCCTGGAGGGCGACGGCAAGCGCATCCTGGTGATCCTCGGCACGCCCAAGGCCGACGGCTTCTGCCACGCCCTGGCCGACGCCTACCAGCACGGCGCGCGCAGCCGGGACCACGTGGTGCGCACCCTCAAGCTCGGCGAACTGCGCTTCGACCCGGTGCTGCGCGGCGGCTATGAACGCAGCCAGGACCTGGAGCCGGACCTGCTCGAAGCCCAGCGCCAGGTGCACTGGGCGCAGCACCTGGCGTTCGTCTACCCGATCTGGTGGGGCGGCCTGCCGGCGCTGCTGCAGGGCTTCTTCGACCGGGTGTTCCTGCCCGGCTTCGCCTTCCGCTACCGCACCCCGCAGGACCGCGAGTGGGAACCGCTGCTGGGCGGGCGCAGCGCCGACCTGCTGGTGACCCACGACCAGACGCACTGGCGCTACCGCCTGCGCCAGGGCGCCCCGGCGCACCGCCAGATGGTGCGCTGCATCCTCGGCCCGTGCGGCATCGCCACGCGCCACCTGGAAGAGTTCAGCCCCATGCGCGGCGCCAGCGAGGAACAGCGCCAGGCCTGGCTCAAGCGCGCCGAGTCGCTGGGCTCGCAGGTGTGAGCACCGGGCGGGCCGACGGCCCGCCCAGCATCCCATCTCCGGGAGCCGGGGCTTTTCCAGACGTTCCCTAAAGCCCCCTCCCGCCCTCCTCGCCTAGCATCCCGGCCCTTGCCGCCATTCCGGCGGCGTATTGCCTGTCTAGGGAGGAAACATGTTCCGCAAACTGGGAGCCGAACTGCTCGGCACGTTCTGGCTGGTCTTCGGTGGCTGCGGCAGCGCCGTGCTGGCCGCGCAATTCGGCAATGTCGGCATCGGCCTGCTCGGCGTGTCGCTGGCCTTCGGCCTGACCGTGGTGACCATGGCCTACGCCGTGGGGCCGATCTCCGGCGGCCACTTCAACCCGGCGGTGAGCCTGGGGCTGTGCGTCGGCGGGCGCTTCCCCGCCCAGCACTTGCTGCCCTACATGCTGGCCCAGGTGGCCGGCGGCCTGCTCGCCGGCGCCGCGCTCTACTGCATCGCCAGCGGCGCCGCCGGCTTCGACCCGCTGAAAGGCTTCGCCGCCAACGGCTACGCCGAGCACTCGCCGGGCGGCTACAGCCTGCAGGCGGTGCTGCTGTGCGAAGTGCTGATGAGCGCGGTCTTCCTGTTCATCATCATGGGCGCCACCGACCGCGACGCCCCCGCCGGCTTCGCGCCGCTGGCCATCGGCCTGGCCCTGGCGCTGATCCACCTGGTCAGCATCCCGGTCAGCAACACCTCGGTGAACCCGGCGCGCAGCCTGGGCGTGGCGCCCTTCACCGATCCCTGGGCGCTGCAGCAGCTGTGGGCATTCTGGGTCGCGCCGCTGGCCGGCGGGGTGCTCGGCGCCCTGGCCTGGCGGGTGATTCGCGGGCGTTGAGTAATTCGCGGATGGGGTCCGCTCGTTCAGGGGAATGACGTCGGCGCGCGGGCTTTCCCCCACCCCAGCCCTCTCCCGGAGGGAGAGGGAGCTAGTCTGTGCCGAGAGGAGGCCCGGTTTCAGCCGGCAATCTGTGCCAGCCGGCTAACGCCGAAACACCAACGCACTCCGAACGGTCCCCTCTCCCTCCGGGAGAGGGTTAGGGTGAGGGGGCCGCAGGCCTGCTCGCTCGATTCCGTTCCCCCACACGCTCCATGAAGCCATGCACTTGTAGGAGCGCGCCCTGCCCGCGATTCGCGCGCAGGGCGCGCTCCTACAGGGAATGACATCGGTGCTCGGGCTTTCCCCTCACCCCAGCCCTCTCCCGGAGGGAGAGGGGGCTAGCCCGTGCCGAGAAGGGAGATGGAGTCAGTTGGGGATCCCGCAGTTGCCGGCTAACGCCGAAACACCCGCGCACACCGAACGGTCCCCTCTCCCTTCAGGGAGAGGAGGGTGCCCTGATCCACGGCCCCGCCGATCGCCCTTCCCGCATTCACGATAACGTCCCCGCACCGGCTTCATCCGCGCCTATCATTCGCGAAATCGAAGGGATGGCTCAGGACGACAGCGCCGCCCTCGCCCGCCGCGCCCGGTAGCTGCGCAGCAGCGACGGCGCCAGCGCGGTCAGCGCCGAACCGCACACCACCAGCAGCGCCCCCAGGTAGGCCAGGCCGTCGAGGCTTTCCGGCTGCAGGTGCCCGGGCCACAGGCTGGCCGCCACGGCCACGCTGGCGATGGTCACCAGGGGCGTCAGCGCCAGGGTCGCGCTGACCCGCGAGGCTTCCCAATGCGCCAGGGCCTCGGCGAAGGCGCCGTAGGCCACCAGGGTGTTCAGGCAGCAGGCCAGCAGCAGCCAGGCCTGCACGCCATCGAGCAGCAGCACCTGCTGCGGATGCGCCCAGGGGCTGAGCAGCAGCGCGCAGCCCAGGTAGATCACCATCATCACCTGCAGCGAGTTCCACTGCGTGAGCAACTGCTTCTGCGCCAACCCGTAGAAGGTCCAGACGAAGGCCGCCAGCAGGACGATGAGCACACCCAGGGTGTAGTCGCCCAGCGAGCCGAACAGCTCCCCGAGACGCTGGTTGAAGAACAGCGCGAAGCCGCCCAACAGCACCAGCAGGCCCAGCCCCTGGCCGAGGCTGAAGCTCTCCTTGAAGACGAACAGGCTGCCGAGCAGCAGCAGGATGGGCGCGATCTGGATCACCAGCTGGGTGGTGCCCGGGGTGAGCATGCGCAGGCCGACCAGGTAGAACACGTAGTTGCCGGTCAGCCCCAGCACCGCCAGCAGCACCAGGCCGCCGCCGCGCCGGCCCAGCGGGCGGAAGCGCGGCAGTTGGCCGCGCACGGCCAGCCATACGAACAGCACGCCACCGGCCACCACCAGGCGGTACCAGGTGACGGTGACCGGGTCCATCACCTTCAGGACCTCCTTCAGCTTGATCGGCAGGATGCCCCAGAGCACGGCGGTGACCAGGGAGAGGAACAGGCCGAATTGCCAGCGGCCGGAGGAAACGTGCATGGAGGACAGCCCTTCGCGTGTGCGGTCAGCCATGCTAAGCCAGCGTCGGTGGCGCTCGACAGGAACAGTTCGGCGATACAACTGTACCGGTCCGACGGCACACCCGGGCGCAGGCGGGCGGAAGCGCTACTGGAGACCTACGAAAAATCCTCTTCCCAGCTGTACCTGTCGCATTCCCGGCGCAGCGTCCTAGACTCCCCTCTTCCCATAGGAGAACCCCATGCCGCTCAGCCTGCCCGCCCTCGAAGCCGCTGCCGCCATCGTCCACCGCAGCCTGCCGCCCACCCCACAGATCCGCTGGCCCCTGCTGGTGGAAGCCCTGGGCTGCGAAACCTGGGTCAAGCACGAGAACCACTCGTCGGTGGGCGCCTTCAAGCTGCGCGGCGGGCTGGTCTACTTCCACCACCTGGCGGCCCAGGCGCCCTGCCCGGCCGGGGTGATCAGCGCCACCCGCGGCAACCACGGCCAGTCCATCGCCTTCGCCGCGGCGCGCCTGGGCATGCCGGCGACCATAGTCGTGCCCCACGGCAACAGCCGCGAGAAGAACGCCGCCATGCGCGCCCTGGGCGCCAACCTAATCGAGCACGGCGAAGACTTCCAGGCCTCCCGCGAATACGCCACCGCACTGGCCGAGCGCGACGGCCTGCACCTGATTCCCTCCTTCCACCCCTGGCTGGTGGCCGGCGTGGCCAGCTACAGCCTGGAGCTGCTGCGCGCCCTGCCCGGCCTGGACGTGTGCTACGTGCCGGTGGGCATGGGCTCGGGCATCTGCGGGATGATCGCCGCGCGCGACGCCCTGGGCCTGAAGACGCGCATCGTCGGGGTGGTCTCCAGCCATGCGCCGGCCTATGCGCTGTCCTTCGCCGCCGGCGAGCCGGTGTTCCACGCCACCAGCACGCAACTGGCCGACGGCATGGCCTGCACCACCCCGGAGCCGAATGCGGTGGCGATGATCCGCGCCGGCGCCGACCATTTCGTCCAGGTCAGCGATGCGGAAATCGGCGCGGCCATGCGCCTGCTGTTCACCGCCACCCACAACGTCGCCGAGGGCGCCGGCGCCGCGGCGCTGGCAGCCGCCCTGCAGGAGCGCGAGGCGCTGCGCGGGCTGAAGGTGGGCCTGGTGCTCAGCGGCGGCAACGTCGACCGCGAGGTCTACGCCCGCGAGCTGTCCGGCGGCTGACCGTCCCAGTGCGCGCCCGGCCCCTGCTCCGCCAGCCTGTCGCCGGGGTTGCGCAGCGGGCAGGTCTCCAGCGACAGGCAGCCGCAGCCGATGCAGCCGTTGAGCTGGTCGCGCAGCAGCACCAGCTTGGCGATGCGCTCGTCCAGATCGTCACGCCAGCGCGCCGACAGCCGCGCCCAGTCGGCGGCCATGGGCGAGCGCCCGCTGGGCAGGCTGGCCAGGGCCTCGGCGATCTCGTTCAGCGGGATGCCGACGCGCTGCGCCACCTTGATCACCGCCACCCGGCGCAGCACGTCGCGCGGGTAACGGCGCTGGTTGCCAGCATTGCGGGTGCTGTGGATCAACCCCTTGGCCTCGTAGAAATGCAGCGCGGACACGGCCACGCCGGCGCGCCTGGCGAGTTCGCCGACGCTCAGTTCATGGGGTACGTGCAGGGCCTGGTGTTTTTTCGGCATGGCGGGCTTGACCTCAAGTTAAGTTGAGGTTTTACCCTCGCCAGCGTCTGCCTTCAAGCCCAGGAGCCCACCCATGATCATTCCCAGCGCCTACTGCAGCACCGACGCCGACCAGCCCGAGACCCCGACGCATTTCGCCCTGCTGATCGACATCGAGGTGGCGCCGGCGCAACAGCCCGACATCGCCGAACGCCTGGGCCGTTACCTGGAACAACTGCGCGAACTGTTCCACCAGGCCCCGGGCTACCTGGGCGCAGAATTGCGCGCCAGCGAAGACGGCCGCCACCTGCTCGGCTGCGTGCACTGGCGCAGCCGCGAGGACTGGGAAACCACCTGGGACTGCGGCGCCACGCGCAGCGAGCTGTTCAGCGACAGCCTGCTGCGGCTGGGGGCCAGGAGCATTCATTTCGACAGTTTCCTGGTGGCGGAGCGGTTGGCCTGAGGGCCGTCGTCGAGGTGCTCTTCGTAGGATGGGTTGAGCCTTGGCGAAACCCATGCGGTCGTGGCGATGGGTATCGCTTCGCTCAACACCATCCTACGCTGGAATTTCCGCGGCCCATGGTCGCGAATCGCGCGCAGGGCGCGCTCCTACAGGTGGGAGCGGAGGTGGACTCCGTCCGCGATCCGGCCGCCAGGCTGGCTTCTCTCTACAGGCTCATGTGCAGCAGCGGGAACAGCCGGCCTTGTTCGTCAGTCTCGGTGCGGCCGTTCCTCGTCATCGATGACAAGAGCTCTACATCATGACTGAGACTTGAGAGGGGAATTCCTTCATCCATTGAGGAAGCGGCCGATATTTCTCCACGCTCCTTGGTTGTTCTGATGCGTGGCTCGCAAAGAATTGGAGCCACGTCATGTTCGCCCCCGCCAACCAGCCCCATTTCAGCCTGAATATCGACGGCCTCGACAGCGACCTGCAGGTGCTCGAATTCCATGGCCGCGAAGCCCTGAACCAGCCCTACCGCTTCGACATCGAACTGGTCAGCGAACGTC